>SXGR01489626.1_pt1 | contig 10247 bp, 8 predicted proteins | sample 3174711 | NCBI WGS metagenome assembly SXGR01 (sample SAMN11356860, study PRJNA531348) | freshwater metagenome | isolation source: freshwater sample F1-60 | place: China: Fuxian Lake, Yuxi | collected 2017-12-25 | reverse complement strand
CGGTCTGATCGACTCCGATTATCAGGGTCAGCTCATGGTGTCGTGCTGGAACCGCGGGACTGCGAGCTACACCGTGCAGCCGGGTGAGCGCATCGCGCAGTTGGTACTGGTGCCTGTCGTGCAGGTCGAGCTGGAGGTCGTCGAAGATTTCACCGCCACGGCACGCGGCGCCGGCGGCTTCGGCAGCTCGGACACGCGCTGAATCTAGCCGCGCGGCGGCTAACGGGCGTCGTCAGGCGCGCTCGAGGATCGCGGTGACGCCCATGCCGCCCGCGGTGCACACCGAAATCAGACCGCGGCGACTGTGTGGACTGGTGGCCAGTATTTTCGCGAGCGTGGCTACGATGCGCGCACCGGTCGCGGCAAACGGATGACCGATCGCGATGCTGCTACCCCTCACGTTGAGCTTGCGGCGATCGATTGCGCCTAATGCAGTGGTACGACCGAGCTTGTCGCGGCACCATTCGGTCGACTCCCAGGCAGCGAGCGTGCACAGCACCTGCGCAGCAAACGCCTCGTGAATTTCAAAGAAATCGAAATCCTGCAGATTCAGACCGGCATCGTCGAGCATTGAGGGTACCGAATAGGCCGGCGCCATCAGCAACCCTTCCGTGCCGGCGACGAAATCGACCGCCCAAGCTTTGCCGAAGGTGAGCCAGGCCTGAACCGGTAAACTGCGGGCACGAGCCCAGGACTCGCTGGCGAGCAGCATTGCCGAGGCGCCATCGGTAAGCGGCGTGCTGTTGCCTGCGGTCAGGGTACCAGAGCCCGAGCGATCGAAGCTCGGACGCAGCTTCGCGAGTTTTTCGGGCGTGCTGTCGGTGCGAACGTTGTCGTCGCGGTGCAGACCCGCGAAGGGTGCGACCAGGTCGTCAAAGAATCCGCTTTGCCACGCCTCTGCGGCATGGCGATGGCTCTGGTAGGCGAGCGTATCCTGCGCCTCGCGACCGATGCCCCAGCGCCTGGCCATCTGCTCGCAACTCTCGCCCATCGAGAGGCCCGTGCGCGGTTCGCTGGCGTCGGGAATCACCGGTTTGAAATGACCCGGACGCAGCGCGAAAAAAGGCGCGATCCGCGCGCCCAGCGTTTTGGCGCGGAAGGCCCGCATCAGGATTTTTCGATACGCCTGCGGATAGACGATCGGCGGATCGCTGACGGTGTCGACGCCTCCGGCAAGGCCAGAATCGATCTGTCCGAGTGCAATTTTATTGGCGATGCCGATCGCAGCTTCGAGACTCGTGCCGCAGGCGCGTTGCAAATCGTAGGCAGGGGTATGCGGGTCGAGCGTCGTGCCGAGTACGCTCTCCCGCGCGAGGTTGAAGTCGCGCGAGTGTTTGATCACGGCGCCCGCCGCCACTTCGCCGAGCCGCAGGCCATCGAGCCCGTATTTGCCGACGACGGCTTGCAGCGCGGCGGTGAGCATCTGCAGGTTACCGACCCGCGCATAGGCGCCGTGAGCCCGCGCGAACGGAATGCGCGCGCCGCCGATGACGGCGACGCGACGAACCGCGTTGCCTACCAGCACTGCGGTTTCCTCAACGTGCCGTACCGGCCTTGACGCGCTCGTAGTGACGATCGCGCAGCGCCGTATGACGCGACTCGAGAGTCTGCACACGGCCGCCGGTAACCACGAGATCGGGCAGGCTCGATACCTCGAGGGGATCGCCCGACCAGAGTACGAGATCGGCACTGCGCCCGCGCTCGATGCTGCCGAAGCGCTCGCTTACACCAAAGATTTCGGCTGGCACGCGGGTCACGGCGGCGAGCGCATCCCACTTCGGCATGCCGTGCGCGACCGCATTGCCGGCGGCTTGTCGAGTCTTGCCGGCGTCGTCGACATCGGTGTCATTGATGGACACGGCAACCGTGACGCCGGCAGCACGCAATCTCGCCGCATTGGTGAGCGTCGCGCCGACCTTATCGAAGCTGTCGGGCAGATTGTCGAACGGATCGAGGATCACGGGGATACGCGCAGCGGCGAGTTCTGCCGCGACTCGCCAGGCCTCGGCGCCGCCACGGATCGCGACGTTGAGTTTTTCTTCGCGGGCAAACGCCAAGGTATTGCGGATGTCGACCGCGCGATCGACTTGCAGCACGAACAAATCGTTGCCTTTGAGAAATTCGAGCAGCACCTGCCGGCCTGAGGGTGAGAGCAATCGCTCGTCGTGCACCATCACGAGACTCGGTGCGCGTGCCTCGACCAGGGCCTGGCGCAGCAGCATGAACTGCGCTGCACGTGAGCCGCCCGACAGATCGTTGGCATCGCCGCCGAGATCGACGAACATCGCGCGCATCGGAGCGGGCGCTGACCCATCGAGGCCCGTTGCCGCACCGAGACCGGCGACCAGACTACCGCCCCTCGCCGCCGCAGGGGCGAGCACGCTGAAGGTGATGCCGTTGGCGCGATGAACGGCGAGCGACATCGACTCGGGATTGAAAGCGAGTGTGACGTCGAACTCTGGCCGCATCTGCCCGAGTCGCTGCGCGTAGTCGCCGGTCGATTGTTCGAGTCCGATTTCTTCGAGACCGATGTGGCCGAGACCTCCGAAGATACCCGGGGTTAGCGCACGTCCGTTGGCGTCGATGACGCGAGCACCCGCGGGAGCTGCGAGTGCCGTGCCGATGGCCGTGATTCGCCCATCCTGCACGAGCACGTCGGTAGCGGCCAACGCCGATGATGTATCGCGCGTCATCGTGTACACCGTGGCATTGCGCACTAGCAGCGAACTGCCGCCGGCGTCGGCGTGGGCAGCAGCGGTTACGAGCGCCATGCCTAGTGCGGCGCCAATCAAAGATATAGTTGGTAGAAGTTTCATCGGATCACTCCCGCCGCAGCCGGCTGACCAAGCAGGAAATCGGATTCAGGCAACACGCGCGGGGCGCTGCGATCGAAACGTAGTGCACCGTCAATGTAAATTTTTTCGGTGAGCGCGTAGACGCTGAACGGGTTCCCGTTCCATACGACGACATCGGCCATCTTGCCGTTCTCGAGGGTGCCGATGCGCTTCTCGAGACCGATCGCCTTGGCCGCATTGGCCGTGAGCCAGCGGATCGCGTGTTCAGGCTTGATGTCCACGCCCATACGCTTGCCGAAGGCCATGCCTTTTGCGGCTTCCTGGTTGAGGCGCTGTATGCCCTCGGCCGAGTCGGAATGGACCACGGTGCAGCCGCCGGGTGCGGCATCGACCAGAATCATGTTTTCGGGGATTGCGTCGTAGGACTCCATTTTGAAGCCCCACCAATCGGCCCACACTGCAGCGCAAACGTTGTTTTCGGCAAGCAGGTTGGAGATCTTGTAAGACTCGGTAGCGTGGTGGAATGCGCTCACCCGATAACCAAACTCGCGAGCCATATCGATCACAATCGCCATTTCATCGGCGCGATAGCAGTGATGCTGTATGAGGATCTCGCCGCGCAAAACGCCGGAGAGCGTTTCGAGGCGTAGGTCGCGCTTCGGGGGTCGCAAATCTTTGGCGCCGGCTGCGCGACGGGTTTCGTATTGCCGCCAATCGCGCATGTATTCCTGCGCTTCGATCCATTGCGCACGCCAGCCGGCGACGTTACCCATTCGAGTCGAGGGCAGCTGACGACGGTTGCCGTAGACGCGTTTGGGATTCTCGCCGCAAGCCATCTTGAGGCCATGCGGAGCATCCGGAAATTTCATTGACTGATAGCTGACTGCATGAACGTTCTTGACGCTCACCGAGCGACCGCCAAAGAGATTAGCCGAGCCCGGCAGAACGTGGAGCGTGGTGATGCCGCCTTCGAGTGCAGCCTCGAAGCCCGGATCCTGCGGCCAAATCGAATGTTCCGCCCAGACGTTGGGCGTCGAGGGCGAAGTGGCCTCGTTGCCGTCGGAGTGCGCCTCGACCCCGGGCGAGGGATAAACACCGAGATGCGAGTGCACGTCGATGAGCCCCGGCGTGATCCATCTGCCGCGACCATCGATCACTAGCGCACCTGTGGGTGCTTCGAGTGCGCGACCGACGGCCGCGATCTTGCCGTCGCTCATCAACACGTCGGTGTCTTCGAACCGCTCACCATTGCCGATCAACACGGTTGCGCCGCGAATCAACGTCGGCACGCGCGTTGCTGGTTTGTAGGTCGATGGGTAAGGCGTCGGTGTTGCCGGCGCAATCACGGAGCGCTCGCGAGCAACTGGAGGCGCGACGGTGGCGGTGGTCGAGCACGCAGTCAGCGTGACGATGGCACCCGCGAGCAGCACACGCCGCCAGTGGGTCGAAGACAGGTCGATCATGAAGCGCAATCTCCCCTTTTTGGTCGATGATACGTACAGCCTTGAAATCCCTTTCGCTGGCACTGCAAGATGCCTTATTAGCCCGTCCGGAACAACGGGGTTGCGGCAGCGCAGCCCGCGGGCAGGCCAGCGAGAGGCGCGATGTCCTTCAGGACCTTTCAGGAGTTCTACCCGTTTTATCTCGGCGAGCACGCGAATCGCACCTCGCGGCGCCTGCACGTGGCCGGCACAACTCTCGCCGTGCTGCAACTGCAGCTGGTTTTTTTGACAGGAAACCCGTGGCTCGTACTCACGGGCCTCGTCACCGGCTACGCGCTGGCGTGGGTGGGACATTTCTTTTTCGAAAAAAACACGCCGGCCACCTTCAAACATCCGCTTTTCAGTCTGCGCGGAGATTTCGCCATGGCCCGTGACGTATTCACGGGCCGCATTCCCTGGTAAGTCATGAGTCGCATCGACCGCGTCTTCGAGAAACGCCTGGCTGTCGTCATCAATAGTGGTGAGCGGCTAGTGCTGCAAGGCGGGCGACGTGGTGTCGAGAAAGAGTCGCTGCGCGTGAACCCCGCAGGTCGCATCGCGAGCACTCTGCACCCGCAGGCGCTCGGTTCGGCGCTGACCAACAATCATATCACCACCGATTACTCGGAAGCGCTGATCGAACTTGTCACGCCGACCTTCACCACCAACTGGGAGTTGTTGCAATACCTCTGCGACCTGCACCAGTTCGTCTATCGGCATCTCGGCGACGAATTGCTGTGGGCGACCAGCATGCCCTGCGTAGTCGCCGGCGACGCCAGCATCCCGATCGCGCAATACGGACCCTCCAATGTCGGGCGTATGAAGACGATTTATCGCGAGGGTCTCGGCATCCGTTATGGCCGCGTGATGCAGGCGATCTCGGGGGTGCATTTCAACTACTCGTTTCCCGAGCGCTTGTGGCCGATCTGGGCAGCAGCGCGCGAGTCGCGTGACGAAGGTCAGGACTTCGTCTCCGACAGCTATTTCGATTTGCTGCGCAATTACCGTCGCCACGGCTGGATCGTGCTCTATCTGTTCGGCGTGTCGCCGACCGTGTGCAAATCATTTTTGCGCGCGCGCGGCGAGCAATTACCCGAGTTTGGTCGCGGCACGGCATGGGAGCCCTACGCGACCTCGTTGCGCATGAGCGATCTCGGCTATCGCAATCGCAATCAGGCTGGGCTCGAAGCATCAGTCAACAGTCTCGACGAGTACGTCCGCGATCTCAGCCGTGCCATCAGTCAGCCGCACCCCGAGTACGAACGACTCGGCGTGCAGGTCGATGGGCAGTGGCGCCAACTCAACGCCAATTTGCTGCAGATCGAGAATGAGTATTACGCCTTCATCCGTCCCAAACGGGTCGCACGCTCGGGCGAGCGACCGACCAAGGCCTTGTGTCGCGGCGGTGTCGAATACGTCGAAGTACGCGCGCTCGATGTCAGCGCGTTCGATCCGGTCGGCGTCAACCAGAACAAGATGCGCTTCATCGAGGCGTTTCTCGCGCTCTGCGTGATGCGTGACAGCCCGCTCATCGACACTTCCGAACAGGCGACGCTCGACCGCAATCATGTCAAGGTGGCGCGCCGCGGACGCGAGCCTGGGCTCATGCTCGTTCGCGACGGTCGTGACGTTCCCATGCTCGAGTGGGCGCGCGAGATCCTCGATCAGATGCAGGGTGTCTGCGAGATGCTCGACGAGGGCGATCCGCAGCGCCCCTATGCGGCAGCACTTGCGGTGCAGGCTGCCAAGCTCGATGACGTTGCGCGCACGCCCTCTGCGCGGCTGATCGTCGAGTTACGCGAGACCGGCGACTCATTCTTTGACCTGGCCCTGCGCACATCGGCGGCACACAAGGCCTATTTCCTCGATCTGTACCAGCCGAACGAGCAGCGCCTGCGCCAATTCGCCGACGAAGCGGCCGAGTCGCTCGTCGCCGCCGAGGCGATGGCAAGCGCGCCACAGCGCGATTTTGCCGAGTTTCTCGCCGATTATTTTTCGTAGATCGCGATTTCGCGGCGACCTGCCGCATCGCGCATGCCGCGGAACATTCCCGGGCTGTTGAACTGCATCACCACGTTGCCTTTCGGGTCGACCGCGATGATGCCGCCCTCGCCACCGCGCTGCACGAGCTTACCGTGAACGACTTCCTTGGCCGCTTTTTCCAGCGTCCAGCCGCGGTATTCGACCAGCGCACAAATGTCGTAGGCGACGACCGAACGGATGAAATACTCGCCGTGACCCGTCGCGGACACCGCGCAGCTTGCGTTGTTGGCGTAAGTGCCGGCACCAATCACGGGCGCGTCACCGATCCGGCCCCAGCGTTTGTTGGTCATGCCCCCCGTCGAGGTCGCGGCGGCGACGTTGCCCTGCGCGTCGACCGCGACGGCACCGACCGTGCCCAACCCCTGCAACTCGTTACGTGCTTGAACACGCCCCTGCAGCACACGCTCGAGCTGGCGCTTGCGGGTCGGTGTGACGAAGTATTCGTTGGGGACCAACGTCAAGCCTTGCGATAGCGCGAATTCTTCGGCACCGCTTCCCGACAAAAATACATGCGGTGAATTTTCCATTACGCGGCGCGCGAGATCGATCGGATTTTTGACGTGACGCAGACCGGTCACGGCACCGGCTGCGAGCAAGCGTCCCTCCATGATCGACGCATCGAGTTCGGCATAGCCATCATGAGCCAGCACCGCGCCCTTGCCCGCATTGAAGAGCGGATTGTCCTCGAGCAAGCGAACCGCCGTCGTGACTGCATCGAGACTCCTGCCGCCCGCAGCGAGTACCGCATAGCCGGCATCGAGTGCTTCGGCGAGACCACTGCGATAGCTCGCGCCATCATCGGGTCCGAGCTGATCGCGGGGGATGACGCCGGCACCACCGTGAACCGCAATGGCAACCATATTCTTTCGCTCCTCTGCCGCGACCGTAGTCGAGATCGTCATGGCACAGAACGAAACGGCCAGCATCGCGAGTAAGGTCTTACGCATCTCGGCTCCGGTATGATCGAGTGGACTTCGTCATTGTACCGAGCCGCGATAGTCATCTGGGGGGAGCATGCAGCAGGCGAATACGTCGGGTGATCATGCAGCGCTGAGCTTCGATCGGCGCTTCGTCGCGCTGGCGGTAGTTTTTCTGGGAGCGGCGTTTTTCGTGCCGCCCCTGTTTCGCGGCGCAGTGATCGCTCTTGCGATCGTGGCTGCAGTGCTCGCGGCATTGCCTCAGGGAACGCGCGGTCTCGTGTTCTCTACCATGATTGGTCTCGCCACGGGCATAGCGTCGGTCAACCTGTTTGCTATCGGCATTTTCCAGGGGCCGATCACCCAGGAGTTCGGTTGGACCCAAACCCAATACGCGCTCGTGACCTTGGTCGGCACCGTGGTGACGGTAGCGTCGTCGCTCTACATCGGCAAGTGGTTCGATCGGCAGGGCGTACGACGCTGGGCGCTCGCCGGCGTGGTGTTGGTGGCCGCCTCGATGATGTCGCTTTACTGGCTGAGCGACAGCCTGTTTCACTTCTACACCGTCTTCGCACTGATGCCGCTCATTGGTGCGGGCACCTCATCGATCGCGTATTCGCGGGTGATCGCCGCGTGGTTCGATCGCCGGCGCGGACAAGCTTTCGGCGCGGCGCTCGCCGGTATCGGTATCGGCGGCGCAGTGTTGTCGGCTTATTCGCAATACTTGATTGGCACGGTGGGCTGGCGTGGCGCCTACGTCGGACTCGGGGTGCTGATGCTGGTGGTCACGCTGCCGATCATCTTCATAAAATTGCGCGACTCGCCGGCTGACGCCGGTCTCGGCCTCGATGGCGTCGTACCTGATCGCAGCGTATCCGCTGCACGGGCTGCTACGGGGCCTGCCGCTGAGAGTGTTGCCGCCGAGGGGGCGGCGACGCCGGCAGTGATTGCGCCGCCACTCGTGGGCTACAGCGCGGTGGAATCGCGCCTTAGCAAAAATTTCTGGTTGATGTTCGTGTCGTTTCTGCTGCTCGCCTTCGGTATCGGTGGGGTACTGATCCCGCTGGTGCCGATCCTGCGAGCGCGCGGCATCGAGCCGGAGCAGGCGGCTGCGGTACAGGCGGCGCTCGGGCTCGCGTTGATCATGGGTCGGGCGTTTGCGGGTTTTTTGATGGATCGTTTTTTTGCGCCGCGGGTCGCTGCCTTGATTCTGGTCTTTCCGCTCCTTGGCGTGTCGATGCTCGCACTCGATGCGAGCGGGACGACGGCCCTCGTCGCCGCGGTATGCATTGGACTCGCGGCCGGTGCCGAACTCGACGTCATCGCCGTGCTAGTCACACGTTACTTCGGCAATCGCGCCTACGGCGAGAATTACGGTTGGCAGTACGCCTCGTGGACCTTGGGTTCGGGCACTGCGGTCATCGTCACCAATCGCGCCTACGACGTGCTGGGCACGCACACGCCCGTACTCTGGATCTACGTGGCGATGTTTCTGCTCTCGGCGCTACTCATTCTAAGACTTGGCGCATATCCTGATCTGACTAAGCCGGCAGCGTACAATCTTTGAGGGCGATCGAACCATCGGCGGCTTTGGTGGCGTCAAGTTTGACGCGAGCGGCGATCAGCTTGCGGGCTGCCATCTGATCTTTAGCTTGATTGACCGTGTCGATGGCCAGCAGCTCGCCATCTTCCTTGAGATAGCAGCAGGAAAAAGAATTCTTTGAAGGATCGCCGCGTAGAACGATACGGTCATGTCCCTGCGAGAGCCCGACGATCAGTAGTTTGTGGTGATACTGATCCGACCAGAACCAGGGCACACGATCATGTTGGTGATCGCCACCCAGAATGTTGAGCGCTGCGGTAATGCCCTGCTCGAAGGCGTTGTCCACCGACTCGAGACGCACGCGTCGGCCGTAACGCAGCGAGGGGTGATTGCTGCAGTCGCCGATCGCATAAATGAGCGGATCCTCGGTGCGGCAGTGGGTATCAACGAGGATGCCGTTGTCGCAGGCAAGCCCCGCGCTGCGGGCGAGCGCATCGTTGGCCAGCACGCCGATGCCGACGATAACGAGGCTTGCCTCGATCCGTCCCGCTGCCGTGTGTACCGCACAGACACGGCCGTTCACGTCACCCTGCAAATTTTCGATGGCTGCGCGCAACAACAGCCGCACGCCGTGGCCCGCGTGCTCGGCTTCGTAATAGCGCGAGACCGGCTCGGCAACTACCCGCGCCATCACCCGATCGGCCATCTCAAGCACCGTGACCTCCATGCTGAGATGGCGCAGGGTCGCCGCAGCCTCGAGTCCAATGTAGCCACCGCCGATGATCACGGCGCGTCGGCCCGGTTCGATTTCGCTGCGCAACCGGTCGGCATCGGCAATGTCTTTGAGGTAGTGCACGCCGGTGAGGTCTGCGCCCGGTAGCGGTAGTTGGCGGGCGATGCTGCCGGTGGCGAGTACCAAGGCGTCGTAAGGCAGGATGCGCCCATCATCCAGCGTCACTGCCCGATTACCGCGATCGACGCCCGACACTTTACGGCCGAGTTGCAGCCCGACGCGGTGCTCGTCGAAAAACGTTTGATGTCGGAGGGTCAGTCGATCGAGCTCCAGTTCGCCAGCGAGATACTTCTTGGACAGGGGTGGTCGCTGGTACGGCAGGCACGGCTCGTCGCCGACGAGGTCGATCTGTCCCTGAAAACCCTTTTTGCGCAGAGTTTCGATGCACTGCGCCGCGGCTTGGCCCGCACCCGCAAGAACCACTCTCCGAATCATGGCAAGAGGATAGGGCCGAATGTCGAGGCGCACCACTCATGAGCGTTACGGCGACCGCACTGCGCCATAATGGTGCGCGAGCGCGTGCGTTGGACCACTGCAGGGGCGAAAAACTGGCTCCAGTTGGGCCTCGCGGGCGTGGCATGGAAGGTGCAATACTGCACGCGCTGCGTCAGCGCCTTGCATCGGGAGCACACAACATGAAACTCGTCACTGCCATCATCAAGCCCTTCAAGCTCG
>SXGR01621245.1_pt1 | contig 10249 bp, 10 predicted proteins | sample 3174711 | NCBI WGS metagenome assembly SXGR01 (sample SAMN11356860, study PRJNA531348) | freshwater metagenome | isolation source: freshwater sample F1-60 | place: China: Fuxian Lake, Yuxi | collected 2017-12-25 | reverse complement strand
GCCGAGCAGCGCGACGAACTGGTTCGGCTCAATCACCAGGCTCACATCCTCCAGCAAGGTCAACGGCTGCCCGGTGGTGGCGTTGGGGACAGTCTTGCTCAACTCCCGCAACTCAATGCGGTGTTTTCCCTTCTGGCTCGCAGGAACCAACCGGCCGCCGCGCAGCAGAAAGGTGAACGGCCCGAGGCGCAGCCGGCTCCCTTCTCGCATCGCCATCCGGCCCCGCACGTCCGCGCCGTCGAGGAAGGTGCCGTTGGCCGAGGACAAATCCCGCACGGTGCATTCTCCGTCCACGAGGCGGATTTCCGCGTGACGCCGGGAAATCTCCCGGCTCGCCAGCGGCACGTCGCACTGCGGGTCGCGGCCAAGGACCACCTGCGGGCCAAGCAGGATGGAGTCCGGCGGCGGCACGGAAAGCGGTGGCGTGCACGCGGCGGCGGATTGACCGGGCCGGCGCACGATGGTCGCATCCACGTCCACAGGTCAAACGGGCACCGGGGCTGGCGCGACTGCCTGGCGCTCGCTGGCGACAAACCGCAGCGTGGTGCTGCCGATGCGGATGCGGTCGCCGTCCCGAAGGTTGACCCGCCCGAGGATTTCGCGCTCGTTGACGAACGTGTTGGTGCGGCTGCCGAGATCCTCCACCGCGAAACCCTCGGGCGTGGGCACCACGGTGCAATGTCGGCGCGAGATGCCGGGGTCGTTCAATGGCAGATCCGTGTCCTGACCACGCCCGATGACCAGCCCGCCCGGCCGTTCCAGCCCGACGGTGCGCGGCGGCGTGCTGAACTCGATGGCGAGATGCGGTTGCACTGAGCTTGCGAATCCTAATGGCGGAGAATTGCAATTCACCCGCACCAGCGCGGGAGTTGCCGTTAATAAATCACCTGCGTCAAAACCACGGTGTGAGAGCCTCCATCCGCGATTGCCACAACTCCGCTCAGACCGGCGGGAACGGCGGTTTCACCAAATGTATAGTTCCCCCACGCCACCACCGAACCGTCCCGCTTCAACGCCATTGAGCGCGATAAGCCAGCCGTGATCGCCACAACTCCGCTCAGACCCTCTGGAACGATCGTTTGACGATAGAGGGTATTTGCTCCCCACGCCACCACCGAGCCGTCCTGCCTCAACGCCAGGGTGTGCGAGTCTCCAGCCGCGATCGCCACCACTCCGCTCAAGCCGGCTGGAACAGTCGTTTGACCATAGTCGTTTTGTCCCCATGCCACCACCGAGCCGTCCTGCCTCAACGCGAGGGTATGCGAGCCGCCAGCCGCGATCGCTACCACCCCGCTCAGGCCGGCTGGAACCGTTGTTTGTCCATCGCTGTATTTTCCCCACGCCACCACCGAGCCGTCCTGTCTCAACGCCACGGTGTGCTCGAACCCAGCCGCCATTGCCACGACTCCGCTCAGGTCGGATGGAACAGAGGTTTGACCAGAGCCGTTGTGTCCCCACGCCACCACCGAACCGTCCCGCTTCAACGCCATTGAGCGCGATCCTCTAGCCTCGATCGCCACCACCCCACTCAGGCCCGCTGGAACAGTAGTTTGACCATAGCCGTTGTGTCCCCACGCTACCACCGAGCCGTCCTGCTTCAAGGCCATGGTGTGATAGGCTCCAGCCGCGATCGCCACAACTCCGGCCAGCCCAACCGGAACGGCGGTTTGGCCCTCGCGGTTATAGCCCCACGCCACCACCGAGCCGCCTTGGGTAAGAAACCGCTTGATCTGGCCTTCATGAAAACCCGCCCGCCGCATGGCTGACCCGGTCAAAAAATGGCGCTTCTCGGTAACGAGTTTGGCTTCCAACTCGGCAATCCGCTGTTTGGTTTCCGCGAGCTTTGCGTTCGCAATTCTAGTAGTGTCGTAGGAACTGGAGCTGTTCTTTAGGAAAGTTTGGTATAGCTCCTGGACCTTGGCATCGTCGGCTCCGGCGGCTTGCACAGCGGCCTGCGTTTCGGCCCAAGCGCGGCGATTCAACCCCCACGACCCTAACCACGCCAACGCAATTACCAACTGAACACCGACGATAGCAGCCCAAACGCAAGCGACCGTGGCTTTCCTCCGCCTATCCTCTGCATCTGCACACGACTTCACTGCCGCTCCGAATACTTCATGCGCTTTTACAAATCGGCCCCTTTGCAGAAATCGTTCGCCTTCTTCCGTCTGCTGACGTGCTGTTTCAACAGCCTGAGCAGCCTGCTTATGCCGAGCAGCCAAATTCTCCGAGTCGGGACATAAGGCCAACATCTTGACCGCCAGACCCAGTGCGGCCTGATAGCACCTCTCCCGCTCGCGGACGGCTAACGCGGTGTCCAGCGCCTGGAACTTCTCACGGTCTTCGGCGGCCTGAACCTTCAGCGCCAAAAGCTCGCCATCGCCGGGGGACTTGCTCAGTGCCTCTTCGAGATGCGCGATGGCCTCCGGGAATTGCCCCCGGCGAACAAGTTCCGCGCCTCGCTCACGCAACTTTTCAAGCTCCAGTTCCAATCCTTCCGCTGCCTCCGCGTCGCCGGGAAAAAGCACCAACATTTCACGGAAGGCGGTTGCCACATCACCGGGCGGACGGCTGCGGACATGCTGCAAGTAAGCGGCCCGCAACTGCGCCACGGCCCGGGCATGAACCTCCTTCGCTGGCGCATGATCCGGAAATTCCGCCCCGAGCTTCTTAAGCAACGCCTCGGCTTGCCTCAGCAACTCCAAGGCTGCCTCTGGTGCAGCCTGCGTGGCTTGTCCGAGCAGGTATTCCGACGCCTGCAGCAGCCGGGCAGGAATCAGCCGTTGAAGCTCTTCTCGGCCGGCGCGAGCGGGCAGGCACTCCGGATTCTCCGCGAGCAAATCGGCCAGCAATTTATCGGACTGACGCAGGAGCAGGACGGCGGCACCAACCGGCTGGGACTTGGCTTGCTCGTTCAGCTCCTGCGCCTGCAACAGCACGGCAGAACTGAATCTGTCCTGCACTTCATTGCGAGCGGTCTGGCCGGCGGCATCGTCCGGCACCTCGGCGAGCAGTTTGCTCCAGACCTGACAGGCTTCACGCCAAAGCGGCACGGACCCCTCGGCCGGCAGGCTGCCCGCCCGAGCGGCGAGGGCGAGCGCATGACCACGCTGGTCGGCGCGACGCCGGTGCCGGCCAATGTCCACGCCGCATTGACCGCAGAATTTGATGCCGATGCGGTTCTCCGCGTTGCAGGCAGGACAGCCTTCGTAGAGGTTCACACCGCACTCGACGCAGAATCGGTTGTCGCCGGCGTTCACCGTGCCGCACTTGGCGCACTTGCCGACCACCGGGGTTCGCTGGGCGTTCGTGTCGGGTGAACGGACCCCGGCAGTCGGCGACGGAGTCTGGCGCTCGGCCGTGCGTGGCCGGGAGGGAGGAGCCTGCCCGTCCGCCACGGCGCGAATGGCCTGAAGGAACTCGGTCATGCTCTGACAGCGCCGCGCGGGACTTCTGTGAAGGGCCATTTCCACAGCAGCATCCCAACCGGGCGGGAGGCCGGGGACGACTTCGCTGGGGAGTTCAAAGACGCCTTCAGGCATCCGGCCCGTCAGCATCTGATAGAGCATCACACCGCAGGAGTAGATGTCGGCGCGGCCGTCCACGTCATTGCGTCCCTCGCGCTGCTCGGGGGCAAGATAACCAGTGGTGCCGAGTACCTCGCCGGTGAGGGTGAGCTGGTGGTCTTCAACCGGGCCGGCATCAACGAGCCGGGCAATGCCGAAGTCCACAAGGCGTGCGTGCCCACGAGCGTCGAGGAGGATGTTGGAGGGCTTGATGTCACGGTGGATGACACCCTTGCCGTGGGCGTAGGCGAGTGCCTCGGTGATTTGCAGCATCAGCCGGGAGCAGTCGCCGGGCGCGATGCCCGGCCCGTTACGCAGGCGCTGGTGAAGCGTCTCCGCCACGCCGCCGCCGGGGCCTTCGACGTGCTCCAGGACAAAGTAGTAGTGCCCGTCCTCGCAGCCACGGTCATAGATGGCAACGATGTGCGGATGGGAGAGCTGTGCGAGCGCGCCGGATTCGCGGTTGAATCGCTTGATGAAGGCTTCGTCCTTCGCCAGGCCGGGCGGCAGCACCTTCACGGCGACCTTGCGGTTGAGCGATTCCTGCATTGCCTCATACACTTCGCCCATGCCGCCCCGGCCAATGACGCGCACGAGCCGGCAACCGCCCAGCCGCCGCCCGGCGAGCGACTCGGTCGGTGCGACCGTGGCCGGCGTCGGCGCGGACGCCGGCACCATCGTGGGCAGAGCATCCAAGGCGAAGGACTGGCCGCAGCGGACACAGGTGGCCCGCGTGGCGAGAATGTCCGCAGGCGTCGGCGTCGGCTGGCCGCAGAGGGGGCAGGGAATTTCCATGTGCTCAGTTCCGGGGGCGGTCGTAGGCGGTGTTCATCGGGGGTCGCTTCTGCACAACACCGACTTGGCGGTATTTTACATGGTGTTCTTCGGCGAGGATTTAGCGCGCCACCGGGCGGGTTGACAAGCCTTCTCGAAGGCGGCAACCCGGCACGCTGCGAGACCTTCCATGGGGCAGCCAGCAGACCCAAGCGTGGCCCCTCATCCGCCGTTGCGCTGTGAAAACTCGGAACCACCTTTGCGACGCGCGCCGGGGCGTTCTCCCTGGGCGCTCGCCGACGGCTTAGGCCGCGAGCGCCTCGTGGTTCAGCCGGCGGCGGAGAACGCCGGGGCAAAGCGCGATTGGCAGCGCAGTGGGTGTGCCGCCATGCACGACGCGGGTTCGGTGAACAAATACACGATACCATCCGGGACCAGGTCCCGCTTGATGGTAAAGATGTGCTTCACGCCCATGATCGTCGAGGTCTGCAGCGCGGTGAGACCCTCTTGGAAGAGTTTCTCCGCCAGGTCGCCGCCCACCTCGTCGCGCTTGAACTTGAGGAATTCCTTGGCCGTCTTGCGATTGCACAGGAACACCCCGTTGTTCAGGGACTGGTCTTCCAGGACCGACAGCGCCTTCACATAGTTCGTGCGCGTGATCCCGCCAGAATACGAGAAGTGCTGCTGCACCCCCGCTGCACCGACACCGTTGCTGGCCCCGCAGATGGTATCGACCATCGCGATGAACTTGCCGTCCTCCTCGGTTTGAACGTCCTTGAGGGAGTTGTCCGTGATGACCTGGCGGAGGTCCATCTTGTAGGTCCGCAACTCGTTGATGTCCTTCGTCCACTCCGGGGTCGTGACCTCGTTGAAGACACAGGCAAACTTGTTGCCGTAGTAGGCTTCAGCGTAGGCACTGGCCCCGAACGGGATGGACTGGGCGCCCCGTGAGAGCGGCTCCATGTCTTCGATGATGACGGGCCGATCGTGCTCCAGCACGCGGTCGAGCATGTCGTTGGTCGCGGTCTGCTCGGGGATGATCCGGCGGAGGAAACCTTCCTCGCGGATCTTGCGGCGGATCATGTTGGATCCGGCCGCGCTCGCCTGCTTGACCTCGCCGTCCTGCGATTCCACGATCTGCGCCAGAAGTTTCTGGTTCAGTTCTTGGATGTTCTCCACTGGATCTTGAGATGTGGGATTCATGGTAGTGAGTCCTTCTTGGGTTCAGGTTAAGCCTGATCCGCGCGATGCGGGATCCAGCGGGTCGTGAACGACAGCACGTTCAAGGTGAGAACGCTGCTGACGACTGCGGCCGTGCCCTGGCTGTTGACACCCGCGACGTTCTGCTTGCCGCCGTGCGAGACGACGCCAACGATGTCGGTGGTTCCAGCATAGCCATTGGTGGCCACGTTCACTGATCCAGCGTCGCCACCCGTCGCGGCCATGAGGGGAGTGCCCTCGGCATAGACGGAAGCGGCCACGAACCAGCCTGTTTCGATCACGTAATCCCCGGCGCATGAGAGCCCGAGAAGCAGCCCTGACGACTGAACATCCGTGTCCGCCTGGTCATGGAACGCGATGAACGGTTCCTTGCCAGCGGCCACACCCTTGACCCACTCGCCATTGCTGTCGAGGGAGATGAGTTGGCCGGACTGGATGCTTTCATTCGCCTTGGGCTTGGCGGTGCGGGTCAGACCACTCGTCTCGTTGCCGTGATAGCCACGACGGATGAGGAGCTTGGCGTGTGATTACCCGTCGGAGGTTACTCGCATGAGCGACAACCGCCGAGTTGGTTAGCTGACGATTTTCTTCTTAGCCGCTTTCCTCAACGCCTTCGCTCGCAGGATCCCATTCCAGACGGCAGTTTGGCTGCACTTGTGTCGCTTTGCGATCACAGCGTAGGTCAGGCCCTGGTCTCGCAGGCGGAGGAGTTGGAGCGCCCCTTTACCATCGAAGACACGCCGCCGCCTCATTGCCTTGAGATAGTTGCCGCGTTTCGCCAGATCGCGAGCCTTGCGGCTGATTTTGCCGAGGTGCCGCCTGCTCTCACCGCGCAGTGCGACGTTCACCGTCGCCTGTGCACAGCCAAGCCGCTCGGCGATTTCGCGGCTGTTCATTCGACCGCGACGATAGAGCGATAGATATTTCCTCCAGGTGGAATCTTTAGCACATGCGAGTGGGTGTTTGTCTCCTCGCGGTCGGGACTCCGGGTGCGACCGAGAGCCATTCCTATCCCCAGCCGCCGTGCGCCCGTCCTTGACCGAATCGGCCATATTGTCACGGTGCGTGCCGGTGGCAAGATGGGTGGGCTCGACGCAACGAGGTTGATGGCATAAATGGCGCACCACCAAACCCTTGGGAATCGGCCCTTTGAACCGGGCATATTGAAGGCGGTGAGTCAGAGTCGGCTTCCCGCCCCAAGACACAATCCCGTAGGGCATTCCTCGCAAATTCTTAATGGCACCAATCCAGTATAGGCATCCGATTTTGAACTTGCTGCCGGGTTTCCGAGCCTGCCGTGCGCAGCGGCGGTCGAAATTCGCCCAGCGCTCCGCGATTGTGAGAGGGCGCAGCGCAGCGTGCCGTCGCCCGTCCGACCGGACTTTCACGTCAACCGGGCGCAACAACTCTACACGCCGGGAGCGAAGTGAGGCTGGCAGCTTTTGATACTTTTTGGAGATCATGGGGTTGTGTGATTGGGGGCAGTTGGCAAGGAAGGTGTGGAAGGACTGTTCATTGGGATAAGTCGTGCCAGTGTCAGAAGCTCGTGCTGCACGACGCTGTGGAACTCGGGGAAGCGCTCGACTAGTAAATGGGCGATGTGGCGGAGTTTGATGATGCCATCGGCGAAGTTTGAGAGGCGGCGTTCTTCATCTCCAGAAACGGAACTGCCCTCAATAGCTACTCCACCGTTCCCGTGCTCCGCACTTGCCGCCTGCGATGCCAAACTCGGTTTGCGAGGATAGCGTTTCCCATCTCGACCAACGCGCTTCAGCTCCGCACCGTTCGCACCTGCCCGGCCTCGATGCTTCGCCACCATCCGTGGGCTAACACTGCAAAGCGCAGCGATAGCCGCGTCACTGCGCTCCGGCGCGTGTGTGAGCGCGAGGCGAACCGAAGCACGTTTGTCGGCGTTCGACAGACGCAGACCGTGACAAGCATTGTGCTCAATGCTGGCCAAGACCGCCTCGGGCATCGTGCCCGAGAATACTGTAGCAAGGATTTCTTGAAGACCGGCCTCAGCGGCCGCAGCAACCCTGTGGTGGCCATCGAGCAGAACAAACTTTTGCCCCTTCGGGTATAGGAGGATGGGTGGAAAAATGGTGCCGCCTCTCCACTTCGACACGTAATCCCGCACGGTCCTTGGGTCAAGCCGAGACCGAACTCGAAGACTCACATCGCTTTCTATGGATTGGAGTGCAACGCGAATCGTGGCCTCTGATGGGCCCGATACACTATTTTTCGGTTGCTGTGCCTTCATCGCGGAAATTCATGATGACGTCGATCAGAAGAGGTGAGAGCCCAAACTCTGCCACCGCGAAGTCAGTAAAGGATTTGCCACTGCCGAGATGAGCGTCCTCACGCTGCAACGCCCGTAGAGCGTCCGCGAACCGGCGGAAGCCAGGCTGCGCGTGATGTGCTTCGAGAAGAAGCGTCGTCTGAAAACCTTGGGCGCAGTCACTGGGCTGGATGGCGTCCCAATAGTGCTGTTGGTCAAAACTGATTTGATGTGGAGGCATATTTTTTGGATCTGGTGCGGCGGTGGATTGTTGACAGTGAACTTCCTTTGGATATTATGCCACGAGCCGCCTGAGCTCGCTGGCAGGAATGATAATGTGACGGAAGCCGGGCACGCGGCGAAGTCGCCCTCGCGCAACCAGGCGGCGCACGCTGGATGGTGAGATGCCGAGTTGGGCAGCGGCCTCAGTCAGGTTGTAGGCAAGGCGGTCCGGTTTGACCTCACCGGCTCTCAGATTGTCGGATGCGAGCTGATCTAGCATCCCTCCCAGATACTGATCCACATTCCGGCGAGCAAAACGTCTATTACCCCCTACTGTATTAGACTTGCGACCTCAATTCACCGTCTCGGCTTCTAAGAACTCAGCCTTGGCTTTTGAAACTCGGGACGTTTCGGACTCATCGAGTCCACGGAGCTCATGCTGCTGAATGTCCATCAGCTCCACCTCGCGCCAACTAAACTGCCGCCGTCTTTTCCCTTTGTTCGGGTGGGGATTGGGTATTCCATGATGTTCCCGCATTCGGGCGACCCATTCGAGAAATCCGCGAGCCAGCGATGCGTTCTCCAACTTCAGATTCCAAGACATCACGCATGGTGTGGTCCAGCCTGGGGGCGGAACTGGGCGCAGCACCGTAGTTGAAGTCCTAACGTAGCCCTCGCTGGGAGGCTGCACCGGATCAGGCCAGCGCTCGCCGAGTTGCTGCTTCTGCTTCAAGGTCAGCTCAATCCAAGGCTTGCCGAACTCGGGCCTTCCCTTGACTCGGGCACCGACTTCGTAGAGCCATGCGCTGTAGATCCATCGCTCCTCAAACAGCGCTGTCATCGTTTCCTGGGCTGAGAGAGGTGGATTTCGAGGGACTGGGGCACTCGGCAGAATTGGTTCTGGCGAAGTGTCTGAATCGTTGGCAGCGATGGCTGCCAGCGCTTTGCCATACTCGGACTCCTGCAATGATTGAAGCAGGGCGGCCATGGCAGCATGACTTTGTTCGGAGGTCTGCGCGAAACTCTGCCTCCACCACCAATGGCACTTCTTCGCCAGTTGTTCCTCGGTCATTTGGGCGGAGGCTAGCTTCAAAACCTGACTTTGCCAGCCATCTCCTGCGAGTGTTGGTCACGCAGGTGGCCATACACGCGCATCGCCAGTGCGCCGCCGTCCTTGTGGCCCAGCCAGCGCGAAACGGTTGGGATGTCCACGCCGGACTCGATGCACCGGGTGGCGAAAAGGTGTCGCAGGTCGTGGTGGGTGATTCGAGCGATGCGGAGTTTCTTGCAGGCCCGCGTCAACGCTCCCTGGCATTCTTTGACCCGCATCACCGGAGCGTCTGCGGGTTCGCTTTGGCGAGTCGTTCGCAGTCGCTCCAAAAGGCGTGCCATTCCGGAAATCATAGGCACGCGGCGAATCTCGCCGTTCTTCGTCCCCGTTTTGGCGTCACCACGCACGACGATTTCACCGCGCTTCAAGTCGCAATCGGCCCAGGTGACTTGCGCCGCCTCGCCCTTGCGCAGACCAGCATACGCGAGGAATTCAACAAGGTCCGCGCTCGCTAACCCCGGCCCGAACGGCACTCGGCGGATCTCCGCCACCAGCGCAGCGAACTGCTCCTGACTCGGCAAGATTAGTTCCTTGGCCCGGACCCGGACGCGCTTCAAATCCGCCGCCGGATTGCCGTAGCGCAACCCGCGTTCTATTGCCAAGTCAAACATCCGGCGCAGCAGTCCGATCGTGTTATTGAAACTCGAAGGACTAGCCTGCTTCGCATATTTTCCGGCCCACTGCTGGCAGTCCTGCGCATTAACCTTCCTGACCTCCAAGGCCGACAGACCGGGCCAGCTCTTGAGCAAGGCGGCCAGGCGTTCCTCGTAGTAAGTCTTGGTTCGTGGCTTGATCGAGTGGTCTGCCTCCAGCCGTTCCCGCCACAGTTTTACCAAGTCCTGAACGACAGCGTTGCCCTGCTCCAACGCCGCCTGCGCTTCCATGTTGGATCGCTCCACTTTTTCCACGTCCCCGAGCCGGAGCTTGGCGACGGAGAGCACCGTGGTCTTGAGGCTTTGGCGAATCAGCTTGCCGCCGACGCGAATCCTCGCAAAATACTTCCCTGATCGAACGTATCGGACCAAATTTGCATACGGCGTTTTCTGCCAGTCATCCGACGCGGCGGCCGGCGGTGTC
>SXGR01002306.1_pt1 | contig 10250 bp, 11 predicted proteins | sample 3174711 | NCBI WGS metagenome assembly SXGR01 (sample SAMN11356860, study PRJNA531348) | freshwater metagenome | isolation source: freshwater sample F1-60 | place: China: Fuxian Lake, Yuxi | collected 2017-12-25 | reverse complement strand
AGCCGTCAGGCAGGTTCATTATTGTGCCCGCCGCGCCCAGGCAATCGGCGTACGCCATCAGCGCGCCGCCATTGGCGCGCAGATTGCGATTGAGCACCAGCGGTTTGACGTGCAACTCGGCCACGATTTTTTTCTTGCTGGCCTGCGTGATCGTGACACCCATTGCGCGAGGTAAACCACCGCCGAAGCCACGCAGTTTTTCCGGAATTTCACCACCAACCGAGCGGTCCTTGGACGATTGGGCTTGTGAGGATTTGGTTCTTACAGCGGGTTTAGATGGTTTTTTCTTAGCGTGTTGCATGGCTAAATTATTCAATTAAAACAGATACTTACGACAAGGCTGCTTAACGTTCAGTAACGTGACCCGCTGGATGCCTCGCGCCACCGGTTGTACTGCGCCAGACCCGCTCAGACTGCCTCGCGCAAAAAAGCCTGTGCGTGGCTACCAACATCCGCCGCGCGCTCCCACCCCATGCATAGCCGTGCGCCGGGTATCACTTCCGAGCGCAATCGCCTGTTTTTGCCATGGAACTCGTCCCGATATCGCAGGTAATGAAAATGCTCGCCAATCAGCAGGAGAATCGGGCACCCAACCTTTTGCAGATTCGCACCGATGTCGTAATCGTGCAGCGCATCGAGCGCCTGCCAGCGGTGTCTGCCGCATTCCATCTGCGCGGTATTGATGCGATCCATCCACGATTGCGTAGGGTTCATTGGCGCGTGGCCAGCATCCTTGCTCAACAAAAACTCTATCGTGCGTGTCACCGGAAAACCACTGGCATCTTCGGGCCGCAAACCGCTTTTTAGAGGCCCGTGGCGTAATTCCGCCATGTTGCGATCCTTATAGTAGGGACAATTCACCAGCACGATCCTGTTGACGCGCGCCGCATGGCCAACCGCCAGCTCAATCGCCACCGCCGCGCCCGCCGCCTCACCCAACGCACTAAATGTCTGGATGCCCAGCGCATCTGCTACGGCTACCGCACACTGCGCATAGTCACCAATGGAAGGCTGCGTATCCACGTGATCCGAGTCCCCATGACTCGGATAATCCATTGCCACCACGCGCAAATACGGCGCCAGCTCAGCAATTAATTCCAGATAGACTGACGACGACTGCTGATTCATGTGCAGCAGCATAATCGCCTTGCTGCCGGGTGCACCCGCCGCGCGATAGTGGATATAGCCGTAGGCCGTCTTGACCAGTCCGCGTTCGATGTTCATGGCTTTGCCCTGATAAACGCCGGTCAGTCCGCGCGTATGCCGTTTTCTTTCACCACCCTGGCCCAGCGTCCGATCTCGGTCGTCAAAAATTTGCTCATCGCTTCCGGCGAGCTTGCTACGAGATCCATGCCCAGTTGCTCGGTGATTTGCTTTCGCAGCTCCGGCTGCGCATATACTTTGGCCAACTCGCCGTGCACTCTGGCCAGCAGCGGTGTGGGCAATCCAGCCGGCGCCACCCAGCCCCACCACGCGTGCGCGGACATGCCCGGCAGCCCACTTTCGATCAGCGTCGGCGTATCGGGCACCACATGCGAGCGTTTGTCACCGGTGCTTACCACCGCGCGCAAGCGTCCCGCCCTGATGTGTGGCCCCGGCACCGCCACAGATGTCACCGCGAAATCGATTTGCCCGCCAATGGCATCCGTTAACGCCGGACCGCCGCCCTTGTACGGCACATGAACCATTTTGATGCCGGCTTGCTGCTGCACCAGCATCATCGCCAGATGGCCCAGACTGCCGCTGCCCACCGAACCGAAAGTTAACGCCGCAGGCTTGGCCTTGGCAAGCTTCACCACGTCATCAAACCCTTTGTAAGGCTTGGCTGGGTTGGTCGTCATCACCATCGGCGCGGTGCCGATCAGCATGACGTTCTGCAAATCCTTCTGCGTATCGAACGGCAAATTCGGAATCAGCGACGGGTTCACCGCATGCGTGTCGAACACAATCACAAACGTGTAGCCATCGGGCGCGGATTTCGCGCCCAGCGCCGTGCCGATGGAACCCGAACCGCCGGTGCGATTGTCCACCACAAACTGTTGGCCCAGCGCCGCATTAAGCCGTGCGCTGGTCATACGCGCCAGCGGGTCCACCGAACCGCCCGGCGGAAACGGCACAATAAAGCGCACCGGTTTTGTGGGCCAATCAGCAGCCGATTGCGCATGCGCCTGTGGCATCAGTGATGGCCATGAAGCCAATGGCGACATTGGCATAGCGCCCGCAACGCCCAAAACTGCAGTCAACCCAATCGCCCGGCCCGTGATCCTCATTGTCATAACCTTACGTAACTAATTGTTTTTATTGAACTTTTTACAATGAACGTTTTTGTTACTTAGTTGCTGACCACCGGCCATTGTCCGCACCCGCTTTATAAGTACCCTCGATGCTGTTGCCGCTGACGCGGCCGGTGTATTGCGCGCCACCGGCAGTAAAACTGATTTGTTCGCCGAGCATTTTGGCATCCGACACAATCGCGCTGACATTGCCGTTGTTGAGCGAGCCCGACAGCATTTGATATTCCTGCTTGAGATTCAGGGTGCCGCGCGACGTCTTCCAGTTACCTCCAACCTTCGCCGGGATGATCCACATATAGGCCGTGCACCACGAAGTGCAGTCGCCACCCGCGGTGATCTTGTCGTCCTCCTTCCAGTCACCCATACTGAAGCTGTTGGACACGACGCGCACACCCGGTTTCATGTCCAGCAATATTGGACGCAGCTTCACATTCAGGTCAGGCAGCAGAAACAGTGTGATCACTGATGCTTGCGTGTAATCTTTTTTGCTGGCCTCGGTAAAAATGTCGCCCTGCTTGAAAATCGCCTTGTCGGCGACGCCTTCTTTTTGCGCGTTGCGGCGGGCAAGTTCAACCATATCCGGGTTGTACTCAATGCCATAGGCCTTGCCGCCGCGTTTGGCCGCAGTAATCACCGTGCGGCCGTCGCCCGAACCGAGGTCATAGTGCACGTCGGCAGTCGTCAATTTGGCCAAGTCAAGCATGCGATCCACCAGCGCTTGCGGCGTCGGCACCCACACCACGTCTTTGCCCGACTGGCCCACGCTGGGCTCGTATTCCTTCTTGGCGGTTGCGGGCTGAGCCAACACAACGCTCGAGAACAGCAGGGTGGCCAGCATCACAGAAAAACGGTTGAAATTGCGCAACATAAACACTCTCCGTAGATGAGAAAAAGCAAACGCGGATGATACCGGATTCGCCTGTGCCAAGGTGAGCGCGGTGCTATTATCCCGGCTTGAAATTTACTCACCTATTCGCACGATAAAAGGGACCTACCGTGGCCAATTCCGACGAACTTTCCTTCATGTATTTTCCCGAGGACTACCGCTGGTCGCATGGCGTGCTGATCGGCTTGAATTCAGCGCCCTGGGGTGGTGCAGAAATCGATGAAATCAACCGCATCGGCCTGCGCCTCAAAGGCAAATCCGGTGACGACACCGCCTGGTTCACCGAATGGGCACGCGAGGCGCGCAAGGTCGAAGACGCGGGCCGCGCACATATTGCCGCCGGCCGGCGCACCACGGGCGCGCAATATTTGTTTCGCGCAGCGAACTACTACCATGTTGGTGAGCGCTTTCTGCAACCGAAAGCCGCAGGGCTTGCCGACTACAAGCGCGGCGTGGATTGCTTTCGAGACGCCGCACAACTCATCCGCCGGCCGAAAATCGAACACGTGGAAATTCCGTACGAAGGCGGGTCACTGCCGGCGATCCTGATCCACGCTGAAGACATTGGCCACAAAGGCCCGTCACCCGCGATGGTGTTTTTCGACGGCTTCGATGTCACCAAGGAAATCCAGTATTTCAAGGGCGTGCCCGATCTGGCTGCGCGCGGCATCGCCTGTCTGATCGTTGACGGCCCCGGCAACGGCGAAGCCGTGCGCTTTCGCAACCAGTGGCTGCACCATGAGACCGAACGCTACGGCACCGCAGCATATGAATATCTGGCGGGCCGCAAGGAAATCGACGCAAAGCGCATTGGCGTCATGGCAATTAGCCTGGGCGGCTACTACGCGCCGCGCGCGGCGGCCTTCGAGCAACGTTTCGCCGCCTGTATCGCGTGGGGCGCGCAATGGGATTATTGGGAAATCTGGCGCAGCCGCTTTGAAAAACTCGACAGCGGCAAACTGCCGTCGCTGTCTGTCGCGTGGCAGCATTTGCTGTGGATATTCAACGTCACCACGCGCGACGAAGCCATGAAAAAACTTGAGGGTTTCCGGCTCGACGGCGTGGTGCAAAAAATCACCTGCCCTTTCCTGATGGTACACGGCGAAGGCGACGAACAGATTCCGCTGCCGGTCGCGCAAAAATGCTTCGATGCCGTCGGCTCGAAAAACAAAACCTTCAAACTCTTTACGCGTGAAGAAGGCGGCTACCATCATTGCCAGATCGATAACGCCAGCATCGGCGTGGCGGCCATGTGGGATTGGCTGGAATCGGTGTTTTTTGCAGGACGCTGATCGGCCAAACCAAAACAGGAAAGCAGCGATTGAAATTCTTCCCGGCAGCCCTCTTCGGCTCGGCACTCCTGAGCGCAACCACGGCGCTTTTCGCCCAGACACCATCGTATCCCAACGCCCCCGTGCGCATCGTTGTGCCTTTTCCGCCCGGCGGCGGCGTGGATAGCTTGGGCCGCCTCACCGCCGCCAGACTGTCGGAAAACCTGGGCCGCAGCTTCGTGGTTGAAAATCGCGCCGGCGCCAATGGCATGATCGGCAGTGAAGCTGTCGCCAAAGCAGCGAAGGACGGCTATACACTGATGGTGAATGGCGCGAATTTCGTAACCTCGCCGAGCCTCTACCGCAAAGCGCCGTACGATCCTGTTCGCGATTTCGAGGCCATCAGCCTGATAGCCTTCGGCCCCAACGTGCTGGTGGCGCACCCATCGCTGCCCGCGCAATCGGTCAAGGAACTGATTGCACTTGCCAAAGCCAAGCCTGGTGAAATCGGCTTTGCGGGTTCTGGCAGTGGCAGCACGCCGCATCTGGCGGGTGAACTCTTTAATGTGATGGCTGGCGTGAAGATGGTGCACATTCCCTACCGCGGTTCCGGTCCGGCAATGATCGGGCTGATGGGCGGCGAAGCCATGATCATGTTTCTACCCGCGATCAACGCCGGGCCGCACGTCAAAACGGCTCGCTTGCGCGCACTCGCCGTCACCAGCCGCGAACGGCTTGCGGCCATGCCCAGTCTGCCCACCGTCGCCGAAGCCGGTTTGACAGGTTATGAATCCAGCCAGTGGTATGGCTTGTTCGCACCGGCAGGCACACCGCCGGACATTCTTACCCTGCTCAACACGCATACCACCAAAATCATGCAAAGCGCAGAGATCAGGCAACGTCTCGGCGACGAAGGCGTGGTACCCGTAGGCAGCACGCGCGAACAACTCGCCGCACACGTGAAATCCGAAATCACCAAATGGGCGACCGTGATCAAACTGTCAGGCGCGCGGGTGGATTGACGCGCTGAGTTGGCCAAAAGCACACCGTTATCAAGCTGGTCTTCGAAAAACTTACCCTTGCGGAGAATCTCCATGAGCGAAGCATCGGCCAAGTCCGCCGCCATCGTACACGACCTGCCTGTCCCAGCGCGCGAATCCGAAACGCATTGGGGCAGCGATGCCATCGCGGCCATGCTGCGCGAAATGGGCATCACCTATATCGCGCTCAACCCCGGCGCGAGTTATCGCGGCTTGCACGACAGCCTCGTCAACTATCTTGGCAACCGCGCGCCGCAAATGCTGCTGTGTCTGCACGACGAGACCGCAGTGCACATCGCACAGGGCCACTTCAAGGCCTCTGATCGCATGATGGCAGCCGCCTTGCATTCCAACGTCGGCCTGATGCACGCCTCAATGCCCATATTCAACAGCTGGTGCGACAGGGCCGCCGTGCTAATTCTGGGTGCGACCGGCGCATGGGACGCCACCAAACGCCGGCCGTGGATCGAGTGGATACACACCTGCTCCGATCAAGGCCAACTGGTACGCAATTTCACCAAATGGGACAACCAGCCGGGCTCGGTGACCGCCGCGCTCGAAGCCTTGCTGCGCGCGGCGCAACTTGCGCAGACCGCGCCGCGCGGGCCGACTTACGTCAACCTCGATGTCAGCATTCAGGAAGAAAAACTCGATACGCTGCCCAAGCTTCCCGATCCCGCGCGCTACGCGCCACCGCTGTCTGCTCAAGCGCCCGACACACTGGTGCAAGCCGCGGCAAAGCTTATCGCGCAGGCAAAGAACCCGGTCATGCTCGCTGGCCGCTGCTCGCGCAACATCGACGCTTGGAACGCGCGTATCGCGCTCGCCGAAAAGCTCGACATTCCGGTGCTGACGCACATCAAACTCCCCGCCGCCTTCCCCACCGATCACCGGCTGCACGCTGCCCCGCCGGGCAATCGCCTGGTACCCGCCGTACGCAAGCTACTGGCCGAAGCGGATGTGATTCTGTCGCTCGACTGGCTTGATCTCGCCGGCTCGTTGAAACAAGCACTGGGAGACAAACCCGTCTCCGCAAAAATCATCAACGTCTCCTGCGATGCGCATGTGCATCGCGGCTGGAGCATGGATTATCAGGCGCTGCCGCCGGTGGATATTTACATGATGTGCGAGCCCGACGCGGTGGTGCCGCAACTGCTGCGCGCGGTCGCGCCACGTAAAGCCGCAGCGCCGCTTGCACCCTCACCTGCCTTGCCTGCGCCGCCTGCCAACGAAGTCACTATTGCCGGAGTAGGTGCAGCACTACGTGTGGCGCTGAAAGACGCGGACTACTGCATCTCGCGCCTGCCGCTGGGCTGGAATGGCGCCTATTTGCCGTTTCGCCACCCACTTGACTACATCGGCTTTGATGGCGGCGGCGGTGTTGGCGCCGGTCCGGGCATCACCGTGGGTGCGGCACTCGCGCTCAAGGGCAGCGGGCGCATCACCATCGGCCTGTGCGGCGACGGCGATTTCATCATGGGCAATACCGCGGTGTGGACCGCCGTGCACTATGGCCTGCCGTGCCTGATGATCATCTGCAACAACCGCTCCTACTTCAACGACGAGCGGCATCAGGAGCACATGGCAGTGGCGCGCGGCCGCCCGCCGGAAAACCGCTGGATCGGCCAGCGCATCGGCGACCCTGACCTCGATCTGGCGGCGATGGCACGCGCGCAAGGCGCGGTGGCCATCGGCCCGGTCGAGCGCGTGGCCGACGTGCAAGATGCCGTCAATCGCGGCATCGCCACGGTTCGCGAGGGTAATGTGTGCGTCATCGATATGCGCGTGGCGCCGGGCTATGATGCAGACTAAGTATCTGATTTATAAAGAATTTTTTAATTCGCTCGGATTCATCGCCGCACTGATCACGGCATCCCCGGCAGCGGCGCACAACTATCCCGCGAAGCCGGTGCGCATCATCGTCCCGCAAAGCGCGGGCGGTTCCACCGATTTCGCCGCGCGTGCGGTTGCGCAAAAACTCGCCGAGGCGATGAAGGAAAATTTCATCGTCGACAATCGACCCGGCGCGGGCAGCATCAACGGCACCGAAGCCGTAGCCAAGGCGCCGGCCGATGGCCACACGCTGCTGATGGTGGCTGCTTCGTTCACCATCAACCCGGCTCTCCATAAACAACTGCCGTTCGATCCGGTGCGCGATTTCGCCGCGATATCACAGGTCGCAGGGTTGCCCCATCTGCTGGTGGTGCATCCGTCGATGCCGGTGACAACGGTGAAGGAACTGGTCGCGGTGGCCAAAGCCAAGCCCGGCGACATCAACTATGCCTCAAGCGGCATCGCCACCAGCACGCATCTGGCAGCAGAGCTGTTTATGTACATGACCGGCACGCGCATGACCAACATTCCCTACAAAGGCGGTGCGCCGGCGATGGTGGCCATGCTGGCCGGCGAGTGTCAGGTAAATTTCGCCACCATTTCCACCGCGTTGCCGCAGGTACGCAACCAAAAACTGCGCGCGTTGGCGGTCACCAGCGCCCGTCGCTCAGTGGCGGCACCGGAATTTTCCACCGTTGCGGAAGCCGGCGTTCCGGGCTACGAACACAATTCGTGGATCGGCATGCTCGGCCCGTCCAAAATGCCGCTGGCGGTGGTCGACAGATTAAACAGCGAGATCGCACGCATAGTGCGCCTGCAGGAAGTACGCACGCTGCTATTGCGCGAGGGACTGGAATCCATCGGTGGCAGTAGCAGCGAATTCGACGGCATCGTCAAGGCCGAAGTCGCCAAATGGCTCAAGCTCGCCAAGGTGGCGGGGATTCGCCCCCAATAGCGACTGCGCCCCCGCTGTTGGCTAGTTGAACTTCTTCACCATCTCAATCAGTTCGTCGCTCGGCACCAACGAGGGCGAGCCTACCTTCACGTAGCGTACGATGCCCTGCTTGTCGATGACGTACCACGCGCGTTGTGCCTTGAGATAGGTGCCGATGCGCGCGGTCTTGACCATCGCAGGATCGTCAAACAGCGCGCCGTAGGCACGCAGCATCGTGCGCGGCCCGTCCGTAAGCAAGGGGTAAGTCACGCCCATCTTCTCGCTCCATGCGCGATTGGCATCGAGGTAATCCACACTAACGCCCAGAACCTGGGCGTTTACGGCTTCAAACTTGGGTAAATCCAGTTGAAAGCCGAGTGCTTCCTGTGTTCAAGTCTTGGTGAACGCGCCGATATACGTGAAGATCACCACCGACTGCTTGCCGGCGAAATCACTCAGGCGCACATTGCTGCCCTTGGTGGAGGGCAACGAGAAATCCGGTGCCTTGTCGCCCACCTGCAACGCCTGCGCACCGCCCGCCGCAAGCGCAAACGCCGCCCCGGCCAGCAGCATTTTCAACCATCGTACGTATCTCAACATGCCTGGCTCCTTTGGTATTGTAAGAACTACTTTTTCGCCACCAGCGTCTGGATCAGCTTTTTGACATCAGCCCGTTCCAGCGCCAGCGGCCCCAGCCCGCTGGCGGCGATATTCTGATTGCGGTCGATAATATACGTCATCGGCACGCCGCGCGCGTTTATCGCCCGGCCAAACGCCATGCCTTTGTCGTGCGCCGAAGGCATGGTGTATTTGTGCTCGTCCAGAAATTTTTTCACCGCCGCACCATCGCCGCCATCGAGCGACACCGTCATCACCACCAGGTCCCTGGTGTTTTCGCTTTCGTTATGTGCCTTCTGCACGGAAGGCATTTCGCACCGGCAGATGTCTCACCACGTTGCCCAGAAGCGAATGACGATCACCTTGCCTTTCAGCTCGGACGATTTCAGCGCGCCGCCGTGAAGGTTGGCAAAATCGAAGTCCGGCATTTTGGTGGGCTTGGCCGGTGGCGCCAACACGGTTGGGTTGGGGAATAGCCCCTCCGCCGCGTGCGCAACCGAAAAGCACGCAATCGCGCCCAGCGCCAGAATGAGCACCCAAACAGCCCAACATTTATTCTTTAAAAACATATACTTACGATCAGCCCTTACCAAGCAATCGTACCGCCATCCACCGGCAGAATCACACCGGTAATGTGGTTCGACGCCTGCGACGCCAACAGCACTGCCGCCCCCTTCAAGTCATCCGGCCCGCCGGTGCGGTGCGACGGCACTTCGGCTTCGAGGTATTCCTGATTACGTTCAAACAGTTTCTGATTCAGCGGCGTGACAAAAAACCCCGGCGCGATGCAGTTCACCTGAATATTGTGCTGCGCCCATTTCACCGCGAGATCGCGCGTGAAATGCACCAGCGCACCCTTGCTGGTGCTGTAGGCAATACTGCTGTACGCCGCCGGGTTGCGCCCCACCATGCCTGCAATCGAGGCGATGTTGATGATCTTGCCGCGTTTCTGTTTGATGAATTCGCGGCCGATGGCTTGCGAGCAAATCAGCGCGGCATTGATGTTCAAATCCATCACCTGCTGCCAGCGATCCAGCGGCATGTCTTCCGGCGGCGCCACCCACGCACGACCGGCGTTGTTCATCAACACGTCAACGCGGTTGAATTTTTTTAGTACGGCATCTTTCATCGCCTCGACCTGATCCGGCTTGGTGACATCGCACGCCACCGCCAGCGTTTTCACGCCGATTTTTTCGAGTTCGGCACAGGCGGCTTCGCACACTTCCACCTTGCGCGAGCACAGGACGATGTTCGATCCGGCCTCGGCGAGACCGCTCGCCATTTGAAAGCCGATGCCGGTGGCGCCGCCGGTGATTACACTCACACAGCCTTCGAGGTTTAAAAGCGTTTTAACACTGGCCACAAAATATCCTT
>SXGR01272825.1_pt1 | contig 10254 bp, 8 predicted proteins | sample 3174711 | NCBI WGS metagenome assembly SXGR01 (sample SAMN11356860, study PRJNA531348) | freshwater metagenome | isolation source: freshwater sample F1-60 | place: China: Fuxian Lake, Yuxi | collected 2017-12-25 | reverse complement strand
GTCAACTCGAACCCCGAGACGGTGTCGACGGATTACGACACAAGTGACAAGCTGTATTTCGAGCCACTCACGCTCGAGCACGTGTTGGAAATCGTCCACCGCGAACAACCGGAGGGCGTGATCGTGCAGCTGGGTGGGCAGACGCCGCTCAAGCTCACCAGGCCGCTCGAGGCCGAAGGCGTCACGATCCTCGGGACGAGCCCAGACTCGATCGATATCGCCGAGGACCGGCGCCGCTTTGAGAAAATCGCGCGTGAGCTCAACGTTGAGCAACCGCCCAACGGGACCGCGACAAGCGTCGACGCGGCCGTCGAGGCAGCGACGCGGATCGGCTACCCCGTGCTCGTCCGGCCGAGTTACGTGCTTGGCGGACGCGCCATGGAAATCGTGTGCGACGAACCCTCCTTGCGTGAGTATTTCACCCGTGCGGTGCGCGTCTCGGAAGATCGTCCGGTCTTGATCGACTCGTTCCTCGAGGATGCGTTCGAAGTCGACGTAGACGCCATCAGTGATGGCACACGCGTCGTGATCGGTGGCGTGATGCAGCACATTGAGCAGGCCGGTATTCACTCCGGCGACTCAGCGTGCGTGCTGCCACCCTTCCTGATCACGTCCGAGGCGCAGGTCACGATACGCGCACACACCGTGGCATTCGCCAAGGCGCTCAAGGTGGTTGGGCTGATCAACGTCCAGTACGCCGTAAAAGACGGCGTGGTGTACGTGATCGAGGTGAATCCGCGCGCGAGTCGCACGATTCCGTTCGTGTCCAAGACGATCGGTGTGCCTTTGGCTTCGCTGGCGGCCCGCGCGATGTGCGGCGAAACGCTCGACGCCATGGGGTTCACCGAAGAGGTGATCGCTCCGTTTGTCGCGGTGAAGGAAGCGGTGCTACCGTTTGCAAAGTTCCGCGAGTTCGACCCGGTTTTGGGTCCGGAGATGCGCTCCACGGGCGAGGTAATGGGCGTGGCGGACACATTCGGTCCGGCGTTCGCCAAGGCGCAGTTGGCAGCCGGCAACTCGCTGCCGCTCACGGGTACCGTGTTCATGACGGTCAACGATCATGACAAGGCGTCGCTTCTGCCGATCGCGATGCATTTCCGCGGACTCGGGTTCAACCTGGTCGCCACCGAAGGCACCGCACGATACCTTCGGGAGCATGGCGTGCCGAGCGAGGTGGTACACAAAGTGAGTGTCGCACGTCCGAATGCGGTGGATCTGATGAAGAACGACGCGGTGCAACTGCTGATCAACACGCCGCTCGGCATGCGGGCGCTGCGTGATGACGACACGCTCCGGCAGGTGGCGATCGCGCGTCGGGTGGCGTACACGACGACGCTGTCGGCGGCGGCGGCGGCGGCTGACGCGATCGAGAGCATGCAAGTGACGGCGCTTGGTGTGAAGTCCATTCAGGAATGGCAGGCGGAGATCCGATGACCAAGCCTTTTGTGCACGACAGCGCGTATGTGGACGACGGGGCGACCATCGGCGACGGCACGTCAGTGTGGCATTTCTGCCATGTGATGCCCGGCGCCGTGATCGGTCGCCACTGTTCCCTCGGACAGAACGTGGTCGTGATGAACGGCACGAAGATCGGAGACAATGTGAAGATCCAGAACAACGTCTCGATCTACGAGGGGGTGGAGCTTGAAGATGACGTGTTCTGCGGCCCGTCAATGGTGTTCACCAACGTGATCAACCCGCGCAGTCATGTATCGCGCAAGCACGAATACCAAAAGACGCTTGTGAAGCGCGGGGCGACCATCGGCGCCAATGCGACCGTCGTCTGCGGTGTGACGCTCGGTGAGTTCGCCTTCGTCGGCGCCGGCGCCGTCGTGACGCGCGACGTCCCCGCGTACGCGCTGATGACCGGTGTTCCGGCTAAGCGCACGGGCTGGATGTGTGTGTGTGGAGTGAAGCTTGAGGAGGGCATTCTCGAGACGTCGTGCGCCGCCTGCGGCACGCGGTATGTGCGCAAGAGTCAGGCGCTCCTGCGCATCGCGGCAGAGGGCGCATGAACGGCGATGTAAAGGTCAGGCTGGCACTGGTTGGATGTGGGCGCATCGCGCGCACGCACGTGGATGCCATCGCAAAGGTTGGCGATCTCGACCTCGTCGCCGTGTGCGACGCGGTCGAGGCGCGAGCGCAGGAGATGGGCGACTCGGTTGGGGTGCCGTGTTACACCGACTACGCGAAGATGCTCCGCGAAGTCGAGTGCGATGCGGTCACCGTGGCGACGCCAAGCGGATTGCACCCGTCTCACGGCATCGCGGCCGCGAGGGCGGGCAAGCACGTCATTTGCGAGAAGCCGATGGCCATCTCGCTGAAGGCTGCCGACGAACTTGTCCACGCCTGCGACGACGCCGGCGTCCGGCTCTTCGTGGTCAAGCAGAACCGGCTCAATCCGCCGATCCAGTTGCTCAAGAAAGCGATCGACAAGGGACGGTTCGGCCGGATCTACGTGGCGAACACGACGGTCTGGTGGACGCGCTCTCAGGAGTACTACCGCCAAGCACCGTGGCGTGGAACCTGGGAGTTCGACGGTGGCGCGATTCTCAACCAAGCGTCACATTACGTCGACCTGATGCAGTGGCTTGTCGGCCCGGTCGAGTCGGTGATGGCGCGCACTGCCACGCTCGCCCGAGAGATCGAGGCCGAAGACACGGGCATCGCCGTCCTCAAGTTCCGGAGTGGCGCGCTGGGTTCGATTCAGGTCACGATGCTCACCTACCCCAAGAACCTCGAGGGCTCGATCACGATCCTCGGCGAGAAGGGCTCCGTGAAGATCGGCGGCACCGCGGTGAACCGGATCGAGACCTGGTCGTTCGCCGACGCCGACCCCGATGACCAGCTCATCGAGCAGGCGAACACGGCTCCGCTGTCGGTGTACGGTTTCGGGCACGAAGGCTACTATCGAAACGTCCTGTCCACACTGCGCGGCTCGAATCGTCCGGAGACAGACGGCCGCGGCGGCCGCAAGTCGCTGGAGCTGATCTTGGGGATCTATGAATCCGCGAGGACGGGCCAAGAGGTGGCGTTTCCGCTCAAGTAGGGCCAATGAGCTGAACCGGCCCCGATTCCACTACTACGCTGTCCGTCGGGTTCGTTGACTTCGCCCTCCCAGAGGGCGATTTTTCAGCGTTGCATGTAAGGACTTACGCTGGGTCACATCACAAAGGTGATATCCTCCTAATGGCTGTCCCGTTACTCGACCTTCGCGCTCAGCACGCCCGGATCCGGGACCGCGTCGTGGCGGCGATGATGCAGGTCGTCGATGATCAGGCGTTTATCCTCGGGAAGCCGGTCAGCGACCTCGAGGCTCACGTCGCGGCGCTCTCGCATACGACCTACGCCGTGGGGTGCGCCAGCGGCACGGATGCGCTGCTCCTCTCGCTTCGCGCCGTGGATGTCGGAGCCGGCGACGAAGTCATCACCACGCCGTTCACTTTCTTCGCGACGGCCGGCACGATCCACAATGTCGGCGCGCGCGCGGTGTTCGTCGACATCGATCCGAAGACGTTCAATATCCGCCCAGACCTCGCGGCCGCGGCGGTGACGAGCAAGACCAAGGCTATCATCCCGGTGGACCTGTTCGGCCAGGTGGCCAGCATCGAAGAAGTGATGCGGTTGGCGAAGGGGATCCCCGTCATCGAGGACGCGGCCCAGTCGATCGGCGCGCGCCGCAAGATTGACGGCGTGTGGCGGATGGCGGGCGAAGTCGCTACCATCGGCACCTTTTCGTTCTTTCCGTCCAAGAACCTTGGCGGGTACGGCGACGGCGGCATGTCGGTCACGCAGGACAAGGCCCTGTACGACCGGTTGATGCGCCTGCGCACGCACGGCAGTGTAAAGACGTACTTCCACGAGGAAGTCGGTTACAACTCGCGACTCGATGCGCTCCAGGCAGCGGTGCTTTGTGCCAAGCTGCCATTCCTCGCCGAATGGTCGGCCAAGCGCCGTGAGCACGCGGCGATATATGACGCCGCCTTCGCCGACCTCGGTGACGTCACGACACCGTACGTCGACCCGGCCAACGAGTCGATCTACAACCAGTACACGATTCGCGTGCCGCGACGTGACGCACTCAAGGCACATCTCGCAGCGAAGGGCATTGGTCACTCGGTCTATTACCCGCTGCCGTTGCACCTCCAGGAGTGCTTCGCTTCCCTCAGCTACACGCAGGGTGCGTGCCCGGAATCAGAACGCGCGGCGAACGAAGTGCTGTCACTTCCGGTCTATCCGGAACTCACGCGCGCCCAACTGGACGACGTTGTGGCTGCGGTCCGCGGCTTCTACGGGAAGTGACCCGGATGGCCTCGCATCTCGTGAAAGACCGCCTGCTTGCCAGGATCAAGGACCGCTCGGCTACGGCGGGCGTGATTGGGCTCGGATATGTTGGTCTCCCGTTGGCGATGGAGTTCGCTGAGGCCGGCTTTACCGTGATCGGGTACGATGTGAGCGAGCGTGTGGTGCAGGCGCTCATGCGCGGCGAGTCGCACATCCAGGACGTGTCCTCGGCGCAGGTGGCGCAGCACGTCAAGTCCGGCCGCTTCATCGCGACCACCGACGAAGCGCGCCTCGCCGATGCCGACACGATATCGATTGCCGTCCCGACGCCGCTCGCGAAGACGCGCGACCCGGACATGAGCTTCGTGATCGCAGCCGCCGAGGCGGTCGCGCGGCGCGCGCGCAGCGGAATGCTGATCGTGCTCGAGAGCACGACGTACCCCGGCACGACGCGCGATGTGCTGCAGCCGCGCCTCGAGGCGTGCGGACTCACGGTCGGCACCGACGTGTTCCTCGTCTTCTCGCCTGAGCGCGTTGATCCGGGCAATCCGACGTGGCACACCAAGAATACGCCTAAGGTGCTCGGCGGTATCACGGCGTCCTGCACGGAAGTCGCGACGGCGCTCTATGAGGCGTGCATCGAGACGGTGGTTCCGGTGTCCTCGCCGGAAGCAGCCGAACTGGTGAAGCTGCTTGAGAACACCTTCCGGTCCGTGAACATCGCCATGGTGAATGAAATGGCGATCATCTGCGACCGGCTCGGCGTTGATGTGTTCGAGGTGATCGACGCCGCCTCTACGAAACCGTTCGGTTTCATGCGGTTCACGCCCGGTCCGGGCATCGGCGGGCACTGCATCCCACTCGACCCGCACTACCTAGCGTGGAAGATGCGCACGCTGAACTACAAGACGCGGTTCATCGACCTCGCGAGTGAGATCAATAGCGCGATGCCGGATGTGGTGGTGCGCAAGGTCGCCGACGCGCTGAACGACGAACGCAAGGCGCTCCGGGGCAGCCGAATCCTCGTGCTCGGCGTGGCCTACAAGCGGGACATTGACGACATGCGCGAGAGTCCCGCACTCGACGTGATCCGCCTGCTTGAGGAACGCGGTGCCGACGTGATGTTCCACGATCCGCAGGTCCCGAGTTTCCGCGAAGAGGGTCACGTCCGCACCGGAGTGGTGCTCACCGCGGCTGTGCTGGAGCAGTCTGACGCCATCGTGATTGTCACCGACCATACCGCGATTGACTGGACCCTCGTCACCTCCCACGCCAGCCTCATCGTCGATACGCGCAATGCGCTCGGCCGTTCCGTCCCGACCAAGGCGCGTGTCGTGGCATTGACTCCGCGTGCCACGACGCTGCAACACGCCGCCGCCAACGCCACGATTGCCCCGAAGGCCGGGGCTACGACGGCATCGGGCGCCGCGCCGCGCCCGCGCAGCTAGGCCAGCCGTCATGCGCATTACGGTGATCGGTACTGGGTACGTCGGCCTTGTCGCGGGGGCCTGCTTCGCGGAGACCGGCAGCGAGGTGACGTGCGCCGACGTGGACGTTGAAAAGATTGACCGCCTCACGCGGAACATCCTGCCGATCTACGAGCCCGGTCTGGATTCGCTCGTACAGCGGAACCAGGAGCAGGGCCGACTGACGTTCAGTACCGACCTCGCCAGTGCGGTCCGCACGGCGGACGTAGTGTTCATTGCGGTCGGCACACCGCCCGACGAAGACGGTTCGGCGGATCTACGCCATGTAGTGGCCATATCGGAGATGATTGGCATTCACCTGGCCCGCGAGACGGTGATTGTGACCAAGTCCACCGTGCCAGTTGGCACGGCGGACAAGGTGCGGGCGGCGGTTGCTGCGCAGGCCAAGTATCCCTTCCACGTCGTATCCAATCCCGAGTTCCTGAAGGAAGGCGCCGCGGTTGACGACTTCCTCAAGCCGGATCGTGTGGTGCTCGGTGTGGACAGCGATTTCGCGCGAACGGTGATGGCCGAGCTGTACGCGCCATTCGTCCGCACCGGCAAGCCCGTGATTTTCATGGACATTCTGTCGGCCGAAATGACCAAGTACGCCGCCAACGCCATGCTCGCCACGCGCATCTCGTTCATGAATGAAATCGCGAACCTGTGCGAGAAGGTCGGCGCGAACGTGGACTTCGTCCGGAAGGGCATCGGCAGCGACAGTCGCATCGGTCCGAGCTTCCTGTTCCCCGGACCGGGGTACGGCGGGTCCTGCTTCCCGAAGGACATGAAGGCGCTGTTGAAGACGTCGGAGGCGATGGGCGCGCCGATGCAGGTGCTGCGCGGTGTCGAAAACGCCAACGACCGGCAGAAGTCTCGCCTATTCGAAAAACTCCGCGATGCGCTCGGCGAGGTGGAGGGTACGCGCATTGCCGTCTGGGGCCTCGCCTTTAAAGCGCAGACCGACGATATGCGCGAATCACCGGCGCTGACATTGATCGATGCGTTGCTGCAAGCCAAGGCCACGGTGACGGCACACGATCCGGCCGCGATGGACGAGGCAGAGCGCCGACTCGGATCTCGGATTGCGTACGCCAAGACCAACTACGAATCGCTCGATGGCGCCGACGCGCTCGTCGTCGTGACGGACTGGAACGAGTATCGGTTTCCGGATTTTGCGCGCATCAAAGCGGCGCTGAAGCGGCCCGTCGTGATCGACGGCCGCAACCTCTACGATCAGGCGAAGATGGCCCAGCTCGGATTCATCTACCGGTCGATCGGCCGGGGAGCCGCGTGAGCGCGATGGGGCAATCGTGAGAGTGCTCATCACTGGCGTCGCCGGATTCCTGGGCTCGCACCTCGCCGATCGATTCATCGCTGACGGCCACCATGTCGTTGGCCTCGACAACTTCATCACCGGCCATCCCGACAACATAGCGCACCTGATCGGGGATGAGCGGTTCAGCTTCGTGAAGCACAACATTTCGGAGTTCTCGTACGTCGCGGGGGACCTTGACGGCGTGCTGCACTTCGCGAGCCCCGCTAGTCCGATTGACTATCTCAAGCTGCCGATCCAGACACTCAAGGTCGGATCGCTCGGTACGCATAACGCGTTGGGTATTGCGTTGGTCAAAAAGGCACGGTTCGTGCTGGCGTCCACGAGCGAGGTATACGGCGACCCGCTCGTGCATCCGCAACCCGAGACGTACTGGGGGAACGTGAATTCAGTCGGGCCACGCGGCGTGTACGACGAGGCCAAGCGGTTCGGCGAGGCGATCACGATGGCGTACCACCGGATTCACGGTGTGGACACGCGCATCGCGCGCATCTTTAACACGTTTGGGCCGCGGATGCGCCCGCGTGACGGGCGTGTGGTATCGAACTTCATCGTGCAGGCGCTCAATAACGAACCCATCACGTTGTACGGTGACGGCTCACAGACGCGATCGTTCTGTTACGTGGATGATGAAGTCGAGGGGATCTACCGGTTGTTTACGAAGGGCGACGCCAACCCGACCAACATCGGTCATCCGGTGGAGTTCACGGTTCGGCAACTCGCGGACCTCATCATCGAGTTGACGGGGACGAAGAGCCAAGTGGTGATGAAGCCGCTTCCGGAAGATGACCCGAAGGTCCGGCAGCCAGACATCACCCGCGCACGCACGATGTTAGGATGGGAGCCGGCGGTGGATCTCCGCACCGGTGTGGCACGCACAATTGACTTTTTCCGCGGGTTGGCCGGATCGCCCCGCATGGCAGGGACCGCCTGATGGTGCAGCGAACGATGTCCGCGTCTTGGGGTACCTCCATCATGAGGTGCTCGCGCCGTTGGTGTGTCTTCCTCGCCGTCGCGGCGCTGGCCTCGACGGCGTGCGCGCGCGGGTTCCAGCTGAAAAAGTTCTCGACTAGCGAGGCACTGTTCACGGCTTCCGTCGCCGAGTTCCAGAAAGAGAAGTGGGACAATGCCGTGACGGGGTTCGAGAAGCTGACGCTCGACCTATCGGCGCGCGATACGTTGCTCCCGCTCTCCCACTGGTACCTCGCGCAGGCGCATGAGAACCGGCAGGAATATGTCCTCGCGGCGACGAGTTTTTCGCGCCTGGCTGAGTCGTTTCCGGACGACTCGCTCGCCGACGACGCGCTGCTCGCCGCAGGTGATTCGTACGTCAGCATCTGGAAGAATCCAGAACTCGACCCGCAGTATGGGACGCTGGCCCAGGCTCAGTTCCGCACGCTGATCGGGGTCTACCCCGATTCGCCGCGTCGCGAGGCCGCCGAGGCCGCGCTACTCGCGCTCGACGAGCGGTATGCGTCCAAGGACTATCTGAACGGCCTCTTCTACGTTCGACGCGGTGCCTTCGACTCGTCAATCATCTACTTCAAGAGCGTGGTCAAGGATTATCCGAACACCGACCACGCGCGCCTCGCGCTGCTTCGCATGGTCGAGGTGTACCGTCGCCCGCAGATGAACTACAGGGAAGAAGCGGCGGAAACCTGTACGACGCTCAAGACGGCGTATGCGGGGGACAAGGACGTGGTCAAGACCTGTGCCGTCGAGGCCGATTCTGTCGCGAAGGTCGTGAAACCAGAAAAGGCCGCTACGGACTCGGGCGCATCGGTTCGCACGCCGCGCTGAGCGCGGCTTCCGTTTTGAGAGCGCCATGATCACACCCGGACGCGCCATGCGCGTCGGCATCTTCGGCGGCACCTTCGACCCCCCGCACGTCGGGCATCTCATTGCGGCAGGTGACGCGTGTGATGTACTCGGGCTCGACACGCTGCTCTTCGTACCCACCGCGACGCAGCCTCTCAAGGCTGACCAGGGGGTCGCCAGCGCGGCCGACCGGCTGGCCATGGTGCGACTGGCCATCGCGGGCGATCCCCGCTTTGAGGTCGACGCGACCGAGGTGGAGCGGGGAGGGTTATCTTACACCGTTGACACCCTCAGAACGTTTCGGCAGCGCTGGCCTGCCGGAACGGCCGACTTGGTACTCCTTCTTGGCGCGGATGCTGCGGCACAGTTCCCGCACTGGAAGGAGCCGGAGGCGGTACGGGAATTGGTCCGTGTCGTGGTCCTGACGCGCGGCGACGGCGGTGCCGAGCCGGTCCCGGTCGAAGCGGAGGCGGTGGCCACGCGTCGTGTTGACGTGTCGTCCACCGAGGTCCGCGAGCGGGTCAAGCACGGAAAGTCGATCCGCGGGTTGGTGGCGGACGCGGTGGCGGCCTACATCGCGCAGTCTGGCCTGTATCGCTAACGGAGCACGCAACGGAATGCTAAAGTCACTGCTGGGATCGGTCTTCGGGACGCGCCACGAGCGTGAGCGCAAGCGCGTTCAGCCGATTGTGGACGATATCAACGAACACTACGCGCGGCTCCAGTCCGTCAGCGAGGACGAACTGACCGGGCAGACGGCGCGGTTTCGGACGCTCATCGAAGCGCGCACCTCAGCCATCCGCGGTCGCATCGTCGACCTGAAGGAACAGAAGCGGCTGGCCGCCGACCCGGAGGCGCGCGAAGCGATCGACCGCGAACTCGGCGGCGGTGATGGCCAAGGTGGGCTCGAGCGGGACTACCGGAAGGCGATGGGCGACACGCTCGACGAGCTGCTGCCCGAAGCGTATGCGACGGTGCGCGAGGCCGCGCGTCGCATGCTGGGCCGTGTGATCGCGGTGACCGGCCGCGACATGACCTGGGACATGGTCCACTATGACGTCCAGCTCATCGGCGGCATCCAGTTGCATCTCGGCCGTATCGCCGAAATGGGCACGGGTGAAGGCAAGACGCTCGTCGCCACGCTCCCGCTGTATTTAAACGCCTTGCCGGCGCGCGGGGCGCATCTGGTCACAGTCAATCCCTACCTCGCCCGCCGCGATTCGCAGTGGATGGGGTATCTCTATCGCTACCTCGGCCTCACGGTCGGGTGCCTCGACGACACGGAGCCCGGTACGCCTGAGCGCCGTGCCGCGTACGAGTGCGACATCACCTACCGCACGAACAACGACT
>SXGR01541215.1_pt1 | contig 10260 bp, 9 predicted proteins | sample 3174711 | NCBI WGS metagenome assembly SXGR01 (sample SAMN11356860, study PRJNA531348) | freshwater metagenome | isolation source: freshwater sample F1-60 | place: China: Fuxian Lake, Yuxi | collected 2017-12-25 | reverse complement strand
TCGACCGGCATGGCGACGATGCCGGAGATCGAGGAGGCCGTCGCCACCATCCGCGACGCCGGCTGCAAGGCGCTTACGCTTCTTCACTGCGTCAGCGGCTATCCGACGCCGGCGGAGGAAGCCAATCTCGCCACCATTCCCGATCTGGCGCGACGCTTCGACTGCCCGATCGGGCTTTCCGACCACACCCGCGGCATCGCGGTCGCGGTCGCGGGTTCGGCGCTCGGCGCCACGGTGATCGAGAAGCACCTGACCTTGGCGCGCGCCGACGGCGGACCCGACGCCGCTTTCTCGCTCGAGCCAGCGGAATTTGCCGAACTCGTTCCGGCAGTGCGTACCGCAGCTGCGGCGCTCGGCAAGGCCGGCTACGACCTGAAGCCGAGCGAGCGCGGTAATACCGTGTTCCGCCGCTCGCTCTACGTCGTGGCGGATATCCGCAAAGGCGACCTCTTCGACGAGCACAATGTCCGTTCGATCCGCCCCGGCTTCGGCATGGCACCGAAGCATCTGCCGGCGGTGCTCGGTCGGCGCGCCGCCCGCGACATCCCGCGCGGCACGCCGCTGTCGAGTGACTTGGTCGACAGCAATCTCGGCCCGGCCGGCTGACTGCCTTTCGGCGCGGCGGACAGATCGAGGGGTTTCAGGGGAAATAAAGGTGAGGCGTCCTTGGTACGCCTCACCTTTAGAGTGTTGCATCGCCGGATGGAAAGAATCCCCAGGCGTTCGGCCGATGTCGGTGAAGCAGGCATGTCATACAGCTCCCCGACAACAGTTCGTCGGATGGAACAAGAGCGGGTTCAATCGCATTCGGCGGTCGGCCATGGAGATCCCTCTGCACTCAAGATAGGCTGACCCCGTGATCGCGGAAGCCGCCTGCAAGATCTGTGGAGGATGCAGTCCGTTGCTGGATGTCCTCGATTTCAACCGCTCATGCGAAGAGGCGCGCGGCCGGGCGCTTCCACTCGCGGGCGTGCCGGTGTGGTATCGGCGCTGCGGCGACTGCGGGTTCATTTTCACCGACTTCGTCGATGCTTGGTCGCCCGAAGACTTTGCCGCGCGCATCTACAACGAGACCTACATGACGGTCGATCCGGACTTTGCCGAAGTGCGGCCGCGGTTCTTTGCCGACCGTCTCGGGTCGCTGTTCGGCGACCGTCTCATGGCGCTCCGCATTCTTGACTATGGTGCAGGAAGCGGCGCGCTCGCCGATCGCCTGCGCGAGCGTTGCGCCGAGGTAGTGGGGTACGATCCTTTTGCCGGCCGCACCGAACTACGCACACGGCCAAGCGGCAGATTCGACCTCTTGCTGGCGTTCGAGGTATTCGAACACGCAGCCTTCCCCCGCCAGCTGGTGGAGGATCTCAGCACCTTTCTTGCGGACCCGGGGCTGATGCTCTTCTCCACCTCCCTGAGCGACGGACAGCCGACCTCTCCACGACTGACGTGGCCTTACGCCGCGCCCCGCAACGGGCATGTGAGCCTCTATTCGGCGCGGAGCCTGCAGACCTTGTTCGTTCAGACGGGGCATCAGGTCGGAAGCTTCGATCTAGAGCTGCATGCCGCTTTCCGGACCGTCCCGGATTTCGCGCGACATCTGTTCGTCGGTGCCGCGTCCTAGTCTTGACTGGACGGCCTCTCTCCGGCGCACCCGGTCCCCAAAATAGCGCTTCGTCGATGACGCCGGCTCATGGTGGCCGCCGGGCTGGGTCTGGATGCTGGTCATGTGGTGGCGGCCGCCGTCAACGCTCCGTCCCAGCGCCGGCCGGCGCAAAGGGCTCGCCACATCGCACGGTAAGCTGCCTCGGTGCTTCTCGCGTAGCGCACCGGATCGCAAAGCCGGGACGCAAGAAGACGGCCGCGAAGCGTGCGGCGCAGGGCCGAGCGGCGTCCTGGATCCCGTGCCAGGGCGGACGCGATCCGGACATAGTCATCCGGCGTCTCGGCGATCAGCTCGTCGAGCCCTACCTGCCGCATATGCGCCACGCCCACTCGGCCGAGAAACCGGCGGCCGGCCAGGGTCACCACCGGCACGCCCATCCACAGGGCCTCGAAGGTTGTCGTGGCGCCATTGAACGGGAATGGATCGAGAACCACGTCGATCGATGCGAGGTGATCGAGCTGGTCGTCGCGTTCGCGGCGGCCGACGGCGAAGTCCAGCCGGTCGCGACCGATCCCGTGCCTTGCCAGGCAGCCCGCGACCGGCGCCCGCCCGTCCTCCCGGGCGAAGTGGTCGAAGTACCGAAAGGAAAGGCGCGAGCCCGGCACGGCCGCGAGGACCCGTGCCCAGAGCGCCAGGACCTCTTCGTTCAGCTTCGCCGGATTGTTGGTGGAGCCGAAAATCACCGTCGCCTTATCGCCGGGACCGATCGGCTCATCCACACGCGACGAGGGCGGCGTGTGGAGATAAAAGCACGGCAGCCGGACCAACGTCTCGGCGAACAGCTCCGTGCCGTCGGGCGGGTTGTGGGCGGCGTCAGTAAACCAGTAATCCATCGCCTCGAGGCCGGTCGAGGTCAGGTCGTGCAGAGACACCTGCAAGGCCGCCGGTCGGCGACCTGCGACGCCGAGTCGAGTTCCTTCGGTGTGACCGGCGAGGACGACCAGGATGTCGATCCGGTCGGCGGCAATCGTCGCGGCGACCGCGCTGTCGTCCAAGTGCGCGACTTCGCGCCAATGGCCGTCGAACGCAGCCCTGAAGCGCCCGACCATTACGTCTGAGGCCGATCCGGCGGCGTAGCCGCGGATGTCGACGACGCGCCTGTTATGGTGCTCGATCAGCCCAATGACGTTCCATCCAACCGGATGGCTCCGGAGGTCGGACGAAAGATAGCCGACCCTGAGGCGCCGCTCGGGATCGGGGTCATGAGGGCGCGGGCGCGGCGGCGGCGGCAAAGCGTAGTGCGCGTTCCACGCCCGCACGGTTGCGAAGAGCTGCCGCTCGTCGATGTCGGGGCGGTAGGTCCGCGCGAACACCAGATTGCTGTGAATGGCGGCGTGACGGCCGATGCTTAAGGCACGGCACAGGCTCGCGTCGGCGCTCCGCTGCTTCAACGTCGCCTGCTCAATCTGCGCAAGATTGCTCCAGACGGCGGAAGCCTGCGGCGCCAGAGCCAGACCCTGCCGGCCGGCCTGGCCGGCCGCCTCCAGCCGGCCCTGACTGCGCAGCACGTTCGCGAGGTTGCCGTAGGGAGGAAACCAGGTCGGATTGAGCCAGGTCGCGCGCCGGAACCAAATGTGGGCGTCGACAGGGTCCCCGAGTTCCAGCGCTGCAACTCCGCCGTTGTTGGCGGCCTCGACCTGGCCGGGCTCGATAGCGACGGCGCGGCGATAGCGCCGGCGGGCGCCGAGACGGTCACCGGTCCCGTAGGCGGCGAGGCCAAGGCCGAGTTCAGCCCGCGGCCGATCGACCGCGACCGCCAGCGAGCGGCGAAACCACCGCACCGCCTCGACAGCGCGGCCGGTGTCATGAAAGGCGAAGGCGAGCCGCTCGAGCGCGTCAGGGCTGCCCGGGGTCTCGATCACCGACTGAACCATGCGACGGAGCGCTGCTGTCGTCATGGTGCCGTGGCGTACCGCCGTCAGTTCGGGAAAGAAGCCGTCTCCACTGCCGCGGGGTACGGGATCGTCCCTTGGATCAGCTCTTCGGCGTCCAGCGCGGGGGCGGACCGAGCGGCGGCGCCGGGATCATCCCCGAGCTTGTGGCGGGCGCGGGCTGGGGGGCGGCGACCGGATTAGGCGCTGGCTGGGCGCCGCCTGCCTGGGCGACCAGGCGGCTCAAATCCGCGATCAGCGCCGGCATCATGTTCATCGGGAGCATCACACGCGCCACCTGCAGCTCTTGGTTGCTGCTGCCGGAAACCGGCTCGACCTCGACCAGGTCCAGGCGCACGACATTGTTGACCACGGAGATCTTGCCGAAGCCGTCGGCGAAGATCGTTCTGACATTGCGAGGGTTCGTCACGACGGCACGCTCCTTGAAGCTGGCTTGGGGCCGGGATTCCCTCGGGCGAGGCAGCCCGCTGATGATCCTGCGAGGGACGTTCTTGGACATTCTATCGCCCGCCCTGTCAAGGGCGCTGCCTCCCTCCGGCGCGCATCACAGTTTCAGCGTGAGGGAGTCTCGCACGCTGTCGGCGTCGGTCGGCTGCATTAGCGATTCAGCGTAAGAAGACACCCCTCTCGTTGCCGCCGACGGCGACGAGAGGGGCGCTGGCCTCGGGAGCGCCTACCATTTAGTGCGATCCATGCGAACATTCTCTTGTATCACGCAGATTCTGTGATGGATAGCCCCGACTTCGAGCATGAACCGGTACCGACGCCCCAAGCTCGGGAGGTTTGCGGCATCCCCGGCTTGCCGCGCTGAATCTCTATCGGCGGAAATCTTCCACGCTGAGCGTCGTTCCGTCGCGGGCCGTGGGAGCCGTTTCTCCGCGCAGAACCGCTAACCGGGCCACGGCCCGTCCCCGCAGCATCTCTAAGCCTATTTCCTCTATAAGAGCCTCGTAGTCGGATATAGGCGCGGGGGTCCGGTTAGAGATTCAGCGCGCCATAGAAAGGATCGCGAGGATAAGGGCATTCGTCGCCGCCGCCGTCCTTGGCCGCGCGCTGAACCCGCTGTTAGTGTGCAGCCGCATTCACCGACACCCCCACATGGCCGAGATTCATAACCAGCTTCTGCTCAAAGGTTTCAAGCAGCTTCTCAGGGAAGCCGAAAGCTTGGCCGTCCCGCGTCGTGAGCTCCGACGGCTTGAAGCCGCGCACGAGATCATGAGTTCGATCGAGGAGGACATCTCTTATCTTCACTCCGGCTTTTGCCTCGCCGGCCTGCCGCATATGCGGCCCGAGAACGACGAGTCGCGCTGGATCCGGTCCAATGGCAAGTTCCACCTGATCATCACCCCCGGCGCGATCGTCACAGACGGGCAGATGCGGGTCGTTGGCGTCCCCTACGGCGCCAAGGCGCGCTTGATCCTGGTCTACCTGATGACCGAAGGCATCAAGTCGCGCAGCATCAGTCTCGGCAAATCGATGACGGCGTGGATCCGCAGCCTTGGGATCCCGGTCACTGGCGGAGAGCGCGGCAGCATCAAGGCTATCCGCGAGCAGGCGCTGCGCATATCGCGCTGCTCCTTCACGTTCCAGTGGGACCATACTGAGACGCAGGAGGCCGTTATCCACGACCAGCAGCTGGTTGAGGGTGGATTGCATCTCTGGGCCGCCGACGAGGGGACTTTCTTCCCGAAGGCCGTCGTCCTTACGCCGCAGTTCTACGACCACCTGCGCAATCACGCGGTTCCGCTCGATCCGAGGGCTATCGCCTATCTCAAGGGTTCTCCGCTCTGCCTCGATCTCTATGTCTGGCTTGCGCACCGGCTTCCGCGGCTGTCGCGGCCGATCGAGATCCCTTGGGCGGTTCTGGCACAGCAGTTTGGCGCTGCCTACCAGGCCACGGCGGCCTTTGCCTATCGCGTGAAGGCGATCCTGCCCGACGTGCTAGCGGTCTATGACGGCGCCAAGGTGGACGTCTCCGTCCGCGGCCTCACCATCCATCCGTCGCTGCCGGCAGTGCCTGCCACCAAATCCTATCTGCAGGGTCAGGCGCGGCTGGTTCTGGCCAAGACATCGTGACCGGCTGTTGCGCCGCCGACGTCACTCACCGTCGTTCCCACATCGCTCGATAGGCTTTCTCGAGCGACCGGGCATAGGCCGGCCCATCGCACAATACGGACCCGGTGATCCGCCGGCGGAGGTTCCGCCTGAGCAAAGATAGCCGTTCCGGATCCCGCGCGAGCGAGATGGCGATCTCCTCGTACTGATCCGCCGTCCGCGCGACCAGCGCTTCGAGCCCCAGCGGCGCATGGAGGGATTCCGTCATCCGCTGCACGAAGCCCCATCCAGACAGGGTGACTACCGGCACGCCCATCCACAGGGCATCGAAGCTGGCCGACGCACCAGTAAATGGAAAAGTATCGAGGACGATGTCGAGGTCGTTGTAGCGCTTCTGATGGTCGTAACGGCTGTCGTCCGAGGTCATCAGATGGACGCGGCCGAAGTCTCCGCCGGCGGCCTCGAACAAGCGGCGATAACGGGCCTGGATTTCCGGGTTCCGGAAGGCCGTTCGGTTCTTGAGCACCAGTCGCGCCGTCGGCAGCCGGGCAAGGAGCCGTGACCATGACTGGATTACCGCCGGATTGATGCGGGCGGGGCTGACGAAGCAGCCGAAGGTGACGAACCCCCTGGTTCGCGACGGCGGCTCGACGATCGGCGGATCGTCCGTCGGCGGTCGAAAGAAATGAAGAATTGGCAGTCGTTGCAGGGACTCGGTAAAGCGTTCCGTCGTTCCGTCCGGATGAAGTACGTCGTCGGTCAGCCAATGGGTCGAGCCCAGTACACCTGTCGTGGTGCCGGCGAAGGCGGAGACCTGGATGGGCGCCGCGCCGTGAGCCGCGAGAAGAAGACGGTTGTCATCGAAGTGAGCGGCAGGGACGACCAGGATGTCGACCCGATCATCGCGGATAAGCCGGGCGACCGCCGCGTCGTCGAGGCCCTGCACGTCGCGCCACAGGTCGGTCTTGGTACGATACCAAGCGGTCTCCGCATCCTCGACCCGCACGTCGGAATAGACGTTCACGCGGAGCTGCGCATGGTTCCGGTACTCGAAGGCGGCCTTCAGATATCGTGCGACCGGATGACCGCGAAGATCGGACGAGGCGTAGCCGACAATCAGGCGGCGTCCCTTGTCGCGGACGCTCGATCCTGCCGGCAGCGGCTGGATTCCGGCTTCGAAGCGGCTCACGACGCGGCGATGCTCGCCATACAGGCGGGCCGACGAAAAGCCGGGCAGATGGAGGAGGCATGCCAGATAGGTTTTGGCTGCGCTGAGGCTGCCGGGATCGCTGGCCATCGCGCAACGGGCAAGCACGGTCGCGAACTCGGCCAGGCTCTGGTCTTTGAGTGCCCCGGCAAGGCCGTTGAGGGCCTCGGCATGGCGCGGATCGAGGGCGATCGCTCGCCGGTAGTCGACCAGGCCTTCCTCGACGTGGCCGCTGTTGACCAGGATGTGAGCCAGGTTCGCGTGCGGTGAGGCAAGGTTGTCGTCGAGCGCGATGCCGAATTCGAACGCGGCCCTGCCCTCGCCTAGCCTGCCGAGATCGGTGAGCGCGATACCAAGATTGTTCCAGTTCTCCGCATTCGCGATGTCGATAACGAGGGCGCGGCGGCTGTAGGCGAGCGCCCGATTGCGGTCGGACTGCTGCCGGACGAGAAGCCCCAGGTTGGTCCATGTCGGTGCGATCAGCGGGTCGAGTGCCAGGGTAATCCGACAGGCCTTGCGGGCGTTTTTGGGATCGGACGCGGTGACGATATCGGCCAGCAGCGCCCACATCTCGTGGCGATCGGCACGAAGGGCCAGTGCGCGGCGGCCGTATTCCTCGGTCCGGCCGACCGGGCCGCCCACGGATCGGATGGCGATTGCCTTGTTGGCCCAGAGTTCGGCTCTCTCCGGGGTGAGCGCGATCGCACCGGAGATCAGGCGAGAGGCATGGATATGGTGGCCGGCCATGCCCGCCCCGACGGCCTGGCGAAGCAGGAACTCCGATCGCTCGGCATCCGCATCGAGACCCGGGGCGGCGCCGCTCACGACTGCGGCGTCCTCACGACCGATGCCAGAACAGCGGCTCACAGAGCGCCATGTACTCGTTCCGGAGCATGTTCCCGAGCGAGAACCAGCGGATATAGGAGCGAACTTCCTCGGCCGGCAACACCAGGATGTCACGCTGGTAAAGGATCTCCTGCGCTTCCCAGAGCAGAAGGTTTGCGGTCAGGAGTCCATAGTAGGCCTCGGCCCAGGTTTCGGCCGCGGCTCCGGCACGGATCGCGGAAACCTTGCCGACATAGAGCGCGTGGTCCGGCTCCGCCTGTGCAAGGGCCCGGCAAATCTCGGGTATCTCGGTCGCGGCCAGGACGTCAGCGCCAGCGGGATTGGCGGCACGTATCCGCAGATTCCACTCCTTGACGATGAGGATGGTAAGCCGGTCCGCAAGCAGGCTTACCGTATTCAGCCCGACCGCCCGAGTGGCATCGCGCGACCGGCTCGCCGTCGTTCGCAGGATCGCCCCGATGACTGCGGTCTCGGCGTCGCGCATCTGGTCGAGGCGTGGCTTGAGCTCGCCTAATAGGCGATCGAGTGGCTGGGCGTCGCGGTCGAGGCCGAGACGCGCAGTGAAATCGCGCGAATAGTCGGCCAGCCTCAGAAAATAGCTCTGATCAGGCGCTGAGAACGAGGTCATCACACGGAACGGCGGCGGAGGCGGAGGCGGAGGCTTCGATCCGATCCATCAGATACTGGGCCCGGCAGCCAAGTGCAAAGCCTGGTTCGCACGGATCCCCGGAACGAACGGCCGCGACGAAGCGATCGAGCAGGCGCTGGAACGGCAGGACACGGCCGCCGGCACTGTCCTGGTGCTGGTCTCGGGCGAGGATTTCTGGGCTGCCGTCCGACCCGACACGGTAGAGCGCGAACCCGGTCATGATACCCGGCCCTTGCTTGACGAGGCGATAGCTTCCCGCGGCGCAAAGGATGTTCCACTCGTGTACGTTCTCGCCAGGCGCCGCGTTGTCGAGCACCGCCCGGACGATGGTGTTGTTGCGGTGGTGCAGCAGGATCTCCGCCTGATCCCAGGCGGGACTTGCGCCCGGCGGCGAGAAGGCGCGGGTGCGCCGGTCATCGAGGGAAGCCTCGACCGTACCGACGGGGCCAAGCAGCCACTCGACCAGATGCACCACGTGGCTTGCGAAGCTGGTGATCACGCCGCCGAAGCGCCGGCGGTCCGTCTTCCAGCCCCAGATGCAGTGCTTATGGGCGTAAGACTCGGTTCGCCAGGTCAGCTCTGCCCTGACCGGCGCCCCGAGCTCATTCGAGGCGAGATGTCGCCGGAGCGTCTGGAACGTATCGAGCTCGGAGAAGCTGAAATTGACCCCCGTGACCCGGCGCGCCGAAAGGGCAGCCAGAGCCGCGGCGTCGCCGAACGTCGCGGCGATCGGCTTCTCGCTCAGTATGGCAGCCCCTTGCTCCAGGGCCGAGCGAGCGGCGGTCGCGGTGACCTCGGGCGGGAGGGCGATCGAGACAATGTCGGGCTGGAGCGACAGGAGCTCGGCTATGTCGTCGGTCGCGATCGCGATCCCGTGTCGGCGAGCCAGCTCGGCGGCCTTGTCCCGGCGTCGGGCGGCGATCCCGACGACCTCTACCCCTGTCTGGCCAAGCCAACCCGGAAGATGTACAGCGTAGCCGAAACCGAGACCGGCCACCGCGACGCGTAGCGGCCGCGGAAAGCGTGAGGCAGACGACATCCAATATTATCCGTTCCTGCGCGTCGGAAGCGACGAACGCTCTCTTGAACCCACCTCTGGGGGAATGCTACCAGCAGATTGACATTCAGAGGGCCGCGAATGCTAGTTCAAATCGAGATCTCCCCAGGAGAACTCCTGGACCGCATTGCAATACTGGAAATAAAGCAGCGAAGACTGGTCGAAGCAGCGAAACGGGCCAACGTGATTTCCGAGCTGGAGCGCCTGAAGCAAGTGCAGACTCGAGCCGTTAGCCTGAACGACGATTTGCGTCGTTTGTGCATTGAACTCGAACATATCAATGACGAGATCTGGGTGCTGACCGACCAAGTCTATGAGCGCCGTCGCCGGGGTCTCGTCGACGAGGCTCTCGCCGACCTTTGCATGCGCGCGTTCGACCTCAATCGGGAGCGGGCGCAGGTCAAGCGGCGCATCGACGACCGGCTCGGTTCGAGCATCCTCGAAGAGAAGAGCTACGGCGATGTCGTGAGCACCTGAGATTTCTCTACAGCCCTTGAGGCGGGGAGCTTCTGGGCGGATGGCGTTCTGTCGTGTTCGTGCGGAAGGCGGCGAAAAGGTCGAGTCGATCATGAAAGCTCTTAAAGTCCTCGGAGACGGCATTCGCCGGCTCTCAACCGTCACTTCCCGCCGGGACATCGGCCGGCTCTGCCGTGAGATTACGGCGAAGGAGCCGGAGATCGCAGCGCTGTCCGACGACGAGCTGCGTGCGCGCGGCCGGTCTCTGAAGAAAAAGGCGGCGGCCGGTACGCCACTCAACGACCTGCTCGTCGAAGCTTTCGCGACCGTGCGCGAGACGGCCAAGCGCGTCCTCGGCCAGCGGCCGTTCGACGTCCAGGTCAGGGGGGGGATCGCCCTTCACCAGGGCTATGTGGCGGAGGGCTGCCGTATGTGCTG
>SXGR01375234.1_pt1 | contig 10260 bp, 10 predicted proteins | sample 3174711 | NCBI WGS metagenome assembly SXGR01 (sample SAMN11356860, study PRJNA531348) | freshwater metagenome | isolation source: freshwater sample F1-60 | place: China: Fuxian Lake, Yuxi | collected 2017-12-25 | reverse complement strand
CATCAACTGCTTGCTCACTGCCTGCTTCACCGGGTAAAGCCGCGTACTAAAGCTGGGTGCGGAAATAGGCACAATTTTTGCTTAAGTGAGAATGAGTGTTGGAAATTTGACGCTAGTTGCTGTTCGCGTTGAAATCTGCTCTCGTGGTGGGCAAACCAAGTTGAAAGATCAAATACGGATGAAAATACTAGTCACAGGCGCTGATGGTTTCATCGGTTCCCACCTTACCGAGGCCCTTGTTCGGGCAGGGCATGATGTGAGGGCACTGGTTCTTTACAACTCGCTGGGTACGTGGGGTTGGCTAGACCGCTGCGCACCTGACGTAAAAGGTCGCTTCGAGATATTTATGGGGGATATCCGAGACCCCCATGGTGTAAAGCAGGCCATGCAAGACTGCGAGGCCGTGTTTCATCTGGCGGCCCTCATCGGAATACCTTACTCTTACCATTCTCCAGACACCTATATCGATACCAATGTCAAGGGTACCCTCAATATTGTTCAGGCAGCGCGTGCGTTGGGTAATGTCAGGGTTATTCACACATCCACCAGCGAGGTCTATGGCTCAGCGCGGTTTGTGCCCATGACCGAAGATCACCCCCTGCAGGGCCAATCTCCCTATTCGGCCAGCAAGATTGGCGCAGACCAAATTGCCATGTCTTTTTACACGTCGTTTGGCACTCCAGTTACTGTTGTACGGCCCTTCAATACCTATGGCCCTAGGCAATCAGCCCGCGCGGTAATCCCCACCATCATCACGCAAATTGCAAACGGACGGCGAGAAATAAAGTTGGGGGCAACCAGCCCCACCCGAGATTTTAGTTTTGTGTCAGATACCGTTGATGGCTTTATTGCGGCCCTTCAATCAAACGCTGGCGTTGGGCAGTTCATCAACCTTGGAAGCAACTTCGAAATCTCTATCGGCGACACGGCTCTAGCAATTGCACAAGCCATGGGTGTGGAACTGAGCATACTGACAGACGAGTATCGCCTAAGGCCAGAAAAAAGTGAAGTTGTGCGCCTTTGGGCGTCCAACCTCAAGGCTTTCGGGCTCCTTAACTGGCAGCCGAAATACGCTGGAAGCAAGGGTTTTTTTCGGGGTCTAAACAAAACTATTGCATGGTTCAGCGACCCCCAAAATTTGTCAAACTACAGGTCGGACGTTTATAACGTCTAAAGCAAATGCAGGCCCATGCTGATTTCCCGGAAAAAATCGTCCGCGCTATAAAGTCGGTGGTGGGAGCCGATGCGGTTGCGCTACACGAGCCGACTTTTAAGGGTAATGAATGGCTCTACCTGAAACAGTGTCTGGACTCCACCTTTGTATCTTCTGTTGGACCGTTCGTCGATCGCTTTGAAGCTGATCTTGCGAGGTTTACTGGAGCTAAACACGTCGTGGCAGTGGTGAATGGCACCGCTGCGCTGCACATGGCGCTGGAGCTCGCTGGCGTGGTTGCAGGTGACGAAGTCATTCTTCCTGCAATGAGCTTTGTGGCAACGGCAAACGCTGTCACTTATTGCAGGGCGACCCCACACTTTGCAGACAGCGAACCGCATTCACTGGGTTTGGATCCAACTGCTTTGCGCGAGCACCTGAGGGCAGTCACTGAGCTACGCCAAGGCCATTGTGTGAACCGGCACACAGGTCGGGTAGTTCGTGCCATGGTTCCAATGCACACCTTTGGTCACCCGGTCGACATTGATGGTTTGCTGGGTATTGCAAGAGACTTCGGTTTGGCAATGATCGAAGATGCTGCTGAATCACTTGGCAGTTGGACCGAGGGGCGGCACACTGGAACAGTGGGGCTTTTGGGAACACTGAGTTTTAATGGGAACAAAACCATTACAACTGGCGGAGGCGGCGCCATTTTGACCAACAATTCGGCTTTGGCAGTCCGGGCCAAGCACATCACGACTACGGCCAAGTTACCCCACGGCTGGGATTTTGTTCACGATGAAGTGGGCTACAACTACCGATTACCCAATCTGAACGCAGCTTTGGGCTGTGCACAGCTCGAACAACTGCCCCTGTTTTTGGCGAGAAAACGAGCCTTGTATGACCGCTACAGCCGGGCCTTTGACGGAATCGACGGCGTACGTCTACAGGTTGAACCCCCTGGCTGCCAGAGTAACTATTGGTTACAGACCCTGCTTCTGGATGAGACGCATGCCAGCCAACGGGATGCAGTGTTGCGTGCCACCAACGAAGCGGGTCTGGCGACGCGGCCGGTTTGGCGTTTAATGCACAGGCTGGAAATGTACCGCTTTGCCCCTCGAGCCGCATTGTCAAAAGCTGAGTCGTTGGAGAGTCGGATCATCAATATTCCAAGCAGTGCCAGCCTGGGAGGAGAAGCGCAGTGAACCGTCCAGCCATTCTTTTGATCGGCGCTGGCGGGCACGCCCGTGCTTGTATCGACGTTATCGAACAGCAGGACGTATACCGCATTGCGGGCTTGGTCGGAACGCCGGAACAAATCAATACTCGCCAACTCGGCTACACCGTGATGGCCAGTGATGAAAGTTTGGAGCAGCTAGCAAAAAGCTACCAGTACGCACTGATTTGTGCGGGACAAATCGAAACCTCCCAGCGTCGACAGCGCCTGTATGAACTCGCGTTAGGTTTTGGCTTTGAGTTCCCTTGCATCGTCTCTCCAGGGGCCTATAAGTCGGCGCATGCCTCTGTGGGAGCCGGCACCATTTTGATGCACGGATCTATTGTCAATGCAGGTGCCAGGGTGGGAATTAATTGTATCGTTAATTCTCGAGCCCTCATAGAGCACGACTGTCAGATTGAAGACCATTGCCATATCTCCACAGGCGCAGTGCTGAACGGTGGGGTTTCTGTTGGGGCGGGCTGCTTTGTAGGTAGTGGCAGCGTGATCAAAGAAGGCGTGCTGCTTGGTGCCGATTGCCTGATTGGCATGAGTATGGCCGTGCGGTCGAGCCAGCCCCAGAAGACTCGATATCATGGAAAAGCTCAACTATGAACAAAAAAACGCTGATTATTGCTGAGGCCGGTGTGAACCACAACGGCGATCTTGAGTTGGCAAAAAAGCTCATTGACACAGCTGCACTGGCGGGGGCTGACCTGGTCAAGTTTCAAACTTTTAGTGCCGACCGCCAAGTAACTCCGGCCGCCAGCAAGGCGCACTACCAAGCCCTTACCACTGACAGCCGTGAGTCGCAACTCGCCATGCTCAAACGTTTGGAGCTTAGCGAAGCGATGCACACAGAACTTATTGCGCACTGTAATACCTGCGGTATTGGCTTCTTTTCGACAGCTTTTGATATTGAAAGCATCGACTTCTTGCTTAATCTTGGTCAGAGCATCTTCAAAATACCATCGGGAGAGATAAACAACTTGCCCTATTTAAGGCATATTGGCTCGCTGCACAAACCTTTGATCATGTCAACTGGCATGTCGACATTAGGAGACATTGAGTCGGCTTTGGATGTCCTTGAGATCGAGGGCACATTGCGATCGCAGATCACCGTATTACACTGCACGACCGAATATCCAACGCCTATGGCTGAGGTTAATTTGCGAGCCATGCAAAGCATAGCTACGGCGTTTAATGTCGCAGTCGGTTACTCAGACCACTCCTCGGGTATCGAAGTTGCTACAGCTGCGGTAGCGATGGGCGCCACCGTCATTGAAAAGCACTTTACTTTAGACCGTAATTTGCCAGGTCCAGATCATCAGGCCAGTCTCGAGCCTGACGAGCTTCGTGCCATGGTTTCTGCCATTCGCAACATAGAACTTGCTTTGGGGAACGGCATCAAAAGCATGACCCATAGTGAGGCTAAAAACAAACCTATCGCACGAAAATCGATTGTGGCAGCGCAAGCGATTCGACGAGGGACGCCATTTACGCAAAACAACATCACTGCAAAACGGCCGGGAACTGGCATCTCCCCCATGCAGTGGGACGCCGTTTTGGGACGACTGGCCCAACGTGATTTCGCTATTGACGAGTTGATCACGCTATGAAACGTAAAGTCTGCGTCATCACCGGTAGCCGCGCAGACTATGGGCTGCTCCGCTGGCTGTTACAGGGGATCAAGGAGCACGAGGGCATGGCGTTGCAGTTTATCGTGACGGGCGCTCACCTGTCGCCAGAATTTGGTCACACCTACCGCGATATTGAGAGTGACGGCTTTCACATCGACCGCCGGGTTGAGGTGCTCACTAGTTCCGACACGGCTGTTGGTGTAGCCAAATCTATGGGGCTAGGCTTGATCGCCTTTGCTGATGTCTTTCATGAATTTCAGCCTGACCTGCTCGTACTGCTTGGTGACAGATATGAAATTTTTTCTGCTGCCGCTGCGGCCTTGGTAGCAAAAATACCGGTGGCTCATTTGCATGGCGGGGAATTGACGGAAGGAGCCTTTGACGACTCGCTCAGGCATGCTATTACAAAAATGGCGAGTCTCCACTTTGTTGCAGCGCCAGAATACCGGGCCCGTGTCATTCAATTGGGTGAGCCGCCAGAGCGTGTCTTTATGGTGGGGGGGCTTGGTGTCGACAACATTCACCGAATGCAATTGCTCAATCGCGGCGAGTTAAGCGCATCGCTTGGGTTTAAGTTTGGTGCAAAGAGCCTGTTGGTCACTTTTCATCCGGTCACTATGGGAAGAGTTGACTCTGAATACCAAATGGCCGAGCTGTTAGCAGCGCTTTCTTGCCTGCCCGATACACAATTGCTTTTTACCATGTCTGGCGCTGACAATGGTAGCTGGGCTTTGACCCGTATGGTAGCTGCCTTTGTACAGAAAAATGCCAATGCAAAGGCTGTAGAGTCGTTGGGTCAGCACCGCTACATGTCCTGTGTTGCACAAGTTGACGCAGTCGTGGGCAATTCTTCTAGTGGCTTGACTGAAGTGCCCAGTTTCAAAAAAGCGACTGTCAACATAGGTGACCGTCAACAGGGCCGCTTAAAAGCACATAGCGTGATTGATTGCGAGCCTGACCGCCAAAGTATTACGGCTGCCATTGCTCGTGTTTACCAAACTGATTTTCAGCTGCAAGTACGCAGTGCCGCCAACCCCTATGGTAACGGTGGTGCTACTGCTGCGATACTAAAAATTTTGGAGACATATCCGCTGGATCGAATTTGTCATAAAAAATTTCATGATATTCATGTTGGATAAAATTTTATGAAGCTAAAAGCACTCATTTGGAGGCGAGCAATACTACAGGCTGATGCGAGTATCGAGCAGACTATTCGTAACCTTGACCAGGTAGCCATCAAAATAGTTTTGGTCACTCACCCAAACGGTCAGCTTTTGGGCACGGTATCGGACGGTGACATTCGGCGCGGGTTACTCCAGGGCCTGACGCTTGATAGTCCGATTGGCACCATCATTCATGGTACCCCATTGGTAGTTCCGCCAGACCTGCCCAGACCGCTGGTGCTGCAACTCATGGTCGCCAACAAAATTCAGCAAATTCCGGTAGTTGACGAAGACCGAAAAATAGTTGGGCTGCACCTTTGGGATGAAATTAACGCCAAGCCGGTGCGAGGAAATACCATGGTCATCATGGCTGGCGGCTTAGGTACCCGGCTACGGCCATACACTGGCGACTGTCCCAAGCCGATGCTATCTGTAGCCGGTAAGCCGATGCTAGAGCATATTATCGACAGGGCTCGTTCCGAAGGCTTCAGCCATTTCATCTTGTCAGTTCATTACCTGGGCCAGATGATTGAAGATTACTTTGGTAACGGCGCTAAATTTGGTGTGCAAATCGAGTACTTGCGCGAACAAACGCCCTTGGGTACTGCCGGTGCGTTGAGCCTGCTGTCACCACGTCCAGAGGCCGCATTTGTTGTTACCAACGGTGATGTGATGACCGACATTCGCTACGGGGAGTTGCTGGATTTCCATGAACACCACAACGCCATAGCCACTATGGCAGTAAGAACACACGAATGGCAACATCCGTTTGGAGTGGTGCAGACTGACGGCGTGGAGATTGTTGGATTTGAAGAAAAGCCGGTCTCGCGCAGCCGTATCAATGCTGGTGTGTATGCCCTCAACCCGGAGGCCTTGAACTGCCTGGCCCGCGGTACGCGATGTGATATGCCCACACTATTTGAAAGCCTCCAGGAAAGCAAAAAGCGCACGGTTGCGTATCCGATGTACGAACCTTGGCTCGACGTCGGCCGACCGGAAGATCTGCACGCCGCCAACAACGGTGCCATCTAACAACCGTTGGAACAGTTTTATGATTTCCAACAAGCGCATCATTGCCATCATTCCTGCCCGCGGTGGGTCTAAGGGCTTGCCTGGTAAAAATATCCGGCAGTTGTGCGGAAAACCGCTGATCGCATGGTCTGTCGATCGGGCGCTACAAAGCCGCTATGTCGACGCCGTTGTGGTCACGACAGACAGCCACGAGATTGCGGGCATTGCCCGCGGCCATGGCGCAGCCGTCCCGTTTTTACGTCCCGCACACCTTGCTTCGGATATGGCTAGCAGCGTGGACACGGTGCTCCACGCATTGGACTATTACCGAAACATGTTGGAACAGACCTTTGATTACGTAGTTCTATTGGAGCCCACCTCTCCTTTGCGTGAGCCGGATGACATTGACAACATGCTCGATAAACTGCTGGCCTATGCCAACGACTTTGATGCCATTGTCAGTGTTGGAGAGGTACACGAGCACCCGTCAATTGTGAAGCGATTAGAAGGTAATTGCCTGCTACCTTTTTATGAAAATTTGACCATGGAAAGTCGTCGGCAAGATAATGTACCGGCTTATTTCCCTTATGGTGTGGCCTATATCGTAGCCTGCCAAACACTTTATGCCTTGCGAACTTTTTACCCGCCAAGGGCGACTTTTTTTAAAATTAAACGCCACCAATGCTTTGAAATTGATGACCTTTGTGATTTTTTGCTTGTAGAAACTATGATGCAGCAGGAGTGGAACCCGCGATGAAGTTCTTAGTGATCGGTTTAGGGTCTATGGGGAAAAGGCGTGTTCGTAATTTACAGGCCTTGGGCGTTGAGTACGTCGCAGGCTTCGATGTCCGCAAAGACCGAAGACTAGAGACGAAGACCAAATATGGAATATCAGTTTTTGACGATATAGAAACGGCGATCGCAGAAGCCAACCCGGATGCGTGTACGATTTGCACTCCGCCTGATTTGCACATGCACTACGCCTTCTTGGTACAAGCGCGAAATATGGACTGCTTCATTGAGGCCTCGGTTGTTCAAAAAGAGGAAATTTTGCGGCTTGACCAATTAATCCGGGGAGGCTCTACGCTGGCATTGCCTTCCTGCACCATGATGTTTTACCCTGGGCCAAAGAAGATCAAGGAACTGGTGGATGCAAAAGCCATTGGTGAGGTAATCAGTATTAATTACCACACCGGGCAGTATCTGCCGGACTGGCACCCCTGGGAAGACATTGCGGATTTTTATGTATCTAAACGTGAAACCGGCGGCGCACGGGAAATCGTGCCTTTCGAGTTGACCTGGTTGTGTCACATATTTGGTGTCCCTAAAGCACTCGCCTGCTGGAAGGGCAAACTCAGTGCACTCAACGCCGACATCGATGACCTGTACCACTGCATCATGCAATTTCCAAAATCCGGAATGGTTTGCAATATGACGGTGGAGGTTATTTCGCGGCCGCAGGCCACACGTGAGATGCGTATTTTGGGTACGGAGGGCGAAATCGTTTTCAGCGGCGACGCTAACAGCGTGCGCTACCGCAATATCCAAATGCAGGATTGGGCGCACTTCGAGTTCAAGGCGGGGACGGTTGAAAACCTGTATATCAACCCGGAGGAGCCGTACATCGAGGAGATGTACGCATGGACGCAGGCTTTGGTTTCCCGGGACGCCTCGTCATATCCCAATTCATTGCGCGAGGATTATCAAATCTTGAAGGTCTTGAGCGACTTAGAAGCCTTAGCAGAGGGTGCGGCATGAACTACCAGCAAAGACTTTTGGCCGCGATTCCCGGGGGGGCGCATACCTATTCGCGCGGCTTCGACCAGTACCCTTCGAACGCACCCCAGATACTGGATAGTGGGAAAGGTGCCTATGTCCGGGACCCAGGGGGTAAAGCTTTTCTGGATTACGGCATGGCTTTGCGTGCCGTGCATATTGGCTACGCGGAAGACGCCATTGACGACGCCGCGTTTGCTGAAATCCGCAAAGGCAATAACCTGACGCGCCCCTCGATGGTCGAGCTCGAAGCAGCCGAGCGCTTCATTGGCCTGATCGATTCAGTGGACATGGTCAAGTTCACCAAAAATGGATCGACAGCGGTCTCGGCGGCTGTGAAGCTGGCGCGTGCCTTCACAGGCAGAGAAGTCGTAGCCCGTTGCGCTGAGCAACCGTTCTTTTCCTTTGACGACTGGTTTATCGGTAACACCCCTTTAACGCGCGGTATCACCAAAGAATCCATCCAGAACACCACCAGTTTTCACTATAACGACATCGCTTCGCTGGAACGCTTGGTAGAGGAATGCCCCGGACAAATCGCCTGCGTGGTGCTGGAGCCGTCGTCTACTGAATGCCCCAGCCTGGGCACACATCAGGCCGGTTGCTGCGGCTTGGAGGTATGCAACCGTGCATATGCAACGGAAGGGCCGAATTTTTTGCAACAAGTCGAGGCCTTATGCAAAAAGCATGGAATCGTTTTTATCCTCGATGAAATGATTACGGGCTTTCGTTGGCATCTGAAGGGTGCGCAACATCTTTACGGTGTGAAGCCCGATATTTGCACTTTTGGCAAGGCGATGGCGAACGGATTCGCGGTTGCTTGCGTGGCAGGGCGCCGCGATATCATGCAACTGGGATCCATCGAGTTTGAAGGCACCGAGCGCGTGTTCCTGCTATCCACAACCCATGGCGCGGAAATGGGTGGTCTGGCCGCGTTCATCGCCACCATGGATTACATGGAAAGCAAGCCCGTAATCCAGCACCTGTGGTCCTATGGGGCCCGGCTGGTTGCGATGCTCAACCAGCAGGCTTCGGCACTTGGCATTGGCGACAGTTTTAAAGCTGCCGGGGTGGCATGCTCGCCCTATTACACAACCACCGATGCCGAAGGCAAGCCATCGCTTGCCCTGCGAACCTTGTTTTCACAAGAGATGATCAAGGCGGGGGTGCTAATGCCTTGGATAGCGCTGAGTTATCGGCACCAGGAAGTAGAATTCGCCAAAACCGAGCAGGCGGTGCAGGGTGCATTCGATGTCTACAGTAGGGCTCTCGCCGAAGGGGTGGACAAGTATCTGGTTGGCCCGGGAATCAAGCCTGTTTTCAGAAAGTACAACTGATGGCTTCCGACACCATTCCGGGGCGCATGGTCGAACGCAAGGTGGTAGTTGTCATTGGCGCGTGCGGCTTGCTGGGCCGGGATTTTGTGTGGGGTATCGCAGAACATGGAGGCCACCCGGTGCTGGCCGATATCGTTGAACCGCAGATCAGCGAGCACTTGGCGATTGGCGTGGACATAAACTCCAAAGCGTCGGTAATGGCCTTGATCAGCGCGGTGCACGCGCGTTACGGTCGCATTGATGCGGTGGTCAACAGCGCCTACCCCCACAACGCGCAATATGGCCGAAAGTTTTTCGACGTGAGGCACGAAGATTTTTGTGAAAACATCAGTCTGAATTTGGGCGGCATGTTTTTGGTATGCCAGAAAATGGCCGAATACTTTCAAAAACAAGGTTACGGGAACATCATTAACATTGCATCCATCTACGGTGTTACCGCACCCAAATTCGAAATTTATGAAAATACGGAGATGACCATGCCGGTTGAATATGCGGCGATTAAATCTGCTGTCATCCATTTGACCAAATACATGGCGAAGTACTTGAAAGGCTCGCATATCCGCGTCAATTCAATCAGCCCCGGGGGTATTCTGGACAAACAACCGGAAGCCTTTCTCTCCGCTTATAAAAAACTTTGTACTGACAAAGGTGTGCTTGATCCGGTGGAAATCACCAACGCAGTATTATTTTTGATCGGTGATATGTCGCTGAATATTAATGGACACAATCTGATTGTGGATGATGGATTTACTTTGTAATGTTGGGTTTGCCCATGTCGAATTGGTTTAGTTGTATATTAAAGCAATGAAATTATTTATTATATACCTGAATCCGTGATCCCAAATGCCTATATGTAATTTTCAACTTCAAATTCCGAGATATTCAAGGAATATGTCGTGATATTGCCTTCGCAAGCGCACCATCAACATTGCCGACACTGCTTGCCCGCCGTTTCGCACGATTT
>SXGR01243277.1_pt1 | contig 10261 bp, 8 predicted proteins | sample 3174711 | NCBI WGS metagenome assembly SXGR01 (sample SAMN11356860, study PRJNA531348) | freshwater metagenome | isolation source: freshwater sample F1-60 | place: China: Fuxian Lake, Yuxi | collected 2017-12-25 | reverse complement strand
CAGCTCCTGTGGTTGCAGGCTCGCGCGGCGTCTGGGGTGCCGGTGTGGTGGGAAGGGGGCGAGTCGCGGATGTGGGACCGGACGCGCGCCGGGAACGTGGGGCCGATGGGGCAGACCCACGCATCCGAGCTGCTCGCCGCTCCCGGTGACGGCCGCGAGCGCCAGCGAGCCTACGAACGCAGCGCGAGTACTCCCCGCCTCACCGCCGGCAGCGAGGGCAGCGAGGGCAGCGAGGGCAGCCGTAGCGCCCAAGCCAAGGGCGTGCACGGTGGGCCCGGTCGGCTCGTTCAGGATCGCGGGTGGAAGACGCCAACCTGCTCCACGCGGACGCTCTACTCAGCGACGCAGCAAGGTGCCGACGAGGTGGCCGACAGCCGCCGCGATCGCCGCGCGGGAGACTCCCGCGCCGGCGGCGGCATCGTGGACCCCGGCACCGTCGCCGCCCGCCTCGACGACATCCGCGACCGCTCGCCCGGCATCGTCGCGATCGAGAACCTCGACGCCCTCGACTTCGCCAAAAAGTGGGCGCCCGCCGTTGGTCGGCGCGCGCTCGTCTACCTCGACCCGCCTTACGCCGGCGCCACCGGGTATGCGCTGACCTGCCCGCGGGCGAAGGTGCTGGAGATCGCCCGGACGTGGCAGCAGCACGGCGCCCGCGTGGTGCTCAGCGAGGCTGTTGGGCTCGCATCCGAGCTCGGCGACGGCTGGGAGCAAGTTGAGCTGCGGAGGGGCAAGAAACACGAGTGGGCCACGGTCTACGGATGCGACGTAACCGCGGTGCTACCGCCGATCCTGCGGGCGGCAAGCCGCCATGGAAGTGCAGCGTGACCGCCCCTCGCCCCATCGCGCTGGAGCTTCTCACCGAGGCCGAGGCCATCCGCCGAATCCACGGGCGGGACTCCGACGTCCGCGCCTGGCTGCGGGGCCTGCTCGGCGTGCGTCGTCGCGGTCCGACCGGCAGCGTGCTCTACGACTGGCCCGCCGTCGTCGCTTCGATGCCGCTGGCCGACGAGCCGCCCCCAGAGCAGGAGCGCCCGAACACCCGCCAGAGCGTGACGCAGCAGGGGCGTCGGCGTACACTCCGCGCTCGATGAGCACCCCAGCCCCCAAGCCCTTCGTGGTCGGCCGCGTTCGCGTTCGCGCCCTGGCCGCCCGGGGACAGCGCGACGGCGCATGGTACTGGCGCGCCGAGCGCTACACGCAGGGCGCATCCGAGACCGTCTGGACCGGGTGGGCCACCGCGGATGAGGCCGAGCGCACCGTGGCGAGAATCGTCGGCGGCGTAGCCCCCGCGCCGGCGGCAGGCACGACCGTCCGAGACCTACTGGAGCTGTGGATCGCACGGCAGGAGGACCGCCGCGACGCACGGCAACTCGCGGCGAACACCGTCCGAGCCCAGACCTACGCCACCGAGCACCTCGTCACCCACCTTGGCCATGTGCTCGTCGAGCGCGTCGACGCACGAGCGATCGAGCGCACCGTGGCCGCGCGGGCCCGCGAGGGCGCCGCCCCGCTCACCATCCAGCAGGAGCTGGTGGCGCTGCGCTCGGCGTGGCGCTGGGGCATGGAGGCCGGCCACGTCGACCACGGCCTGCCCAAGGTCCAGCACCGCGCAGAGGCGATCTCCGACCGCTACACGCCCAGCCGCGGCGACGTCGAGGCGGTCATCGCCGAGCTCGCCGGGTGGCGCCGTCCGGCCGTGGAGCTGCTGGCCTCCACCGGTTGCCGGCTGAGCGAGGTGGCCACGCTGCGGGTGGAGGACATCGACCACGAGCACCAGTGTCTGCGGGTACGCGGGAAGACCGGCCGCCGCGAGGTCCCACTTGCCCCGCCGGCGTTGCGTCGACTCCTCGCGTGGGTGGGCGACCGCTCCGAGGGCCCGCTCTGGGGCGTGGCGCCGAACAGCTTCCGGCACACGCTCGGGCCGGCCATCCACCGCGCTGCCGTGCGAGCGGGCGTGCGTCCCTGGACTCCGCACGGTCTGCGCCGCTGGGTGCGCGCCCTGCTCCGCCGCTCGGGCACGGACCCGTCGGTGTCGGCCGAGCTGCTCGGGCACTCGGTGGCGGTGATGCAGAGGTACTACGATCAGGTCGACGCGGAGGAGTCTCGGGACGCGATGCGCCGAGCACGAGTGGGATACCTCTCGCGCGAAGACGATCGGGTGGTTGAGCTGCCCGGCGTCAACACCCGCACAAGACCCGCACAGGGGTAGGCAGGAGTCAAGGTTAATGGCGCATCAATACGTCTACGTCATGAAGGCATAGCGGCCGAAGCGACGTAGGACAAACGCCGACTATTCGCGGGCAGCGCCGGCCCTGTGCGGCCCAAAACGCCCCAGAACGACCCACGACCCGCACAACCCGCACAACCCGATCGGAGCCCGGTGCTCAGTCGATGATGTCGCTGATCAGCGTCACGAGTAGCCGGCCCGTGAGGCTGATGATGCGCTTGGCCTCGGCGCGAGTGACCACCTTCCCTCCGTCGCCATCGACGTGGAGGGCGGCGGCGATCTCCTTCACGAGCGCGGTGGCGGCCGGGCCGATGGTTGCGATGTCGGAGGCGTCGAGGCTCATGCGGCCACCGGCCGCGCCACAACCGGGTGGACACGGCGAACCTCGACGGTGACGGTGCCGCCGCCACGGATGACCCTGGCGATCTCCTGCCGCAGCCAGGCGCAGGCGGGCCGCGAGCGCAGCACCTGCTGGTGGTCGCGCGCCAGGCCGAAGAGCAGGCAGCCGAGGGTGTCCTGCGGGCCGTTGCCGCTGTGCATCTGCACGTGCTGGAAGCCCGGCACGCCCACCAGCTCGGGCGTGTCCGGCCCGTGCTTCGGGGAGTTGTAGAGGCGCACCTGGTACACGCCAACCGGGATCGCCGTGGCGCCCTTCACCTTCGCCGCGCCGTCGCCGCGGTCGAGGTCCTCGCAGGAATAGCCGAACGGGAGGTAGCCCGCTCCGTCGTCGGGAAGGTCGAGCTCCACAACGCCGAGGGTGCGGTCCGCGAGGAATCGGTCCCTGGTGACACGGATGCGCAAGTTCATGCGTCACCCACGCGACGGCGGGCGGCTCGCTCCTCGAGGGCGTCGACCGACCGCTCGAGGAGCTTCCGGTCGCTCTCGCTCAGGTCGACCTGGACGGTGAGCCGCAACCCATCGCGGGAGACCTTGCCGATCAGAAAGGCTCCGTACGCCAGCGCTCCGATCGGGCCCATGCCCATCAGGTAGGCCGACAGGTCAGGCGGACTGCCCGTCGCCGTGGGCGGCACGGTGCCCTCCTGCGCCCAGGCGGCGCCCACGCTGACACACCACAGCGCGAAGGGGATGGCGAGACTGGCGCTGGAGAGAAGGACGCGGCGGGACATGGATACCTCGTGTCGGTTGAGTGTGATGTGGTCAGGTCAGACCGAGCAGACGCACCGCTTGGGCGATCTCAACCGCCCGGCTCGTGCCCTGCCCGTGGTTGTAGAGCAGCCAGTCAATCTCCGTGCCCGGAGCCGGCAACGTGGCCGAGATCGAAACGTCGAGCACGGTCGCGCCTGTGTCGAGCCGGATGATCTTGACGGCCACCGAGCTGCCGCCCGTGGCGCACTGGATCGTCATCATGTAGGGCACGTCCGCCACCGGAGCCGAGCCGGCCGAGCCAATCGTCTGCGAGGCGCCATCGCGAGAAGCCGGCATGAAGCCCGCGTCAGCCCCCGGCGTCGAATATCGGACGCCGACGAACGCCCCCGCCGCCGTGTCGCTGTCGCTCATCGTCGTGGAGCCGAGTCCGATCCACAAGCGGCGAGACGTGATCGAGACCGGCAGCTTGAAAATGATCGCATAGGCGAAGCCAATGTCACGGCTCGCGAGACGGGCCGAAACGAACCACCCGCTGTTGGCGGTGGCCCACCGATGGGCATAGGCCAGCGTGGACGGCGTTGCGCTGGTGCCAGCCTGCGAGATCGTGAACCCGTAGCCGGATGTCGTGTTGTTGGCGAACAGCGCGAACGATGCCGCGTATCGCCACGCCGCCAGCACGGCGTCCATGCCAAACCAGCCCGCAGCGTCGAGCTGGAGCAGGCCGGACGCAGCTCGCGACGGGGATGCGTTCAGCGCGGCCGCGCTCCCGAGCGAAGCCTCCAGCGCGTAGGCCGGGTGCGGATCGCCAGCCGCGACGTGTGCCGCCATCGCCGTGCTCGACGTGCCGGCCGGGTCCGCGCCCACACTTGCGGCTGTTGGGGCAGCCGGAGTGCCGTGGGTATGGTCGGCTCGGGAGTAGTTGGCGCTCACGCCTGGCGATGCGTCTTCGCCGAATGCGGTCTCCTCGACGACCGTTGAGCCGGGAGACGACCCGCCGCCCTCGGCTGCGAGGGTCACGCGAAGCCGCCCGCCGACGAGCTCGGCGCCGAACGACACGCCGTCGCCGGCGACGAGCACCAGCTCGCGCGCGACGTAGGCTCCGCCGCCCTCGATGCGGATGGAGGCCGGGCGAGGCACGCGGGCGTCAGCCACGGGTCCGCTCCTTTGCGCCCAGCATCACGAGGCGAAGCTCGAGGGGGGCGTCGGTGCCGTAGGTGATGTCCGTGACCATGCAGACCGCTGCGGACAGGTGCACCCGAGAGTCGGTCACCGTGACGATGGAGCCCTCGGTGATGTGCTGGCACCGCTCCTCGCTGGCCACCAGGCGCAGCGATCGCTGGGGCAGCGCGTAGGCCGCTGCGTACCAGCTGGCGATCGCGCCGACGGTGGCATCGCGGCAGACCACGGGCACGTCGAGGTCCTTGTGGATGACGAGCGGCTCGCCGTTCAGGTCGCGCAGGCGCTGCTGCGAGCGGCGGAAGGCCGGCTCAGGCAGCTGGTCGCTGCGGTCGGCGTCGTAGCGGTCACCGCCGTAGGTGAGCGAGCCCGTCGACGCGCCATCGGTCGTGCGCGCGTAGGTGATGGTCAGCTCGTTGCAGAGCCGCGACGTGTCCGACTCGATGCCGCCGAGCCGCTCCACGTCGGTGGCGGTGTCGAGATCGAAGTGCTCGACCGCATCCTCGGCGGTCGCGTCGAACCTCCACACCACAGGGTACACGCCGAGCGGTCCCGCCACGAGGGAGACAGGGAGCACCGGCAGCAGCTGCGACCGGACGAAGTCCCAGGCTGTGCAGGTCGTGTCGATCGCGAAGTCGAGTCGAAACGCAGCCAGCTGCTGCTTGGCGGCGGCGAACATGCCGGCGTCGACTGGCAGCCCCATCCGGCGAACGAGGTACTCGATCACGGAGCCGGCGTCGCCGGCGAGGCCGCCGCGGCTGAGGTCTTCGTCGTCCACCCAGGCGATGTACAGCTCGGGCGTCTCGGTGCCGGAGGCAACTGTGTTGATGTCGCCGTCCAGGCCGCCGTCACCGAAGGAGCTGGTGAAGTCGCCGTCGAAGTCGGTCACGCCGTAGGTGTAGGTCACGGCCGAGTCCCAGTCGCGGTCGGTCGTCTCGTCGCCGTCTGCGGTGTAGAACCACGGGAGATAGGCGATTGGCTGCCCGAGGTCGTCGTAGCCGTTGCGGACCAGCACCCGGCCCGAGCCGGCCTCGCCGTAGACGTAGCAGCGGTCCATGTCGACGTGGTGTCCAGCGATGAGCAGCGACACGTTGTAGAGCTCGCCGCCATCCACCACGCAACGCTGGTCGATCCACCTCGCCCTGGTCGCCGGGATTCGCCCGCTCGCATCGATCGCCGTCCCCACCTGGCCGGGTGAGCCAAAGACGATCGGGTAGACCCTGCCGAGCTGCGCGGCAGCCAACGACGACGCCGAGCTCCCGAACGTGTAGCCGCTCACCACGCTGCCGGGCGGCGGCAGCGTCGCCGAGGCTCCCCATGGCGGTGCCTCGATCGTCACCGCCGTCGGCTCGTCCTCCTCGCCATAGCTGGGGTTGTGGACGTAGCCCTGCACCACGATGCGCCGGTCCTCGTAGTCGGTGTCCTCCACCCAACGCGAGACCTCTGCGCGCACGAACGCGAGCGGCCAGCCGGCCTCCACGAGCTCGGCGACGGACACCGGCCAGACCGCCTCCAGCGAGAGCGACGGCGCCTCCTGCACCCCCCCGAGTTCGCTGAGCGAGATCGTCACCTCGAGCTCAGGGAGGCAGCCCGAGAAGCGCAGCTCCTCGCCGGCCTGGGTGGTCACCACCACCTCCTCGGTGGACATGCGCACCACGCCGCCACCGAACTGGACCTCCACCAGCCAGTGCACGCGGGCGCCGCGAGCGATCGACATCCGCCGAGCCATCAGAGCTCCTCCTCGATGCGGAGGACCGAGCCGCGCCACACGTCGCCGAGGAGGTCCTCGCCGTGCACGTGGTCGAGCCGGACCGACTCCGACATGAGCCGGCCGTACAACATCATGGTCGGGTGGCAGAGCGTCTGCTGGGAGCCAGACGGCGTCAGGGACGGCAGGTACACCGCCGGCGCCAGGGCGCCGCCAAGGAAGTGCACCAGGCCGTGCAGCGAGCCGGGCTGGTCGGCGGGGACGCCCCACGGGGCGCCGGCCCCGGTGGCGATGAACGCGGCAGACGGCTCCGTGACCGAGATGGGCCTGGTGTACATCGCCGAGGTGAACGGCAGGTCCACCGAGCGTCGCGCCGGGCCGCGGCGAACGACACGCCGCGATCCTCTCCGGCTCTCGGTTACCCCGTTTTGGGGTGTCACCTCGAGCGCGCGGCCCCAGTCGTAGGGGTGGGCGTAGAGGAACACCGGGCCGAGCACCGCGGTGCCGATCTCGAAGTAGCCCTCGGCGGTGGACTGCGCCGGAATAACCAGCTTGAACTGGTAGTAGCTGGTGTCGCCGGCCGAAGGGAGCACGATGCAGACGTCGCGCGCGAGGATGGCGCCGGCGGCGCCGCTCGCTGGCGCTCCGTCGACCTCGTCGACGATGATGCGCGTCTGCATCGTCGTCGCCTGCCAGCTGCCCGCGCTGCTGTGCGTGATGAGCCGGATGTCGGTGGTGTCGAAGTCGAAGTGTGCGCCGACCAGCTCGTGCAGCGCGAAGTGCCGCGATGCGCCCGAGCTCCCCGGCAACACCATCTGCCCAACGCGGGTGTAGTCGAGGTTCGACTGCCCGTAGGACGTGTCGATGGTCCCGATCGACACCCACGTGCCCAGCGTGTTGCGACCGTACAGCGTGGCGCTCCTGAAGTTCACGCGTCCGAGGAACAGCGCCAGCACCGGAGAGAGCTGCCGTGTTGCAGAGGCTGCCGTGTTTCCGAAGGACCAGGTGATCGTCTGCTCGGTCTCGTCCGTCGATCGCCAGCGGACGTCTGGAGACGGCTCGGCGGCAGGGTCCACGTTGCCGATCGCGTAGGTGTAGCGAGGCTCGATCGACCAGGTCTCATCGCGGAAGGTCGGGCCGCCGAGGGCCGCGATGCGGAGCCCCTCCACCACCGAGGTGGGACGGATGCTGTACGACCGACCCAAGAGGTCGTCGGGGTTGTCCGGCGCCTCGGCCCACCGCGGCGCGCCGGTCAGGTTCCCCTCGGCGTAGCAGGCGATCCGGAAGTGGGCCACGCAGCTCGCGTGTCCGGTCGCGGTCCCCCACTGCACTGAGGAGGTAGCCACGCCGCCCTTCGAGAGAGTGACCTGCACCTCGAGGCGCTCCCACTCGCGGTCCTCGCCGAGCCCACGCGGCCGGAACCATGCGCAGGCCGTGCCGTTGGTGCCGAGCACCGCCTCGCTGTTGTTCACCGCGAGGAGCAGCTGCACACCGGCGGCCAGTTCGGTGGTGGCGACCGTGTCCTCGTCGACGCCGGCGACGACGTCGCGAAGCGTGATCGCGGTCGCGCTGACCGTCACCTTCGCCTCGTAGCTGTCGGTGCCATCCGAGACCCGCACCGACAGGTAGACCTCGCCGTCGACCGCGTCGACGTCGAGGAGCGCCGCGACCCCGTCCGCCATGGTCGTGGTCGGCGTGGCCTGCCAGTTCGCCTGGTCGCCCCCTGCAGCGTGGGTGACCTCGAGGCCTTCGGAGGTGATCGCGGCCGCGGCCGAGCCACCATAGAACTCGGTGAACGGCGAGACGCTCATCTCCGGCAGGTCAGCCGGGAGCCAGGTGTACGACCAGCCGCACTGCGCTCGGTAGGTCATGCTGGTCGCGTCGTAGAGCGGCAGCGTGACCGTTGTGTAGCCCCCGAGGGCGGTCATACAGAGCGAGTAGGGCGCCTGCCCAACGCCGCTTCCCTGCGACGCGAATGCGTGAAACAGCAACGTCCTGCCGCGGTGGGCGATCGCGCAGAAGTCTCGCACGTACACGCTCGACAAGCCGAGCCGCCACCAGTTCGCACCGTCGCCCGTCCCGTCGCCATGTCCAACGCCGAGCCACGTGACACCTCCATCGCGGCTCGAAAGCAGGTAGCCGGCGTGGTCGTCGTCCACGTCGCGACCCGCCATGAAGATCACACCGTCGTCGTCGACCCAGAGCGCGAGATCGCCCGCGATGAATCGCCCGCCGCTCACGCTGCCGAGTCGCGCCGAGCCGGCGTCCTCCACCGTCACGATCTCCGCCTGGCTCAGCTTGTCCCAGGGCGACCCGAGCACCGCCACCCGCGGCAGGACGTTCGGCGAGCTCGCGGCGTCATACTGGAGCCACGAAACCACGAACTTGCCGTCGACGACCACCACCTCCGGGAAGTCGCAGATGTCGGCGGAGTACTCCTCGACCTCCTCGAACGTGGCGCCGCCGTCGTCGGAGGCAAGCTGGACGATGCGGTCCTCGAGGCCGGCGAAGAGGACCATACGGCCGCGGCTGGACGCAGCCCGCAGCCGCCCTGGCGTGTCGCTCGAGGTGTCGATCGCGCTGAGCAGGCAGTCGTCCTGGCCGGACTCCCAGGTCAGCCCGCCGTCGTCCGAGTACGACATCCGGACCTGGTACTCGTCGGCGGCCGCCTCGCGCCAATAGTGGGCCACCAGGCGGCTCCGCTCCGGGAGGTACACCACGCACGGGTGGCTGCCGTTGGCCGCGGTGTAGGCGTCCGCGGGCGCGTACAGGGTGGCCTCCGACCACGACCCATCGGTCTCGCGCCGCCACGCCGAGGTGTACTGCTCGTCATGGCAGGCCACCACCACCACCGCGCCGTCCGGGAGCGCCACCGCGTGGGGGTGCCGCCATCCGGCCGGAGACGTGGCCGCGTCGTAGTCGATGTACTCGAAGTGGGTCGGCGCGATCGGCGCGTCCCATCCGCGCCAGTCGTTTCCGGGGGTGCCGTAGCGCCAGCAGAAGGTCGCGCCGAGCTGCTCCGGGTGCCCGGCCCGCAGCGTCTGCACACGCACCTCCTCCGTGAGCGTGGTGGTGCCGGAGGTGTCGAGCGCCATGCCGCTCTCGCGGTCGCAGACCGCACGTCCTGGGATGGGCCCGGCCTCGCTGGTGGCCGTGAGCTCAGCGGCCCCGAGGCGAGGGTCCTGCACGAGGAGCGCCTGGTTGTTTGCACGGGTCGAGCCTGGCATCGTTCACTCCATCCCGACCGCGCCAAAGCGCTTGTTGATCGCCTGGCTCACTGGGTCGTTGCGCTTGATGCCGTCGTCCTTGTACCGGCTTGCCAGTCGGCTGTGCTGGTACTGGGTGACCACGTAGGTGGGGGCCGCCCGCGGCGAGACCCCAGCGTTCGCGCGGTTCAGCTCGGCATCGCTGCCGAGGGTGCTCCTGCCGGTCGGCGTGAGCATGAACTCGTGCTTGCGCGCGGTGACGCCGACCTCGTCGGGAGCCATCACGGCGCCGCCCTTGTGGAGGGTGAGCTGGGTGCCGGCGATGGCGGCGATCGAGGCCGCGCCCGCGGCGCCGGCGGCGATGGACGCGGCGATGCCGAACGCCCCCGGGTTGGTCGCCAGCTGGTTGATGACGGCGAGCCCAGCGGCCGCGGTGGCCTCCGCCATCTTCAGGCCCTTCGAGGTGTTGAACTGCTCGATGGCGGCCTGCTTCGCTGCCTCCGCCCGCTTCTTCAGCTCAGCCTTCTGCCGCTCGGTGAGGTGCTCCTCGCTCGCCGCGAGCTGCTCCTCGAGGCTGCGCGCGGTGGCCGCGGCTTGGTCCGATGCGCTGCCGGCGGCGTCGGCGCCGGCGGTGAGCGCCTGCTGGGCGTAGCCCGCGATGGCGTTCGTCATGTCGAGGCCAGCCTGGCGCGCCTCGGCCGCCGCCACTCGCGTACGTTCCGCCAGCTTCGCCGAGGCTTCGCCGCGAAGCGCGTCGATCGTCTCGGCGAAGGTCTGCTCGACCTGGTACTCGGCGTCAGCTCGAGCCGTGGCGATTCCGATACGCTCGTCGCT
>SXGR01496209.1_pt1 | contig 10264 bp, 8 predicted proteins | sample 3174711 | NCBI WGS metagenome assembly SXGR01 (sample SAMN11356860, study PRJNA531348) | freshwater metagenome | isolation source: freshwater sample F1-60 | place: China: Fuxian Lake, Yuxi | collected 2017-12-25 | reverse complement strand
CGGCGGCGGCGGCGGCGGCGGCGGCGACAACGGCGGTCGCGACGTCCCTTCCGGCACCGACCCTGACCGCGACGGCCTGACCAGCAACATCGACGTTGACGACAACGGAAACGGAATCCTCGACAATCAAGATTCGACTCAGCGCCCAATCAGCGCCGGCCTGTTCGCAACCTTGAACCTTCGACCCAGCGACGCTGGAACGAACGTAAACGCTACCGGCGTGACGCAGGCCCAGATCGACGCCAACGTTTCCGGCGAGAACAAGTTCAACATGATCTTCTACTTCGGCGGCGGCGACCTCCCCGCAGCGACTGGAGCTTACGTCGACTGCGGCGCTGTCAGTTACTGCAACTCGGTCACCGGCACGGCCGTTCTAGGCGGGCTGAGCGAGTCCTCGCCGGACCTTCCCCGCGGCACGCTGTGGCGCAACTGGCGGCCGGACGGCAACCGGCAAGGCAACGGGCTTGAGAAGATCACCAACAACGGTCAGAACGCCTGGGCAGCAGGATTGCAGCCGCGCGCAACAACAGCCCAAATGGCCCCCGGTGACCTCTTCAATGTGGTCTTCCGCGGTGCCAGCGGCGACGTGCTCACGCCGGTGGCGCTGCCCAGCTACCCGGTCACCGTGCCAGCGATTAAGACCGTCACCTCCGGTGGCGTTGCAACCACAATTCTTAACGGTGACGCTGCAAGCCCGGGTTCAAGCGAGGGTTCGGCGATCGCCGTCAGCGCCGCCGGTGACCTTGCGTTTGATTACTGGCGGCCGCAGCGCCGTGGCATCGCCGGGACCGGCGAAGGTGCGCTGGTCGACATGGGCAACCTTCACTACACAATTACGATCGGCGGCCTTCGCAGCGCAGGCGGCACCGAGGTTGGCGTCTCGCGGGAGTTCAGCTGCAACGCTGCCGGCCAGCCGGTAACCCCGGAGGGTAACTTTTACGGCCCCGCCGACCCGACCGCCGACGCCGCGCCGAACCCCGCCAACACGCGCACATACTCAACCAATCTGCGCTCCTGCCTGAACGGCGCAATCAGCGCCGGTTACCTGCCGGCCGGCACCTCGCTGACCGGCGCGAAGGTCAACGTTACCTTCACCGCATCGGGCGAGAATCGCTCAGGCGGCGCCGACCGCGCAGCGATGGCAATCGCCCTCGCGCTCTAAAGAGGGCGCCGCTGGGTGGGCGCTGCGCTCGCCGCGGCGCAACTACGCGCGCAGCGCCGTGTTCTTAGGTCACGCAAGGAAGTTGTGTGACCACTCCGCGCCCCGGAGTAGAGGGAGAGATACGGACGATGTTCAGCCCCGAGGCCGCGCGCGCCTCAATCCACAGCCGCGCACTACTTTTCACGCTCGCCGCAGCGCTGCTGGCAGCGCTCGCGCTGCCCTCGCTCTCGCAGGCCGCCGCAGTGATGCCGCTGAAGACGCAGGGCGCAAAGATCGTTGACGCTTCCGGCGACGAGGTTGTGCTCCAGGGCGTGAACTGGTTCGGTTTTGAGACCGCAAACCACGCCCCACACGGCCTCTGGAGCCGCGATTACAAAGAGATGCTGGCGCAGATCAAGGAGCAGGGTTTCAACACGATTCGGATGCCGTTTTCAATCGAGGCGCTGCGCTCCGCCACCACCAGCGGCATCGATTACGGCGGCGGGCGCAACGCCGCGCTGGCCGGCAAGACGCCGCAGCAGGCGATGGACATCATCATCGCTGAGGCCGGGCGTCAAGGGCTGATGATCATCCTTGACAACCACTCGTCAACCGATGATTCATTCATGAGCCCGCTTTGGTACGGGGTTGGCGGCTACAGCGAGGCCGACTGGGTGGGCAACTGGAAGGCGCTCTCGGCCCGCTACGCCGATACCCCGAACGTGATCGGCGCCGACCTCAAGAACGAGCCCCACGGCGAGGCAACTTGGGGCACGGCCGCGGCCAACGACTGGCGCCGCGCCGCCGAGCTGGCCGGCAACGCAGTGCTCGCCAACGCGCCCAGCTGGCTTATCTTTGTTGAAGGGATCGAAGGCCCGGTCGCCGGCGGCCAGCGGCTCGACCGTCACTGGTGGGGCGGCAACCTCGAAGGCGTCCGCAACAACCCGGTCCGCCTCAGCGTCGCAAACCGGCTCGTCTACTCACCGCACGAGTACGGCCCAGGCGTTCATGCGCAGCCGTGGTTCTCCGACCCGAAGATGGCCGAGATCCTCGCCGACCGTTGGCAGAAGGGCTTCGGTTACATCCACGAAGCCGGCACCGCACCGATCTTGATCGGCGAGTTCGGAGCCAAGAACGTTGGCCCTGACACGGTCGAAGGGCGCTGGATCCGTCAGTTCGCCGACTACCTCGCCGCCAAGGGAATCAGCTGGACCTTCTGGGCGTGGAACCCCAACTCCGGTGACACCGGCGGCGTCCTCCAGGACGACTGGAAGACGATCAACTCGGCGAAGATGGGGCTGCTGAGCGGGCTAATGGCGCGCAAGTCACCGGCCTACGAGCCGGGTACTGGCAGCGGCACAGCTCCGGGCGCAACGCCGCCGGCAACGCAAGCGCCAGCGCGGGGCCAGCGCCCCGCCGCCCCGCGCGTGCTTTGGAAGGCGAACCGGCGCGCCAACCGCGTCACCGCGATCATCAAGCCGGTCAGCGGCGTCAGCTACTCGCTCTCCGCCACGCGCGGCAAGGCGCGCCGTAGCGGAAGCTGCCAAGCCGTCACGCTGAAAGGCAAGAAGCTCGTGCGCTGCGAGATCACGCTCAGCGACGGAAGCTGGAAGCTTTCAGCATCGTCTGCGAAGGCCGGCGTCAGTGGCGCTGCCAGCGCGAAGCGCTTCAGGCTCTAACTGAAGCGTTGACGGCGCGGCCAAACCGGCGCGCTTCGGGTGGGCGGCGCGCTACCTTGTCGCCAATGCTGAAGCTGAAGAGTTCGATCACGGCCGCGCTGCTCGTTGCTGCGCTGAGCGCAATTGCAGCGCCGGCCGCCAGCGCGCTGCCCTACTCCAAGGCGCAGCTTCTAAAGGACTCGCTGCAGGTTGGAGACGTTCCGGCCTCGTTCTTCGTCAACAAGCCGAAGACGCGTGAGCTCTCCTACTCGGTTCAGCCGAACACGAAGCCGTTTGAGATGTGCGTTGACAAGGACGGCCACAAGGTTTTCGGTCGCACCCCCGCGCAGCGAGCGAACTCGGCAATCTCGCTCTACCAGCAGGGCAGCGGCAGCGACATCAGCGCCACGCGCTCGGTCAGCAGTGACATTTACTCCTACGCGACCGCGGCCAAGGCGAAGGCCGCGTGGAAGGCGCTGCTCGAAGCGAAGAAGCGCTGCGCGCCCAAGGCGGGCACGACCCTTCCGTTTCAGGGAGTGAGCGTTGACGTCGAGGCAACGCAGCAGCTAAAGACGTCGAAAAGCTCGGGCGCCATTCCCGGTTACACGATCGAGCAGAAGGTCGCGCTCGCTGCCGGCGAGAGCGGCCCCGGCGGGCTAAGCATCTGGGTTGACGGCTTCACCGCCTACAGAATGGTCTGCAAGACGATTCTCCGCGCCCAGTTCGCCAACTACAGCACGATCTCGCTGGCCGACTCGCAGCTCACCGCCACGTGGCGAAACTTCACCGCCGCAGCGGCGCTGAAGGTAGCTAAGCGCGTGCGCTAAGCGGCGCGCGGGCTCAAACGCCAAGCGAAGCTTCAATGCGGCCGTCGGCGACGGCCTGCTGCAGCGCTTCGTAATCGAGCTGGTTCTGCTGGGCGTAGAGCTCCGCGAACTCGGCGATCGCCTGCGGAAATACGTCGCCGCTGCCGATGTAGGCGCTGATTGCGGCGGCGTCGCCGGAGCGCGCGTGGGAGTGAGCGAGAGTGCTGCCGCAAAGCTCGGCGTAGCGGCTCAAGAGGTAGGGATCGAGCGCCTCAACCGGCACCGAGCCTTTCATGTCGCGCAATTGGCGCAGGTAGTAGTGCTTGCCTTGCCCCATCACGTCGGTCGTCCAGCCGAGGAACGGATCGCTGGCCGACTGCATGATCTGCTGGCCGCGCACCACCCTCTCCCCTTGGTGCTTGTAGATACTGGCGCCGGCGTAAGGGGCGAGTACCGACTGGCTTGCTTCTTTGAACTGGATGAAGAGCGGATCCTCGTCGTGGGCGCCCATCATCAGCAGCATGAACGCCTGCGTGCCGACCGAACCTACGCCGACGACCTTGCGGGCAAAATCGACGCGGTGGTAGCGCTCGATCACAACGCGCTCGGCCGGCCCAAGCGAACCGAGGTAGTTCGCAAAGGCGGCGGCGACGAGCGTTTCAACGTCCTGGCGCTGGCCGGAGACGACGGCGGTAATCACCGGCGGCTCTTCCTTGATTACCCACCCGTCCGGGGTGCGCGCGGCGTCTGCTTGCGCAGCGACTTGCCGTGCTCGGCAGGGGCCATCTGGTTGGCTGGTGCCTCGGGCGTCGTTCTCTTCCTCAGCTTCATAGCTGGGGACTCTACGTGACCTTTGCTGATCAGCTTTAGGGGCGCGGCCTGAGCGTCGAGCGTCGCAGCGCAGGCGGCCACCGCTCAGCGCTTGAAACGGGCGAGGTAGAGCGCGTTGCCTGCGCTGCCGGCCGCGGTGATCGTGCGCCCTGAGCTGCCGGAGAGCAGTGCGTTGATGCTGACCGCTGCCGGGCGCGTGATCTTGAAGGCTCCGCTCGAACCAAATTGCTTGTTCTTAAGGCCGCTGGGGGTTAGGCCGAGAATCCAGTTGCCGACTCCTATTGCCAGCCCGCCGCCTGCCGTGGGCGCGGCGCCAGAGAGCGGCCACGAGCCGTCGCTTACGCCGTCGCTGATCGCCCAGCCGTCACCGGAGGGGCCGAAGCTGGTGTCAATCTGGCCGCTGCCGGTGATTCTGACCGCGCGCACCGCTCCCTTTGAGCTTGCAGCCACACCGGTGCCGTCACCGGTGATCGTGATCCGCCCGGCAGAGTCGATCGTCATTCCCGCCGGCCACCAGAATGGGAAAGTCCCGCTGGCGTCAGCTCGGGCCAGCTCCACGTGGCCGCCGCTGCCGAAGCTTTCGACCAGCTGGCCAGTGCTGTCGAGGCGAAATACCCCGGCGCTTCCGTGGCCGTCGCCGCCTATGTAATCGAGGTGGCTCGAACCGATGATCTGGCCGCCCCGCGTTACCGCCAAGTTGTTAAGCCCGGCGCTCGAGGCTTGTACCGGATCCCAGAAGATCAGCTGCACCAGGCCTCCGCTGCCAAATGAGCTGTCGCGATTGCCGGAGGCGGTGAAGCCGGCGAGGACGAAGGGGCGCCCGTTGAGGTTCTGGTTCGAGGAGCCAACGATGATTGCGCCGCCCGCACCAAAGGCCATAGATCCGGCGATATCGCCGACCGCACGGGTAACCGTTCCGCTGCGACTGGGGCCGAACGTCTTGTCGAGCTTGCCTGAGGAGGTCAGGCGCATCAGCAGTACCGACCCCTCGCCGTAGCCGCCGGCAACCACGATCTTTCCGGTCCGGGGCTGAACGCCTACAGCCCGGGCCACGAACGGCCCCTTCGAGGCGGGAAAGGCGCTCTTGTAGATGCCCTTGCCGGCAAAGCTGCGGTCAAGCTTGCCGCTCTTCAAGTACCTCGCCACGACGACCTGCGTCACACCTTTGGAGGTGCTTGACTGCCCGGCGACAACGGTCTTGCCGCCGCTGAGGGCGACCGCGTCGTAGGCGTTCAGCGATACGCCCTTGAGATTGGTGGTCACAATGCCGCGGCTGCCAAATGAGCGGTCGGGCTGGAAGGTTGACGCCGTGGCTGGAGCGGCGGCCACAGCGGTCGTGGCGATCGCGGCGACAAATAGAGTTGGCAAGTGGCGGCGACTTGTAGGCATCGGCGAAGAATAGTCGCGCGGTCGTCACGTTTGAGCCGCTTGCTGTGCTTCGCCGCAGGCTAAAGGGGATATGGAAGCGCGCTAAGCCGCCACGAGTGGTTGCGAGGGAGAGCGCCGCCATCACCAGTGCGCGCCTTCTCCTGAGCGGAAGCCGGCCCCGCCGCCAGTGGCAAAATCTTTAAGATCACGGCGTGCGTAACGGCCTTCGCGCAGGGCATCAGCGACAAGCTGCTCCCCCACCGCTCCTGTTACCAGTGGTCTCTCACCCACAGCCTCTTCGTTTCAAAGGGAATCGGCCTGCCGGATGACACGTCGCTCACGTGGAGCCCGGTCGTGGGCGCGCGGCTCGCGAAGGTCATAGGCGGCGCCGGCTCAGCGCTGAAGAAGCCCAACCGCCTCGGCTGCCCGAAGGCCTGAGCGGGAAGGGATGGCAGCGCGGTTGAGGCAGCGCCACCAGCTCGGCGTCACGTTTGCGGCAGGCTGCGCGCCGGACACATTGCCCTCGCCTTGCTCGATCAAGCTTGGTTGTAGGCCGCTTCGCCGCTAGTGGCGGGCCCGCATAGCCCAGTTAGCGCCGCCATCGGCGGAGCCCATCACGACGCCGTCGCCGAGCGCCGCGTAGAGGTCGCCGCCGGCGCCAGCAAAAGCAACCGGCTGAGCGCCAAGCGATCCGGCATCCGACCATGATTCCCCACCGTTCTTGCTGGTGCTAACAGTTCCGGAGCCGTCGACTTGGTAGAGCGAGCCATCCTTCAGCCAGGCAAGGAGGCCTGCAGGGCGCGGACCGAGCGAGCTCCAGTCCGCGCCAGCGTTGGCGGACGTGAACACACCCTCCGGCGTCGACACGACAATCCGGCGGCTCTGCTTGGGGTCGATCGCCAGGTCGACCAGCTGCCCCGGCGGCGTCCGCGTCTGCCAGCTACGCCCGCCGTTCGTGCTCACCATCAGCCCTCGGCTTTGATCAAACCCGTAAATCGTCTGACCAGCAGCACGAAGCACGTGAAAATCAGCTTCGCCCAGCAGCGACACTTGGCGCCATGCGCGCCCCGCGTCATCGCTGCGGACAAGTCCGAGGTTTGACGGTCCACCGGCTGCGGGGTCAGGGTGCCCTGAGGCAACGAATTGGTTTGGTCCGAGAACCGTGAAGCCCATCAGATCCTGCTGGCTTTTCCCTACCTGCCGTGCCTGCGCGTCGCCTGGGGCGGCGCGAAAGAGGCCACCGTGGGTGGCGATAAAGAGCGCCCCATCGCGCGGGTTAATTCCGAGACCGTGCACGTGGCCGAAGGCCGCTCCGCCGGCGTGCTCACCCAGCTTTGCGACACCCGAATCGCCGGATTGCGCCATCCCACCGTCGCCACAGCCAGCGAGCGCGAGCGCGGCCACGGTCAGCAGCGCGATAAGGCCTCTTCTTTTGATCGAAACGGAGCTAGCCTGGCTCGTCATTCCTGCCCCCAAAAGTTGGTCCGATTTTGTTCTCATTGACCATCAATACTAGGCGGCCAGAGCCGATACACGAGTGCACCAAGGCACCGCGCCCACACACCCGCAATGCCAGCGCCGGCAACCCCCTCGTCAAACTTCGCGACCAGCTCAGCGTCACCGTTGTGGCAGGCGGCGCCCTAAGCACTGATGGTCGGCGCAGTGAAGGCAGGCTCGATCGTCGAGCTGGGCCAGGCGGCTGGTTGTGGCTGAGCACGACGCAACCCCAGGGGATGGCGCGCGGGTCAGCCAGAGACCCGGATGGTCAGCGTGGCGGACTTCCCGCCGCTGCTGATCTTCACCGTTACCAACGCGAAAGCCCTGCCGAGCTTCGCTCGGAGCTTGAGCGTGGCGGTGCCCTTCTTCTTCAGCATCCGGCTACCGCGGGCCAACGTCCTACCGCCCGCGTTCATCGTTGCCTTCACCGTGCACTTCTGAGCGCACTTGGTCGAGAAACTCAGTCCCCTCCCGATCTGGGCGCGGGTTGCCTTGCTCGGACCCTTGACCGACAGGCCGGACGAGCCGCCACTCTTGGTGGGTGCTGCGGCGGCGCTAAAGACGGGATCCCCACCGCTTGCGGAGATCACCCTGGTCGAGCCGCCGCACTGGTTGCCCGCGCCCTCGGGGATCCTCACATCGGCCACCTTCGTGCCGCCCTCGTCGCTCCAGGCAACGCGGGTGCCGTCCGGGGAGACCGAGGGGTTGAGCGACTCACGGGAGTTCACCAGCCGGCACTCGGCGGTGCCTGTCACTCCCGACTCGAACGGCCCCGAGAGCCGGGCCACATAGATGCTCTTCGAGTCGTCGGCCTCGTTCCAAGCGTAGGCGAGCACGTTGCCGGTGCGCGAAACGGATCCGGATGAGATGTAGGTGTTGGCCTCGGGGTTGCTGGCGAAGACTGTCCTGGACTCCAGCGGTGTTATCCACGAGAGCTTGTCGAGTGTCGTCATCCCCTGGCTGGTGACGATCATGTCGGGGGCCGCCCCTCCCGGCGCCGTGGTCGGCAGCCAGTTCGGCCGCCAGATCCCGGTGGCCTGGAGCGGTTCGGCACCGACGAACCCGCCGGGCTGGTTTGCCGAGGTGAGGGCGACGTAAGTGTTGGTGCCGCCGCCGACCTGGGTGTTGGTGCAAACGTAGTCATAGGCGATGACCTTTCCTGCCGGGTCGATCCGCGTATACCCGAAGGCCGTGGGGAACTGCCCGAACGCCCCGCAGGTGCTGAGCTGAAGCAGCCCGGTCTTCTCCAGCCTCCCGCTCGAGCTGAGCACCTGCAACTGCGAGGCGCCACGATTCAGCTTGCCGAAGATCACCGCGATCTTCCCGTTGTCGGCCTGCGATGGGCCAGAGTACTTGAGGTCGCTGGTGGCGTTCGTGGTCAGCTGCTTCCTGACCGAGCCGTCCGGAGAAGCAACCCAGACGTTGCCCTCATCGGCATAGGTAATGGCGTCGGCGTGGGCGGCTATCGGCGCCAATGCGAGCGCGAGCGCCGCGAGGACGCCGCCGGCGGCAACTGCTGCGGCTCCCCTGTGAAGAGAGGCGACCATGAACGTGATGGTATCGCACCCGGCGCAGCCCGTGCTCGGGTTGCGCCGGGTGCTCCTGAGCGGAAGTCGGCCCCGCCGCCAGTGGCAAAATCTGTAAAATCACGACGTGCGTAATTGCATTCGCATTACCTGCGCCGCAAGCGTTGCGATCCTCGTCGCCACGGGAGCCGGCGGCTGCGTCGAGGCGGATTTCGATACGCCGTCCTACTCCTCCGAAGAATCCAAGAGCCAGCTCGCCGGTTTCATCCGGGAGATCGGTGACGAGCTCAACGAATTCTGGGGCGAGCAATGGGGCGAGGGCTGGAAGCCGGCGAAGATCAGGGTGCCCAAGCGGGCGGCAGACACCGCCTGCGGCACGATCGACGCCGACGAGACCGGCCCCGCCTACTGCGGCGATGACCGCACCATGGTTCTGCCGGCGAGGTTCTTTCGCGACGAGATCATCGGCGCCGACAACAAAGGTCGTAACGACGCCGCAGTTGCCGCCGTCGTCGGCCACGAGTTCAGCCACCACCTGCAGACCCTTGGCGGGGTTGAGGAGGAAGTAGACAAGGGCGCCGAGGAAAACCCGGAGGTCGCCAACCTGATCTCGGTCGCCTACGAGCTGAACGCCGACTGCCTGATGGGCATCTGGATGTCGTCGGTCAACGACCAAAAGCGCCTCGAGCCCGGTGACATAGACGAGGTGCTCGGCGCGCTTGAGAAGATCGGCGACGACAAGCTCTCAGCCGACGCCGGCGTGGAGGCCGACCCATCGGAGTTCGACCACGGCACCTCGCTGCAGCGCATCACCTGGTTTGCCGAGGGCTTTGAAAGCGAGGACGTCGACGCCTGCAGCAAGGTCTTCGACGACCTTTTCGACGGCACGCTCACGAAGGACACGAAGGACTCAAGCTCGGGTTGAGTCTCCCGAATTTGGTGGTCGCTGAGGACGAACCGCTCGTATGTTGAAACAAGATGTCCACCTTCGCCACAATCGCCATCTGCGTGAGCGCCTTGATGAAGGTCGCGGGCTTCGGCTGGGTGGTGCACCGCGCTCTTCACCCCCCGCCGATTGGGCCAACCGACATGGACGGCCCGGACGGCAACTGGCGCTGGTGGGAGGAGTTTCGCCCCGAGCCCGAGCCGCAGCGCCCGGGCGGGGACGCCAGTCCCACTCCCACGGTCACGCTGAAGAAAACCAGCAGCGGCGTCACCGGCTAGGGGCGGACACGCCAGCGCGCCCAGCCACCGCGCCCACTACCAGCGCGGCTCGACGGCGACTCTAGTAGATTGAAGGCCATGGACTTTTTTGGGGGAGCTGGCGGCGCGGCGACTTGGCTCGGCTCTCTAATATCTTGCAAGCCGATGTGGTTCCAGATTAAGGGGAAGCGGATGATGAGTTTCGTTGCTGGTGGTTCGTGGAGGAGGGTTGCG
>SXGR01165610.1_pt1 | contig 10264 bp, 11 predicted proteins | sample 3174711 | NCBI WGS metagenome assembly SXGR01 (sample SAMN11356860, study PRJNA531348) | freshwater metagenome | isolation source: freshwater sample F1-60 | place: China: Fuxian Lake, Yuxi | collected 2017-12-25 | reverse complement strand
GAAGTCTCGATCCTCAAGGTGTTTCTCGCCGGATTCCTGCCCGGGTTCCTGCTGATGGCGCTGTTTTCAGGCTACATCATCGTCTGGGCGCTGCTCAATCCCGAGAAAACGCCAAAGGAGGAGCAGCGCCTTTCGTTGCGCGAAAAACTCTATCGAAGCCGGCTGCTGATTCCCTGCGTGCTGCTGATCGTGTTCATCGTCTGGGTGATGGTGATCGGCTGGGCCACGGCGACGGAGTCCGCCGCCTACGGCGTCCTTGGCGCGCTCGCCATCGCCTGGTGGTCCGGCGGCCTGAACCGCGAGACCTTCTGGCAAAGCCTGATGGGCGCGACGCGCCTGTCGTGCATGATCATGTTCATCCTCGCCGGCGCCGCGTTCCTCTCGTCATGCATGGCGTTTACCGGCATCCCCAAGGCGCTTGCTGAATGGGTAGCGGCGCTGCAACCGAACAAGTACATGCTGATTGCGGTGCTCGCAGTGATCTACGTCATCCTCGGCACCGCGCTGGACGGCGTCTCGATGATCGTGCTGACCACTTCAATCGTCATCCCGATGATCGAGAAGGCGGGCATAGATCTGGTCTGGTTCGGCATCTTCATCGTGCTGCTGGTCGAGATCGCCGAGGTCACCCCGCCGCTGGGCTTCAACATGTTCGTGCTGCAGACCATGAGCGGGCGCGACAGCAACTACGTAGCGTGGGCCTCGATCCCGTTCTTCTGCATGATGCTGCTCTGCATTACGTTGATCACGATTTTTCCCGGCATCGCAACCTGGCTGCCGGAGGCGCTGATCTCCGCCCCGAAATGAGCACAGCCAGCGCTATCTACCTCACCCGCGAGATCCGCCGCATCGAACAGGCGGCCGGTGAGGTCGCACCGCCGCTGATGGAGCGCGCGGCCGCTGCCGCTGCCGATCTCGCAGTGACGCTCATCGGCGATCGCGGCAAGGACGTGCTGGTGCTCGCCGGCCCGGGGAACAACGGCGGCGACGCGAAGCTCGTTGCGGATATCCTGCGCGCGCGCTTCTATCGCGTCACACTGGCGACGGCAGAAGCACCGCCGCCACCAGGTACGCGCTGGGACCTCGTGATCGACGGCCTGTTCGGCATCGGCCTCGCGCGGCCGATCGAAGGTGCGTACGCAGCATTGATCGACCATGCGAACCGGCAGTCCTGCCCACGCCTCGCGCTCGACATCCCCAGCGGTATCGAATCGGACACCGGCCGCGTGCTGGGCCGCGCGCTGCGCGCCACGCACACCATCACCTTCATCGCCCTGAAACCCGGGCTGCTGACGCTGGATGGCCCCGACTACTGCGGGGAACTCACCGTCGCGGACCTCGGGCTGGACACGGCGAAGCTCGTCGATCCGAGCGGGTGGCTGAACGGCCCCGAACTCCTGCACGGCCTGTTGAATCCTCGCCCGCGCAACTTCCACAAGGGCCTGGCCGGGTCGGTGGCAGTGATTGGCGGCGCCGCGGGCATGACGGGCGCCGCGCTGCTCGCCGCGCGTGCCGCGCTCAAGCTCGGCGCCGGCCGCGTGCATGCCGGCATGCTGGACCCACACGCGCGCATGGACCCCCTCTGCCCGGAACTCATGCTGCGCTCGCCCGACGACACGCTGGGACTGGACCTCGATGCCATCGTCATCGGGCCGGGCCTCGGCCGCAGCGAGCACGCCGAGACGCTGGTCGGCGCGGTGCTCGCCACCGAGGCGCCGTGCGTGCTCGACGCCGATGCGCTGAACCTGATCGCCGAAAACGACGACCTGCGTGCCGCCTGTGCGCGGCGCAAGGCCGACACGCTGGCGACCCCGCACCCCGCCGAGGCAGCACGCCTGCTCGGCACTGACACTGCGGAAGTGCAGCGCGACAGGCTGGCCGCGGCACAGCGGCTGTCAGGGCAACTCAACGCACATGTGGTGCTCAAGGGCAGCGGCAGCGTGCTCGTTGCCCGCGACGGCCACTGGTTCGTCAACACCTCCGGCAATCCCGGCATGGCGAGCGCGGGCATGGGCGACGTGCTTTCGGGCATCCTCGGCGCGCTGCTCGCGCAGAAGTTCACGGGTGAAGCCTCGCTGATCGCCGGCGTGCACCTGCACGGCGCAGCCGCCGACCTGCTCGCGGGCGAGGGAATCGGACCGGTGGGACTCACGGCGGGTGAAACCATCGATGCTGCACGACGCACCTGGAATTCCTGGCTCTATCGCAGGGTACAGGCTTGACGGCGCCATGGGGCCCGTGTGATAAGTATTTCTAGTTCAATCACGGAGGAGAGTGAGTTGTAAGAAAAGGAATCGCGACAATCGCCTTGATCGCAGCTGCCGGCATGCCGCACACTGGATACACGCAAGGCGCGACCCTGAGTGCCGATGAAATCAAGGGGCTCCTCGCCGGAAAAACGCTTCAGTTCGCGCCAAATCTTCAGTTCGCGCCAAATGCCAACGGCGTGACGTTTGTCCTGAAGCTGGAAGCTGACGGGTCCGGTGTCGGTGCCGGCACCTCAATGCCAGGAACGCAAAGTGCCCCGGTGAAATGGCGCGTAAGCAACGATGGGGACTTATGCACCCATCGACAGGAAGCGGGTTACAACGAAGCTTGCACGAAGGTGCGAAAGGCGGACGGCGGGTCGTTCGAGCGGGTCTACGCGGATGGCTAGGCCCCGACGTCATTCACCATAAGATAGGTGCGCAATACCGGAAACGATCGCCTTCAGCCGCAGCGATAAAAGGCCTCGCGTCGCTGCAGGCTGACTGCGTCAAGGTCCTCCGGGCGACGCACCTTGCCGTCCTTGTCGACAATGCGCGGCTCAAGCTGGGCAAGGCGCTTTTCCAGCTGAGCGGCGGCCTTGTCGCGGTTCAGTTCCTCGTAGCGCGTGCGCATCGACTGAAGCTTTTCGGTGTCGCGCTCGACTTCCGCGATCGCCATGCCGCGCCTGAGTTTACGTTTCTCGCACTGCACCGGCTCGAGCTTTTTCGAGATCTCGAGAAATTCCTTCGCCTCGGGCGAAATCGCCAGCGCGGGGCCGGCGGTCAGCAGCAGCGCGGCAACAAACAGCCTCAAGCCACCCTCACCCGCGCCTTGGGCTCGGGATACGGATAGAGCATGTTGAGCGCCACGGACTGATGGTTGGCCTGCACGATGCGCACATGCTCGCGCTTGAGTTCGCGCGCATGCCGCACGCCGCAGGAGTGCGCAATCATGTCTATTTCCTTGTTCATATTCATCGCATAGTTGGCGACGCGTTGGTACTTTTCCTCGACCACGAGGGCGCGTTGCAGGCGCTTGTTGTGCGTCGTGACGCCCGTGGGGCAGGTGTTCTGGTGGCAGCGCAGCGCCTGTATGCAGCCCAGCGAGAACATGAACCCGCGCGCGGTATTGACGAAATCCGCGCCGACGCACAGCGCCCAGGCAGCCCGCGCCGAGGTGACGATTTTGCCCGACGCGACGACGCGGATGCGCTGGCGCAGACCGGATTCGATGAGCGAATCGACCACGCGGGGAAGCGCCTCGTCTATCGACAGGCTCATGTGGTCGGCGAGTGCCTGCGGCGCCGCGCCCGAACCGCCTTCGCCGCCGTCAATGACGAGGAAGTCTGGCGCGGATTCCAGCCCCCGGCGATGAACCGCGTCGCCCAGCTCGTTGAGGAACTTCCAGCCGCCGATCGCCGTCTTCACGCCCACCGGCCGCCCGGTGAGGTCGCGCACCTGCATCACCATGTCGAGTAAATCATTGATATTGGAGATGTCGCGGTGCCGGTTCGGGCTGATCGAGTCGCGGCCCTCGGGAATGCCGCGGATCTGCGCGATTTCGGGGGTCACCTTCTTGCCCGGCAGCACGCCACCCTTGCCGGGCTTGGCGCCCTGCGCGAGCTTGATCTCGAAAGCCTTGACCACCTTGCCCAGTTCGATCAGGCGCTCAGGGTTGAGGTTTCCCTGCGCGTCGCGCACGCCGTACTTGGCGGTGCCGATCTGCATGATGACGTCGCACCCTCCCTCAAGGTGGTACGGCGAAAGTCCGCCCTCGCCCGTGTCCATCCAGCATCCCGCCACCGCCGCCCCACGCGAGAGCGACCTCACTGCGGGCGCCGAGATGGCGCCGTAGCTCATGCCGCTCACGTTGACGATCGAGCGCGCCTCGAACGGGTTCTTGCAGTAGTTTTCCCCCAGCAGCAGGGAGGGCGTGGGCAGGCGCTCTTCCTCCAGTACGGGGAACGGGTGATTGACGAAAATCACCGCCCCCGGCTCGTGCATGTTGAAAGTCGAGCCGAAGCCGATGACACCGCCTTCGTTCTTCGCCAGGCGGTAGACCCAGCCGCGCGTGGCGCGGTTGAACGGCATCTCGTCACGGTCGCCGGCGAAGAAGTACTGGCGGAAATATTCGCCGAGCTGCTCGAAGTAGTAGCGCAGGTGGCCAATGACAGGATAGTTGCGCAGCACGCCGTGCTTTTTCTGCGTGATGTCGCTGATGAATATGAACAACAGCACGGCAATGACCGCGAACGCGATCAGCGTGCCTATGCCATAGGAAAGTACGTCCTTCAGCATGTGGACCCCCCCTGCCCCTAGTCGGATCCCATCATACCTAATCGAGTTCGGGTTCGCCCGTGCGGATCTCGTCCTGGCTCGCGGCACGCACGGCGAGCACCGTGCAGGAAATCCGCAGCGCCATGCCGGCGAACGGATGGTTGCCGTCCAGCACCACCTTGTCGCCGGCAAGGTCGGTGACGGTGTAGACGCGCGCGCCCTCGCCGTCGAGATCGTCCTCAATCTGCATGCCGACCTCGAGGCCTTCGCCATAACGGCTGCGGGCCTCCACGTTGAGCAGTTCGGCGTCGTAATCGCCAAACGCGTTCTCGGGCTCGAGGTGAAGTTGCACCGACTCGCCGGCGCTGCGTCCTTCCAGCGCGCTCTCGACCGCGTCGAGAACGCCGCCATAGCCGCCGTGCAGGTAGGTAACGCGCTGCCCCGCGTCCTGGAGTTCGACGCCCTGCGCGTCGCGCAAGTCCACTGCCAGCGTGACCACGGTGTTGCGCGCGACCGGCGTCAAGATTTCAGCTTCTTTACCACGTTGAACACTTCGGCGGCCTGGCAGCGGGGATCCACGCCGTACGCGACATGGCGGATGACACCCTTCTTGTCGATGACGAAGGTAGAGCGCACCAGGCATTCGCGGCGGATACCCTCCGACTCCCTTTGCTGGAGCACGCCGTACTTGCGGCAGACCTCTCCCTCGGTGTTGGAAAGCAGGTTTATCGACAAGCCGTGCTTGTCGCGGAACTCCGCGTGCGACAGGCAGTCGTCGCGCGACACCCCGAGGATCACGCAGCCGTGCCGCACGAATTCGTCCTCGTGGTCGGAGAAATTGATCGCTTCCATGGTGCAGCTCGGTGTGCCGTCGCGCGGGTAGAAATACAGCACCACATGCTTGCGGCCCTTGAAGTCCGACAGCTCCACCGGCTGCATGTCGGCATCAGGCAGCGAGAAGGCTGGTGCGGGTTGTCCCGGCTGGAGCATGTGCGTGTGGCGGCGATTCTAGACCACTTTTTTTTCGGCATGACAAGCACACCGCGCGTTTCGTCGCGGGCCCGCGACAAGCGAAACCATCTGAATATAATGAAGCGGTGGAAGAAACCCTCCTAGGTGGCTTGTCGCCTCGGGACTTTCTGCGCAAACACTGGCAGAAGCGGCCGCTCGTGGTGCGCAAGGCGCTGCCCGCAGGGATCGGTTCGGTGTCGCGCGCGGCGCTCGCATCGCTTGCCGCGCGCGACACAGTGGAATCGCGTCTTGTCATGCGCAAGGGGGGGCGCTGGCAGCTGGCGCACGGCCCGTTCCCGCGAACCGCGCTCTCGCGCATGCCGGCGCGCAACTGGTCCCTGCTGGTGCAGGGCGCGAACCACCACCTCCCGGATGCGGAACGCCTGTTACGGCGCTTTTCCTTCATTCCGCAGGCGCGGCTGGACGACGTCATGGCGAGCTACGCCGCGCCAGGCGGCGGCGTCGGCCCGCACTGGGACTCCTACGATGTTTTCCTCGTGCAGACCGCGGGCCACAGGGTGTGGAACCTGTGCCGGCCGCGCGCGTTCTCCGCGGTGCCCGGCGCGCCGTTGCGGCTGATCGACGGTTTCGAGGCCGAGGAGGAATACCTGCTCGAACCCGGCGACCTGCTTTACCTGCCGCCGGGCTGGGGACACGACGGCATCGCACTGGACGAATCGATCACCTGCTCGGTGGGCTTTCGCGCGCCGGCGGGCGCCGAGCTCTGCGCCGGCTTTCTCGACTTCCTGGCCGACCGCGGCTTTGCGGATAGCACGTGGCGCGATCCCGAGCTGCGTCCGGCTGCACGAGCGGCAGAAATCAGCACGGCGCTAGCACGCAAAGCCGGCGCGATGATTGAGCGCGTGCGCTGGACACGTCGCGACGTGGACGAATTCATCGGTATCTGGCTGACGACGCCAAAGCCGCACGTGAGCTTTTCGCGTCCGCCGCGCGTGCCGGGTGCGCGCACATTCGCAAGGCGGCTTGCCGCGGCGAGGCTGGTGCTTGACCCGCGCAGCCTGATGCTCCATCGCGGTTCACGCATATACCTGAATGGCGAGCCGCTGCAGGTGAGCGGCAGGTTCGCACAACGGCTGAAGGTCCTCGCCGACGCACGCAGCGCGCCGGGTCGCGGCTTTTGCGATGCGCGGGCACTGTCGCTTCTGCACGACTGGTATCGAGCGGGCTTTGTCCACCTGGAATGACGGACGCAGAAAAACCGCAACCAGCGTACACGCGATTCGACGACGACGTCGGCCTGCAGGAGGCTATCGACCGTCTTCTGCTGCAACCCGGCCGCGAACTGCGCATTTTCGATCCCGACCTGTCCTCGCTGCGCCCCAATCTGCCCGCGCGCGTCGATACCCTGCTGAAGTTCCTCCAGGCCAGCCGCACCCGGCGCATTTACATCGCCGTCCACAACACCGGGTACCTGTCCCGGCATGCACCGCGCCTGCTCGGCCTCTACGCCCGCTACAGCCATGCGATCGCCATCCACGGAACGCACGACGGCCTGCACGAACTCAAGGACAGCTTCATGGTTCTCGATTCCAGCCACTACGTCAGGCGGGCGGTAGCCCGCTACTACCGCGGCGCCATCGGGCTGAACGACGAGCTGGAAGCCTATTCGATGCGCGCCCGCTTCCTGGAAATCTGGGGCGCCTCGCACCCCGCGCCGATGCTGAAGACACTGGGTCTCTGAACCTTCGAAACAAGGGGCAACCCGGCCGCCGCGGGGGCGGTAATCCTCCCGCGGCGCAGCTATAATCGCGCACTCGCCGGGATCCGGCGGGATGCAACGCACTCCTCCCCCAACACGACAGGAAATTTGAACATGAACAAGCTCACTCTCATTGCAGCGGCCGTCGCCTTCTCGATCGCCGGTTGCGGCGAAACTCCGAAACCCGCCCCCGCCCCGGCGCCGGCCCCGAAAGCCGCCGAGCCTGCGAAGGATGCGCCCAAGGCCGATGCGCCGAAAGCGGAAGCACCCGCAGCTCCGGCCCAGGCCGCCAAGGATGCGCCGAAAGACGACGCCAAGAAGGACGACAAGATGGGCGCCATCATCAAGGGCGCTGCTGAAGGCGCCAAGGAAGGCGCTGCCACCGGTGGCGCTTCTGGTGCCGCCTCCGGCGCCGTCAAGGGCGCAGTCGACGCCGCCAAGAAGTAAATCCGTCCACGCTGTAGAAAAACGGCGGCACCCGCGAGGGTCCGCCGTTTTTTATTGGCTTCAGGCCTGCCGCCAGTCGAAACCGTCCTCCTGAGTGGCGAGGCCGATCCAGCTTTCCTCGCAGCCCATGGCACGCGCAAGCGCGGCTTTTGCGAGTTCCGGCCGGTTGTTGTGCTGGGACAGGTGTGCAGCCAGCACGTGCTTCAGCCTTGAGCGATCCAGCGCCGACAGCAGGCGCTCCGACTGCCGGTTGTCGAGATGTCCCCAGGGGCCGGAAATACGCTCCTTCAGCCACTTCGGGTAATCGCCGTTCGAAAGCAGCTCGAGGTCGTAATTGCACTCGAGCACGAGCGCGTCGCAACCGGATAGCGTCTCCTCGACATGCGGTGTCGGTGCGCCAATGTCCGTGAGCACGCCCAGCCGGGCCGCGCCGTCCGAAAACGTGAACTGCACAGGCTCGCGCGCGTCGTGCGGAACCGTGTACGGCTGCACCTGCAGGTCGCCAATGGCAAACGGTGCACGGTCCTCGATGAAGCGCGCTTCGCCCTGCGCGCGTGCGCCCTCCACCAGTGCCCTGTGCGTACCGTGCGTCAGCCAGACCGGAATGCCGTGCTGCGTCGCGAACGCGAACGCGTGCCCTGCATGGTCGTCGTGCTCGTGCGTAACGAGGATGCCCGCGACGTCGGCCGGCACGAGACCGCGGCGCTGCAACCGTTTCGCCGTTTCACGCGGCGACAGGCCGCAATCGAGGAGCACCCGGGTGGCGCCCGCCTCAACCACCAGGCAGTTGCCCTTGCTGCCGCTTCCGAGGGAAGCGAACCTCAGGCTCACCTAAGCTGCTCGTGCAGCAGCGTGAGGATGCGTTTCGTGGTCTGCGACTGCTCGTCGGCGCCGTCCTTGTTGAGGACCAGGATCTCGCTCGATTCCGCGCCGGGCTTGCTCCCCTGTTTCACGTGCACGCGGTACTGTTCGGCCTTGATCTTGGGATCGTTGCTGCGCCAGAACGCGAAGCGGTCGAGCACACCGGGCTTGTCCTTCGGCTTGGTCGCGTCGGAATCCGCGTAGCGGACCAAATAGACGCCCTTCTGGCGGTCGCGGTCCTCGACGGTGAAGCCGACGCGATCGAGCGCGAGCCCCACCCTGCGCCAGGCACGGTCGAAAGGCTCGAACACGTCGAGGAGTTCCTTGCCATCGCCGCCCTTCACCATCGCCGCGCGCAGCTGCTGCGGCGATCCGGCCATCATCTGCTTTGCCTTCTCTTCCTGCGTGCCGAGGCGGATCATCAGCCGGCGCAGGAATTCCGCTTCGAGCTCGGGATCGGGATTGCGCGGCTGCCACATGGTCTGCGAGCGCGCCTCCGTCACGTAGATCTCGATCATGCCGCGGTGGCTGACGTAGATCTCGGTCACGTTCGGGTCGGTGCCGCGCTCGAGGCGCGTGCGGAACTTGTCGCGCTCTGGCGTCGAATACACCTGGTCGATCAGCTTACCGAGTGTGGCGCGTATCCAATCCTGCGGCAGCTTGGCGCGGTTTTCGGCCCAGTCGGTCTCCATCACGCCGGCCTCGGGACGGTCGACGCTGACGAGGAAGCCGTTCTCCTGCCAGAAATCCTTCACCAGCGGCCAGATCTTGTCGGCGGAATCATTGACCACCAGCCAACGCTGGCTGCCCGATCGTTCGATCCGCATCTTGTCGACGTTCGGCAGAATGCCGGTCTCGCCAACCCTTGGCTGGCGCCCGCGATCGGCCTGGTAGCCCGAGAGCGTGGCCGAACCACGCCCGGTTTCAGGCACGACGTAGCGATTGTCACGCGTCGGCGTGGTGAGGTCCGGCGGAATTTCCAGCGGTGGCAGCGAACCCTGGGACTTGTAATCGATTTTCGAGCCCTGTAGCAGCTCGTTCGCGGTCTGGCAACCGGCAAGCGAAACCGTGGCGACGAGAGCGAGGGCCGCAAGCGCCAGCTTCACGAACGTCCTTCCACGACGCGCAGCCCTTGCGCCGGTGCGATGCCGGCCTCATGCATGGCCTCGCGCAAGGTCTGCTCGAAGCGCTCGGACAGCGGCGTCATTGGCAGGCGCAGGCCGTATTCGATCATGCCTATCTCGGCGAGCACCCATTTCACCGGGATCGGGTTGGCCTCGACGAACAAGCGCTGGTGCAGTGACAGCAGCCGCATGTTGATCTCGCGGGAGGTCTTCGCGTCGCCCGCCAGCGCCCGCGCGCACATTTCGTGCATCAGGCGCGGCGCAACGTTCGCGGTCACCGAGATCACGCCATGTCCGCCGAGCAGCGTCAGCGGCAGCGCGGTGACGTCCTCGCCGGAATAGATGGCGAAATCTCGCGGCGCGCGCTTGATCAGGTCGGTACAGCGCTCCATGCTGCCGGTGGCATCCTTGATGCCGATGATTCCCGGCACCTGCGCGAGGCGCAGCACCGTGTCGTTCTGCATGTCGGCTACCGTGCGCACCGGAACGTTGTAAAGCAGCATCGGCAGGTCAACGGTCTCGGCGATGGTGCGGAAATGCCGGTAGAGACCTTCCTGCGTCGGCTTGTTGTAGTACGG
>SXGR01569290.1_pt1 | contig 10267 bp, 8 predicted proteins | sample 3174711 | NCBI WGS metagenome assembly SXGR01 (sample SAMN11356860, study PRJNA531348) | freshwater metagenome | isolation source: freshwater sample F1-60 | place: China: Fuxian Lake, Yuxi | collected 2017-12-25 | reverse complement strand
GCAGCCTACGTTTATCACGGACTACCCTATCGAAATTTCTCCGCTGGCCAGACGCAAGGACTCGGACCCTTCCCTCACCGACCGATTCGAGCTCTACATCGCAGGCAGGGAAATCGCCAATGCATTCTCCGAGTTGAACGATCCCTTGGACCAGCGTGAGCGATTCGAGGGCCAGGCCGCCCAGCGGGAGGCAGGGGATGAAGAAGCCCATCTCGTCGACGAGGACTTTCTCCGCGCGCTGGAGTTCGGCATGCCCCCGACGGCCGGTGAAGGCATCGGCATCGATCGCCTGATCATGCTCTTCACCGATCAAGCCTCTATCCGCGACGTGGTGCTCTTCCCCCAGCTCAGGCCTGAGAAATAGCGATGGCCTTCCCCTATGAGATTTTCGTCGGCCTCCGGTACCTGCGCGCCAAGCGCCGCAATCGGACCATTTCGCTCAATACCTTCGTCTCCATCGCCGGCATCACGCTGGGCGTGGCAGCCCTGATCGGCACCGTCGGCATCATGACCGGCTTCAAGGAAGATATTCAGGCCAAGATTCTCGGCACCACAGCCCATATCATTGTGCAGGAGCGGATGAAAGAAAACATGACGGAGTACGATCCGCTCGTAGAGAAAATACGAAGAGTCCCAGAAGTCGTCGCCGCGACGCCCTTCGTGCTCCGTCAAGTCCTCCTCACCACGCAATCCGGTGTACAAGGCATCGTGTTGCGCGGCATCGACCCGCAGCGCGAAACCCAGGTCACCGAATTGGCCAAGAATATGTCGACGGGACAACTGGCCGATCTGCTCACACCCGTCAAAGTACGCCAGGCTCCGGTCGACGATCCGCAAGGCGCGCCGCAGATGGTCGACAAACCCGGCATTATTCTCGGCAGAGAATTGGCGACCAGGCTGGGCGTCTTTACCGGCGATATCATTACCGTCGTGTCTCCCGTCGGGCCGATCAGCGCGATGGGTATGGTGCCGAAGATTCGCATCTTCGCCGTCGTGGGCCTCTTCCATTCCGGCATGTACGAATACGACTCCTCGCTGGCCTATATCGAACTCGGCGACGCGCAGAAATTCTTCAATATGGGAGACAGCGTGTCCGGCATCGAGGTGAAGGTGACGGACGTGTTCCGCGCCGACGAGATCGCCCGCCGCATCGAACAGGAACTGGGCTTCAGCCACGGCGCCAGAGATTGGATGCAGATGAACCGCAATCTCTTCTCGGCTCTGAAGCTGGAAAAAACGATGATGTTTCTACTGCTCGTCCTGATTACGATCGTAGCCTCGTTCAACATCGTGAGCACACTCACGATGATCGTCACGGAAAAGCAGAAAGAAATCGCCATCCTCAAGGCGATGGGCGCGACCAGGCGCAGCATCCGCCGTATCTTCATGCTGAACGGGTTGATCATCGGGTTTTCCGGAACGGCCATCGGCATCCCGCTGGGCTATGCGTTTCTGTGGCTGATCGAAAGGTTTTGGACCTTCGACGCGAGCGTCTACTACATTTCGAAAATTCCCGTTCATGTACTGGCTGAGGATGTGCTGCTCGTGGCCGGCTCGGCCATCGTGATCAGTTTTCTCGCGACCGTATACCCTGCGAACCAAGCGGCCAAGCTGGAACCGGTCGCAGCGCTGCGGTACGAATGAATACCTGGCAAACAGCTGCCGGCAACCAGCTATCAGCTGTCGGATCAGAAACTGATGGCGGACTGCTGAACGCTGAAAGCTCTATACTCCCGTTATGATTAAAGTCACCGACCTCCATAAATCGTTCTCCATGGGATCCTATGAGCTGCCGGTCCTCAAGGGAATCAACCTTGAGATCACACGCGGCGAACTGATCGCCATTGTCGGGGCTTCAGGAGCCGGGAAAAGCACTCTCCTCCATATCATCGGCACACTCGACAAGCCCAGCCGTGGCACAGTGGTGGTCGAGGGACAGGATTTATTCCAACTGACGGAGACGCAGCAGGCTGATTTTCGCAATCGGCGCATCGGCTTTGTGTTCCAGTTTCATCACCTCTTACCGGAATTCACGGCCCTGGAGAACGCCGGCATGCCGGCCCTTGTCCAGCGGCGGGACCCAACCTCTGTCGAAGCCGAGGCAACGGCGCTGCTCACCGAGGTAGGATTGGGCGCACGCCTGCATCACAAACCGGGTGAACTGTCCGGCGGCGAACAACAGCGTGTCGCGATGGCGCGGGCATTGATGCAGCAACCGGATCTCGTCTTGGCCGATGAACCGACGGGCAATCTGGACACCCATAGCGGAGATGCCTTGTTCGGACTGATGCGGGACTTGAACAAAGCCCGCGGAACCACTTTCATTATCGTGACGCACAACGACAAGCTGTCCGCCCAGGCCGACCGCATCGTTTATATGCAGGATGGCATGATCGTCTAACAGGATGCTGAAAAAGTCCGCCAGCTGTGTTCTCGCATCCTGCTAATTGTTGACCTGTCGAGCCTCACAAAGCATGCTGATGTCGAACTGAAACACAGAACACTGCTGATAGGATCTGCATGCGTCCTTTCCTTAGACATATTCTCCTCACAGCCGTTCTGGCCGGTCTTGCGACGCAGGCCATGGCTGCGGAATTCGTCACGGTCGGACCTCGTACGGCCGGAATGGGCGGCGCCGGCGTGGCAATAACCACGGATGCGCTCGCCACCTATTGGAACCCGGCCGGCCTGGCTATGACCCAGACCCTGGATATTCGCGCCCAGGTCGGCGGGCAGGCGATCGATCGCCGCGGGTTTGGCGAGGCCATTCGCGATCTGGAAGACTTTAACTCCAGCGATCCGGCTGCTGCCGCAAGGGCTCAAGATATTGCTACTCGCCTCAATCAGCCAGGCGCCAACTTGTCGGTGAATGGATCTGCCGGGCTCTATATCAAAGGACATTTCGGCGAGCATGCGTTCGGGTTGAACCTGTCGGATGTGGCGACCGGCGGGGGCTATATCAGTACGCCGCTGGGTGTCACCGCCGGCCCGTCGGTGGCCGGAACAATGACGTTACTCGGCTTGGAAGCCAGGCAAGCGTCGCTTTCCTACGCCTATGCCTTTGCCGACAAGACCTTCTCAATCGGCGTCACGGGGAAAATTATCCAGGGCGCGGCCTATTCCGGTACCGTGGCGCTTCAAGGCGGTAATGGCGTCACGATCAGCAATAATTTCGGCAAGCCGACCATCTCCACGACCTATGGCATCGACGTAGGCGCTATTTACAAGCCCACCTCATGGATCAGGTTTGGAATCGTGGCGAGAGATATCAATAAACCGGTTCTGGATGATTCCCGCGGGGGCGAGATCAAGCTGGATCCCCAGATTCGAGGCGGCATCGCCATCAACCCCTACTCGACCCTGACTCTCACGGCCGATGTCGATATCACCGCAAACAGAACCATATTACCGGACGTCAAAAGCCAGCTCTTGAGTTTGGGCACGGAACAGACGTTGCTCTCCGAGTTTCTTTCCCTTCGGATCGGCACGTTCAAGAATATGAAAGATGCCGCCACGCCGTTCATTCCCACAGCAGGATTAGGCCTGCGTATTTTCTTCTTTCGCGCCGATGTCGGCGGCGGGTATGATTTCCGCGAGCAGGGCGCCTTGGTATCCGGCTCCATCTCCGCAACGTTCTAACATGCTATATTGACGGGATGTCACAGCTGTCACACATCAGACTCGGTATGGTACTCACCGCCGCCCTATTACTGGCCGGATGCGGTGGGTTGCAGGAAGTGTGGGAAGGCCCAGGCGCCAAGATATTCCACCCCCAGGCCATCGCTGTGCTGCCTCCGATGGCGAGCCAATACGACAGCGCCCGCGAAGATATTCAGGAAGTGCTGGCGATTGCGCTTAGGAGAATGGGGCACATCGAACGAGTCATGCCCCCCGAAAGCGTGACGGATATTTTTCAGGGATCAAAAGAAGCCTTCGACTCGCTGGTATTCTACTTCTCCCGCCTGGAAATGACCGGGCAATCGGACAAAGAGTCGGCCATTACGCTCGGCAAGGCGCTCACTGTCGATTCGTTCTTAGTGGTGCGGGTCAATTCGTGGGAGTATATCCGCAAGGAAGGTGACAACGTGGGCCGCGTGGGATTGAGCCTCCGCCTCATCGACGCCACAACCGGAACCACAGTTTGGAAAGCGCGCCATGAACGGTCCAGCAGCTACATGTTTTTCAGGCCAAATCTGAAAGACATCGCGAAAGAACTCGCCCTCGATATGACTTCCTATATGCCTCCTCAAGTAAAGCGCTGATCACGCGCCATACACACGAGTACAGGAAACGACCGTTCGTCAGCCAGTTACACGATCACATCATGAGGCGACGGGTCGTATAGGTACAGACCCTGCTCCGTTGCGCAACCTCTTCGCCGTGATGTGTGCTCGTCTGTGCACTGCCGTTCACCCCAGAAGAAGGCAGGCGGAGAAGCTACCTAGGCAAACGTTACTGCTCCGGGAAGTGAATGAATAAATGAATGGAGTTTCCTACAGCCTAGTACACAGCTCTGGAAAGGACGGCACGGCTGAACCGATCTGACAAGAAAAAGCACAATATTCATAGGTTAGGGTACGCTGATCTGTAATGGTAGACAGCAAACACCGTTGATTATAGGTCACTTTGTATATTTCCCCACATTATTTCAAGCTATTCATGCCTCAACAGAAAATGAACATTCTCATTTCAATCGAGAATCAATATTCCCTGATGAAACATGGGCTTACAAGTAAATTACTCAATTTGACCATCCCTTCCAAGTGGCACTGCTAGTACAGAATCAAGCTTTCACGGGCACTGAATTTGCCTGCATTATTCAACGTGGTCAGGAGCCGACAAACGGATCCAACTGAACCACTTCAGCTTTTTTAGGCGTTGGTTCCTGATTAAGGAGGAGCACCGATGTTTATGAATCATCTATCCGCCACTGTTTCTGGTTGTGCGCTCCTGTTGAGCATTGCCGTCGTAGAGCCGGTCCATGCAACGCCCACTGCCCATTCAGATCATGAACACAATCTTCACCTTTTTCCTCATACAGGTGAAGAATGACTTCCGTATCGGATTGGGTTTGGAACCGATGCCCTTTTCTGAGAAGCGCGTCCCGTAACTCTACATAATTGAAAATTTCGCCGTTGAAGGTAATCCGCACGGACTTATCTTCATTATGCATCGGCTGATGCCCGCCGCCGACATCAATGATGCTTAATCGGGCATGTGCCAATCCCACAGACCCCGACACATGGATTCCCGTGGCATCCGGGCCTCGGTAATTGACCATCTCAATCATGCGACGAAGCATCTGCCTCTCGCAGAAGCCGCCATTTTGTATTACTGCTCCGGCTATACCACACATGATGTGAATCAAACGGTTAACGGAAGACGGCTACACTGGACGCCGCATCAGGCGTGCAACTGCTGGGTTGGTGTGCGACTAAGAACATCGACTAGTGACCGGCGAGGCAGAAACGGGGTACCTGACCTGTATTCTTTATGCTTGTCGCTATAGGCCGATGGAAGAAATACTCGAGACTCTACAGAAAGTTCATCACAACACTGCCGTCCGGCATGCAGAGAAACTTATTCGCACGACTTCGAAAAAATCTGAAAAATACTCACTGTCCGCACAAGATTATGCATGAATGCTCTCGTCCCCATGTTCTGTTGATAATCCTGTTGACAAGTTCCTGCGCGCCTGCAGAAACGCATGTATTCGCCACACATCGCTTCACAATGCCTACTTTTTAGGCGTCTGCGGAATCGTGGCCATACCCCTAGTAATTGTGGCTGGAAGAATAATTTATTATTTTTTCCACATTCTTAGGCCCAGAGGGCTTGACATGATGGAATCAACAATCCTGGAGCGTCTCCTGCCTTTGTCAGTAGATTTCCTATCCACAGCCTCAACTATTTTACTTGGATTACGAATGACTTGAGCAGCGTTCCAAATCTGTCAAGAGGCACGCTCAAAAATCGTCAAAAAGGGAACGAACGGAGAAGATCAAGAGAATCATTCGTTTGTGAAAAATCGAGACGCAGCGCGTTCGGCAAGATTATTTTTTCGATACACGTTCAGCCCCACCTTCTCCTGGCGATCTTGGATTGTCAGATTTCCATCTGCTGACGCAATGATGATCGTCTTGCCCGATGCCGACGGCCCAAACTCCTTGGGAAGATCAACTTTGATCGTCAACCATGTGCCTTCGACAGTCATTTCAACATTTTTCATCGCCGAATCCTTTCACGATTTCGTCATTGCTGCTCGATCGGCCCTCAGCCCTGGTACGTCTGCTTTATCTACTCGACACACTGACCCATCAGTATCCCCGCCCTGTACTGCCCCCTCGGCCCATTCGATCCAACGGCAGCGCCTCGTACCGCTTTTTTAAGTCCGGATGCCCGTTGAGAAAGCCCTTCACCGCCGCATCGTCGGCAAAGATCTCCGGACTGCGCGTATGATAGTCCGCAATGGTCAAGTTATGCTTGGCGAGCAGCGCGCTGAGCTTCGCATTAATATCGGCTCCCATCTCCTTCATCTGTTCCGGAGAAGGCCGCTGCCCTTCGGCAAACTGCGCTCCACCCTGAAAGTAATTCATCATCATCTCGCCGATTTCAATGCGGGCCTTCACGAACGTTTCTACTTCGACCGGTTCCGCCGCCGAGCCGACGACCGCGGAAAGCATGATACCCACTACAATAGCGAGCCCGTATCTCCTCTGATTCATGGTCATCGTTTCCTCTTCTTCGTGTGAATCAAGGGAACCTCCGCACATAGAACGCGATCATATCATCTTAAAGTCAGAAACAGATAGGCCCGTACTGTTGATCATTGTTCGTCACGAAACTGCAACACCCTTACCCTCAACAACCTACGCTGACCGCACGGCCTGATGAGACGCGCACACCCATGTTATTCATCCTCCTCATCACTCCTGTGCGCCGACGGAATTCCGTAGCGTTTGCATTTCTCCCACAACGCTTTGCGGGACAGGCCCAGAATCTTCGACGCCGCCGTGCGGCTGCCTTCGGCGCGCTCCAGCACAGACAAAATATACTCCTTCTCGAAACCATCCCGCGCAGCAGCCAGTGAGGTCAGAGCGGTATCTGCTTTCTTCGCCCCACCGGTCAGGCCCTCGCTGCAAAATCCACAGGAGTCTTGTGGCGGCCCACCCAGGTACGGACAGGATTGGAAACCACACAGGTCGGCCGGCTGAATCACATCCCTCTCATGCCCCAACGCCACGGCCCGTTCGACCACGTTTTCCAGCTCGCGCACATTCCCCGGATAGGAATAGCGCAACAGCAACTCGCGCGCAGGCGGCGAGAATCCCCGCAGCTTCTTGTTCAACTTGCCTGAGCAAGTATCCAGCACATGTTCGGCAATCACCAGAATATCTTCCTGCCGCTCCCGCAACGGTGGAATGATCACCTGCACGACATTGAGCCGGTAAAACAAGTCTTCTCGAAACCGTCCCTGCGCAACTTCCTTGCGCAGATCCTTTTGTGTCGCACAGACCAGGCGAACATCTGCATTGATCGTGTCGTTTCCTCCTACCCGCTCGAATGTTCGCTCTTGCAACACCCGCAGCAGTTTCACTTGAACCGCCGGAGACAGTTCACCGATCTCGTCAAGGAACAATGTCCCACGATGGGCCAACTCAAATCGCCCCCGGCGCTGGCGCATCGCCCCGGTAAACGCGCCCTTCTCGTGGCCGAAGAGCTCGGCCTCCAGCAGTGTTTCCGGCAGGGCGGCGCAACTCACCTTGATCAGCGGAGCATCCCGCCTGGGACTGTTCTGATGCACCGCATTGGCCACCAGTTCTTTCCCCGTTCCGCTTTCACCCAGAATCAACACCGTCGAGTCGGTCGCCGCCACCAGCTTGATCTTGTCCAGCACCGTGCGCATCCGGCTGTTGACTCCCAGAATGCCGCCGAAGCTGAATTTGTCTTCCAGCACCGCCTTGAGATCCTGATTTTCTCGGCGGAGCGCGACGACCTGGCCGATCCGCTCAACAATCAGCAGCAACTCATCCATCTGGAACGGTTTCGTAAGATAATCGATCGCGCCCAGCTTCATCGCTCCGACTGCCGTGTCCACGGAACCGTGTGCGGTGATCACCACCACCTCCGTCTCCGGCGCCTTGTCTTTGGCTGCCTTGAGCACGGTCAACCCGTCGGCGCCGGGCAGCCGCAAATCGGTAATCACAAGATCAAAGCGCTTGTGCCAGATCGCGTCGATTCCCTCGGTCCCGGACGCGGCCGCATGCACGTCGTACCCGATGGCCTCCAGCGCGTCCACCATCGACAACCGCATCAGCGGTTCGTCATCGATCAGGAGAATCGTCAATCCCTTCATGATTGTTTCTCCACAAGCGACGCTTCAGGCGACACAGGCAGACACAGGGTGAACGTCGTCCCTTTGCCGACTTCACTCTCCACAAGAATCTTCCCGCCATGACGCTCAACGATGCCGAGATTCACGGAGAGCCCTAACCCCGTTCCCTCCCCCTCGCCTTTGGTCGTAAAGAACGGATCGAACACGCGCGGCAGGATAAAGGGAGGAATGCCCGACCCCGTATCGCCGACTTCAACTAGGCAGATTCCCTCGGCTACGGAGGTCCGAATCGTCAACACCCCACCATGCTTCATCGCCTGCACTGCATTCAAAAGCAAATTCATCAAGACCTGTTCAATCATGTGACTGTCGACCATCACGCTCGGCAAACCTTGTCCCAATCGAGTCTCCAGTGTAATCCGATTGGGGGCGAATAGGTGGGTCGTCAGCACCAAGACCTGCTCGACGATCCGATTGATGTCGGCCGGGCTGAATTCCGGCTCATGCTGCTGAGAAAAATCGAGCAGCTGCCGGACAATTTTTTGCACCCGGCGGACGCCATGTTCCATCGACGCCCAATATTCCTCCTGACGAGCCTGGGATACGCCCCCTTTTCGAAGGTTGTAGAGACAATTGAGAATCCCGCCGAGCGGGTTATTGATTTCATGTGCCACGCCCGCCGCCAATTTCCCGACGGAAGCCAGCTTCTCTGAATTGAGGATCTGCCGCTCCAGCTTCTTCGTCTCCGTCATATCGCGCGCAATGCCGAGCACACCGAGAATCTCTCCCTCGACCCCTTGAAGCGGAGACACACTGACCATCACCGTACGAGTTTCTCCCAGCCTGGTCATGACTTCGACTTCATAGACCTGCTTGGCGCCGATGTCCAATGTGCTCTTGAGCCGCCGGCCACGGTGACGCCGCGAAAGCAGGGAGAGATAGGGCCGCCCAAGTAAATCGTCTTTTCGATAGCCCCAGACATTGACCTTGCTGTTGACATAGGTAAACTGCTGATCCGTATCGAGCGTGTAGATAACGTCGTTGGCATTTTCGAGCAGATTCTCCAAATACTGTTTTGTTTCTTCAATTTCCCTGGTCCGCTCACGCACCTTCGACTCGAGGTCTTCCCGGTAGGACTGTAACTGGCGCTCCAGCCGCTTTCGATCCGTAATGTCCCGGAGCTGTAGCATGACCAGCACCTGATCGCCGCCTTCCACCCGAATCAGATCCATTTCGACGGGAGTCTCAAGCCCATCGGCATGAAAGACCGTCATTTCCTGGGTGGACACCTGTTGGCGGCCGGTGCTGGTATCGCGCAACCAGCCCACAAACGCATGGTGATGGCTCACCGGCACGACATCGAGCACATTCCGCCCGATGATGCTCGCTTCCGAATGGCCCAGCGCCTGTTCTTCCCGCTTGTTCACAGCGACAACGATCCCCTCGGCGTTGACCATAAATACCGAATCGGCGACGAGATCAAAGAGGGCCTTGTACCGAGCTTGCGATGCAACCAGCTGATGCGTACGCTCGGATACTGCCTGTTCCAACCCGGTGGTATACCGTTGCAGCTCCTGTTCCAATCGACGCCGACCCGTCACATCTCGAACGAATGCGCGTGAATGAATCAGCCCGCCGCGCCTGTGATCCAAGAGCGCCGTAGCATGAATTTCCACATCAACCGGACGGCCATCTTTCGCCAGTAACACCGTATCCATCGATCCTTGTCCCTGCGCAACCAAGCGTTCAAGATACTGCAAGACTCGCGATTCCTGTCCGGGCTGAACCACGTCCCACAACTTCAGCGCCAGCATCTCATCGAGCGCATAGCCGAGCTTGTCGAGGCCTGTTTTATTGACGTGGACGAACCGGCCGCTCCGATCCAACTGGTAAATCATTTCCGGTGAATGCTCGATCAAGTCGCGGTATTTC
>SXGR01185823.1_pt1 | contig 10267 bp, 7 predicted proteins | sample 3174711 | NCBI WGS metagenome assembly SXGR01 (sample SAMN11356860, study PRJNA531348) | freshwater metagenome | isolation source: freshwater sample F1-60 | place: China: Fuxian Lake, Yuxi | collected 2017-12-25 | reverse complement strand
GATTCTCGGGACTTGGTACCGAAGGGCTGAGCCTTCTCGGGGGCGTCGATCCCCATCAGCCGGATCTTGTGCTGCCGGTTGCCAGAGTCGAGGACTGTGATCGAGTCACCGTCCGATACCCGGACCACCTTTCCAGAGAGTACCGCCGTCTGAGCAACCCCTAGCCAGAGCGCCAAGAGCGCAGCTAGACAAAGAAGGATTACTGGCTTGATGGAATGGACCATGGTGAGCGATGTTCGCATAGGTTGAAATACCCCCCCCTCCCCTTCAACAGCCTTAGTCCTTCAGTTCAATTGGGTGACACGCAATCCACCAAAAGAGCGCAATTCAGGCAAAGGGTGTCACCCATAAAAACCAACAGCGGCGGGGACTTACAGAAGGGTGTCACCCATTCCCGTGAAAACCCTGAAACCCTTTCATGCAATCCTAAGTCAGAATTTTCGCGCATCCTAACGCTATCAATTTTCGTTCTGGAGGCGCTATGAGTGTTGCTGAATATCTTCAACGTGGAAGCGCCCTGTTCACTCGGCGCGAAGCGGCCCGCTACCTGGGTGTCACAGAACAAACGCTCGCCGTGTGGGCGTCCACTAAGCGATACGACCTCCCGATGGTCAAAATCGGCCGGCTCGCTAAGTACCGCAAACCCGACCTGGACGCCTTCATAGAGCGTCGCACAGTCGGCGTATCAGCAAAGTTGGGCAAATCGTGAATTCAACTTACACGACCGCGTTCTTGCCAGACCATCCCCAAAATAGAGGCGAGGTTCTCTTGCTCCCGGACATCGAAGCGAACAATAGCCGTAAGTTCTCTTTCTCAGAAATAGAAAATCGATTTGACAACCGGCCGCTCGCGGCAACTCGCTTGTGGGGTGATTTTTGCGCTCAATTCTCAGAACCGGATCGGAGCCGTGGCGAACTAGACTTCGAGAGCTATCACGCGCTCGATGTTTCTAACCCTGAGGCCAAAAGGCAACGCGATGATGAAAAAGACGGCCAGGCATGGCTCCCGGCCACTTTCAGAGCGGACAGCGATCGGATCAATGCAAACGTTACCAGCGTCACAGCGTTCGTTGGAGACTGCGACAACGGGCTCACTTCGATCGACACGATCAAGAAAAACCTCTCAGGTGTCGATTTTTTCGCTCATACCAGCTTTTCGCATCGTCCTGAAAAACCGAAGGTTAGATTCATTGTGCCGTTTTCTTCGCCCATTCCACAGGAGTCCTTGGCTCGAGTGTTCGAATACTTCAACGCCCTTTTTCAAAATAATCTTGATCCGGTTGGCAAAAAGCCCGCCCAGCTGTACTACCTGCCTAGTTGCCCCTTCGATGCACCGTTTGAGTATTGCCGTGGCGTAGGAAAAATTTTTGACCCATTCGATATGCGCCTTCCCTACTCCGCACCTCAGGAGACCGTGGCTGAAATTCGAAAAGCGAATTTGCATATTGCCGGTGGTGGCCTGCCCCCACCCTGCAGGGACGGCGAGCGACACGGGGTCATCCTTTCCGCCCTCGGACGCTGGATAGGACGCGGACTTGGTGAAGATGAGGTATCACGGCTCGCCCATGAATGGAACGCCAAGAACATAGACCCATGGCCGGAATCGAAGTTGAAATCGATCATCAGGGGCATGTTCAAAACGGATCTTTACAATCATCCTGAACGCCACCAGTCCCCTCCATGGCACGAGGTTCAGCTTCCGCCTGGTTACCGGCTAAATTTCAATGGGGTGTTCGTAATACCAGAGAAGCCAGAAAAGACTGAGCACAAGATTTCAGGTCCTGTTTGGTTAGCGGGCTTCACCCGCAATTTCCAGGGTCATAGCTGGGGGCGGCTTGTAGAGTGGATTGATGGTGAAGGTCACCAGCACCAGGCCGCTTTCCGCGCGGAGCGGTTTCATGAAGGAGGCCAAGCCCTCGCCCAAGATCTCGCCCGCGACGGGCTGATCATCGTGCCGGGCAAGGAAAGACAGCTTACATCCTACTTAGGATCGTTTCGACCGGTGCGACGCCTGCGATCGGTCGAGCAGCTGGGTTGGCTTGACAACGCAAAGGGGGAACTCGTTTACGTTACCCCCAAAAGAAGCATTAGCAGAGGGGCAAGCGAAGAGCACGTTTTTCAGCCTGAGCGCCACAGCCCGACGGCGACAACCATGACATCTCGCGGCAGACTTGAGGAATGGCAGCAGAATGTTGCAAATCCAACTGCCGGCAACCCGCTTCTAGTGTTCTGCCTCAGTGCCGCATTTACTGGCCCTCTTCTGAAAGTTGTGAACATGGAAAATGGGGGATTCCATCTTTATGGCGGTTCATCCCGGGGCAAGACTACTGCAGCGCAGGTCGGCGCTAGCGTATGGGGATGCGGGGCAGACCCTGCCGCGGATGCCGAGCTCTCCTACATACAGCGATGGAATACAACCCAGAATGGTCTTGAAGGACTCGCCGCTGCGCATAACGACGGTTTGATCGTGCTTGATGAAATCGGTACTTGCAATGCAAAGAACTTCGGGCGTGTCATCTACGACATCGCAGGAGGACGCGGCAAGGTAGCCATGAGCGCAGACCGCAACCTCAAGCCCGTACGGCACTGGCGGCTGCTCTTACTGTCAACAGGGGAGATCTCCGTCAAGCACAAAATTGAAGGCGAAAAGGGAACGCCGCACGCTGGGCAGCTATTGCGTCTGATGGATATTCCCATCACAAATGGTGTTGTGCAGGAAACCCATGGCCTCGAATCTCACGTATTTGTTGATCAGCTAAAGCTCGCTTGCTCGAAGTTCTTTGGAACCGCTGGCCCAACCTTCCTCGAAAAAGTGATTGGCACGTATGAGGACTTTGCCTCACTCGCAAAACACGTCCGGGAACAATTAGATTTTTTTGTTGAAGAATTGTCGCCTCACAATTTACAGCCAGAACAAAAGCGCGCGCTCTCGCGCCTTGCATTGGTCAGGGTAGCGGGAGAGCTTGCCGCTGAATTCCAAATCCTCCCACTCGCAAAAACCGAGATAGCTGAATCCGTAAAGATGATTTGCAATGCCTGGCTAAGCGAGGAAAGGCTGCTTTCTGACGTTGCGGAGGGCATTGAAGCGGTGCGCAACTTCATCCTCAAGCACCCAACACGGTTTGGGCAGCAAAATGAAGACGACGACAAAACAAAGATTTACAACCTGGCCGGGTATGTCGATAAGGATCGTAGCCTCTACCTTTTCACCCCAGAGGGCTTGAAGGAAGCGACTCGCGGCTACGATCTGAAGGGGGTATGCCGCGAGCTTGGGCAGCGGGGGCTGCTTTTTCAAAATAACAAGTCACACCGCACCAGCAAGCACAATATTAAGGGCGTTGCGGAGCGGCTTAGCCTGTATGCGATCAGATTCGTCATCCTCGAGGACGGGGGCGGCGAATGAATAGGCAGCGATTTGCACTGGGACAGCAGGGACAGCGGGGCGGACCGCCTCAAATCGCCCGTTTTGACAGCCTCAACTCGATTTTTCGCACTGGGACAGCGGGACATCCTCCGTCCCCTTGTCCCAGGGGCTATACCTCTTGCGGGGCCCCGAAAAGCCCTGCAAATACAGCCACTGCCCCGCTGTCCCTCCTGTCCCTTATGTTTGTGGCACTTACTGCGGGACGTGATGCCCCCCTAGAAATCGTGGCACCAGAACGACCCTCGCTCCGACAATCACAATTTTCCTTCTGTCGTCCACTAATAGCCTTAAAGATTTTCTTTCGAATTAGTTCTCTATTTTATTCACGCTTTTCTATCTACATCTACGTTTTGACTTCTAATTTTCAACGTGATTTCCACGAAATGAGCCCGCTATGACCAAGGTCCGTCGTTTCGAAACCTACCTGAGCCCCAAAAACGCCGTTCGGTTCACTTGTCTATCGCGCACTGCCTTAGCGCGTTATGTCCGGCAGGCGATCTTGATCCATTACCGTACGGAAGGGGGTCACCGACGCTATGCGCTCTCGGAGCTGCAAGCCTTAAAGCTGCGCAAAACGGACGACCCGGGAGCAAGCGGCAAATAAAAATAGAAGTGGCTTGTTAAATTCAACTTTGGATTGATCTCTTTTTTAATTTTCTCGCGCCCCTCTTCTAACCGAGATATTACAATTCAGGTTTTGAGACTTCACGCTCTCCGATTGAACCTAAAGTGAATCCAATTTTTAGAGGTCCCGACTTCTCCCCTCGCATGACATAGACATAGCCTATAGCGTTGACCTGATGACCTGACCAGGTTCTTTGGAATCGTAACTTGAGAGAATGGCTCCCGCCTACCTGCGAGGAGCCCATGAAGAAGAATCGTTTCATCGAAGAGGCCAGGGTTCGCAGGTGGTTACATCCTTATTTCTCTCCCCACTGCCTCAGCTTGACTAAAACCCATTTCCACGCCTTACGCCAAGTAGGCTCGTGGTGCGTCGACCGGGGTATTTCTTGCTCAACGGGCCCAATGCCGGCTCCCTTGCGCAATTCAGGTGAGCCGTGGGGTCCATTTGAGGTCCTGCCGGTGGTGTCAGGCCTGCCGTCCCTACCTGGCTGGTCATCAGTGGCAATAGCCGTTGCTAGTTCTGGTGTGTTTTGCGGCGAACTTCCGGCTATTGCGACCGGTGGTGACGCTGTCACCGTCGGGCTTGACGAACCTACCGGCGTGGGCGGCAGCGTCACGAGCGTGGCAAACGCTTCCCTGAGATGCCTGTCCCGCAGGGCCAATTCGACCTCACTGGGACGGACGACAACACCACGTCGCCTGAGCAATGAAAGAATCACCGCCTCCTGAAGCGACTTTAGGGATCGGTCAAAGTCCATCGCTTGGTTTCGGATCTCAGACTTGTAGAACACTCGGTCAACGGCGCGTTCTGCTGCCTTGTAGGAGTCCTTCTGAGTTGTCCTATCGGAGAACGAAATGTCAAACCGACACTTTGGCTGATGTTTTTCGGACCAGTCCAGGATCAGAGTGCCCAAAGCGTGAAATTCCGCATGGGTCACTTTTCCTGCAGCCACAAGCTTCCCAATCGCTGGAATGCTCGCAATAACCGCGCTGTGAGCATCAGTCCACGTCCCGCGCTCCACCTCAAATCCATCGTCGAGCCATACAAGACGAAGAGCAATGCCCTTTCCGAGGCAGTTGACGTGCCCTCGGCCGCCTGCTCCAGCACCCTGCTTAAGTTCTTTGTCCTTAAGTTCCTTCTGCCAATCCTTAAGCCATTGTTCCCAGTCCTTCGTCCCTGGCGTTACTGGAACTGGCTTCTTCTTGTAAATCTCCCACAACAGTTTGAGCATGTCATCACGCTCCCGCACCAACTTCTCCAACTCACCGACTCTTTGCGTCAGTTTCTTGTTCTCTTCCTGCAAGTTTGCAAGTTGTTCCTTCAATACATTGTAGGGAACGTCCGGAGACAGAGTTTTGCGGGGAGCCGTCGCGATCCAGAGAAAAATAACCAGGAAAAGAAGCAGTACGAAGAGTTCGGTCAGCGCAACGCTAAAAACTGTAGCGCTCCTCAGTTTTGAAGGTGCAGTAGCCGCCGCCATTGCTACGCCGTCTTCGTGATCTCACTTCGCGCGAGATCTACCAATTCAGCAGTGGCGTCGCGAACCTTAACTAAGTCCCCAGCAACTGCCTCGACGTCCTTAACGAGGGAATCGGTTACCTTCTTGATATCCTGACTCACAGTCTCTAACGCTTTGTTGGCACTCTGGGCCCTAAGATCGACCCCTTCGATGAGTGGCGCGGCGCGATTCAGACCCGCGACAGCCATGTTGGCAACTTCCTCGAATTGGCTCGCGCTGACTTTGATCGAGCCCAAACCTCTTGCAGCCTCCTGTCCCGAAGTGGCAATCGTGCCGGCAAGCGCGCGCGCTGCGTCGTTGATACTGACGCATGCTTCGATTGTGTCGTTGAGGCTCGCCCCTAGCTTGTCTAGGTTATCAACGCAGGTCGCACTTGCCTCTCCTACCTCAATAAGGGGAGCGGAAGTCGCGCCGATTGACTTTGTGACTTGCCGCACCGCCTCTCCAAGCTCGACGCCTAGTGCTTTCGTTGCTGCAGTAAAAATGTCCTTGGCAATGCTCTCAGGAATGTCAACTCGCGATAGCGCGTTCTTTATCCGCGTCAACTCACTGTCCCAGGACTCAAGAGCCTTCGTCGTTGTCTCGACAAGCTGCTTTTGGCGATATTCGGCGGTTGACAGTGTGGACTCACTAAAACCTTTCAAATCCGTCCTGAATTTCTCGATTTCTTCACGCATATTCCCAACCGCTTTGGTCGAGCCTTCCCATGATTCCACCAGGCCAGAGAGCGCTTCTCTAACCTTCGCTGCCTGCTCTTCAATCGAAGCTCTAGCCTCTTCCTCTTGATCCGACAAAGTGCCCCGAAATTGAATAATGAGCACACGCATGCCTAGTCCCAAAATACTTGCCGACAGACCTGCACCAAGCGACTTTGCAACAAACACTGCATCAGGTTCGCTCTCCAGACCCACCAGCGCACCCAATAGCGCGCATAGCGTGAGAAGGAAACCTAGGTAGTAGAGACTGTCTGCAAATCGATCGGAATTCTTCTGATCCTTAGTAAGAAAAAAGCCAAGTCCTGCATACATAAGCAGTGGAACGCAAGGCGCAAACGGATGGAGCCACATCGTGCCAATTCCGATTGCGAAACAAACAACAAAAGCGAGTGTAAGTTGCCGCGAGGAGGCTTGCGTAGCGGTGAGCTCGTTCATTTTTTGCGCGCCATATCAGCAATGGTCTCGCCCACCAGACCGGTATCCACAATCATCGTCACTGATCCTCCCCAGCGTTTCAATTTCTCTCGCCAGTGAGCGAGTCGGTCATTAAAGGCCTTAGGATCTCGATCATCCTCCGGAAGAACGCGGTAAGCGACCACAATCCTGAATCCGTTCAGGGCTGCCTCGATCGGGATTTTGGATTTCCGCTCTTCCTTCATATCCGACAGAACTACCGCGAAGCGCTCGGTTGCCTTGGGCTCGTCACCCATCTGCCGCCGCATAAGATCTAAAGCGCCGGAGATATCCGTCCACTTAGCGGTAGGACGGCTTAGAGCAGCCTTGATGCATGTTTCTAGAAAAGTCGCTAATTCCGCTGGGTTTTTGAGGTGGACCTGCTTCTTAGACCCTCGGAGCAGAGCCGAGTGATACGTAGCATGACATATTGGCGTGGGTGCCAAAGACTGGCCCTCGATTCCGATAAAAGCTATGTATGCGGGCCGTTCCGTTCTACTGGCCAGTTCAGCAACGCCTCGGTTGACACGAATTAGCAACTCTTCATTCCGCGAATGTGTATCCGCCCTGTGCCAGGTTTCCGACAGGTCGACCAACACAAACATGACTGAGCGGTGTTCGAAAATCTGAGCGATCGCGCTCGTAATGGAAAATGAAAGCGCGAGCGCCAGCAACCCGCCTAAGAGCTTTCGCCTACGTTTCATCAGTGGTCCCCTCTACAGTCCGCAGATTGCTTTTCCAAAACACTAATAGAAACGGGTAGGCGAAAACATACAGCACAGTCCGAATCACATGAAAGACAAGATGCAATATCCAGCAAGCGAACGCCGCTGCGCCAACCACCGCCGCCACCACGGTCGCACCAATTACCTTCGCCCAAACCTTCGCGGCAGCGCATATCGCGGGAAGTGTTCGCCCCATAAGTCCAAGCGCACCTAAGCACGCCATTGCTAAAAAGAAAGGTGTCCAGTGAAAAGCGCCCTCCTTAAAGGCTCCCGATAGCGCGAGGTTGTAAAAAATCACGGCACCAAAGCATCCGATACCGAGGGCAGTAGTCCAGTTCTCCCTTCCCCCTTGCATCACTTCCGAGGGATTTCCTTCGAAGACCAAGACAACCGGCGGATACATCTTGTAGCTAGCAATAAAAATGGCGCTTGACTGGACCAGGGCGCCTGCGATCGTCACCACCTGTCGATGAGATTGATCGCCACTAGAGTCGTAGAACAGCTGAATCCAGCAGAACACAATGACAACAACCACAAGCGAAATCGCCATTGCAGTGAGCGTAGCGAAGATCCGTCGCCCTTCTCCTTCGTTCACGTTGGCATACGGCTCCAATCGGCCCTTGCGTGCGCTTTCCACCGCTTCCACCAGCCGCCCAAGCGAATCCTGGACTACCGCCACTGCCGCAGCCGGATCGTCTGCATCGCGCAAGCTCTGAATAAGATCTACGCATTGCGCCTTCACTTCAACAACGCGATTTTGCAAACCGCTCCCTGATCTCATCAGCGCATTCCAGGTGCGTTGCATCTCATCCAATACTTTCTGGTGACTCTTTGCCAAGCCAGCATCAACAAAATCATATATCGCACCTATGAGCGAGTGTCCCATCATGCTTAGCGCGATAACGATGATGGGCCCAAACGGCATAAGCCAACTAGCGTGGATCCAAGCAGGGAGGTTGTCCTTAATATTGGCTTGACCCTTGTCGAAATTCATCTCATATGACAAGCGGTAGTACAGATACATCTCAACGAGCGCCAGCAAAAGAATTAGAACAACGAGCAGTACTTGCTTTAAGGCTGGGACGATTGACTGCGGATCTTTGATTCTCCCCACGTTGTAGAGAACGATCCCTAGGGCAATTTCAAGGATCGAGAGAAAAAATCCCAATACCATCGAGACCTTGATTCCCCATTGGAAAATTAACCATTCATCTATCAGGCTTTCGAAGAATTTGTTAAGCATCGTGGTATTCAGCGCAATAAGCGCGAACAATATTGGCACGAGGATTACGATGATTACCGCCGATGTAAGCCTAGTGCGAGCTGCCGCTCTCAGTTCGTCATTGGAGGAACGGTCAAACGACGCAACGGCGTCGCTACCGGGAACGACCAACGAATGAACGGCCTTGTCGAAGTAGTCAACCGACGTCCGAATCGCGCTCAGCCCGCTATCGGCCTTACGCCCCACCTCTTCCACGGTTTGTCGAATCGCGATGAGCTGGGTACGCATGGCATGCTCGTGCTCGACAAAGATAAATTTCATGGAAATTAACCGGACGAAAGTCGCGATCACGGCGACAGCATACTCACAGCATGCGCGCGCCAACGCGAGCAGCCTGGAGAAAAGCAATTGGAAGTACGAGGCAGCGTTGAGTAGTGGCGATCTCAGCGCGGAATGGAGCAATGCAAACAATATGGAGAACGCGAACCAAACTGCTGCTATGGCTAGGCCGACTAACAACAGTTCAACCAATGTGCCCAGCAGTGAGTGCTGGGCCTTGAGTGCTTCTAGATTCATTTATTCCCCCGCTCCCTTCGCCGCGCCTCTCGCCATTCCCAAGGAGGGACAGGATGAGGTTCCTGCCACAGGCCAACGCGCTTGGCTTTGGCTGCACCTTCCGCGGCGCCGTACGCGATCTGATCTGCTGACGACTGTTCATGCGCGTATTGCTTGAAATGCCAAGCAAGGCCGGACCGAACTTGGGCAAGTCCCGCGTCCATATCCTGGACAACAACCTTTCCGACTGGGCGGCTGTATTTGTCTTTCTTGAACCATTGCACCGTCACCGTCTAGCTCGCAACGATCTCGGCAAGACCGCGCCTGGATTGCTCGCCAAACGACTGGCGGCCTTCTGGTGCATCTATCCCAGCCAGGCGAACCTTGACGGGCTTTTCCCCTACCAAAACCTGAACCCAAATCGTGTCTCCGTCCGAAACCTTGACCACGCGACCAGTGAGAACGTACCCATATGCGAGCTGGCCACACAACATGGCCGTCGACAGCAAGAACGCCGCCGTGCGCATGACAAATACCATTGCCCCCTCCTCCACTGGACCTGAACTCTACGGATGCCGATCTGCAGCTTACTAGATTGACGACGGAGGAATGCAACCCCCCCCCAGGTTTTTCTGGGGTTTCGGACAGTGTACCGTTCTGGCCTAGTCAGTGGGCTCGCCGCCGCGGTGGGTACATCCACCGCGACAGCCAGGGACGTTGCCACCAGCACACCCTTCCGGCGCGCGCCGCCGTGGAGGTCTACACCGTCACCCCAGCCGTTAGGGCGCGGCTACTTGCACGGCGCCGGATCGGGCCGCCAGCAAGGTGACAAAGCGCCCCTGCAGGATGCGCACGGAGTTGGACTACTGAGCCACCGGCAAGTCGCCTAGTGTTGAATTTCGCCTTGAATTGACCCGTATTATCGCCCTGCGGTGACCCACGTTCGAGCGGAGGATTCTGCTAGTAATCAGGCCACTGTAACCGCTCGGAGCGGGTCAGTCGTTTATGGAAAGGCGGGTCAATTCGGAG
>SXGR01612757.1_pt1 | contig 10268 bp, 6 predicted proteins | sample 3174711 | NCBI WGS metagenome assembly SXGR01 (sample SAMN11356860, study PRJNA531348) | freshwater metagenome | isolation source: freshwater sample F1-60 | place: China: Fuxian Lake, Yuxi | collected 2017-12-25 | reverse complement strand
CGCCGCCCATGGCGCGGTCGATCACTCGCGTGGTTTTCACTGCCGACTGCCCCTCGTATTCGGCCACGAAGTCCTTGCGGGCGGTCTCGATGAGTTTGGGCTCCTCGATTACCCCCAGCCCGGCCAGGATATTGGCGACTACCCGCGCTATGGTCGTCTTGCCCGTGCCGGGCGGGCCGGTGAAGATCATGTGCTTGCTAGGTTGTGCCACCTTCATGCCGCGCGCGGCGCGAATTCTGGCCATTTGGGTGGCGGCCCGGTAGCGCTCGACTTGTTCCTTGACCCGGCTCAGTCCAATCTGGCGCCGCAGTTCTGCTTCGGCTTCCACCAACAGCTTCTCCCGCCCGGAGGTGTCGACCACCACCGAGGACGGATCCCACGGGTCGGTGCGGGCGGCGATTTGCTCCGCTGTCACCGTCGCCAGGCGGTACCCCGGATCCTTGAGCGCAGCAGCGATCTTGGGCTGCGGATGGGTGGTCTGCAGCCATTCCAACAGCGCCATCGCCGCGTCCTCGTTGCCCTGGCTGCGGCGGGTCATCGCCAGGTACCACGCGATGGTGGGTGCGCACGCCTCGCCGGCCGGCGAGGCGTTGGCCTCGATAAGTCGACGCTCGGCCTCGACGGACAACCCCAGATTGGCCGCCGCGACCCCGTGCGCAACATCGGCCGCCGCGGCGAGGAAGGAGTCCGGCCACCGACCGGCGCCCCGGACCGCCTCGATCACGTCGGTCCACCGCTGGGCCTCGCCGAACACCACGGCCTTGGCCCAGGCAATGAGATGCTCGGCACCGGCGACCGGGATGCCCTCCAGCGCCTCCATGGCATCCGCATAGTTGCCGTGGCGGGCCTCGCTGACGGCGAAGCCCATCGTGATGGCTAGCGGGGAGGTGACTGGATAGGTGATGTCTCCGTAGGGGCCGCCGATGGGAACCCGGGCGCCCACCGTGTTCATCGACAGCTGGGCCGAGCCCGAAAGCTGGCCGAATTTCATCCGTGAGTACCAGGCCCGGAACAGCGTGACCCGGTCGGTGTCTCCGCATCTGATGCGCCCGACCCAGGCGTCGCAGGCCGACTCGTCGTAATCGGTGATGTCGATGAAGAGGTCCAGGGCCCGCGACTCGGCGACCGGCAGCATGCCGACCGCGCTCCCGAACAGGCCGGCCAGGTCAGTCATCTGTCGCTTGCGCTCGGTGGAGCCGGGGCATGGCGTCCTTCCTCCCCAACCTTGAATGGGGTTTCGTCATCGTCGAACCACGTTCCCGCCGGGAGGAACAGCAGCAGTCCCTCCAGAGAGAGTTCCAGATTCTGGCTGGTGCCGGGTAGGAAACTCCCATAAAGCTCGCCGCCGACACGGCGGGGCAGCGACACCACTCTGCCCCAGGCTGAGTCCAGCACTCCGGCTGCCACCGGGGTATGCACGAAGCTGCCGTTGCGCTGACGTTCACCGGCGATGATCTCAGCCCAGCTGCGAGGGTTCGTAATGATCTCGATGTACCGACGAGCCGACTCCAGTCCGATCCGGAATTGGGCCAGCTGCGCTTCGGTAGTGCACGAGGCCAACTCGCGGGCGACACCGGTCATGGGTTCGACGTCGGCGTGCTCGGCCGAGCCGAGTACGGCAGTCACCATTGCCGCCAGCCCGACCTGCGGAGCCACTCGCTGAAGCACCAGCAGGTCACCGTCGCGCACCGCGATCACGTGAGACTCGTCTTTGCGGCAGACCGCGAACCGCACCATGACGTCGCCCATGTCAGGTCGCCACCACCGGCCTTCCAGCGTCTGGTCGGGCAGGCTCAGGGTGTGGATCATCGCGGCCACCGCGGGATGAGGCTGTCCGTTGGGGTCCAGAACTCCCTGGTCGGTCAGGTCGCGCCGGACCTGCCCCCACACCAGGTCACGGACCTCCTGCTGCGGAATATTCGGCCGGATGCCCAGCGTCATCGGAAATTCAGGCAGGCCCAATCGTGCGGCAAGCACCAACACGCCGTCGATCGTCAATTCGACGCCGACGACTTCTTCGGCTGGTCCGGTGTGATCGGCGGTCAGGGAGAAGGACACGTCGGAAAGCGGTGTAGTCGCCGATTATGGATTTCGGACCGGGATCGTGCCCCGCGCACAGCCCCCTCGATCGGCGGCTCCGTCCGCATAGGTCAGCTCTTGGGACATCGGGCCTCCTCTGATGTGATCGTGTCGGACTCGCGCCGATCCGAACTGAGTTTAACGCGATTATGGTGCTGGGCGCCGGTGCATGGAAGGCAAGGACCCGAGAGTCGGCGTAGCCTAGCGCTCCGGCTTGCGCACGCCCTGTAACGCGACAGCCCGCACCAGCCGCGCGTAGCGGACCTCTAGTTCCTTGAACCGCACATAGGTACTCAGCGTGGTGAAGACAAACGCTACGAACAGCGCATACGACAGCAGGTCGGCGCCACGGTCGACGCCGAGCCAGTTGGCCACCACGGTGGTGTCGTCGGGGCGAAGGATGGCGTAGACGGCCGCAATCACAAACAGCAGGTAGCCGACCTTGACCCAGGCCTTCGTCTTGGCGTTGGTGCGGGCCCGCAGCAGGTACAACAGCAGTGCCAGAACCGCCGCGATCAGCAGCCCCTGGATCCAGTTCACCGCCGCATCCTCCTACGCAGGAATCCGTCGAAGACGATGTTGACACCGTTGAGCAGCGGCTGACCCTTGGACGTGGAGTACTCGGTATAGAGAATCTCCACCGGTTCCTCGGCTACCCGCCAGCGGTTTTCGTCGATCAGGGTGACGAACTCGCTAGCGTGGCTCATCCCGCTCATCGTCAGGTTGAGGTTGTCAGCGACCCGCCGGTTGAAAACCCGTAGGCCGTTGTGGGCATCGGTGAGGCCGAGCCGGCGGCTGCTCGGGCTCAGCCGTGCCGCGGTCCGCAGGATGAGCCGCTTCAGCAGCGGCGTCCGGCTGACCGCTGTCCCACGGAACCGCGATCCGATGACGACGTCGACATCGCCGCGCGCAAGCCGCGCCAGCATCGCCAGCACATCCTCGACCCGGTGCTGACCGTCGGCGTCGAACGTCGCGAACATCTGCGCCCCGGGCTGACGCCGGGCGTATTCGACACCGGTCTGGATCGCCGCGCCCTGCCCGAGGTTCACCGGATGGGGCACCACATGCGCACCGGCCCGAAGTGCGACCTCGCCGGTCTCGTCACTGCTGCCGTCATCGACGCACACCACATGGGCGAACACCGACCGCAGGTCGGCGACGACCTCGCCGATCACCGTCGCCTCGTCGAATGCTGGAACGATGATCCAGACCCCGGATGTGTCGATGTCCACAACGTACACGCTGTTCGCAGGCCATTCGGTGCCCGACTCAGCGGTCGCGGGCCAGTGCGCTCAGGTGTACGGCGATGCCGACGAGAGGACCGCATGCCAGGGCGATCACGGTCCGGACCTCCAGGCCCACGGGCAGGGTCAACAGCAGAGCGGCGGCCACCGTAGCGCCGACCCATCCGATCGCGTAAGCCCGGTGCAGGGCCCCGGCCACCGTGGCCGCACCGGTCAGGGTGAGGAGCGCGATCGACACCGCGGCCACCGTCAGCCATGCCAGCAGGGCACCACTGGCCCGGTATTCGGGGCCGAACCCGATGCGCATCAGCCAGGGACCGACCAGGGCGGCGGCGACGACGCCGACCGCACCGAGTGCCGCGACGACACTCGCGGGGGCGACCAACGCCCGCAGTCGGGCGCCGCGGTGGTCGACGAAGTAGGCGATCAGGTTGCCCTGCATGGCGGTCAACGGGACCAGCAACGGCGCACGGGTGAGGGTTACTGCGAGGATCACTACACCGCCGGCAGCACCGAGTTCACCGGAAGTGGCCTTCAGTAACACCGGAAAGCCCATCACCAGTACCGCGCTCGCCCCGGCCGCGGCGATCGAGTGGGCGGCGCCCCGCAGAAAGTCCCCGACCTCACCGGCCACCCGCAGTCCCGCTGCCGAGCGGGCGGTGACCGATACCGCCAGCAGCAGCAGCCAGGCCACCGCACCACCGACCGTCGCCCACAGGAAGCCGCCCAGACCCCAGCCCAGGACGAATGCGGCCGACGCGATCATTACCCGGATGACGGCGTCGGCCACCATCAGCGAGCCGTACTGTGACCAACGGTCCGCTCCGGCCAGCATGCCCAGAAGCGTTGCGTGCAGGCAGAATCCGGCCAATCCCAACGAAAGCAGTGCCACCGACAGGGAGCGCGCCTCGACGAACACATGTCCGGCCCACCACCACGAGGTCGCCGCGATCGCCGCCGCCGCCACCACCCCCACACCGGCGCCCACCCACATCGGCCGGGTGCGGGGGACCGGTCCGCGCTGCATCCCGGCCGCGCGCACCTCCCGGGTGGCCTCCTGCAGCAGTCCGTTCGCCGCACCGGTCACCAGGCCGAACGCCCCCCAGAACACGCCGAACACCGCGAAGCCCGCGGGTTCCAGTTTCCGGGCCGCCAGATACAGCACCGCGTAACCGCATACCGCGGTGATCGCGGTGGCGGTCCCGACCCGTGCGACGCTGCCCCGCGCCACTGGTCCGGCGGTGGCGGACACCGCGTCGAACGCGGCGTCCGTCACAGTGGCGGCACCCCGGTCGAATACAGCCATGCGTCCCAGAGTGGACGAAGCGGTACCTCGGCGTAGTTGGCGGCCAGGCCGGTGAAGTCGTCGGTGACCACCGTGCCGTGCCGATAACGCGCGGTCCAGTCGCGCAGCAACGCGAAGAACCGCTCGTCGCCGACCGTCCCGCGCAGCGCATGAACGGTCAGGGCCCCCCGCTTGTAGACCCGGTCATCGAACATGTCCCGGGGGCCCGGATCGGAGAGCAGCAAGTCCTGCGGGGCGGCGCGCAGCCGTCCGTGATAGTGCCGGGCGAGCTCGTCGGCGGAGCGGCCGCCGGAGTGCTCGGACCACAGCCACTCCGCGTAGCAGGCGAACCCCTCGTGCAGCCAGATGTCGCGCCAGCGGCGTGCGGTGACGCTGTTGCCGAACCACTGATGGGCCAACTCGTGGGCGATCAGCCGCTCCGACCCACGCGAGCCGTCGCAGTGATTCGCTCCGAAGACCGAAACACCCTGGGCCTCAAGAGGTATGTCGAGATCGTCGTCGGTGACCACCACCGTGTAGCCGGCCGAGAGCGGGTAGGCCCCGAACAGTTTGACGAACAGTTTCATCATCGCGGGCTGACGGGCGAAGTCATGGGTGAAGTTGGCGCGCAGCCGATCCGGCAGAACCGCCTGCATCCGAACCGGCGCCTTGGGCAACCGGTGCAGGGTGTACATCCCGATCTGTACCGTCGCCAGGTACGTCGAGGTCGGTTCGGGTTGCTCGTAGGTCCACTCGGTCAGGCCGGCCCGGACCCGCTTGGACACCAGTTCGCCCGGCGCGACCGCGTAGTAGGGGCTGTCGGTGCTGATCCGGATCCGGTAGCTGGCCTTGGAACTGGGATGGTCGTCGCAGGGAAACCAGGACGGCGAACCATTGGGTTGGCCCGCAACCAGAGCGCCGTTGGACAACTCCTCGAAACCCACTTCGCCCCAGACGGTTCGGACCGGCCGGGGGCTGCCGCCGTAACCCACCACGATGGACATCGCCGAACCGGTGGGCAACGAGGCCGCCAGCCGGATTCGCAGCTTGCCCCCCGCCGCGGCGTAACTCGCCGGGCGGCGCCCGTTGACGGTGACCTTCGCGACGCGCATCGCATCGGAGAGGTCCAGTGTGAAGGTCTGCAGTGAGGCCAGGGTGACGGCGGTGATCGTGGCGGTGCCACTGAGCCGGTTACTGGAGACCTTGTACTGCAGATCCAACTCGTAGCGGGAAACCCGGTAGCCGAAGTTTCCGTTCTTGGGCAGATAGGGGTCGATGACCGGAGGATTGCTGCCCTTCTTCGGGGCGTGCTTCACGATGCGGTTCCCTCCGCGGTCCGGCGGCTCCGGGCCTTTCTCTTGCGGGAGTCCTGCCAGGGGGCGATCGGGTTGCCCTGCCACCGGGTCGAGGACGGCACCTCGTCACCGCGCATCACCAGCGAGGCGGGTCCGACGGTCGCGCCGGCACCGATGCGGGAAGCGGGCAGTGCCACGCAGTGGGGTCCCAGGGTCGCGCCGGCCTCCAGGGTCACGGAATCCATCCGCATGATGCGGTCGTGGAACAGGTGGGTTTGCACCACGCATCCCCGATTGACGGTGCTGGCGTCACCCAGGGTGACCAGATCGGCCTCCGGCAGCCAATAGGTCTCACACCACACCCCCCGGCCGATCTTCGCCCCGAGCCCCCGCAACCACACGTTCATCACCGGGGTCCCACTGGCGGCGCGGGCGAACCACGGCGCGGCCACGGTCTCGACAAAGGTGTCGGCCACTTCGTTGCGCCACACGAAGGAGGACCACAACGGCTTTTCGCCGGCCGGTATGCGTCCCACCATCAACCACTTCGCCGCCACCGCGATTCCGCCGGCCACCGCCCCGGCGATCAGCAGTACGGCACCGCCGAGGGCCGCCGCCCAGCCGTAACCGCCGTGCGCCGCCACCGCCTGCAATACCGCCAAAGTCGCCACCCCGATGGCGAAGGTCACCATCATCGGCACCACCCGGAAGGTCTCGACGATGCCGCGCATCATCTTCAACCGCAGCGGCGGTTCGAAGGTCAGGGCGATATCGGCGCTATCGGCCTGGCGACGCAGCCGGATCGGTGGGCTGCCCAGCCACGACGATCCGGTTTTTGCTTTGGGCGGGGTGGCGGACAGCACGGCCACCAGACCGTCGTCGGGCACCCGTCGTCCGGGTTGGGTGATACCGGAGTTGCCCAGGAAGGCCCGCTTGCCGACGGTGGCCTTGGCGACGTGAATCCAGCCGCCGCCCAGTTCGTAGGAGGCGACCATGGTGTCGTCAGCGAGGAAAGCGCCGTCCTCCACCACGGTGAACTTCGGGGTCAGCAGCGCTGTGGAGATCTCGGTGTTGCGCCCCACGGTGGCGCCCAGGATCCTCAGCCATACCGGCGTGAGCATGCCCGCGTAGAGCGGAAACAGGTAGTTGCGGGCGGCGTCCATCAATCGCTCGGTAGCCCACAACTGCCAGCCGACGCGGCTGCGGACGGGGTGATAGCCCTCCCGCAACCCGATGGCGCAGATCCGCACCCCCAGCACGGTCAACGTCGCGTAGACCCCGGCGGCGACCAGTGTCGCGACCGGAATCCACGGTGCGGCATCGCGAAGTGCCGCACCCAGGTCGGGTGCGTCGCGCGCCGCCCAGCCCAGGAGGGCCAGACCGGCGCCCAGTGCCGTCAGTGGCAGGGCGCCCAGCAACAGCGAGGAGATCCCGTAGATCGCCACCCAGTGCCGGGCCCGGGGCGGACGGTGATCGGGCCAGGGGTGGCGCGCCTTGCCCGACTTCACCGCCGGTGAGCCCTTCCAGTACTGGCCGTTCTTGACCTTGCCGACCACCCCGGAGCCGGCGGCCACATCAGCGTTCTTTCCCACCACGGCACCGGGCAGCAACGTGGTCCGCGCGCCGATGGTGGCGTCGTTGCCGACGGTGATCGGACCGACGTGGAAAAGGTCGCCGTCGATCCAGTGGCCGCAGAGATCGACCTCGGGCTCCACCGAACTGCGGTGTCCGAGGGTGAGCATCCCGGTCACCGGCGGCGAGGAATGCAGATCCACTCCCTTACCGACCGAATTACCCAGCGCGCGTGCGTAATAGACCAGCCACGGCGCTCCGGCCAGGTTCTCGGCCCCGCTGGCCTCCGCCAGCCGTTCGGCGAGCCAGACCCGCAGGTGTTGCGAGCCGCCCCGGCGGTAGGTGCCGGGCTTGAGCCCGCCGAGCAGAGCCCGGGCGCCGAGGACCGCGATCCCCATCCGACCCAGCGGGGTGACGAACACGATGAAGGCGGTCAGGACCACCCACCAGTCGACCGTCACCAGCCATGGCAACGGGTGCAGTTGCGCGGCGACGTTGTTCACCAGCGCCAGCCAGGTCAGCCACTGCAGCGCGGTCAGAGAGGCCAGTGGCACGGTGAGAGCCACCTGCATCACCCGGGTCCAGGCCGGGGTGGGGGCGACCAGGCGCGGCGTGACCGGCGCCGGGGCCGGATGATCGGCTGCCATCTCGTCCAGGAAGCCGGCCAACGATCCGAGCCGGGGATGGTCAGAGAGGTGGGCGACCGTCATCCCCGGGTAGTGCTCCCGCAGCGCGACCACCAGCTGGGCGGCGGACAGTGATCCGCCGCCGAGGGCGAAGAAGTCGGCCTCGGGTCCGTCGACGACCGTCCCCAGGACGTCCTGCCACACCCCGGCCAGCCGGCCCATTGTGCCGCCCAATTGCGACCCCACGTCCGGGACATCCCCGGGCGGAGGCCAGGGCAGTGCATCGCGGTCGACTTTGCCCGAGGTGCGGGTGGGCAGCTCCTCGACCAGCACCAAGCGCGGCACCAGCGCCGCCGGCAGAGATCCGGCCAGGTGGGCCCGGGCCGCCGCCAGGTCGAAGGAGGGGTCCGCAGAGGCGATATAGCCCACCAGAACCGGCGTCCCGCTGGCGGTCTTGCGGACCGCGGCCGCGCCACCGCTCACACCCGGCAGGTTGACCAGAGCGGAGTCCACCTCGCCGAGCTCGATCCGCCGGCCCCCGACTTTGACCTGGTCGTCCGCCCGGCCCTGGAAGTACAGGCCGTCGGATTCCAGTCGGACCAGGTCGCCGCTGCGATAGGCGCGGGGCCAGCCCAGCGTGGGCATCGGGGCGTACTTCTCGGCGTCCTTCTCCGGGTCGAGGTAGCGCGCCAATCCGACGCCGCCGATCACCAGTTCGCCGACCTGGCCCACCCCGACCGGAGCACTGTCGGCGCCCACCACGGCCAGATCCCAGCCGGCCAGTGGCAGCCCGATGCTGACCGGTTCGCCGCCGCGGACCTGGGCGCCGCAGGAGACCACGGTGGCCTCGGTGGGGCCGTAGGTGTTCCACACCTCGCGGCCTTCGACGGCCAGGCGGTCGGCGAGTTCGGGTGGACAGGCTTCACCGCCGAAGATCAGCAGCCGCACCGCCTCGAGGGCCTCGGCCGGCCATAGTGCCGCCAGGGTGGGGACGGTCGAGACGACAGTGATATCCCGGGCGACCAGCCAGGGCCCGAGATCCATGCCGCTGCGTACCAGCGCGCGCGGCGCGGGCACCAGACAAGCGCCGTGCCGCCAGGCCAGCCACATCTCCTCGCAGGAGGCGTCGAAACCCACCGACAGCCCGGCAAGCACCCGGTCATCCGGACCGATCGGGTTGTGCTGCAAAAACATTCGGGCCTCGGCATCGACGAAGGCCGCCGCGTTGCGGTGGCTGACCGCCACACCCTTCGGCGTACCGGTGGAACCGGAGGTGAAGATGATCCAGGCGTCGTCGCCGACTTCGGGCAGGGCCGTGTCGAGGCCGCGTGAGGGTCCGGGCCCGGGGATCAGCCCGGCGTCGGTGATCACCCCGGCCACCCCGGCTTCGGAGAACACCAACCGAGCCCGCTCCTCGGGATCGTCGGCGTCCACCGGCACATAGGCTGCCCCGGCCGCCAGCACGGAAAGGATCGCCAGGTACAGCGAGTAGCTTCCGGATGGCATCCGGATCCCGACCCGGTCACCACGGCCGATACCCCGAGTGGCCAGCCATCGGGCACCGGCCCGGATGTCGGTGACGATCTCCCCGTAGGTCAACTGGACCTCGCCGTCGTCGATCGCCGCCGCGTCGGGGTACCGGGCGGCGGTGTCGAAGAGGATGTCGACGAGGGTTCGCGGCGCCGCGGCCTGTCCGGACAGCAGGTACTGGCCAGGGATCGAGGGCATCGCCACGGTTGTGAATCCTAGGGGTCTGCGGGCCGGCGTGCGGGGGCCTCGGTGGTGACCCGATGTCGCGGGAGGGGCTCGAACCTGACACACTTGGCCGCGCCGAGGGGAGTATTCCTTCGCCGCGGTGCCGTCACCACGTCGGTCGTCCATCGGCCGTCCGGTTCCGTGGGTCGCGGTAGCGGCGGAAGAGACCTCGGGCATGCGTCGACGGCCGGAGGTCTTGAGTGAACGTATCCGGTCTGGAGTGGGGCATCACGCTGGCGGTGACGCTGGCCATCCTGCTCGTCGACATCCTCGTCTTCGCCCGCCGCCCGCACGAGCCGAGCCGGCGCGAATGCGTGGTCGCCCTCAGCTTCTACGTCGGTCTGGCGCTGATCTTCGGTTTGTGGGTATGGCAATTCCACGGCGGGCGCTACGGGCTCGAGTTCTTCGCCGG
>SXGR01029847.1_pt1 | contig 10269 bp, 12 predicted proteins | sample 3174711 | NCBI WGS metagenome assembly SXGR01 (sample SAMN11356860, study PRJNA531348) | freshwater metagenome | isolation source: freshwater sample F1-60 | place: China: Fuxian Lake, Yuxi | collected 2017-12-25 | reverse complement strand
GAGTAAGCGGCAGGGCGCTGTGAGCGGAGACACGAAGGTCAGCTGGCTCGGCACCATCGTCGCGATTCAGCCGCGCATCCGACTGACGCGCTCGTTCGACCAGCGAAGTCACACGTACCTCGGCTACGTGCTGCGCGTCCAAGGCACGGTTGGTGATGCCGAGCGAGAAGTGGTCGTCGCGATCGGCGAGGCCGCGCAAACCGAACAGCAGTTCCGCGCTGGCGATCGGATCAGCGGCGCCGGCGTTCCAGTCGCCGACTCGCGAACGGAGATCGCCGAGCTCTACAAGGTCAGCAAGCTGAGGGTGCTCGAGCGGGGCCCCGATACCGTGAACGCTTCGGCCCCGTGGCTCAGTGTGCCGCCGCCACTTTCCGTCTACCGCGAGCGGGGCCATCGGCGTCTGAGCGCGAGCACGTACGAGAAGAAATGCAGCACGTGCGTCTGGGGCTGCCGGATGTCCGTCGAGCTGATCATCGACCAGTGGAACCCGGGCCAGAAGCGCTACCGGGAGGAGACCTTCTGCTACGGGCCACTGTCGTGCCGCCTCTACAAGGCGGGCGCGACGCGCAAGGTGCCCGGGCGCAAGGGCATGAGCTGGGAGGAGGAGGACTGGGTCGACGAGGACGCCGTCCGTCATCGCGGGCCCGACGACTGATCGGTGTGTCTAGGCCCTCCGCGGGCAAGGGACGAAAGCAGAAGTGCGCCGCACATAGTCTTCGTAGCCCGGCTTCGAACTCTTCAGGTGTGCGTCCAGCATGGTCACTCCCGACACCCTCAGCAGCAGGAACGTCATGAGCGCCGGAGCGAGCGCGGTCGCCCATCCGAGCGGCTGCCCCAACGCGAACAGCCAGAATCCCCACCAAAGCACGGCCTCCCCGAAGTAGTTCGGATGGCGGCTCCAGCGCCACAGGCCGGTGTCGAGCACCTTGCCCCTGTTCGCCGCCTCACGCCGAAACGACTGCAGCTGCCAGTCGGCCACCGCTTCGAAGAGAAAGCCGACCGCGAAGATCACAAGACCGACCCAATCGATCGCGGCGAGGTGCCCGGGAGGCGCCGCGGCGGCGGCGAGCTGCAGCGGAGCCGAGATCAGCAAGACGAGACAGCCCTGCAGCAGGAACACCTGGAAGAAGCTCACCCACCAGTAGCGATGCGGGCCGTAGCGCCGACGAAAGCTCGCATAGCGGGGATCCTCCGGCTTGCCACGGCTGCGCAGCAGCAGATGAAGCCACAGGCGCAGCGACCACGTTCCCACCACGAAGAGCAGCAGCACCTTCGCCGGCGTGACGCCGGTGCGCAGGGCGGTATGGCCCGTGACCAGCAGGAACGACATCGACCACCAGGGATCGACGATGCTGGCGTCTCGGAGACGGACGCTCACCACCCAGAGCGCCGTCATCAGGCCGAAGACCAGCGCCACATTCCATCCAAGCAGAGAGAAGCTCATGCTGGGTGGCCCTCAGCCGCGCTCGAGGGGGCAATCCAGTCGTCCATCTCGGCCCAACGCTCGAACAACCACTCGTCGCGCCCCATCGATGGGATCGTGTTGGCCGCGAATCGACGAAGCCGTACGCGGAGCGACTGGCCGACGAGGCCTCCGCTCCAGAATCGGGTGAACGTTCCTGCACCCTCGAACCCCGTGTGCTCGACGAGGAGCAGGTCGACACCGGGAGCGGCGTCGAACAGCGCGAGCGGCCCTCCGAGCCGAGGCGGCAACACGTGGCGGAAGCCCGAAGCGATCGCGGCGAGCCTCTCCTGCTTCCGCTCGCGGAGTGCTTGGATGCCGCGCGCGAGCTTCTCCGCCGTGAACCGGGTTCCTTCCGGATAGATGAGGACGGCCGAGCGAGCGTCGAGATCCTTGCCGAGCCGGGCAACGGCGTCGATCTCCGCGCGGCTGCGAGAGCCCGTTCGATCGACGAAGGCGTTCGGAAGCCGCCTGCCGACGATGTCGAGGCAGGGGTCCCAGAGCAGCTCGCGCTTGAGGACATAGCGCAGCAAGAGCCGATTGGAATTGGCGACGAGCGAGGCCGCCAGCACGGTGTCCGCGGTGCTGGCGTGCCGCACGAAAAGAAGGAGTGGGCCGCTCCGAGCGAGCTCCAGTCCCTCGACGTGGACCTTCATCGAGAAGACCCAGACGCTCCCCTTGAACAATGTCGCGGTCCACCAGCGCTGTAGTGCCGCGTTGGCCTCGACGTAGCGCCCAGGTCCCCCGATGCGGCCGCCGAGCGTCGCGATCCAGAGCAGCGTCGCCAGGGCGATGCCAGCCATCTCGCAGGCGAGGTAGAGACCGAAGAAGCCGAGCGCGCGGGTCCGGGGCAACATCCGACCGCGACCGCTGACGACGTCGGCCGCGGTGGTGGCAAGCAGCCACACGGGAGCGCCGACGAAGCACAGCACGGCGAGAGCCAGGTACAACGGCACGGTCAGCGCTCGTCGCGACCAGATGGACAAGAACGATTCCTTGGCGCGACCGACCGATTGCTGTGCGGTCTCGGCCATCATCTCCTGCGTCCCAGAACGCGCGAGTGAACAAGCTTGCCGACGAGCGCCACGACGGCGGTGAGCGCGATGCCCCAGGCCACGTCGACGGGGACGAGCAGCGCTGGCCAGCCCTTCAAGACGGCCCAGTTGGTGAGGTCGTAGGTGGCGTAGGTCACGAGACCAAGGGCCGCGCCGCGCCGAAGCGCCGAGGTTGGGCTGCTGGAACCGATGACCGCGTGCACGACGACGGCGCCAATGTACATGGCATAGAAGAGCGCGGCGGCCGGCCAGAACACCTCGGTGCGCTTGAGCGGCCCGAGCATCGAATCGTAGAGCCCCCGCGCGACGATGCCGAGCCAGGTGACATCGAGCACGAGCATCGTCGCGGCCGCTGCGGTAGCCGCAGCAGCGATCGCGAGTGCCGAGCGCGCCCGGCCATGGATCGCGTCATTCATCGCGCTGCGCCCGCCCTGTTCTTCGAGGCCATCCCGGCTCGCATGTCGCGCTTGAGATGCTGCGCCGCCACGGCCAGGAAGCGCTCGCGTGCGAAGCGATGGTCGACGACGGGGCGCGGATAGCTCTTGTCGAGCCGGACGCCCGCAGCGCGCAGCACGGCCTCGGGGGCCTCCGACGGGTTGTGGATGTAGCGCGCCGGCATCTTCGCAAGCTCGGGCACCCAGCGGCGCACGTAGTCGCCCTCCGGGTCGAACTTCTGGCCCTGCGTGACGGGGTTGAAGATGCGGAAGTAGGGCTGCGCGTCGCAGCCACAGCCGGCCGACCACTGCCAGCCGGCGTTGTTCTGCGCCCAGTCTCCATCGGTGAGGTACTTCATGTAGTGCGCCTCGCCGCGGCGGTAGTCGATGAGCAAGTGCTTGCATAGGAAGCTCGCCGAGATCATCCGGGCGCGGTTGTGCACGAAGCCCTCGCCGAGCAGCTGGCGCGCGGCCGCGTCCACCACGGGGTATCCGGTCTTGCCGACCACCCACGCCTGCCACAGCTCCTCGTCGTACTGCCAAGGGAAGCCTGCGAACCCGGGCCGGAACGGTTTCTCGAGCAGCTCGGGTCGGTCCCACAACGTGCTGTGGGTGAACTCGCGCCACACGAGCTCGTTCAGAAACGAGCGCGCCGCCGGCGTTGCGTCGAGTGCGTTCTCGACGGCCGTCCACACCTGGCGCACCGAGATGGTGCCGAACTTGAGGTCAGCCGACAGCCGACTCGTGCCGGGGATGTCCATCCGATTGCGGTGCTCTGGATACGCCGCCGCGGCATCCCGCAGGAACCGCTTGAGCCGCGCCTTCGCGGCCTGCTCTCCCCCGTGAAGAAGAGCCGGATTGCCCTCGATGCCGAGCTGTTTGCAGGTCGGGATGACGGTCACACGGGCGCGAATGTCCCTCGGCACCGGAGGCAAGCTACGCGGCGGCGGTAGGGGCTTGCCGATCATCGCCGTCTCACGGAATACCCGGGCAAACTGGCTGAACACCGAGTACGGCGTTCCTGCTCCCGTTCGCAGCGTGCCCGGAGGCATCAGCGTCTCGCCCTCGTAGAGCTCGAGCTTCGCGCCGAGAGCTTCGCGTATGCGTCGGTCGCGCTCGCGCGCAAATGGCTCGACCCATCGCTGCGCGACCACGCGATCGGCTTTCCATTCGCGCACGAGCCGCGGGACAACCTCCACGCTCTTGCCCGCAACGACGAAGAGGCGCGAGCCACGTTCTGCGAGCGCGGCCTCGAGGGCGCTGAGCGAGTCGAGCAGGAACTGCATGCGGTGTGGCAGCTCGCGTGCGCGGGCTGGCGCGAAGAAGTAGGGGTCGAGCACGAACAGCGGGATGACCTCGCCTGCGGTCACAGCCTCCCGGAGCGGCGCATGGTCCGAGATGCGCAGGTCCTTGCCGCGAAACCAGACGATGGTCCTGGTGCTCACCGCGGATTCGCCGAAAGCCCGCGCGGCTTGGTGTGGAGCTCGCACGCGCCGTCCACGCAACGGCCGGTGAGCCGGAGGCGGTTCTTGGCGAACGCGTGATACGCGAGGTCGAGCAACTGCGAGACACCGGGCAGCCGGGTCAGCGCCACCAGCGGCCCGAAGCCGACCGCGGCATAGAGGCGCCGGAACACCTCGACGCCCTCCACCAGCGTTCCGTCGGGCAAGCGGCCGTGGATTCGGTCCATCAGCGTCTCCCAGGCCAGGCCGACCGAGGCTGCATCGAAGCCATCCGCGGCGATGTCGACGAAGCGGATGCGCTGCCTCCGGTCGCGGCCCTGGAGCATCCGGATCTCCCGCATGCAGAGTGGGCACGCGCCATCGTACAAGACCTCGATGTCGAAGTCGGCCATCGCCTGACTCGGGACGCTCGTCGGCCCTCGGTGCTCCTGATCATGCGACGTGAGCATGGTTCGTCTCCTTGTCTCCGGCGGGCTGGTCCGCGCCGTTGCCATCGAGCAGGCGCACAATCGCATCGCGCCTGAAGTCGAAGATGCGGTCTAGGGTGCGTCGAACGAAGAGGACGTGCGCCACCGCGCCAATGGGGCCGAGCGGCTCGGAGTAGTCGACGACGTCCCGCATCAGCGTGGACGCTCCGCGCGCCTCGAACTCGTGCGTGTGGCGCCATAGGGCGTAGGGGCCGGACTCCTGCTCGTCGACGAAGCGCTCCTCTGGCCGCCAGTCGGTGATGCGGGTGCGCCACCGCACCGGAACGCCAAACAAGGACAGCTGGTAGTCGAGCTGCGCGCCGGCGCACAGCTCGATGGGCATCGGAGTGAGGATGCGAAAGTGGAGAAAGGGCGGCGTCAACGCGTCCAGATTCGCCGCGTCGGAGAAGAAGGCGAAGACCTCCGGGAGCGGTCTGCCCACCAGCTGGGTGCGACGGAGTTGGCGAAGGCGTCCCATGCTGACCTCAAGCCGCCGTCCGCTGGGGAGCCGCCATCACCGCCGCGAGCGCGCCCGCGAGCTCGGTGTGTTTGAACGCATAGCCGGTGCGTTCGGCAACGTGCGGCAGCACGCGCTGAGAGGCCATCAAGATCTCGCTCATTTCGCCGAACGCGATACGCAGTGCGGTCTTCGGCACCGGGAGGAACGCGGGCCGGTGGATCGCGTGACCAAGCGCCCTCGTGAACTCAGCGTTGGTCACCGGGTGCGGCGACACCGCGTTCATGGCGCCGCGGACAGCCGAAGTTCGGCTGGCGTGCAGGAGCAATCCGACGACGTCGTCGATGTGGATCCAGGGCATCCACTGCCTGCCGCTGCCCAGCCGACCACCCGCGCCCATCTTGAACGGCGTGAGCATGCGAGCGAGCGCGCCACCGCCAGGGGCGAGGACGATGCCAATGCGCACGCACACGACGCGAACGCCGAGCGCCTCGGCAGCCAGCGCCTCGCGCTCCCACTCCGTGCAGACCTCGGCGAGGAAGCCGCGCCCCGCCTGTGATGACTCGTCGAGCTCCTCGTCGCCGCGGTCGCCGTAGTACCCGACCGCCGAGGCGGAGACGAGGACTTCGGGCTTCCTGTCGAGCGCGCGGAGGCCAGCGATCAGGTTACGCGTGCCGACGACCCGGCTGTCGCGGATGCGTCGCTTCCTGTCCTCCGTCCAGCGGCCCTCGGCGACGGGCTCGCCGGCCAGGTTGAAGATCGCCTCCACTCCTTGCAGGGCCTCGAGCGGCGCGGGCTCAGTCGCGGGATCCCAGCGAACGGCGCGCGCGCTGCCGGGCTTGCGGGTGGTCCTGGCCGGATCGCGGCTTAAAACCACGGCATCTTTCAGGTTCGCGAGCAGCTCGCTGCCAAGCAGGCCCGTCCCTCCGGTGATCAGCGCTTTCATGGGAGCTCCTTCACAGGTCAATATGGTGGACGATTCGGTCGATTTCAAGTTGAAAAACGACCAAAGCGTATTATCTTCTACGTCATGAGGGTTGCAACGATGCTCACGACGACCGAAGCAGCCGAGGCTGCGGCGGTAGCGCCCTCCACCATCAAGCGCTGGGCCGACCAGGGGATCTTGCCGTTTTCGCGGACGGCGGGCGGTCACCGCCGGTTCGAGCGCTTTGCCATCGAGCGACTGCTTCGCGAGCAGCCGGTGTCGGTCTCTCCGGGCGACTCGGTGGCTTCCGCCTGGGTCCGCTGCCTGGTGGACGCACGCCGCCACGAGATCGACGGTCGGCTCCTCGAGGCGAAAGCTCGGCTTGGGTCCTGGTGGCGCGTGGCCGACGAGCTCGCCGTCGCCCTCGCCGAGATGGGCAACCAGTGGGAGTGCGGGCGACTCACCGTCGCTGAAGAGCACGTCGCCTCCGACGCATTGGCCCGGGCGCTCGCCCGCGTCGGTGATGCGTTGCCGATTCGCGTCGCTGGGCCGAGGTGTCTCCTCGCCTGCGCGGGCGAGGACGAGCACACGCTCGGACTGTCACTCGCCGAACTGTGCCTGCGCGAGCTCGGTTGGACGCCGCTTTGGCTCGGTCGCCGCACGCCGGTTGGAGAGGTGGTCCGGTTGGTGCGGGGCGGCCAGGCGGCGATGGTGGCGCTGTCGGCGTCGGCGCTTCTCGGCGACGAGGAGTCTCTGCGCGCGATCACCGACGAAGTGGGCGCGGCTTGCAAAGAGAGAGGCGTCGCGTTGCTGCTTGGTGGCGCAGGTGCCTGGCCATCCGCGCCTACCTACGGTGTCCGCGCGACTTCGTTCGCCGCCTTTCATCACTACCTCGCAGAAGAAAGAGATCGACGATGAGCGCTCCATCTCGCACCATGAAGCGAGTTGTCGGCGTGGTCTGGGGACTCGCGCTGTCGGCGGGATGCGCGACCAGCACGACGGAACGGCTGCGCCTGCCTCCATTGCAGACGGTCGCGCAAGTCGATCTGTCGCGCTACCTTGGCACCTGGTACGAGATCGCCAACTTCCCTCAACGCTTCCAGCGGGGCTGCACCGCCACCACGGCGACCTATGCGCTTCGCACCGACGGCGACATCGATGTGCTGAACCGCTGTCGCAAGGAAACCGTCGACGGCCAGGAGAAGTCGGCGCTCGGTCGCGCGCGCGTCGTGGATCGCGCCACGAGCGCCAGGCTCGAGGTCAGCTTCTTCCGCCCCTTCTGGGGGGACTACTGGGTCATCGACCTCGCCGACGATTACTCGTACGCAGTCGTCGGTCACCCCGGGCGGGACTACCTGTGGATCCTGGCTCGTACACCGACGATGGCCTCGGCGATCTACGAAGGCATCCTCGGGCGCCTGCAGAACCAGGGCTACGAAACGGCTCGCCTCGTTCGCACCGTGCATGCCGCCGCGCCGGGGCCACGCTGATGGCGCCTGCCGCGGCGCCGCGCTTCGGCCTCTGCTGCACCTTTCTCGAGCAGCCGATCAAGTTTCGCACCACGACCGCGAAGTTCACCGCGAGCCTGCCGCCGAGAGAGCGAGCGCTGCATTTGCGAGAGATCGCGTCACACAATGCCGATGCGCTCGTCGACGCCCTCGCGTGGTGCGTGGACAATGGCATTGGCGCCTTTCGTGTGAACAGCCAGATCTTGCCGCTCGCGACGCACCCCGCCCTCGGCTACGAGCTGGCGGAACTCGACCCCGATGGGGCGATCGAACAGCGCTTTCGACGGGCAGGCGCCGCGGTCGCTCGTCACGCGCTGCGAGTCAGCTTTCACCCCGACCAGTTCGTCGTGCTCGGATCCGCGCGCGATGAGGTCGTGCAGAGCTCGGTCAGAGAGCTCGAATATCAGGCGCAGGTCGCCGAATGGATCGGGGCCGAGCAGCTCACGGTCCACGGAGGAGGCGCGCAGGGTGGCAAGCCCGCGGCCATCGAGCGGCTCGCTCGCGGCATCGACCGGCTCTCGGCACGCGCCCGGGCCAAGCTCGTGCTCGAGAACGACGACCGTGTATACACCGTTCGCGATCTCTTGCCGCTCTGCCAGCGTGAGGCCGTGCCGCTCATCTACGACGTGCACCATCATCGCTGCAATCCCGACGATCTCGGTGAGCTCGACGCGACCGAGGTCGCCGCGGCTACCTGGGGCGAGCGGGAGCCGTGGGTGCACCTGTCGAGTCCAAGCGCAGGCTGGAAGGCCGGAGATCCGCGGCATCACGCCGACTACATCGACTGGAGCGATGTGCCTGCAGGCTGGCTCAAGCGCCGCATGACGATCGACATCGAGGCCAAGGCCAAGGAGCTCGCGGTCGTCGCGCTGAAGACGCGCTGGGCCGAAGAGACGCGCGCAGGCGGGGTGAAGAAGCGCGGCGGTTCCGCGGCCGCGGCGCGAGGGATCGGCGAGCCGTGACCCTCGAGCCGAGACAGCTGCTCCTCACCGGTGCCACCGGCTTCGTCGGTGGCGCGGTGCGATCGGCGCTCGTGGATGGCGGCTGGCAGGTTCGCTGCATGACGCGCGATGTCGAGAGAGCACGCCGGCTCCTGCCCGATCAGACGTGGGTGCAAGGCGACCTGAGCGATCCCGTGTCTTGCGCTGAGGCCCTGAAGGGATGCCAGGCGGCGCTCTATCTCGCCCACGCGATCGGAGAGGGCGCCGATTATCACGCGCATGAGGTCCGCGCTGCCGAGAACTTCTCGAACGCAGCCGCGGAGGCAGGCCTCGGGCGCATCGTCTACCTCGGCGGCGTCGCGCCGGTCGGCACGGGCTCCGATCACCTGCGCAGCCGGCTCGACGTGGGCGAAGCGCTGCGTGCCGGTCCGGTGAAGACCATCGAGCTGCGCGCAAGCATGATCGTCGGGCACCTGAAGCTGGTCACCGACGCGTCCAACCCGCAGCGGAGCCTTCTCTGATGCCAGGAGAGCGGTTTCGCTTGCCCTCGATGTCCCCTGTTTAGGCAACAGTCACCACGGAGAACACATGGCCAATCGCGAATGGAACCCGAAGTCCTTCTTCCGCCACCTCACCCCTGACGCCCTGAAGATCCTGCAGGAGTGGGCGGACGTGGACCTCACGCTCGACAGCGAAGGCCCGCTCGCCACGGCGGCGGCTTCACCGCGTCACAGTACGAAGCGCTCGCGAACACCGTGGGTGCCTACCGAACACTCCTGGCCCGCGTCCTGTTGAAGCTGCTCGACTGGACTGGGAGCTACATCGATTACTCGTCCTACGACTTCCCCTCGCGGGCACTTGGCGATGTGGCGGGCGGCCCCGAAGGCGATGGCAAGGCCGCAAATCTCTAATGGTCGGGCGGCGGCGGTCGAAGGCGTTGAAAAGGTCAGCCCACCAGCTTCTTGAGCATCGCCATCCCCGCTCGGCCTCGCCCGGCGTCGCGTCGGTGCGTTCACACCGTCCGGTCGCGCATGGGGTGGCACACCCGCAACCGGAGCCCTAGACGCGGCCACGGAACATCGACGTCGCGGCGCCCACGAGGATGACCGTCTCCCCGCTCGCCACCACGACGCCCCCGGTCGCGATGGCTGCGCATACCGCCCGACGTGGACACCTGTATCGCCGCCATGTGGACACCCGCGGAGCGTGAGCTGCTCGTGGTGAGTTGAGGCGTCGCAGGTTGTCGTTTCAGCCCTTGTTCTTTCTACGCGAAGGTCCCTTCACGTCGAAGGTATAGGCGTTGTGGACGAGGCGGCCCTGGATCGCGTCGGCGAGGGTCTCATCGCCGATCCACTCGTGCCAGTTTTCTCGTGGCAGCTGACTCGTCACGACGGTGGCTCGCGCGCCGTAGCGGTCTGCGAAGACCTCGAGCAGGTCGTGGCGCTGCGCGTCAGTCGGATGACCGAGACCGAGGTCGTCGATGATCAAGAGCTGGGCGCGAGCGAGCTTGCGTAGCGTCTTGGCGTAGGTGCCGTCGGCCTTCGCGAGCGCGAGCTC
>SXGR01474988.1_pt1 | contig 10271 bp, 6 predicted proteins | sample 3174711 | NCBI WGS metagenome assembly SXGR01 (sample SAMN11356860, study PRJNA531348) | freshwater metagenome | isolation source: freshwater sample F1-60 | place: China: Fuxian Lake, Yuxi | collected 2017-12-25 | reverse complement strand
GGTCTTGTCCACGTCGAGCTTGCCGGGATGCTTCTTCGCCAGCGCGACGATCGAGATTTTTCGATCGGTACCGCTGACGCGGTATTCGCCCTCGCCGAATTCGATGTCCGCCTCGGCGGCCTCGAGTTCCTCGGCGGACAGCGCCTTGCCCTTCGTCACCACGTCCTGCGCGGCCATCAGCATGACGCTGCCGACGCCGTGCAGCGAGCGCGACCCGCCGGTGGGGTTGCCGGTGATGATGCGATCGGGAACGGAACTCCTGAGACGGATGGATTCCATCGGCACGCCCAGCACGCCGGCGACGATCTGCGCGTAAGTGGTTTCGTGGCCCTGGCCGTGATTGTGCGAAGGCGCATAGAGGGTGATGCCGCCATCGGTGTCCCATTCCAGCGTCGCCTGGTCGTAGGGCGCGAAACCGCCGCCGCCGCTGGATTCGATGTACGCGGCCATGCCGCGCCCGCGCAGGCGGCCGCGCGCGGCGGATTCCGCGCGACGTGCGGCGTAGCCCGCCCAGTCGGATTCGCGCACCGCGTCGTCCAGCACGCCCTCGAAATCGCCGCAGTCGTACTCGAAGCCGGTGACAATCTTGTACGGGAACTTCGCTGCCGGAACGATGTTCTTGCGGCGGAAGACCGCGGGGTCCATGCCGATCTCGCGCGCCGCCTCCTCGATCAATCGTTCCATGGAATACGACGCCACCGGCCGTCCGGCACCACGATATGCCGCGGTGGGAATGGTGTTGGTGACGACGAGTTTCGCGAGCACGTGCACCGCCTGCACGTCGTAGACGCCACTGGCAACATTGACGAGATTCACCGTGTTCACGAAGGCGCCCGTGAACGCGATGTACGCGCCGACGTTGCAGGTGAAATCGAAGCGGATGCCGAGGATGCGGCCATCCTTGTCCAGTGCGACGTCGCTGCGGTGCAGGATGTCGCGCGCCTGTTCGTCGGCGAGAAACATCTCGGAACGGGTGCCCACCCACTTCACCGGCCGGCCGAGCTTTTTCGCCGCCATCAGGATGGCGCAGTACTCCGGGTAGGTGTTGAAGCGCACGCCAAAGCCGCCGCCGACTTCTTCCGCGATGACGAAAATCTTCTCGGGCGGCACGCCCAGCACCGGTGCCATCTGGCCGCGTGTCGCGGAGGCGCCCTGCGTGCAGGCATACAGCGAATACGCGCCCGCGGCCGCGTCCCACGCACCGACGCAGGCGCGCGGCTCCATGGGGTTGCCGACTACGCGCGTGTGGTACGCCGACAGCGAAACCACCTTTGCCGCGCGCTTGAACGCGGCATCGGTCGCCGCCCCATCGCCGCCTTCGAAATCGAGCACGAGATTGCCCGGTACGTTGTCGTGCAGCTGCGGCGCGCCCGCGGCGAGCGCATCGGCGGCGCCGACGACTGCGGGAAGGTCCTCGTAGTCCACCGCCACGGCCTCGGCGGCGTCCTGCGCCTGCGCGGCGGTCTCGGCCACAATCAGGGCGACCGGCTCGCCGACATAGCGCACCCTGCCCTGCGCAAGCATCGGGTGCGAAGGCTTGAGGAGTTCGGCGCCGCCCTTGCCCTTCATCGGCGCGGCGACAGGCAGCGGCTGGAAGCCCCCTGCCGTCACGTCGTCGCCCGTGAGCACGGCAACGATCCCCGGCATCGCGAGCGCAGCGCTGGCGTCGATCGAGAGGATCCTCGCGTGCGGGCGATCGGCGCGCAGGAATGCGCCGTGCGCCTGTCCTTCGAGGTCCCAGTCGGAGACATAGCGTCCCCGTCCCTGCAGCATGCGGCTGTCTTCCAGCCGGCCCTTCTGTCCGAATGCGCTCATCCCCCGATTCTAAAAACAAAAAAGCCCGCCGAGGCGGGCTTTTTGCAGGATGGCGCTTGCTTCAGCGCGTTTCGGTTTTCGCCTTGACGTAGGCCACGAGTTCCGCCACGTCGGCGTTGTTCGGCTGGCGGCGCGACATTTCCTCGACCACCGGCTTCATATCGTTGTACAGGAGATGATCCTGCAGCACGGAGTAGAGGTAGATCTCCGGGGTAATGTCGTCCTGCGCCGCGGTGTTGCGCATCTGCTGGTAGGTGTCCCTCGCCTGGCGCACCTCAGCCTGCTGCTGCGCGGTGAGGCGGCGGTCGCTGCCGGTGCCGCGCACTGCCACGCCGCCCGAGCGACCCAGCCTGGCAATCTGGATGAGTTCCGGCGTCTGCGAGATTTTCTGCGGTACCCCCGAGGGCAGCGTCGTCACCTGCGGCTGCGCGCCGGTCTGCACCGAGCTCTGCTGCGTGCCTGCGGTGAATGCCGCGGGGCCGCTGAAAGTCTCCTGCCGGCCGCCCTGGAAATAGACGACGCGAATCGAAGCCCCGGCAGCGACGTTGAATCTGTCGCCATCGCGGACCTTCATGAAGGCCTGTGCCTTGGCGTTGTTCGTGCCGCTGGTGTAGCTCACGTCGCCGGTAAGGTGGTTCACCAGGCCGACGTCGCTTTGCGCAAATGCTTGCGCGGCGAAGAGCAGTGTGGCTGCGATGATCCCAGTAATCCTGGTCATGAATGACCTCCTCGGAAAACCTTGGTTGTAATGCTTCGACTGTACAGGGGAACGATACGCCTCACGAGGAAATAAGTCACGGGCTACCGGCCCTAAGCCCCTGATTGACCATGGAAATGGGACATTTTTTTACGTTTGGCTAGCGCTTCCGCCGGCTGTCGACCCAGGCGGCCGAATACCTGGCGCATGCGCGAGCGCTCACGCTCCTCGCCGGTGAGGCGCAGGCCCAGCGTCATCAGGAACGCGCCAACGGTGCCGAACTGCACTTCGGCGACCGGCAGCATCCAGTCTTGCTGGAATGCGACGTACGCAGGCGCCGCGACCACGGCGCAGAGCGCCAGCGCGAGCGCCGCGCTCCATGAAGGATTAAGTTTGAGGAAAAACCAGGTGGCGAGTGCGATGAGGAGCGCTGCGTAGGCGAGCTCGGCGGGCAGCGAAAGCGCCTTCGGGAAACGTCCGCTCATGATGGTCTCGACGATGTTGCAGTGGATCTCGCCGCCCGCCATCTGGTCGGCATTCTTGCCGCGCGAATACGGCGTGAAATGGCGGTCCGAGGTGCCGGCGTTGTTCGCGGCAATGATCGCCACCTTTCCCTTGAGTGCCTGGACCTTCGGGTTCTTCAGCGCGTCAGGCTGCAGCAGGTCGTTCATCGAGATCGTCGGGATGGTGCCGGGCGGTCCGGTGTAGCCGATCGTCTCCAGCCGGCGTTCGCGTTTGAAGGTGATGCCCGCAATCTCCCAGACATCCTTCGTCGGATCCTGCGCGGCGCCACGCAATGCAAGCTGCATGGCGAAGCCGATGCCGGGGAAGCCCGGATCCGGGATGAGTACCGGATAGAAGTGACGAACGTGCTTGTCGTCATCCGGGTAGAGGTTTGCGATGCCGAGGTCGTTCAGCTGCCCCGGCAGCAGCAAGAGCTGGTCCTGCGGCGGCGTGAGCAGCTCGAGTTCGCCGCTGGGCAGCGTAACGAGGTGGGTGATGAGAATCTTGTTCCCGGAGGCGAGCGCGGCGCGCAACGGCGTGTCGTAGTTGCGGCTGATTTCGCTGTCGGGAAGATTGAGCTTCCTAAGCCAGCCCTCGGCGCTGACCTGGTAGATGAAGTCCAGGCCGACCGCCTTCACGCCTGCCTCGGTCAGCGTGTCCATCGCCTTGCCGAAGTACGGCGCCCAGAACGCGAGCGGGTCCTCCTTCAGTGCGATCAGCGTCGCATCGTCCATCTCGACGAACACCGAATGCTGCGGCTGGTAGCGCACGCCCTTGATGACGTGCCAGTAGTCGGTATAGATACTCTCGATCGAAGCGCCCCAGTTGGTGCGCGCGAGGCCGGCGGCGAACGCGGTGGCGAGCACCAGCACGCCGAGCCAACGGATGAGGAATTTCCTCAGCGCAACGCGGTCCCCCTTCGGAGTCGAATTTGCTGCCGCCAAGCGTTCAGTCGCCGACGAACACAAACGGCGCCCAGAAGAACGGGTTGGCGCGCGAGAAATGGTACTGACCGCTCTGGTAGCGGCCGGATATCAGTTCGCGCTGCGCATTGCTGACCGAAGTGAGCGTGGGAGCGCCTGCCTTGATGTTGCGGAAGGTCTGCGTCATCAGCGTCTTGGTCGACTGGCTGTCTACGCTCCAGTGAGACACCAGCAGGCTCTTCGCGCCGGCGTACATGAAGGCGCGCGTAAGGCCAGCGAATCCTTCGCCGTTGTTCGCCTGCGCGGATTCGCCCGCGGTATTGCAGGCCGACAGCGCCACCAGCTCGGCATTGAGCTCGAGGTCCTCGATCACCTCCTTCATGGTGAGCAGGCCGTCCTCGCCCTTGAGGTCTCCGACCAGCGTCAACGCGAGCGAGGGCTGCGCCTGCGTGCGCGCGCTGGCACGCCGTTGCTGCTCGCCATCTGCGCCCTCAGTCGGCTGGTCGCTGGGAATGTACTCGCCGCCAAGAAAGCCGTGCGTGGCGAAGAGCACGAAGCGCGCGTTGCGCAGGTCGCCCGCCTTCGCCGTGTGCTCCTGTGCCTGGTCGTCGATGTACAGCTTGCTTGCGCCGCCAAGCACCGCGGCGATCTCCTTGGCCTCGTCCGCGGTCTCCGCGAGCCGCGGGATCTGCGGCACCTTGCTCGATCCGCGCGCGAAGCCGATGTTCATCGATTCCAGGGCTTGCACGGTGGGCGCCGCCATCGCCAGCCCCGGCGCAGGGTTGAAGGTGGGATCGGCGAAGGCGACCAGCTCGGTGGCCGAAGTGCTGGATCCCTTGGGGTACAGGCGCTGCGAGGTGAGTGCCGAGAGCGATGGCAGATATGCGAAGCGGTGGCGCTTGCCGAGGTAGGCAAGCGGCGCGTACTCGCCTAGGTAGGGCTTGCCCGCGCTGCCGTCGCTGGCGCGACGCGTGGCGTCGAATGCGGTCTGCTCGGACTGCGTGTAGCCCGCCAGCATCATCTCGAATGGGATGGTGAGCAGCGGGCCGTCGGCAACGACGAAAATCTTCTCTCGCCCCGCAAAGAACTCGGTGACCGGTGCTCACACGTCGCGGTAGAGCGAATTCAGGATGTCAGGCTCGATTTCGCGCAGGAACAGCACCGATTCGCCGATCGCCACCTTCTCGATCGCGCGGCGCACGCGGTGAATGCGATCCGCGATGTCCGCGCGCTTTGCCGGCGCGACGAACATGCGAAAACGTTCCTTCGTCACGGCGAAGATCACGGTCTCCTGCGGCAGCAGCACGTAGGACACCAGGCCCTCGTCGGGCTTGAGCAGCTTCTGCTGCAGGTCCTCGACCGTCACTGGACGCGGATTGGCGAGCTCCATGAAGCGCGGATACTCGCGCCAGAGCTGGTCCTCGACGCTGGCGAGTTCCTTCGTCGCGCCGCCGAGCTGCCCCTCGACTTCGGCGATGCGCTGCGGCGCGTTCGCAAGTGTCACGGGGATCGTCGCGCGCGCCTGCCGAAGCTGCGCCACGCGCTCCTGCAGCGCCTCGCGGCGCTCGCGCACCTTGATGAAGGCCGGGGCACCGGAAAAACGCGCGACGTCGGCCTGGCGCATCATCTCGGTGAACACCCGGCTCTGGTTGCGCGAGGCGATCGCCAGCGCCTCACGGTCGTGACCGGCCGTGGGATTGGCGCGATTCAGGAACAGCAGCACGCGAATGGTTTCGCGGTAGATCGCGGAGAACTGCGACAGGAACGCGGCGCGCGTCTCTTCCGAGTATCCGCGCGTCTGCGAGTAGAGAAAGTCCAGCGTCTCGACCGCGTCCTTGTAGTGCGGCAATGCGTCTGCGTAACGGCCGCGCCGCGCGAGCAGGAAGCCCAGCCGGCTGGCGTTGATCAGGCGCACGCGCGGATTGCCGGTGCGCTTGGAGATCTCGACCGCGCGCGCATAGGCCTGCTCGGCTTCCGCGACCTTGCCCTGGCGATCGAGCGCGAGGGCGAGCGAGGTGAGCACCGAGGCGGTGTCCGGATGCTGCTCGCCGAACACTTTTTCCATGGTGCCGAATGCGCCGCGGTGCATTTCCTCGGCCTGCGCGAAGTCGCCACGCAGGGAAAGCATCACGCCGACATTGTTCAAGGTGTTCGCGGTGGCCGGATTCTCCCGCCCCAGCGCCCGCTCCTGGATGGCGAGCGCGCGGCGGTACATCTTCTCAATCTCGGACACCGCGCCGCCGACACCGGCGCCGGCGCGCTGTCGCGCGCGCAGCTCCGAGGCCGAAAGCTGCTGGTCCCGGCCGAGCTCCTGCATCGCGTTGGCGAGATTGTTCAGGCTGGTAGCCACGTCCGCGTGCTCGGCGCCGAGCACCTTCTCGCGGATCTGCAGCGCGCGGCGGTACAGCTTCTCGGCCTCGAGAAAGCGGCCCTGCAGGTAGTACACGTTGCCGAGGTTGGACACGCTGGTCGCCGTGGTCGGATGCTCCATGCCCAGCGACTTCTCGTGCGTCGCGAGTACCTGGTGGTGCAGTGTCTCTGCCTCCTGGAACTGGCCCTGGCGCATCGCGGCCTCGGCGCGGGCGGCAAGCCGCGTCGCCTCGTCGCCGCCGCCAGCCGCCGGCTTTGTGCCGGCGCGTTGCGAGCCGGTATCGCCGAACTTGCCCTGGCTATCGAGCACGCGTGACAGGTTCGACAGCGTGGTCGCGGTGTCTGGATGTTGCTTGCCGAGCTTGGCTTCGACGATGGCGAGCGAGCGCCGCAGCAGCGTTTCCGCGCCGGTGTAATCGCCGAGCTTTTCCAGCACCTGCGCGAGGTTGTTCAGCGCAGCGGCGGTGAATTCGTGGCTGGGGCCAAGGTGCTTTTCGTAGGCCGCGAGCATGCGGCGGAAGTTCGCCTCGGCCTCGCTGAACTTGCCCTGGCGAAAGTACGCGGCGGCGCTGAGGTTGTAGGCCGCGGCGGTGTTGGGATGGTCTGCGCCAAAAACGCGCGTGCCTTCGGCAACGGCGCGCTGGGCGGCGGCGTGCGTGCCCTCGAAATCGCCCTTTTGCAGCGCCTGTGTGGCCGAGTCGAGGTGCGCACGGAACTGTGTGTCATCGACCTGGCGCTGCGCCGGACCCGCCGCCGGCTTGCGCTGAGGCTGCGTTGCCTGCGCGAACACCTGCGCCGCGCACGCGAACGCGGCGCAGACGGCCAGTGCGCGCAGGATCATTTCGACAGCGCGATCAGCACGCTGCAGGGCGCGTAGTCGGACAGCGCGGCGCCCACGGAACCCTTCCACCAGCGCGCGGCAAACGAGGTTTTCTGGTTATGGCCGACGACGATCAGTTCCGCGCCGAGTTCCTTCGCCAGGCGGCAGATCTCCTCGACCGGCTCGCCGACGGCAAGGTGGCCGACGGTGTTGAAGCCCCTCTCGGTGAGCGCCCGGATGCCTTCGTCGAGCACCGCCTGTGTGCGCTTTTTTTCTTCCTCGAGCAACTCCTCGGGCACGAAACCCTCGGTGAGGAAAAGGCTGGGCGGCATGCTGGCCACCGCGAGCAGGTGGGTCTCCGCCTGGAGGAACCCGGCGAGATCGGCGCACTCGAAAAGCGCGCGCTTGCCTTCCTGGGACCCGTTGTAGGCGAGAAGAATCTTTCGATACTTCATGGCTGCCTCCTTTGCTGCGGTTACCGGCACTGGCAGAAGATTATAGCCTCCGGCCCCGTCTGCAGGCTGCCGTCCGAAGTAGAATCCGGCCTCCTACCTGGCCGGATTGCGCACCATGCTCGACATTCAACGCAAGGACCTCGTCGCCGGCGTCGCCGGCAGCGGCACCATGGGCCGCGGTATCGTACAGGTGCTTGCGCAGTGCGGCGTGCGCGTGCTGGTGTTCGACGCGCAGCCCGGCGCGGCCGCCAAGGCGAAGGACGCGATCGCGCAGTCGTTCGCCAAGCTCACCGAGAAGGGCCGACTCGCCGGGGCGGACGCCGCCGCCGCGCTCGCCCGCATCGAGATCGTTGACGCGCTCGCCGCATTCTCCGCCTGCCACCTGGTCGTCGAAGCGATCGTCGAGCGCCTCGACGCCAAGCAGGAACTGCTGCGCGCGCTGGAGGCGATCGTCGCCGAGAACTGCATCCTCGCCTCCAATACTTCCTCGCTGTCGGTGACCGCCATGGCGTCGGTGTGCAGGAAGCCGGGGCGCGTCGCCGGCTACCACTTCTTCAATCCGGTGCCGGTGATGAAGATCGTCGAGGTGATCGACGGCGTGCTCACCGAGCCCTGGGTGGGCGAAGCGCTCATGGGCCTCGCAAAGCGCTACGGGCACACCGCGGTGCGTTGCCAGGACACGCCGGGCTTCATCGTCAACCACCAGGGCCGCGCCTACGTGCCGGAGGCGCTGCGCCTGCTCACCGAGGGCCTCGCGGACTTCGTCGACATCGACCGCATCCTCTGCGATGCGGCTGGATTCCGGCTCGGCCCTTTCGGCCTCATGGACCTGGTCGGCCTCGACATCGCGCACAGCGTGATGGAGTCGATGTACGAGCAGTATTACCAGGAGCCGAAGTACCGCCCCTGCTACCTCTCGCCGATGCGTATCGCTGGTGGCCTGCTCGGGCGCAAGACCGGCCGCGGCTGGTACACCTACACGAAGGAAGGCGCGGTCGCCATCCCGGAACAGGCCGTTCCCACGGCAAAAGCCGCATCCGTCTGGGTCGAGCCCGGCGCCGCCGGCCTGCGCGACCTGGTCGGCAAGCTGGGCGCGAAGGTCGATAGCGGCGCCAGGCCTGCGGCGGATTCGATCTGCATGGTCGCGCCGCTGGGCAAGGACGCCACCACCGCCGCGCTGGAGCTCGGGCTGGACGCCACGCGCACCGTGGCGGTGGATCCGCTGTTCGGCTACGCCAAGCGCCGTACCCTCATGACCACTCCAGCGACCTCTGCCGCGGCGCGCGATGCTGCGCACGGCCTGCTCGCCGCGGACGGCGTGCCGGTCAGCGTCATCCGAGATTCGGCAGGTTTCGTTGCCCAGCGTGTCGTTGCCCACGTGGTGAACGTCGGCTGCGACATTGCGCAGATGCGCATCGCCGCGCCCGCCGACCTCGATCGCGCCGTGGTGCTGGGACTTTCGTACCCGCACGGCCCGCTTGCCTTCGGCGACGCGGTCGGCGCCGGAAAAGTCCTCGAGATCCTCGCAAATATGCACGCCTTCTACGAAGAGCCGCGCTACCGGCCCAGCCCCTGGCTAAAGCGCCGCGCCGCACTCGGCGTATCCCTCCTCACCGCGGAATAAAGGAACCGACATGCTCGACGCCTACATCTACGACGGCCTGCGCTCCCCCATCGGACGGCATGCAGGCAAACTTTCTGCACTGCGCCCCGACGACCTCGCGGGCGAGGTCATCGCCGAGGTCGTGAAGAGAAATGCCATCAAGCCCGAGGAAATCAGCGACGTCATCATGGGTTGCGTGACGCAGGCCGGTGAAGATTGCCGCAACGTCGCGCGCTTCGCCACGCTGATGGCAGGCCTGCCGCCCACGGTGCCTGGGGTCACGGTAAACCGCCTCTGCGCAAGCGGCCTGCAAGCCGTCACCGACGCGGCGCGCGCCGTCACCTGTGGCGAAGGCGAGATGTACATCGCCGGCGGCGTCGAGAGCATGACGCGCGCGCCGTACGTGATCGGCAAACCCGAGTCCGCCTATGGCCGCGACTCGAAGATGTACGACACCACCATCGGAAGCCGCTTCACCAATCCGCGCTTCAAGAAGCTGTTCGGCGACCACGCCATGCCGGAGACCGCTGACAACGTGGCCAAGGATTGCGGCATCACGCGCGAACAGGCCGACGAGTTCGCGCTGGGCTCGCAGAAGAAGTATGCAAGGGCCGAGGCCGAGGGCTTCTACAAGGGTGAGATCCTGCCGGTGACGCTGCCCTCGAAGAAGAAGGACGCACCGCCCAACATTGTGAGCGCGGACGAGCATCCGCGCCGCGATGCGACCATGGAGTCGCTCGCCAAGCTGAAGTCGCTGTTCGCAGGCGGCGTGGTGACCGCGGGCAACCCATCCGGGGTTAACGACGGCGCCGCCGCGCTCATCGTCGCCAGCCGCAGCTGGGGTGAGAAGAACGGCAAGAAGCCGATCGCGAAAATCCTGTCCGCCGCGTCCGCCGCCGTCGAGCCGCGCGTCATGGGCATCGGCCCGGCGTTCGCCATTCCGCTCGCGCTGCAGCGCGCGAACCTCGCGCTGAAGGACATGGACGTGATCGAGATCAACGAGGCCTTTGCCAGCCAGGTGCTCGGCTGCCTGCACCTGATGAAAGTGGACTTCAGGGACCCGCGCGTGAACCCGAACGGCGGC
>SXGR01497968.1_pt1 | contig 10272 bp, 10 predicted proteins | sample 3174711 | NCBI WGS metagenome assembly SXGR01 (sample SAMN11356860, study PRJNA531348) | freshwater metagenome | isolation source: freshwater sample F1-60 | place: China: Fuxian Lake, Yuxi | collected 2017-12-25 | reverse complement strand
GGTCGAGCAAGTACCGCAAGGAGGCTGACTGGATGACCTGCGCGGCTGATGAGTTGGTAGCCAAGGTGAAGAGTCGGATCCCCAACATTGTGGTCGGTAACGGGAGCGATCCATCCAGTGAAATGGGTCCTCTGATTACTGGTGAACATCGCGATAAGGTCGCCGGTTACGTCGCAGGAGCCGCTGGCGAAGGAGCAAAAGTTGTGGTGGACGGTCGTGAGGGAGCACCAGTTGACGGCTTCTTCTTGAAGCCGAGCCTGATTGATCATGCTCAACCTGGGATGAAGTGTTACGACGAGGAAATCTTTGGGCCAGTATTGACTGTGGTGCGGGTGAAGTCATATGAACAGGGTCTGCAATTGATCAATGACAATCAGTTCGGTAACGGCACAGCGATCTTTACCCGCGATGGTGGCGTTGCTCGGCAGTTCCAATTTGATGTCAATGTTGGAATGGTTGGCATCAACGTGCCGATTCCTGTTCCGGTGTCGTATTACTCATTTGGTGGTTGGAAGGCCAGTTTGTTTGGTGATCTCCATATGTACGGCCCCGACGGGATCACTTTTTACACCCGTAGCAAAGTAGTGACATCACGTTGGCCTGATCCCCGAACCAGCAGAGTTGATCTCGGCTTTCCGCAGAATAGGTAATGAGTAGATGGACATTGGTGTTGTACTCCAAACCACTCCGCCCAGTGCACGGGTCATTGACTTAGCGAAAAAAGCTGAGACATACGGGTTCACGCATGTCTGGACCTTTGACAGCCATATTTTGTGGCAGGAACCGTTTCCCATTTTCGCGCAGATCTTGGCGGAGACTCGAAATGTCATTGTTGGACCGATGGTCACAAACCCAGCGACTCGCGACTGGACAGTGACGGCGAGCCTGTTCGCGACATTGAACGAAATGTACGGCAACCGCACGGTGATTGGTATCGGTCGAGGAGACTCTGCTGTTCGAGTCACCAATGGCAAGCCAACAACCCTCGCCACCTTGCGCGAAAGCATTCACGTGATCAGAGAACTCGCCAATGGTCGTGCAGTGCAATACAAAGGTGCTGATTTGCGTCTGCCGTGGGCGAGTAAGTCGAGAGCTGAAGTGTGGGTAGCGGCCTATGGTCCAAAAGCATTAGCGCTCACCGGCGAAGTCGGCGATGGTTTCATCTTGCAGTTGGCAGATCCGAGTATTACCGAGTGGACGATCAAGGCAGTACGCGATGCTGCTGTTGCAGTGGGTCGCGATCCCCTCAGTATCAAAATTTGTGTGGCTGCCCCGGCCTATGTCACCGATGGGACGCAAGCCGGACTGGTTCATGGACGTGAACAGTGCCGTTGGTTCGGTGGGATGGTGGGCAACCATGTCGCGGACATTGTGGAGCGCTATGGCGACTCAGCACCAGTGCCGAAGGCTCTCACTGACTACATCAAGGATCGTCAGGGATACGACTACAACGAGCACGGTCAGGCTGGTAATAGTCACACAACTTTCGTTCCTGATGAGATCGTTGATCGTTTTTGCATCGTCGGACCAGTTGAAGAACACGTCAAGCGCCTCAACGAATTGCGCGAGATGGGTGTCGATCAATTTTCCGTTTATTTGCAACATGATGCAAAAGACGAAACATTGCGCGCGTACGGTGAAAAGGTGATCCCTGATATCGCTGAGGAGATACGAGCCAAAGGTTGAGTAACCAAAAATTATGACGACAGTGGCAACGATAAAGAAAAACCGAGAGACCGTCCGACGGGTACGTCGTGCGATTCTTTTCGTCGTCTCGTTGTTATTTGTGGCAGTGGCTTGGGAACTGTATAAAGCGGTTGGTCCGGAAGCTGGCGGAAAAATATTCGGATGGAAATTATTGCCACGTTCAAACAACAACGCGATGCCGCACGTCTGGGACATGCTGATGCGTTATAACCGACCCGAATTACGTGGCTCCGATCGCAAGATCTGGTCGGTCGTGTTAGCAGGTGCGTGGTTCTCGTTCCGATTAGCCCTCGTCGGGTTCGCGATCGGCTCAACCTTAGGATTGGGCTTGTCGATCCTGATGGCCCGTTTCAAAATCGCTGAGCGCGGAATTTTGCCGTACCTAGTCGTGTCGCAAACGGTTCCGTTGATTGCCTTAGCACCGCTCGTTGTGTCATGGGGCGGCAAGTTGCATATCGCTGGTTGGACATGGCCTCGTTGGATGTCGGCAGCAGTACTCGGTGCTTTCTTGGCATTCTTTCCTGTCGCAGTCGGGGCTTTGAAAGGTCTCACCTCGGCACCTTTGGCATCACACGAATTGATGGACAGTTATGCGGCGTCATGGTGGCAGACGCTTCGTAAGTTACGTTTCCCCGCAGCAATACCTTTCATTGTTCCCTCACTCAAATTGGCAGCTTCGGCTTCAGTCATCGGTGTTGTTGTCGCAGAAATTTCGACTGGTCTCAAAGGTGGAATCGGTCGTCTCATCATTGAGTATGCCCGTGAAGCGACCGGTGATCCTGCGAAAGTTTTCACGGCAGTGTTCGGTGCGGCAGCACTCGGGCTCGCCATGTCAGGGCTCGTGACCCTGGCTGATATCTACATGATGCGCAATCGCCCTAAGGAGGCTTCCGCATGAGCGCGATTGAAATCACCAACATCTCTCAGGCTTTTAACCTTGGCATGAGTAACCAAGTTGATGCTCTTACCGACATCAATTTGTCGATTGCCTCTGGCGAATTTGTCTCATTAATCGGTCCGTCTGGATGTGGAAAGTCCACTCTTCTGCGGCTCATCGCCAATCTCCTCGTGCCAACATCGGGTGCGATAGTCGTGAATGGTAAGTCGGCTAAGCAAGCCCGTCTCGATCAGGACTATGGCATGGCCTTTCAGCAGTCGGGTCTTTTTGAATGGCGTACGGTTGCCAAAAATATTGAATTGCCTCTTGAACTTAAGGGGTGGGATAAGACAAGGCGTCAGGCTCGTGCGACTGAAATGCTCGAACTCGTTAAGTTATCCGACTTCGCGAATCATTTTCCATGGCAACTTTCGGGTGGCATGCAACAGCGCGTGGCTATTGCTCGCGCTCTCGCTGTTCATCCTTCGCTGTTGTTGATGGACGAACCGTTTGGTGCGCTCGACGAAATGACGCGAGAGCACATGCAAAGTGAGCTGCTTTCCATTTGTCGTGCATCAGGGACAACAGTGGTCTTTGTGACACACTCAATTCCAGAAGCGGTCTATTTATCAAATCGTGTTGTTGTGATGTCGCCCCGACCTGGTCGGGTAGCCGAGATCGTTGATGTGAGCATTGAAGGTGAACGTAACGATGCAACCCGCGATAATGCAGTGTTCTTTCAGCGAATCACTGCGGTGCGCGAAGCATTGCGCGGCGTCGAAATGTCTGATCACGTGCGAGGTATAGAAGACCGATGAGTTCCCGCTCTTTGTCTGTGATTCGCTCGGTGTTGCCGCCCGCCGTTTTCGGCGTGGCGTTTATCGCCGCATGGGAGCTAGTAGTGAAGGGTTTTAATCTCAAGCCTTATTTTTTGGCACCGCCGTCGAAGATCTGGCAGAAGTTCACCGAGAACATTGATTTGATTTGGGGTGCCGCCAAAGTTTCCGGCACTAATGCTCTGATCGGCTTGTTGTTGGGCGCATTCCTTGGAATGGTGATGAGTTTTGCATTGAGCCGTTTTAAGTTTTTGAACAACCTCATTACGCCACTGGCAATTGCTTTGAATGCCGTTCCAATTTTCGTTTTGGTGGCTGTGCTGAACAACATGTTTGCCATCACCAGCGAAGTGCCACGTCGAATTATGGTGACCCTGGTGGTCTACTTCATTGTTTTGGTCAATGTTGCCAAAGGACTCACGCAAGTCATTCCGACGCATGTTGAGATGATGAAGTCGTACGCCGCAAGTGATACCCAAATCTTGTGCAAGGTTCGAATTCCGAATGCAGTTCCTTATCTATTTACCGCACTGAAAATTTCGGCACCAGCGTCGGTGATTACCGCTTTCGTCAGTGAGTATTTCGGGGGTTCACAGAACGGTCTGGGAAGTCGGATTACAAGTAATATCGCAAATTCGAAGAATGCAGTCGCTTGGGCGTATGTGCTTGGTGCATGTCTCCTGGGATTGTCCTTCTATATGGTCTCCAGTTTGCTGGAGGGAGTGGCCACACCGGGTGGCCGCGCCAAACGCACCCGAGAGGACCGCTGAGTTCGTCAAAGTGACGATGTTCAATGGTCTACTATGGGTTCATGAAACTGCGGGCACCAGCCCAAGGGGAGGAGAAAGAAAATGAGAAAGAGCAAAAGTTGGAAATTAGCAGCTGGGGTCGCCGCTCTGTCACTGGCCGCCGTGGCTTGTGGTGGTAGTGACAGTCCGTCAACCGAGTCAAGCGCCCCAGCAGCTTGTGAGACGACGACATCAGTCAAGTTGCAGTTACAGTGGTTTACGCAGGCCCAGTTTGCTGGTTACTTCGCTGCTGTTGATCAGGGCTTCTACGCCGCTCAGTGTCTTGACGTCAGCATCCTTGAAGGTGGCGTTGACATCGTGCCGCAACAGCAGCTCGCAGACGGCGCAGTTGATTTTGCTTTGTCATGGGTTCCGAAAGCTCTCGCAAGCCGCGAAGCTGGAGCAAACATCGTTGACATAGCGCAGATTTTCCAGCGTTCGGGCACCTTGCAGGTCTCTTTCAAGGACAAGGGCATCACATCGCCCGCAGACTTTGCTGGTAAGAACATCGGTAACTGGGGCTACGGCAACGAATTTGAAATCTTCGCCGCTTTGACCAAGGCCGGTCTCGATCCCGCTGCTGACGTCACACTCGTGCAGCAGTCGTTTGACATGGCAGCTCTGCTCGCTGGCGACATTGATGCCGCTGAAGCAATGACCTACAACGAATACGCACAGGTGTTGGAAGCAATTGACCCAGCCACTGGCAAGCAGTACACCGCTGATGACTTCAACGTTGTGAGCTACGAAGATGAGGGTGTCGGCATGTTGCAGGACGCCATCTGGGCTTCGGGTGAGCGTCTTGCTAGCGATGCTGTGTACAAGGACACCGCAACCAAGTTCGTTGCTGCCTCAATCCAGGGTTGGGCATTCTGCCGCGATGACCCTCAGGCTTGCGCCGACATCGTTGTTTCAAAGGGTTCAAAGCTTGGTGCATCACACCAGTTGTGGCAGATAAATGAAGTGAACAAGCTCATCTGGCCCGCCGCTGGCGGTGCTGGCATGATTGATGCCGACGCTTGGGACCGCACCGCAAAGCTTGCTCAGGAGACCAAGAACCTTGAAGGTTCAACCGTTCTTACTGCAGCACCTGATGCTGAGGCTTACACCAATGAGATCGTCACAGCCGCTCTCGCCATTCTTGATGGCCTGGATGTCGATACGAAGGGTTCAAGTTTCGCCCCGATTGACGTGACATTGAATGAAGGAGGAGCCTGATTAGTCAGGCGCTTCCTTCTGGAAGTGTGAATGGGCGGGTCGCGAAAGCGGCCCGCCCATTTCGCGCTACGCCATCTTTCATAGTGGCTGCAGCTCCGGTTGTCTTTGTGTTGCTGTGGAGCACTGGTTTCATTGTGGCGCGTTACGGAACGCGAGACGCGGGGCCACTGACATTTTTGTTTTTACGGATGGTGATCGCTGCTGGGGTTCTGTGGGCGATCGCTGTCGCAACGAATGCTCCAGCAATATCACCAACCCAAGTGAAGTGGGCCATGCTGACTGGCTTAGGAATGCACGCGATCTATCTAGGAGGCGTGTTCATTGCTTCCGATCTCGGTCTGCCGTCAGGACTATCTGCGCTCATCGCTGGTCTGCATCCAGTCGTCACCTCGGTCGGCGCACTCTTGTTATTGAGTGAGAAATTGCGACCCCAACAGTGGATCGGAGTTGGGTGTGGGCTTGGTGGCGTGGTCGCAGTTGTCATTGATCGTCTGAACGCAGGAGTCAGCGGAATCACCGCCGGGGCGATTGTGGCGATGGTTGTATCAGTCGTTGGAATGTCGGCAGGAACTTTGTTGCAGCGTTCCCGCGGTGGCACAATGCCTTTGATGCGCGGAACTGCCATTCAATACATGATCTCCGCTGCTGTTCTCGGTGTCGGTTCTGTGAGCATTGAGCGTTTTGAAGTGCGCTGGACGGCAAGATTTTGGTGGTCGCTGGTGTGGGCTGTTGTCGTACTTTCAATTACCGCAGTACTGATCATGCTGTGGTTACTGCAGCGTCAGGCCACGGTGAAAGTCAGCAGCCTGTTTTTCTTGACTCCAGCATTGAGCACTATCGAGGGCGCAGTGTTATTCGGCGAACGTTTGGGATTTTTAGCGGTTTTTGGTTTGCTGGCCGCTCTACTCGGGGTAGCACTCACGACGCGTCAGCCTGTGTAGTGCGCGTCAGCGAGACCGAGAACTTCGTCAAGAATGGCGATACCTGATCGCACGTCATTGTCACTGGTCGTCAAAGGTGGCACGACATGGATGCGATTGAAGTGGGCAAAAGGCCACAAACCTTGAGCCTTGCACGCACCAATCAATTCAGCCATCGGGGCCGCGGCGGGTCCGGCTGCATTGAACGGCACCAAAGGTTCACGTGTCTCGCGGTTTTTGACTAACTCAATCGCCCAAAAAACACCAATGCCACGAACATCTCCGACGCTCAGATGATTGGCTTTCAATTTTTCAAGTTCGGGTCCAATGACGGCGCATCCCAGATGGCGGGCATTGTCAATGATCCCTTCTTCTTCAAAAATATTGATACTGGCGACCGCTGAGGCACACGCCAATGGATGACCGCTATAGGTGAGCCCACCAGGGAACTGCCGCTCGCGGAAAGTGTCAGCAATGCGATCACTAATGATCACGCCGCCCAACGGCAAGTAACCAGAGTTCACACCTTTGGCAAAACAGATGAGATCAGGTGCGACTTTCCAGTTGTCAATAGCGAACCATTCCCCACATCGGCCAAATCCTGACATCACTTCATCAGCAATGAACACAATTCCGAATTCATCACAGATTTCACGCACGCCGGTCATGTACCCCGGCGGCGGAACCAGAATCCCGTTCGTACCAACGACACCTTCAAGCATGATCGCAGCAACAGTTTGTGGACCTTCAACCATCAACGTATCGCGCAGGTGTTGCAGTGCGCGTTGTGATTCTTCAATATCGCTCGTGCTGTGAAACGCAGAGCGATAGGGGTACGGGCCCCAGAACTTGACGACTCCTGGTAAACCGGGTTCACTCGGCCAACGGCGTGGATCACCAGTGAGTTGAATTGCTCCACCAGTTGCTCCGTGATAACTACGGTATGTTGTCAAAATTTTATGACGCCCAGTATGAAGTCGCGCCATGCGCAGTGCATTCTCTGTCGCCTCGGCCCCACCGTTGGTGAAAAAAACCATATTCAGATCACCAGGTGCACGCTCGGCAATCAGGCGTGCCGCTTCACTGCGCGCGTCGTTGGCGTGGAAAGGCGCAATCGTGCATAAGCGATCGGCTTGCTCCTTGATGGCTGCCACTAATTTTGGGTGCTGATGTCCAATATTGACATTGACTAATTGGCTCGAGAAGTCGAGGTACTTTTTGCCTGCTTCATCCCAAAAGTGGCTTCCTTCGGCTTTACTGACAACGATGGGGCTAATCAGACTTTGAGCGGACCAGGAATGAAAGACATGGGAACGATCATGCTTCAGTGCATCGGCGGGATTTGTGCGAAGTACGGACATAACCCAACACTATTGCGTAGACGTTGCAGTTCATAGATCCTTCGTTGTTGTCGGGTGATAAAGATGTCCTAGACCTGTGATGCTTGCTACGGTCAGAGGCATGGGCGAACATATTTCTTTCACATCAAACGGCGGAACGTGCGGGGGATACCTCGCCAACGGAGGTGGCCCTGGCGTCATCGTGATTCAGGAATGGTGGGGACTCGTTCCTCACATTCAAGATGTGACTGACCGCTTTGCCGCCGAGGGATTTACCGCTCTTGCCCCCGATTTGTATCACGGTGAATCATCAAGCGAACCGGATGGAGCTGGCAAGTTGATGATGGGACTGAACTTGGCTCAAGCTGCAAAGGATTTGTCAGGTGCAGTTGACTTTTTGTGCCAAACGACTGCTGGCGACAAGGTCGGTGTTGTCGGGTATTGCATGGGTGGAGGGCTGGCGATGGTCTTGGCTTCACAGCGTCCAGATGCAGTGGCGGCAGCGGCTCCGTACTACGGCGTCATTCCTTGGCCCTCGGCACAACCAGATTGGGGTCACATTCAAGCCAAGGTTGTCGGCGAATATGCAGAGCATGATGATTTTGCTCATCCAGAAACTGTGAGAGTTCTGCAAGCACAATTGCAATCACTGGGCAAAGATGCCACGCTCAATATTCACGCTGGATGTCAACATGGTTTCTTTAACGACGCTCGGCCAGACGTTTATGACGCACAGGCAGCCAGCGTCTCCTTTGCCCGCACTCTTGAACTATTTCGCGGCACTCTCTAGTTCAAGAGAGAGATTCAATAGCTTCTTGCACCGCTAAAACTCGACGGGCATTATCCACATGCAAGTTTTCAATCATGCGGCCATCAACGGTGATGACCCCGCGTCCTTCGGCCGTCGCTTCTTCAAAAGCAGCGATCACACGCTCGGCATAATCAACTTCATCAGCCGTCGGAGCCCAGACATCATTAGCGATCTCCACTTGTGATGGATGAATCAGCGTCTTGCCATCAAAACCCATCTGGGCACCCTGCAGACATTCATCACGGAAGGCATCGGAATCTTTAATGTCGTTGAAAACCCCGTCCAAGATAATTTTCCCAGCCTCACGTGCTGCCAGCAGAGCGGTCGCCAGATGGTGCATCAATGGCGCGCGACCACGAACTTGGGTGGCGCGGAGTTCCTTGGCGAGATCGTTTGTGCCCATCACCAAAGTTTGCACTCTTGGGTGAGCAGCAATCGCGCGGACATCAAAAATCGCTGTTGGGGTTTCAATCATTGCCCAGATTTTCATGGACCCAGGTGCGCCAGCCGTTGCTAGTGCTGAAGAAACCGCCTCCACCTCGCGCACTGAATTGATCTTTGGAATCACGACGGCCGAGACACCAGCCATGGCGGCAGCGGTTAAATCGTCAGCTCCCCACTGGGTCTCAAGACCATTGCAGCGAATAGTGATTTCTTTATTGCCATACTCGCCACTGCGTGCCGCAGCCACCGCATTACGTCGAGCATCGGGCTTAGCATCCGGGGAGACCGCATCTTCAAGGTCGAAGATCAAAGCGTCGGCAGGGATACTTTTAGCTTTGTCAAGGGCTCGCTCATTGGCGGCGGGCATATACAGAACCGAACGACGGGGTCGCATATTAGACATCAGATTTTCCTTGTTAAAAGCCGTATGAGGCGGCGAGTTCAGGATCACGTGCAGAAAGTTCGCGGGCTAATTGCACAATGACTCGACATTGTTTGACTGAAGCATCATCTTCCATCTTGCCGTCAAGCATGATTGCCCCAGTTCCATCGCCCATGGCTTCAATGACTCGGCTCGCATGTGCGACATCACTCGGTCGTGGGCTAAAAACGCGCCGCGCAATGTCAATCTGCACTGGGTGTAAAGACCAAGCACCCACGCAACCGAGTAGGTAGGCATTGCGGAATTGATCTTCACAGGCGAGAACATCTTTAATGTCACCGAACGGTCCATAGAAAGGCAAGATGCCGTGCATCACGCAGGCATCAACCATGCGTGCCAATGTGTAGTGCCAGAGATCTTGTTGATGAGTGGCCCGTGGAGTGTCAGGATTAGCTGTATCGGGGTCGTTGCGTACCAAATAATCAGGATGACCGCCACCAACGCGAGTGGTTTTCATTCGGCGATTGGCGGCCAAGTCTGCTGGTCCGAGTGAAAGACCTTGCATGCGTGGTGAAGCGCCACAGATTTCTTCAACGTTTGCCATGCCACGCGCTGTTTCTAAAATCGCGTGAACCATTAACGGCTTTTTCAGACCTGCCTTGGCTTCAAGCTGCGCCAGTAGGCGGTCAACGTAGTGAATATCTTCTGGCCCTTCAACTTTGGGAATCATGATGACATCAAATTTGTCGCCGACTTCTGTGACCAAGGTCGTGATGTCGTCAAGACCCCACGGTGAATCAAGACTGTTGACACGTGTCCACAATTGCGTTGTCCCCATCGGAACGGTCTGAGCAACTTTGACTAATCCAGCGCGGGCCGCTTCTTTATCTGAGGCAGGTACACCGTCTTCAAGGTTGCCGAGAATGATGTCCACCGTCGGCACGATGTC
>SXGR01449343.1_pt1 | contig 10273 bp, 7 predicted proteins | sample 3174711 | NCBI WGS metagenome assembly SXGR01 (sample SAMN11356860, study PRJNA531348) | freshwater metagenome | isolation source: freshwater sample F1-60 | place: China: Fuxian Lake, Yuxi | collected 2017-12-25 | reverse complement strand
CGAGCTATTTTTGCTCGAGCAGGTCGAGATTTCGCGTCGGCGTCTTCATATGTTGCTCTGATGCTGGCTCTGGAGTCTCCTCATTGGGTCAAACAAAAATTAGATTCAGGCGAACTTACGTGGCGTACTAATCCTGTTGATGGTACGAACCCCATTTAATTTCAAATATCGACGACGGCAACTCAAATGTCGCTGCTTGCATAATTTCACGATAGTCATTGATTTGTTAAATTTTTGAATCAGTCAACTTAAGAATCCTTGTACAAGTAAAGGTCCTACCTGGTGGGTGTCATCTAATCCAAGGTGGGTAGGCTCAACCCGTGAGTCCAGCCCTAACACCTGAACGAGAAGCACGCGTTTTGATTGATGCGCAGTTGACTCGTGCCGGATGGTTCGTGTGTGACCGCAAAGACATTGACCTCGTCAATCAGACTGGCAACGCGGTCCGTGAAGTCATCATGGCAACGGACCACGGGCGTGCCGATTACCTTCTTTATGTTGGACGGCAAGTAGTAGGAGTTATTGAAGCTAAACCGGTAGGTACTCCGTTGAGTGGCGTGCAATGGCAATCAGCGATGTATGCGGTTGGTTTGCCCGAGGCTTATCGGCCGAATGCTGTTCTCAAAGATGGTCGCCTTCCTTTCGTGTTCGAAGCATCAGGAAGTGAAACCCAGTACACAAATGGTTTTGACCCCGCACCGCGTGCCAGGAAAATCTTCAATTTCCCGAAACCTGAAACCTTGGCACGAATCATCCGTGATTCGGTGGCCAATCCTGGTGCGCCAACTTGGCGTGGGCGGGTATTGAATATGCCGCCTTACGCAGACTATGACCTTCGGCCCGCTTCAAAGGTCGCAGTTGGTGCTGTTGAGAAATCGCTGGCAGCGGGAACGCATAGTCGTTCACTCGTGCAGATGGCTACCGGTGCGGGAAAAACTCGGATGGCAGTCACAGAGTCGTATCGGCTTATTAAATATGGTGGCTTTAATCGAATCCTTTTCTTGGTCGACCGCAACAATTTGGGTGACCAGACCATGCGCGAGTTTCGCGACTACGAAACCCCAGATGATGGCCGCAAATTCACTGACCTTTATAACGTCAACAAACTCACATCTGCGGGCGTGGCCGATTCGAGCAAAGTAGTCATCTCCACAATTCAGCGTGTCTTTTCTGTTTTGCGTGGCAAAGAAGTTGTGGACGAGGATGACCCAGAAATCGACAATTTTCGACCCGAAGCACCGGTGACTGTCGATTACAACTCGGCAATGCCACCAGAAGCATTTGACCTAATAATTATTGACGAGTGCCATCGCTCGATTTATGGAGTTTGGCGGGGTGTACTCGAATATTTTGACGCGCACCTACTCGGGTTAACCGCTACACCAACAAAACAAACTTACGGGTTCTTCCAGCAGAATCTGGTTTCTGAGTACACATATCCGCAGTCAGTAGCCGACGGTGTAAACGTTGACTTCGAGGTTTATCGAATAAAAACGGAAATCTCTGCCAACGGCTCAATTATTGAGGCTGAAACAATTGTCCCCAAGCAGGACAAACTGACACGAAAACAACGTTACGAAAGATTAGATGAAGATTTCGAATACACGAATACGCAACTTGACCGAGATGTAACAAGCAAAGCTCAAATCAGATTGATTTTGGAGACATTCCGTGACCGGCTTTTCACCGAAATTTTCCCAGGTCGCAGCACCGTGCCGAAAACTTTGATTTTCGCAAAAGATGACAACCACGCTGAAGAGATAGTAAACATGGTGCGCATGGTGTTTGGTGAGGGAAATGACTTTGCGGCCAAAATCACCTACCAAGCCAAAGACCCGAAAAACCTGTTGCAACAATTTAGAAACTCACCAACATTGCGAATCGCGGTCACCGTCGACATGATTGCAACCGGTACCGACGTGCGCGCTATCGAGTGTGTGTTCTTTATGCGCGACGTGCAGTCACGCACATATTTTGAGCAGATGAAGGGACGTGGGGCACGCACAATTAATGATGCCGACTTCCAAGCCCTCACCGCAGACGCAAAACGCAAGCAGCGTTTCATCATTGTCGACGCTGTCGGAGTCACCGAACACCCATTCACTGATGCAAAACCATTAGAGCGAACAAAATCTGTTTCATTGCAACAACTTTTGGAACGTGCCGCTAACTTCATCATCACCGAAGACGAAACCGCAACATTGGCCGCAAGACTTGCACGCCTTGAACGCGAACTAACACCAAACGAGAGAAAAGAAATCGCCGATTTAGCAAATAAACCACTCTCTGAAATCACCAAGGAACTGATGGCCATCGCAGACGACGATGTTCTCGTCGAAATAGAAGAGTCAGTTCCAAAGACCGCTGACGGAAAGCCAGAACCTAAAGCCCTCGCGGAAGCGATGCGCAAGTTCATAGACAAGATTGTCACCCCACTTGCTGGAAATGCACCGTTGCGTGCGCGACTTCTCGAAATTCGTGCCAGCCACGACCGAATCATTGACGAAGTCAGCGTCGACAAACTCTTGCAATCAGGTGGAGTAGTTGACTACGACAAGTGCCGCGAAGTGATAAACAACTGGAAAAAATTCCTCGAGGAAAACAAAGACGAAATAACTCTCATTCAACTGCTTTATAGTCAGCCAAAGAACGCGAAAATCACGTTCAAAGAACTACGTGAACTATTAGACCGAATCGCAGCGCCACCACGGTCTTGGACAATTGACTTGATTTGGAACGCATACCAAGCTTTAGAGGCCGACCATGTCAAGCGAGCCGATAAGCACACTTCAACAGACCTAATTAAATTGATTCGCTACACCCTTGAAGTAGACAGTGAACTTGTACCCTATGCGATGACTGTCGAAGAAAAATACACCAACTGGCTTGCCCAACAAGCACAAATAGGAGTGCAATTCACCGAAGCACAGCGTTGGTGGCTTGACCGAATCAAAGACACCATCATCCAAAGCGCCAGCATGAAAGTCGACGACCTCTCACTGGCTCCGTTCGCAGACCGTGGCGGTATTGACGGAGCGTCCAGAGACTTGGGTCCTGATGCGAAGAGTTTGATTGACAGCCTCAACTTCGCTCTCGCCGCATGAGCATCGTTTCAAAAAAGGCATCTTTTCCTGAAGGTTGGAGGGAGTTAACTCTCAAAGAATCGTGTGAGTTAATCACTGATGGTTCTCACTTTTCACCCTCAACCGTTGAATCGGGAATTCCATACATTACCGTCAGGGATTTAGGTGAATCAGGAATTGATTTTGTCAACTGCAAATTCGTAACCAGAGAGTCTTTTGACGAGTTAGCAAAAAATGGTTGCAAACCACTTAAAGATGACGTTCTGTTCTCGAAAGATGGAACCGTAGGAAAAGTAGCTCTCGTAGTTGATGACCGGGAATTCGTTGTTCTTTCGTCTCTAGCAATCGTCAGACCAAGTAAAGACATTTTGAGCTCGGCTTTCCTGAAACTCTCAATGCAATCTCCGTCGTTCTTAGAGACAGCATTAGGACTCAAGACTGGAACTGCGCTGAGGAGAATTGTTTTACGAAATCTAAAAACTGTGAGCATTGCTATTCCGCCGCTCCCAGAGCAAGTGAAAATTGTTGAGATTCTTGAAGAACAGCTATCGCGCCTCGATGCTGCTGTTAGGTCAGTTCGTGCAGTGCGTGAAAAAGCGGCGCGATTCCGTCGCTCGATACTACAAGCAGGATTCAATGGCGAGCTTACAGGACATGATGCATCGACAGGAATTACTCCTGACGGATGGAAGACAGTGAAGATTGCAGACGTTGCAGATTTTATTCGAGGAGTCACCTATCAAAAATCTGATGCGAGAGAAGAACCAGAGGATGGGTTTCTTCCATTAATTAGGGCAACAAATATTGGAAACGAATCATTGAGCTACGACGAGTTCGTCTTCGTTCCCAAAAAGGTTGTAAAGCCAGAACAGTTGATACGCATTAACGACATGGTCATCGCCGCTTCAAGTGGTTCAATTTCTATAGTTGGCAAGAGTGCGCCTGTGCTCGTGGATTTTGAAGCTACCTTCGGTGCATTCTGTGCTGTATTGCGTCCCCAAAGTTCTATTTCTCCTAATTTCTTCCGATTGTATGTTCAATCGCCGATTTGTCGTGAGACATGGTCAAATCTTGCTCGTGGTACCAACATCAATAATCTAAAGCGCGAACAAGTTCTAACAACATCCATTCCTGTTCCACCCCTTGATGAGCAAGAGAAAATTGCTGAAATCTTGGACGAGCAAATTTCGCACTTAGATGCTGCCTTCGCAGTCGCGGATGCCATAGAGAAGAGGGCTTCTGCTCTGCGCCGCTCGTTGTTGCACGCAGCTTTTACTGGTGAGTTAACGAAAGAGTGGAGAGAAGGCGTATATGTCTAATGCACGTCAGTTGGTCGATAAGTTGTGGAATTTTTGTAATTTGCTTCGTGACGATGGTGTGTCAACAATTGACTACACCGAGCAGTTGACGTATTTGTTGTTCCTGAAGATGGCGCATGAGCGCGAGACTCGTCCACTAAATCCAGAGACGATTGTCCCAAAGGATTGTTCGTGGCAACGTCTGCTTGACAACGATGGCGACGAGCTTGAAGTGACATATCGCCACATATTGGAAACTCTTGCAAAACAGTCAGGCACTCTTGGTGTGATTTTCCGAAAGGCTCAAAACAAGATTCAAGACCCTGCCAAGTTGAAGAAACTGATAACAGATTTCATTGACAAGGAAAATTGGTCAGCTGCAGGTGTTGATATCAAAGGCGATGCTTACGAAGGGTTACTTGCCAAAGGCGCTGAAGATGTGAAGTCTGGAGCTGGTCAGTACTTCACTCCACGCGCGCTCATCGCGGCCATGGTCGATGTAATTCAGCCAACCGTCAAGGACACTGTGGTCGACCCTGCATGCGGCACAGGCGGCTTCTTGTTGGCTGCGTACGCCTATGCAAGCCAAGATGCCGAGAATCTCACGCCTGACGAAAAAGTGCACCTTCGAGACAATTTCGTGAGCGGTGTTGAACTTGTCGATGGCACAGCGCGACTGGCAGCCATGAACATGTTACTTCACGGCATGGGTCGAGCTGATGGACCTAGCCCTATCGAGGTAAGAGACGGTCTGACTGCTGACCCTGGTCGACGTTGGTCAGTAGTTCTTGCTAACCCGCCATTTGGAACGAAGTCGTCGGTGACGATGATTGGTGATGATGGCAAGAAGACGAAAGATAATCTCGAAATAGTTCGTGATGACTTCTGGGTAACTACCTCGAACAAACAGCTAAATTTCGTTCAGCACATCAAGACCATCATGGAAATCCACGGTCGTGCAGCCGTAGTTCTCCCTGACAACGTGCTTTTTGAGGGTGGCGCAGGGGAGACTCTGCGTAAACGACTACTGAAAGAATTCGAAGTGCATACTCTGCTTCGTCTCCCAACCGGAATCTTCTATGCAGGTGGTGTAAAAGCAAACGTAGTATTCTTCGACAAGAAACCCGCAGGCGACAAGCCGTGGACAACAAAGCTGTGGGTGTATGACTTCCGAACTAATCAGCACTTCACGATGAAGCAGAACCCTCTGCGTCGCGCGCACCTTGACGAGTTCGTAGACGCGTATATGCCAGGGAACCGTGGAAAGCGCAAAGAATCTGAACGATTCAAAGCATTCACCTATGACGAACTCCTTGTGAGAGACAAGGTGAACCTTGACATCATTTGGCTAAAGGACGACTCACTCGAAGATGCAGCCGACCTACCAGCACCAGAAATACTTGCACGAGAAATCATGGAAGAACTTCAAGTAGCAATCGGCGAATTCGAAGAAATAATTTCTTCTTTATCCAAAACCTAATTATGCAAAAATTTTGCAAATCGGGTGATTGCCTCGGCGATTCTTTGCCATGACAGTCAACAAAGATGTCTTTGCTGATGTTGTTCAGTTTGCAAAAGACATTGCAAAAGAGGGTCTAACTAAAGGAGACTTCCTCGAACAATTTTCGTGCCTACTGTTTTTGAAAATGGCATCAGAGAGCGCCAGCCGGCCGCTTCAACCGGTCAGAGTCATCGCTGAAGAATATTCTTGGGAGTCTTTGATTAGGTTAGATGGCCCTGAGCTTGAGTCCGCTTACAACTCGACACTGGAACATTTAAGTTCCAAGCCCGGCTTAATTGGGGTCATTTTTAGACAAACAAAGAATTGGATGACGAAACCCTCACAACTAAAAAGTCTGATGACGGACTTAATAGGTTGTGAGAATTGGTCGGCCATGCCAGCAGAAGAAAGAGGGAAAATCTATGAGTTCTTGATAGAAGAAACTGTCAGGGACTCAAAATCTAAAGCGGGCGAACACTTCACGCCACGAGCACTGATTTCTGCGCTAATCGAATGCGTGCAAGTAAAACCTAGCGACACTGTTTATGACCCTGCATGTGGGACAGGCGGTTTCCTTTTAGAAGCACACCGATACGCAAGCCGAGGCGCTGCTCAGTTATCTGCCGAAGAGAGAGCAAATCTCCAAAACAAGCTATTGACCGGGTGGGACAAGATTGAAAGACGAGCGCGATTCGCTCAGATGAATCTGCTGATGCACCAAATATCAACACTGGAAAGCCCACCACTCATTGAACAGCGAGACTCTCTTTTGGCAAATGATGGCCGAAGATGGTCGTTAGTGGTTTCTAACCCACCGTTTGGGAAACGAATGAAGGCAAAAGATGGAGAAATCTCTCGTGATGATTTTGAAACAACAACGCTCTCAAACGCAGCCAATTTTGTGCAACACGCCAGGACATCAATGGAAACAAATGGGCGAGGAATACTCATAGTGCCCGACAACATTCTTTTTGAAAGAAGCTTTACTAACCTCAGAATGAGTTTGCTCCGCGACTTTGACGTCCACACGTTGCTTCGTTTGCATCCAGGTATTTGGCACAAAGCAGGGGTAAAAGCCAACGTGCTCTTCTTTGACAAAAAGCCCGCAGGCGAAAAACCTTGGACTTCACAGTTATGGGTATTTGACTTTAGAACCAACCTGAGCTTCTCCCCGAAGAAAGCCCCATTGCAGAGACGCGACTTGAACGAATTCGTTGAGTCATACAAGCCTTCAAATCGAACTAGCAGGACGGAAACCGCACGATTCAAACCGTATTCGTACGAAGAAATTATCGCGCGAGAAAACGCGAACCTCGATATTTTTTGGCTGAAAGACGAGTCTTTCGAAGACCCAGCTGACTTACCTAAACCTCACGAAATCGTTGACGAAATGATTGAAATCTTGGATGGCGCAACGAATGAATTGCGGAAAATTAAAGAGGTTGTTTCCCCGACCTAATGCTTGTCGCTTATGGCGGAAAATCAGCTTTTCTTTTATATTTCGCGGGGTTGTATATCTGGACGCCATAAGCGACGGATTATTTTTTTCTATATTCCGCAATTCGCAGTTCAAGTCCTGCCCGTTTAGGTCTTTCTTCGAATCTTCCCTTAGTCACGAAGATTTTGGTTCCACCGCAAAGTTTTTTCGCTTCTTCTATCAAATTTTTGTTGGTGAACCTAACCGTGTAGCGACTGTTCCAACTGTCGGCGTGAACTATTGCTTCGGTAACTACTTCTTCGCGCAGGTCGTTTCCTCTAAAAATTGTGCATTCCATTTTCGGTTTGGCCATTATTGTTACCCAGACGCTGAAGTAGGTGGGTGCCACTGGGGGTTTTCGGTCTTTCTTTCTTGTTGTGCGGCGCCGATGTCTTTGTCGCCGAACCTTTTTGCCGGTCGACTCTTTTCGTACGTTTCTGGTGTCTTGGTAATGTCTCATTTTTCCTCATTCCTTAGAATCGTGTTGGGCGGTTAGAACGTCCTTTTAGTTTTTGGCAAGGCTTCGCCATTAACTAAAAAGACGCTCGGCCATTCCTTGAGAATTCGCAGGTTTGGTCGTTCGGCCACTGGGAATTACTCAGTGGCGCTACCGGATTAGATGAGAAGTCGCCTCCTCGGGCTGTCGCATGGGTGCTCCTCGCACGACACGCTTCTCACTCATGTTCACTCGCCAGTGTTGTCTCTCACTGGTTGTGATGACAGAAATGATGACACATGAACCATCGGTTCTGGCGGAAGTATTGCAAATATTTTCAAATATTTTTTATTACAACTCTTGACAGATTGATTCAAAACTTTTCGTCGATTAATTCGGAGCCAACAAAAAAGTTGGTTAACGCATCACGCACAACTCTTGCTTGAGAAATATGTCGAGTCTTGGCGCTAATGGCGATTCGTCGTTTCATTGTTGGGCTTAGTCGGATGCAAAGCCTGGGGTATTTGTTGTTGTTCATGACGACAATTTTCCCACGCCAAACACGACTTTTGGCAGAAGTATCCCCAAAAACAGCAAAAAGATAGCTGTTCGGGGCTTCCAAGTACATGGTGATAGCACTGTTATCGAGCAATTCGAAAGTCAAGTAGTTCAAAGAATCTTTACCCGCACAAACTTTCTCTTGTATCAGCGAAGTGATATCACGAAAAATTCGGTTACCAGATTTCTACTTCAGATAAATTTATCCAGAGTTTCAGACGATTTGGCTACGCCCGCTACCGGCCGGCAGCATCTCCGGTCGCGGAAGAAAACTAGGTTTATAGCCCCGAAATGCCGAGGGCTACTTAGTTTGATGGTGGCGGATGGGCGCCCTTGAGTTCTTAAAAACTTGTTTAGATACCCAAAATCTTCGCTTTTGCTTTTTGAAATTCATCTTCGTTTAAAGCTCCACTATCAAGGAGTTGCTTGAGCGAGTTAATCTGCGTCGCAACATCTGGTATTCCAGCTTGAGTTGGTTGAGTGGGCTGAGTCGTGTACCGCTCGCGAAGCTTACCTTCTATAAAGTCTCTAATTTGCGCGAAAGGTTCCTCTTGTTCGGGGGAAAACATAACAGCATTTTCATTTTTTGCAATATCATTGAATCCCCCCAAGAGTGCTTTACTTTTGCTCTCTGTTGAACCAATAATTACAAATTCGATGTAACCTGTCGCGCCCACAGCACCACCCGATAATTTGTTGAAGGATTTTAAACCCGGTGTGTTATTGAAAACATTTTGAATACCTTTTCCGTAGCCTCCGACTCCCTTGAACTGAACGGCACTTATCTGTGCGATAGCGATTCGCTTTTCGCCTTTGTAACCCTGATTAAGACGACTTGCAAACTTATTAAAACCAGTTGAGCCTTCGCGAGAAATCGTGACGAACACTTCGTCAACGGTAATTTTTCCAGTCGCACCCATTGCCTCCATGAATAGCCCCCGATTATTTGTGTTGACAGAAGAGACATCTTAGTCCCTAATTTGGCGAAGGATGAAGGCTCAACTATTAGCCAACATTACGGGTAAAAGTGTAATTTCGAGCGCGTTCATCCATTGTCTGATTATCTTCAAGCCAATCAAAGTATGCTCCAACCAGATTTTGCGGGTTGTAGCCAGTTTTGTATTCTTGACTTGTGGCGGCCAAAAAAAGACCAAATAAGTCGAAGGGAACAATCTCAAAGCTCCGTTACGTGTCAAGTAAAAAGTCGTTAAATGGTCATGGCGCACTAGAACCGGTTGTCGGCGCCTACTTCACAACGGTTTTTCGAGTAGTTAACGACAGGCGCGTGTGGGGAAATTTTACGTCGACCTATGCACTGGAGGATTATCCGACGTTGGACCCGAATGACATATTGTCTAAAGCTTCAGAAATTAGGGTTCGACCTGGTGACAATAAAAAAGTGGTAGGTGACACTTTTTTGGTGGCAAAAGGTCGTAATCATTCGCTACTCATAATGATAAACAACTGGTTTGATGGGGCCCTCATTCTCGATTTTCATAAGCCAATTAGTTTGACAATGGGGTCGCTGTATTCGAAAGTCAAATACATTGTTGATAAGAATTCACTTGAAAGCAGAATCTATGTAACTCAAAAACAACCTAAGTCCATCGACGCCTATGATTTGAGGGAGTGGCTCCTCGTTACAAGCAGTGGCGGGAAAAGGGGCTGGGAGTTAATCGAGGATGCCGGAAGCCCCGCAACGTACTTGGGTGCAGGTGAGCCAGAACTGTTGTTACACGCTTACATCAATTCGCCTTCTACTACGTGGGCGCTTGGAGCAAATGATTCGGAGATTTTAAGCGAGATAGAGCGCAAACAAAAATATGGAAAGTTTGATTTAGCGAACGTTCGGAAAAAAAAGTAAAAATATCCAATGCCGGGTATTGAGCCTGTCCTTTCGTAGTTGAGAAGCATTATGCT
>SXGR01423387.1_pt1 | contig 10273 bp, 6 predicted proteins | sample 3174711 | NCBI WGS metagenome assembly SXGR01 (sample SAMN11356860, study PRJNA531348) | freshwater metagenome | isolation source: freshwater sample F1-60 | place: China: Fuxian Lake, Yuxi | collected 2017-12-25 | reverse complement strand
GAGGTCGGCTCGTCGAGGATGAGCAACTCCGGATCGTGAGCCAATGCCAGTGCGAGCGCGGCCTTGGCCAGCATCCCTTTCGACAACGCCTTCAGTGGCCGATCGAGCGGCAGTTCGTATTGCCGTGCGAGTTGCTCGAAGCGCGATAGGAACTGACCGCCGTAGAAGCCGGCGGTAAACCAGCCGAGCTCAGCGATCGTCATCCAGTCGTACAGCGTCGGCCGATCCGGCATGTAGCCGACCGCTTGCCGAATCTTCAAATGCTCGCGCCGGCTATCGAGGCCGAGAACTTTGATGTCGCCCGCGTCCGGTTCGGCCAGCCCCAACATGCAGCGGATGGAGGTGGTCTTCCCCGCTCCGTTTTCGCCAAGCAACGCGAAGACGACTCCGCGCGGCACCTCGAAGGAAACTTCGTCGAGTGCGATCTCCCGGCCGAAACGTTTCGTGACGCCGCTGAGTTGAATGATCGGTTCCATGTGGTGACCTTTCGTGAGGCAGGTTTTCAACCTGCCAAGGGGCGGGCAGGTTGAGAACCTGCCCCACGTTCAATCCTTCCGTTTCAGTGCCGACTCCAGTTCGGTACTGACCATCTTGCGAAGTTCATCGGGGTCCAGATGACTGAGCCGGGCCTCGTCGAAGACTTGCGCGAGCCGTTCGCGAATCAGGCTCGCTCCTTCGGTTCGGCAGCGTTTGGCTGCCCCAGTGGCCACCGACAGACCGAGACCGCGCACGGTTTCGAGCACACCATCGTGCTGGAGTTGCAGATACGCTCGCGACACCGTGTTCGGGTTGATGGCCAATTCGCGAGCCAACTCGCGGACGGAGGGAACCAGATCCCCTGATTTGAGAGCCTCGCTCGCGATGGCAAATTTCACTTGCCGCACGACTTGGTCGTAAATCGCCAAGCCGTTGTCCGGATCAATGCGGAGAAACATGCCGCGCCTCCTGTACTAGATGGCCAGTACAGTAATCGTCGTGTGGCGAGATGGCAAGTGGTCGTTTTGATTTCGTGTGGAGGATCGACGACGAGCCCGTCCTTCTCCCCTTGGGAGAAGGTGGCCGAAGGCCGGATGAGGGATTCAACTGGCAGTTGGTTCGCTGGCTGCCAAAGGGTTCCCTCACCCCGGCCCGCTCCCCAAGGGAGAGGGAGAAAGACTCCATCACGACCAAAGCTCACGCCGCGTTCACGCCGGGTGCTGGCGACATGCGGAAGTTTCCGTCTTCGCTGACGTCTTCGAAGCGGACGGACATGCGTTTGCTGACGCCGCTTTGTTCCATCGTCACGCCGTAGAGGATATCGCCAATCTGCATCGAGCGTTTGTTGTGCGTGATCATGATGAACTGCGTGGCGGTCTTGAACTCGCGGACGACGCCGCTGTAGCGCTCGACGTTGGCTTCGTCGAGTGCGGCATCGACCTCGTCCAGGATGCAGAATGGGCTGGGCTTGCTGCGGAAGATCGCCATCAACAGCGCGACTGCGGTCATCGTTTTCTCGCCGCCGCTGAGCAGTGAGATGCTCCGCAACTCTTTGCCTGGGGGACGAGCGACCACATCGATGCCGCAGTCGAGCACGTCGTTGTGATCTTCGAGGATGATGTCTCCCTCACCGCCGCCGAACATCTTGCGGAACAGACTTTGGAATTGCACGCGGATCGACTCGAAGGTTTCCAGAAACATCCGCTGACTCTCGCCGTTGATCTGGTGGATGATTTCTTCGAGCGTGGCCTTGGCCTCTTCGAGGTCTTGCAACTGCGAGCTGAGGTGCTGGTAGCGGCCATCCAACTCGTCGAGATCTTTGAGGCTGTCGGTGTTGACGCTGCCCATCATCTTGAGCTTGCGGCGCAGGCGATTGACTCGCTCTTCGAGTTCGGGACGAACTTCGAGAAACGAGACGGAATCGGGGGTCGCAACTTCCGATTTGAGATTTGAGACTTGAGATTCTGGATCGGTGTCTTCTTCAGATTCGTTGGTTGGAATAACGGCCATCGGATCACGGCTTTCGGCGTTCGGCCGGAGTTCGGAATGCCATTTCTCGAATGCGGACGCTCCCGACGCGACGACTTCGTCGAGCGTCATTTGGTACTCCTCTTCGATCCGTTCGGCACAGACTTGCAACTGGTGGCGAGCGTCGCGGGCGGCGATTTCGTTGGCGTGCAGGCGATCGGCGAGTTCGCGGCGAGCGGCTCGCAGGCGAGCTTCCTCTTCGGCGAACGAGGACTTTTGAGTTCGCAGTTGGTCCTTGTCGGTGAGGATCGACGCGACCTCGGCGGCGAACTTCTCGTCGAGCAGTTGCAGTTCCCACAACTCGGCATTCGTGTTGAGCATCTGCAAGTTGAGCTGCCGCATTTGAGCGGCGGCGGTTTGCAGGCGGCGTTCGGCCTCGTCGAATTGTTCGTCGCGCTGCCGCTGCTCCTCCTGCAAACGGACGACGGTGGATCGCAAACCTTGCAGCCGCTCCTCGTGCTTGGCGAGGACTAATCTCTGATCGACTTGCTGTTGCGTCAGCAGATTCCGTTGCGATTCGTGACCGGTGACGTCCGCTTCGAGTGCGGTGAACGAATCACGCAGGCTGGCGAGGTTGTCGTCGAACCAGGCGTGTTCGCGCTGAGCTTGGTCGATTTGCAGAACCAGTTCAGCGGCGAGCGACTCGAACCGCGAGGCTTCCGCGAGGATCGTGTCGCGTTCTTTCGAGAAACGCTCAACCTCCTGCCGCTGCGCATGCACGTCCGAGCGTGAGTGGGCGAGCCGATCAGCAAGTTCCTGTTTCTCGGAGGTCGCGGTCTCGATCACTCGTTCGACGTTCTTGAGCGACTGCGCAACGTCGGCGAGTTGCCGTTCGCCGTCGGCGATCGTGCGGTCGAGTCGCAGCAGGTCATTCTTCAACCGACGCAGCTCGCTGCGGCGAGTCAGCAAGGCGGACTCGCTCCGAACCGTGCCGGCGAACAGTGTGCCGTCTTCTTCGAGGAGTTCGCCTTGCAACGTGACGAAACGGCAACCTCGGCCCTCGCCGCTCGCGAGTCGCAGCGCGGTGTCGAGCGTATCGACGACCCACGTCGCGCCGAGCAACGCTTCGGCCAGGCCAGGGTGACCGGTCTTGAGGCTGGCGAGTTGGTCGGCCCGTTTGATGACGCCGGGGGCGGTGAGGGGCGAGGGGTGAGGGGTGAGGGGAGAGTTGATGGCAGGAGACGTGACTTCGTTGTCTTCGCTCGCCCCTCGCCCCTCGCCCGTCGTCCCTCTTCCGCCCACTTCCACAAACCCCACTCGTCCCGACAATCGGCTCGCACCGCTGTTGAGGTACTCGATGAGCGGGGCCATTTCGCGGACGACGATGAGTTGTGCTCTCGCGCCGAGGGCCACTTCAAGGATCGCGGCTTCGTCGAGGTCCGCTTCGAGCAGGTCGGCGACGCTGCCGAGGATGCTGGTCCACGGCGCGTAGTCGGAGGATTGTGCTCGGCTGAGGATTTCCTTCACGCCGATGCCGAGTCCTTCTTGCCGGCGTTCGAGGTCTTCGAGGACGGCTTGCTGCGACTGTCGGGCACTGCGGTCTTCGCGTTGTTCACGGAGCTGTTGCTGCAAGCGATCTTGCTCGGCGATGAGCCGTTGTTGGCGGTCGCGGACTTCGCGAACTTTGCTGTCGAGCGACGCGACTTCGCTGAGCACGGCATCGACGGCCGCTTGCCGACGCAACACCTCGGACTGCGCCGAGACAGTGTTGGAAACGCACTGATCCAATCGCTGACTGGCAGCGATTGCGGCGGAGTTCGCGGCGTCGCGCTGCGAGTGCAAGTTGTTGACTCGTTGCTGCGTCGCACTGGCTTGCTGCGTCAGTTCGAGTTGCTTTTGGCGTTCGCGGTCGAGCGTCGCTTGATCGGCTTTGAGCTTCGCCGCGAGTTCGGACAATTGCTTCTCGGTGTCTGCGATCGCGGTTCGGAGTCGCAAGTGCTCGGCGTCGCCGGTCGAGAGTTCCTCTTCCGAGCGATGCCGTTCGGTGGTCAGTTCGCACGAGCGGCCGTGCATGACGGTTCGCTGCCGGCGCAGACGGTCCAAGTCGGAGCCGAGTTCTTTTTGGCGAGCGGTCAAGTGCCGCAGCGTCGCTTCCTGGCGGACGACGCTCTCGCGATTGCCGGCGGCGGTCCGTTCGGCATGTCGCAGGCGGGTATCGACCTCGGCGATCTCGGCGTCGAAGACGGAGAGTTTCTGTTCGAGTTCCTGTTGTCGCGACGACAGATCGGCGAGTTCGGATTCGCCGGTGTGCAGTTCGGCTTCGACGACGGACAACTGCGCGGAGAAGTAGCGGTGATCATCGGCGGCGAGGCCGAACCACCACTCGCGCAGTTCGGCGGAGATCTCGCGGTACTTGCTGGCTTTCGAGGCTTGCGAGCGCATCGAGTTGAGCTGCGATTCGACCTCGTCCACGATGTCACGCAAACGCAGCAGGTTTTGCTCGACTCGTTCCAGCTTGCGCGTCGCCTCTTCTTTGCGAAGTTTGTAGCGGGAGACGCCGGCGGCTTCCTCAAAGACGTGTCGCCGTGCAGCAGCGTTCGATTGCAGGATTTGATCGACTCGGCCTTGCTCAATGATGCTGTACGCGGACGAGCCGGCTCCAGTACCGAGGAACAGATCTTTGATGTCCTTCAGCCGCGCGGCCTGCTGATTGATGAGGTATTCCGAATCGCCGTTCCGCCAGATGCGGCGGCCGATCTGCACCTCGGCGGCGTCCAGCGTCAGGCACTTCGAGGAATTGTCGAACGTCAGCAGGACCTCCGCGAACGGAGCGGGCTTGCGGCCCGACGCGCCGTTGAAGATCACGTCGGTCATCTCTTTGCCGCGAAGACTCTTCGGGCTTTGATCACCGAGCACCCATTTGATCGAGTCAACGACGTTGCTCTTCCCCGACCCGTTGGGCCCAACGACGCAGGTGATCCCGCGCGAGAAGTCGAAGCGCGTCCGATCCGCGAAGCTCTTGAAGCCGAACATTTCGAGCGACTTGAGCATGGCGGTGGGGAGGGGCTAGGGACGAGGGATTGTAGACCGGTCACTCCGTGACCGGAGACTTCGAGTCACGGAGTGACTCGTCTACTTTGCGGCTTCGCCGCTCTACTTTCGTTTCCAGAATTCAAACCAGCGTCGATCCGTTTCGTCGTCCGACGAGGACTTGCGAGCATCTGCGACGGACGCGGTGCCGTTCGAGTCCGTTTCAGACTGAGCGAGTTCGTCCGGTGCGGCGGTCTGTTTCTCAACAGCTCCGCCATCGGCCGGCTTGGAATCGCCGTCGTCTTTGAGATTCGGGACGAAGTTCGGGATGAGGTTCGCGTTGCCGACGCGGACTTTCTTGCCATTGGATTTGGCCGAGTCCGCTTTGCGGACGTACTCACGGGCACCTTGCGGCAGGGCGTCGATTTCAATTTGGCTGGTAAGGTTCTGTTGCTTGGCGGCTTGCAGCAGCAGTTGGGCGACATCGGGATAGCTGGCTCCGAAATCGACGGCGGTGCGGATGACTTCCGCCACGCGAGTCGAAACCTCTTTGCGTTTGTCCGGCAGGCCGGCCTGATACTTGGAAATCACGATGCGATCGGTGCCTGGCTGTGCCGTGACAAGGATGTGATTTCCGGCTCGCACAGCCAGCGGAGTTTTGAATCGCTGGTCTTCGCCGAAAAGAACAATCTCTGAACGCCGATGCTGCGTCAGGTGGATGATTGGCTCGCCGGTGGTCGGAAGCGTGTGCAAGGCGAAGAGTTCGCGGTCAGAATCAGCCTCCTTCATCATCTCGCCGTTGAGATACGGGTCGCGTTTGTCGAGCGTCCACAACGCGCGGAAGGCTCCATAACGAAGCTCTGCGCTGTCGATCGTTTTTCCGGAAGCGTCTGTCTGTGCGTTGGTCAAGTTGCGCAGCAACAGGTGGGCTTCACCATCGTCGATCGTCGAGAGCGCCGCGAGTGCGTACACTCGAAAGGCTCGTTCGCTGACGGCTGCCTCGCCAAGAACCGGTACTGCCTCGGCCTGACCGAGGTATGCCAATGCGACCGCAGCGTTGAAGCGGACTTCCAAGTTGGGATGCTTCAGTCCCGTTTTGAGGATGGGAATGGCTTCATTGCCGATCGCCTCCAACTGCAACGTCGCAATTTCCGTCGTGTCGGGATCGAGCAATTGTGATTTCAGCTTCTCCATGCGGACATGCCGTGCGACGGGTGTCTCGCGGAACGCGATGTTGCGGATTACCTCGCGGTATCGCGGATAATTGTCCTTGTAGCGGGGCAAAACTTTCAGCTCGATGGTCTGATCGGTGAGCGCTTTGGCCAATGGTTCACGCAAGCCGCTTTCGTTGTAGGCGAAGAATCGCTGGCCGATCTTGTCGGCGATGCGTTTCGACTGCCGCACGCTGCGAAAGTCGCTGCGAAGTTGGATACGCAGGTCGCGGTCCTTTTTGGAGGCACCGCCCCCAAGGATTTTCCCGCGCCGCTTCAGGCCCGTGTTGTCTGACTTTCCTTCGCCAGACGTGACCATGATCGGCCCTTTGGCCTTTCCCAAAATATGACCTTTCATCACACCTTGGCCAGGGACGAGGGCCGATTCGGAGAGTTCGGTTTCGAGCAGCCAGCCACCGTTGAGGCTGGTGGTTGTGTCGCCGTCGGAAACGCGAACCTCGACGTCGAAGGCTTCCCCTTTGCGAATCATCGGCGGAAGGTACGCTCGGACGATGACCAATGCTGTGTTCGGAGAACGCAGGATCGTTTCGGGATCGTCGATGCCTCGGCGACGCATGTCGTCCGCCAGGATTTCTCGAGCGCTCGATGGAGGCGGGTCGCTGCCGGTCCCGTCCAAGCCAACGACCAGCCCGACACCTTCAAGCGTCACCAAATTCAAATTCGCGAATCCGGCGTAGTCGCCGACCATCGGCGTTTCGACTTTGGTCTCGAATTCCTTGTCCTTATCGTCGTCTTTGTCGATGTCGCTGAGCTTCTCGGAGTCCTCGTCCTGCTTGTCCGGCGATTGTGATCGCAGCAATTTGGACGGCAACAATTTGAAGTCCTGGCAGCCGACGATCGAGCCGGCCATTAGCAGGCTTACGGACAGGCAAACGCTGAGTCGAAACGCCTTCATGACGTTGCTCCCAAGAGGGAAGGGCAGGTGGTTCGCTTCATCGTGAACTGTTGGCGTGCGTAAATGGCGCAGCATCTGAACGACGCGACGATACGCAGGCCTGCGGCTGACGGTGAAACGATCGGAAGGAATGAAACGGTGGGAAATTCAGACAGGAAACTGCTCGGCCAGATCGCCGAGCGGAAGGAATGGGACAGTACGCCCGGTCGTGAGAAAGGGTCAAGGTGTCTCTGGCATCCGGTAGCCCGACCCCTTGTGGGTCGGTCGATTCCCGCATCGCGGGCAGATCACCCAGGCCACAAGGGCCTCGGCTACAGGTCTTTGGTCTCGCTAGCCGACGGCGTGTATCGCACTCCTCCCAGATCCGCCAACTTGCGCATCAGCGCATCGGTCAGGGCTTGCAGCAGCTCTTGTGATTTGCGTTGGCCTTGCCACGGACTCAGGTCGATGGGCGTGCCGTAGGTCACTCGCACGCGGCTGGGAGTAAAAAACGGCTCGGTCATGCTCTCGCCCTGTGGTGCGCCGTGAATGTAAACCGGGATGACGGGGACTCCGGACTTCAGTGCCAGGAACGCGATGCCGGGATTCGCTTCTCGCAATCCCTCACCCATGTTGATGCCACCTTCGGGGAAGATGCCGATCAGGTCGCCTCGTTCGAGCCTTCGAATGGCTTCTCGCGTTGGGCCCATGTCGCGGCCATCTCGATCCACCGAGATCGACTGCATCGCGCGGCCGATCCAGCCAACCAGACCGGGCTGCTCGTAGTATTCGCGAGCCATCAGATAGCCGATCACGCGAATCGATCGAGACGGTTCTTCGTACCGCAAGTGCGAGTTCATCCAAGCCAACATGGGGTCCAACGGGCTGCGATGATTCGACAAGATGATCGCACCGCTGAACTCCGGATACGGGCAACGGCCGTCGGCTCGCCAGCGGAACATGAGCCCGACGTACAGCCGATTCACGAAATACAGCAGCCAGACCCGCCAGCCATCTCGACAACGCCGCACTGACAGCAGCACCAACCCGACCGCGATTGCGGCATAGGCCAGCAACACCAATTGAGCAATTTGGTCAGGCGTCATGCTCGTTCGTGTCGGGGTTGAAGCAGAGAAAACGGTGACTGAGTACCGTGTGTCGGCAAGTCGATCAAGAGCCGTTTTTCGCCTCTTCGGTTCCCCGTGCGGCGATCAGATTGAGCCGCGGACGCAATTCCGGCCACCGATGATCCCAGCCACCGATTGCGAGCAACGCCCCGGCGGAATCGACGAATGCAAAGACCTCTGGATGACCGGGATTTGCCGGCTGCCAAGCGGACTCGCGTGGCGGGATGCTCAGCCCATGACTCAAGTTCGCCGATTCATTCTCATCGCAGACATATGCCGGCAGATGTGACGCGGCAACGGCACAAGGCAACAGTCCGGACACGACCGATTCCGCTGTGAAATCGCTGATTGAGATCGCTTCCGATTTCTCGAACTGACCGATCCGCGTGCGGACGAGAGCCGACATGACCGCTCCGCAGCCCAACCGTTCGCCCAGGTCTCTACCCAACGAGCGGATGTACGTCCCCGAACCGCACTCGATGTCGAGCATCAGTTCTGGCGGTTCGAACCGGACAACTTCAAGCCGATGAATTTCGACCGTCTTCGCCTGAAGTTGAACCTCCTCGCCGCGCCGTGCGAGCCGGTACGCGCGACGTCCTTCGACTCGCACGGCCGAGTACGCCGGCGGTACTTGTTCGATACTTCCACGAAACTCGACGAGCGCGGCATCCAACTCGGCACGGGTGATCGAAGCGGCTCGCGCGGCATCCCCTTCAACGACCTGTCCCGACACGTCGTCCGTGTCGCTCCGCTTGCCGAACAGAAATGTTCCGAGATACGTCTTCGGCCGCGACTGCACCAACTCGATCAACCGCGTCGCATGACCGACCGCCACGACGAGAACGCCCGTCGCCAGCGGATCGAGCGTTCCCGCATGACCGACTTTCGGCAGCGTGCTGCGCGTGAGGCCGCGCTCACGCAGCAGCCGATTGATGTGGTCGACGACCGACCGAGAGGTCAGCCCCTGCGGTTTGTCGATATTCAGAAAGCCGTTCACTCGGATTCACTTCGACTGACCGGCATCTGCACTCGTTCATGATGCCGCTGCAACGCGGCGGCGACAAAACCTTGGAAGAGCGGATGCGGGCTGAGCGGTTTCGATTTGAACTCGGGGTGAAATTGCACCGCCACAAACCACGGATGATCGGGGAGTTCCACGACTTCGACCAGTTTGCCGTCCGGACTCGTTCCAGCCAGCAGCATTCCCGCCTCTTCAAATTGCGAACGGTATTCCGGGTTGAATTCGTAACGATGTCGATGCCGCTCGGAAATCCGTTCGGTGCCGTAAGCTTCCGCCGATTTCGAGTCCGTTTTCAAGACGCACGGCTGAGCACCAAGTCGCATGGTGCCCCCCTTCTTCACGATCGTCTTTTGGTCTTCCAACATGCAGATGACCGGGTGCGGCGAGTCGGAACTGAACTCGGTCGAGTCGGCATTTTCGAGTCCCAGAACGTTGCGAGCGTACTCGATCACCGCCGTTTGCATTCCGAGGCAAATGCCGAAGTACGGGATCTCGAACTCGCGAGCGAACCGAACGGCTTGCACTTTGCCCTCGACGCCACGCATGCCGAAGCCGCCAGGGACGAGCAGCCCGTCAACTCCCTTGAGCAGCATCTCCGGACCTTGCTGCTCCAGTTCCTCCGCCTCAATCCGTTTGATGATGACTCGCGAGGAATTCGCGACGCCGGCATGATCGAGCGACTCGTAGATCGACTTGTACGCGTCGCGATGCTCGATGTACTTGCCGACGACGGCGATCGTCACTTCGTTCTCCGGGTGTCGCATCCGGTGCATCAGATCGCGCCAGTCGGACATGTCCAACGGGCCGGCGTTCAAACGGAGCTTATCCACGATGAGCTGATCCAAGCTGTGATCGACCAGCCCCAGCGGGACTTCGTAGATCGAGAATTCTTTATCGACCTCTTCGATGACCGCGTTCTTTTCGACGTTGCAAAACAACGCGATCTTGGCGGCGTTGTCCTCCCCCATCGGCCGTTCGGTGCGGACCACCAGGACGTCCGGCTGAATACCAATCTGCCGCAACAGCCCGACGCTGTGCTGAGTCG
>SXGR01083512.1_pt1 | contig 10275 bp, 7 predicted proteins | sample 3174711 | NCBI WGS metagenome assembly SXGR01 (sample SAMN11356860, study PRJNA531348) | freshwater metagenome | isolation source: freshwater sample F1-60 | place: China: Fuxian Lake, Yuxi | collected 2017-12-25 | reverse complement strand
GACGAGGCCGAGCGCTGCCACCGCTTGGCGTTCATTTTCAGGGGGCTGCTACTCGACGTCGGCTCGCCGCGCGAGCTCATCGAGCGGCGCCACCTCGACGCCGCCGAGGTCGAGGTGGACGATCCAATGAAGGCGGCGGACGCCCTGCACGCGAGCGGCGAGGTCGAGGAGCTCGCCCACTTCGGTCGTCGCATGCGTGTGATCGTGAAGGGCGCCGACGCTCGCGAGGTGGCCGCGCGCGTGCTCGCCCAGGCCGGCATCGCGACCTCGATGCTCGAGGCGAGCCGCCCCAGCGTCGAGGACGCCTTCGTCAGCATCGTGCGGCACGAAGAGAGGTCCCGCGGGATGAGCGAGGCCGCCTCGTGACGCGCACGCTGGCCGTCGCGAAGAAGGAGCTTCAGCAGCTGCGGCGCGACCGGCTCACGCTCGCGATGATGGCGCTATTGCCGCTGATGCAGCTCTTGCTGTTCGGCTGGGCGATCAACACCGACGTGCGCAACATCCCCACGGTGATCTACGACCAGGACCGCTCGCGGGAGTCGCGAGAGCTCGTCCGCGCGCTGGAAAACACCGGGTTTTACCGCATCGCCGGTCACGTCGAGAGCTACGTGGAGATCGAGAGCGCGATGAAGCGGGGGCTCGCGCGCGCGGCGCTCGTCGTGCCCGCGAAGCACGCCGGAAACCTCACCACCGGCAAGACGGCGGCGCTGCAGCTCGTGGTCGACGGCTCCGATCCGATCACCGTCGGCTCCGCCACCAGCACGCTCGCGGCGCTCGTCGCGGCGCGCTCCCAACAGCTCGTCCTCGGTCGCCTCAGGAAGAGCGGCGCCGCCATCGTCGCCGAGCCGATCAAGCTCGAGACGAACACTTGGTATAACCCCGAGCTGCGCACTGCCGTCTACGTCGTGCCCGGCCTCGTCGGCGTCATCCTCACGATGACGATGGTGATGCTGACGGCGATGGGGATCGCCCGCGAGCGCGAGCGCGGCACGCTCGAGCAGCTCATCGTCTCGCCGCTGCGCCGCCCCGAGCTCGTGGTGGGCAAGATCCTTCCGTACGTGGTCATCGGCTACGTGCAGATGACGCTCATTCTGCTCGCGGGGCGCCTCGCCTTTGGCGTGCCCATCATCGGCTCGCTCGGGCTCTTGTACCTGCTCGCGTTCGTCTTCATCTCGGCGAACCTCGCGCTCGGCCTGTTCTTCTCGACCCAGGCGAAGACGCAGCAACAGGCGATGCAGATGTCGTTCTTCTTCATGCTGCCGAACATCCTCTTGAGCGGCTTCATGTTTCCGTTCGAGGGCATGCCGCGGGGCGCGCAGGTGCTGGCGCAGGCGCTGCCGCTCACGCACTTCCTGCGGATCGTGCGCGGCATCGCGCTACGCGGCGCCACGTTCTCGGACGTCGCCGCTGAGCTCGTGTGGCTCGCGGGGATCCTCGTGACCCTCATCACGGTGACCTCGCTCCGCTTCCGAAAGAAGCTCGCATGAGCGCGTCTGCCCCCCGCCGCTTCCGAGAGATCGCACGATGACGAGGCCCCGCAGCGACATCGATCGGCGCATCGTCCACGCGGCGCGCCGCCGCTTCCTCGCCGTTGGCGTCGATGGCGCGTCGCTGCGGCGCATCGCGGCCGACGCTCGCACCAGCATCGGCATGATCTATTACTACTTTCCGACGAAGGACGAGCTCTTCCTCGCCGTCGTCGAGGAGGTGTACGGCGCGCTCATGAGTGAGCTCGAGGGTGCGCTCGCGAGCGTTCTCCGGCTCGAGGAGCGCGTGCGCGCCGTCGGCAAGCACGTCGCGGCGCTGCGCTCGACCGAGCTCGACGTCATCCGGCTCGTCGTGCGCGAGATGGTCGGCAGCGGCAAGCGGCGCGAGCGGCTGCTCGAACGCTTCGCGCGTGGGCACCTCGGCCTCGTGCTCGGCGCGATGGTCAAGGGGATCGCGAGCGGCGAGGTCGCTGCGCGGCACCATCCGCTCGTCCTCACGATGGCCACGATCGGCGTCACGGTGTTTCCGCAGCTCGTGCGCCGCCTCGCCGACGGACGCCTGCCGATCGGCGCGCTGCCGAGCGCGGACGAGCTCGCCGCGAGCCTCGCCGACGTGCTCTTTCGGGGGATCGCCCCGCGCTCGGACGCGGGCACCTCGGCGCGCTTGCATTCGCGCGTGAAGAGAACGAAGGAGCGGACGACCGAGGGGACCAGGAAGGGAACACGATCATGACAACGACCTACCGATACGCCCTCGCCACTGTGCTCCTCATGCAAGCCGCAGCCGCACCCGCGCACGCGCAGCCTGCCGAGCCCGCCGCGAAGTCGAACGACACGGCCGCGGCGAGGGTCGCGCCCGTGCCACCCAGCGCCGCGGAGCTCAAGCAGCGCTTCGACGATCTGCTCGGACGTCCCGGCGGGCTCACGGCGAGTGAGGCCGGCAAGCGTGCCCGCGCCACGAGCCCGCTCGTGCGTGCCAAGAGCGCGCGCATCGCGGCCGCCGAATACGACGCGACGCAGGCCAAGCTCGGCTATTTCCCTCGCGTCTCGCTGACGGCCCGCTACGCGCGCCTCTCGCCGGTCGACGCGGGGAGCCTCGGCAGCGGCGACGGGAGCTTGGTCGTGACGCCCGCGCCCGCGGGGCCCATCGCGCCGGGCACGCCGCTCTTCGCCGCGCCCGCGTCGTTGTTCACGTTCCCGGTCATCCTCGACAGCTACACGCTCGCGGCGAGCCTCGCCGTGCCGCTCAGCGACATTCCGCTCCGCGTGGTCCATGCGCAGCGCGCAGCCGGGCACGCCGAGAAGGCGGCGAGCGTCGATCGCAAGGCGATCGAGCGCAGCCAAGTCACCAACGCGAAGCTCTCCTACTTCGACTGGGTGAGGCGCTCGCTGCAAGAGGTGGTCGCGGCCGAGAGCGTCGCGCAGGCCGAGGAGGCGCTGCGCGTGACGCGTGCGCTCGAGGAGGCAGGTCGCGCCTCGCCCGCGGACGTGCTGCAAGGCGAGGCGCAGCTCGCCGGCGCCAAGCTCATGCGCGAGCGGGCGCGGCACGGCGTCGAGGCCGCGATGAAGCGCCTGCGCGCGATGATGCACGACGACGCGAAGACGCCCTACGCCATCGGCGAGGATCCCACCTCGGAGTTCACGCCGCCCGCGGTCGCATCGCTCGACGAACTCTACGCCGAAGCGCTCACGCAACGACCCGAGCTCGAGGGGCTCGAGCGGCAGGGTGACGCGCTCGACGAGCAGCGCCGCGTGGTGAGCGCGGGCAACTGGCCCCGCCTCGATGCGTTCGCAAACTTCACGCTCGCGAACCCGAATCAGCGGGTATTTCCGCAGGTGGACGAGTTTCGCGGCACGTGGGATCTCGGCGTGCAGCTGACCTACAGCCCCAACGACACCGCGAGCTCGCTCACGTCGACAGGCGTGCTCGCCGCCAAGCGGGAAGAGCTCGCCGCGCAGGCCGCGGCCCTCGCCGACGCGATCAAGGACGAGGTCCGCGAGGCAGAGCTCGCGCTCCGCGAAGCGACGCTGGCGTTGGACACCACCGCGACCGGCCTCGCCGCCGCGGAAGAGGGCTACCGCGTGCGGCTCGAGCGTTTCCGGCTCGGCTCGGCGACGGCGCTCGAGATGTCCGAGACGAACGTCACGCTGCTCAGATCACGGCTCGACCGCATCGACGCGCAGCTCGGCCAGCGGATGGCCGCGCTCCGGCTCGTTCACGCGCTAGGTCGCGGCGTCGACTGAGGCTCGAGGACGCCGGGCGCGCGCGAGATGTCGCCACGCCGCCCCACATCCCACTACGCCGGCGCGCCTCCGCCCGTGCCGCAAACTCCGAGTCCACAAACCCGACGCTAGCACGGCGCTCGCTCACGATCGGCCCCCCTCGGGCCCGCCGAGGACCTCTCAAGCACGATAGGCGAACGCCACCCCTGGCGACAGCATCGGGGTCAGCACGGCGAGCGCATCGACGGCGATGCGGCCCGCTGCGAGGAGCTGCTCATCGCGCGGGCTCGAGGCCAAGGCGTGCTTGACCCGCAGGTACGCGGGCAGGTACGCGACCTCGCGCGCGAGCCCACCGCCTCGCACCGCGCGTGCCGCGATCCGCGCCGCATCGGCCGGCGCCGCGCCGACGTCCATGAGCTGGCGCGCGACGTCGACGAAGCTCGCCTGCGCCTCGACCATGCGACTGGCGACGTGGCGGCGTCCGAGCTCGGTGCGTCGCGGACGCGTGAGAAATCCCCCGCGATCTTCGCACACGAGCGCCCTGCCCTCTTGATCGTCGCCGCCGAACGCCGTGCCGACACGGAAGATCCCGAGCGACATCGAGTCGGCGCGGTGCCGCGGCGCGACGTGCCCGTCGAGCTCGTGCAGCACGGTGCGCTCGACGTCGCTCGAGGTGAGCTGCCGCCCAACGCACACGTAGACGACGCCGTTGCCGGTGGCGGCCAGGGCGCTCATCCGCGCTTCGACTTTCACCACGACCGGGAGGCGTCGCGCGCCGAGCTCCGCGCGCATCCGCGAGACGAGGCTCGCGGGATCGCTCGCGTCGTCGCTCACCGAAGTGCGCTCGGGCTCGCTCGGGGCGTCGCTCAGCGAAGCGCGCTCGGCCGATGCGGTGTCGTCCGCGTCGCGCGCGTGCGGGGCGAGCCAAGCCTGCGCCACCTGGTCCGCCTCGGCGTCGAAGCGATCGCGGCGCGGGTAACGCTGCCGCGCCAACGCGAAGAACGCCGCCGTGCCGACGGACTCGCACAAACGCCGCTCGAGCGCGAGCTCCCTCGCGCGAGCTGCGTAGAGCAAACTCGCCGGATCACCGATGGCGTCGAGCCCCTCGGCGAGCCGTGAGAGCTGCGCCGCTGTGTCGCTCTTCGCTGCCGCCTGGTAGGCGAAGCGAGGCTCGCGCGCGCCCCCCGTGGCCAAGGCCGCCGCGAGTTCCGCGAGCTCGCGGTCGAGCTCGAGCGGCGTCGCGTGACCGACGACCGCTGCGCCACGCTCCGCCTGCAGCAAGAGCGCTGCCGCCGGTCGCTCCCAGGCGAGGTCGCGGGCCAGCTCGCTCATGAGCGCGTTCGCTCCGCGTGGCTCGTGCGGGCGAGTGCCCCGAGTCCAAACACCACGCTAGAGGAGGTTCGCCGCAAGCTCCGCCAGCCCGCTTCGCTCGCCCTTCGTGAGCGCGACGTAGCCCGCGAGCCGCTCGTTCTTGAAGCGCTGCGCGACGACGCTCAGACCGTTCGAGGCATGATCGACGTAGGGGTGGTCGATCTGCTGCGGGTCGCCGGTGAGCACGACCTTCGTCCCCTCGCCGCAGCGCGTGATGATCGTCTTGACCTCGTGCGGCGAGAGGTTCTGCGACTCATCGACGATGAGAAACTGCTTCGGCAGGCTGCGGCCGCGGATGTACGTGAGCGGCTCGACCTGGATGACGCCGCTCTCGATGAGGGGCGAGTAGGCGCGCGCGTCGCCCCCCTTGCCGTGCGTGAAGATGAGCTCGAGGTTGTCGAAGATCGGCTGCATCCAAGGGTTGAGCTTCTCTTCCACGTTGCCCGGGAGAAAGCCGAGATCACGACCGAGCGGCATGACGGGCCGGCTCACGAGCATGCGCGCGTAGGTGCGGTCGACGGTCGTGCGCTGAAGGCCGGCGGCCAGGGCGAGGAGCGTCTTTCCGGTGCCGGCCTTGCCCATCAGGCACACGAGCGGCACGCTGTCGTCGAGCAGCAGATCGAGCGCCACGCTCTGCTCCTTGTTGCGCGGCCGCACGCCCATGACGCCGTCGCGGCCGACGCGGAGCGCCCGCACCGTGCGCTTGCCGGCGTCGAAGCGGCCTAGCGCGGTGTGGTTTTGCGACTGCTCGTTGCGGAGGAGCACGCCGCAGTTCGCGTAGAGCGCGGGGTGCGTCACCTCGACCTCGCCGGCCGTGAAGAACGCCTCGATGGTGGCCGGCGGGACCTGCACGTCGAGCACCGATTGCTCGAGATCGAGGTCGTGCACGCGCACGTTCTCGTAGGTCTGCGACGTGACCCCGAGCGCATCCGCGCGGATGCGGAGGTTCGTGTCCATGGTCACGAACACCGTGGGGAGCCCGTTACGGTCGCGGAAATCGATCGCCGTCTCGAGGATCGCGTGGTCGAGCGACCCGGTCGCGAGGCCCACCGGGAGCTCGTGGCGCTTCTTCGGGACGGCGATGGTGAGCGAGCCGCCCCCCTTCATCGGCACCGGCTTGCTCAGGGTGCCGTTCTTCGGCCGAAGTTCGTCGAGCAGCCGCGCGATCTCGCGTGCGTTGCGGCCGCGCTCGGACTGCTCGCGCTTGAACTTGTCGATCTCCTCGATCGCGTAGATCGGGATGATGACGTTGTTGTCCTCGAATTTGTGGACCGCGTACGGGTCGTGCAGGAGGACGTTGGCGTCGAGGACGTAGTTCTTCTTCATCGACTGCTCGGACGGGACTCTCGTGCTGTGTACGTCAACGGACCTGCGGGTCTCGCGGACGGGTGCTCGCTCCGCGCGAGCCGCTCGCCCCGCTGCGGCCCGCCACCCCGGCGAAGGCCGCACCCGTTCAGGCCGCGCCGGCTAGGGCCGCACCTCTTGGGAGAGGAGCCACTAGCACAAAGCCGAACGTGAGGGTTGATCTAGTAGACCGAGCTACGTAGAGTGCGCTCCGTTTTTCGATCGGGAGCCACACGCGTGTACATCATCACGAAGACGCCACGAAAATTGAATCGCACGAAGAGCGCTCGACTGCGCGCCGGCAAGAAGGCGAAGTCGCAGAAGCGTCGCAACCGCGTCTACCAGCGCTAGCTTCGTGCGGCGCTAGCTTCGTGCGGCGCTAGCTTCGTGCGGCGCTAGCTTCGTGCGGCGCTAGCTTCGTGCGGCGCTTCCAGGCACGGCATCGCGCCAGCGCCTTGGCTCGACTGCTCGGCCGACGCCGGCCGGAGCCTGCCCGTGGTGATCGCGACGCTCGCGCCCGGTGTGCCGCTCGGTGTCGCGTCGAGACCAGCGCACGAGCCGCAAACCTGACACGCCGGCAGTGCGTGCGCGAGCGCAGCCAGCAGCGCGCAGCGAGCAACGTAGTGGGCGAATGACGAGCTCACGGAGAGCGCGACGCATGCGGCCAGCCCCGAGGAGCCGGCCGCCGTTGTTGCCAACCGTTCCCTCAGCGAGCCGACGCGCGAGGCAGCTCGCCAGCGCTACTCCGGCCCAAGGTGGCATATCCCGTTTGTGCAAGTGCCCTCGCCGCAGCTCGTGCCCACCGGCCTGAAGCCGTTGTCGGTGCACGCCGCCGAGTTGCCGCTGCACGTGTCCTGGTTGGTGCACTCCGTTCCAGCATCGCCGCAGTTCGTCGTGTTCGCCTTGAAGCCGTTGTCGGTGCACGCGCCGGCGCCGTGGCACGTGTCCTGATTGACGCACACCGCCTCGGCATCGCCGCAGCTCGTGCCCACCACCTTGAAGCCGTTGTCGGTGCACGCCGCCGAGTTGCCGCTGCACGTGTCCTGGTTGGTGCACTCCGTTCCGGCATCGCCGCAGTTCGTGCCCTCCGTCTTGAAGCCGTTGTTGGTGCACGCGCCGGCGCCGTCGCACTTGTCCTGATTGACGCACGCCGCCTCGGCATCGCCGCAGTTCGTGTCGATGGCGACGAACTGATCGGCCGGGCAGCCCACCGCCACGCCGGTGCAGCTCTCCGCGAGGTCGCAATCTCCGGCCTGCGTGCGACACACCACCGTGTTGGCGGCTGGCTTGCAGCTGCCCGCCGTGCCACCGCACACAGCCTGGCTGCACGTGCTGTCGTTCGTGGCGCACTCGCCGTCCGGATCGGTGTCGACCGTCACCGGCGCGCAGGTCCCGTCGGCTACGCCAGTGTTTTTCTCGAGCGCCGATTCGCAGGTGGCGCTGCAGGCCGTGTCGGCGCAGACCTTGTCGCTGGCCGGGCAGAAGCCGGTGCTGCACTCCCTGCCGAGCTCGCACGCGACACCGTTGTCCTTGAGCTTGGTGCAGGTCCCGGCGTCGACGCTCGCGTCGCACCAGGAGCCTTCCTGGCAGTCGACGTGCTCGCCGCACGGCGCGCACACGCCGAGCGTCATGGCGCTGCCGCCGCTGCCGCCCGCGCCCGCCGTGCCGCCAGCTCCACCACCTGCGCTGCCGCCGCTGCCTCCCGCAGCCTGGCAATAGCCGCTGTTGCAATCGCCCTCGTCCGCGCAGTGGAGCTCGTTCGCGCACGGCGCGCACGTTCCGCCGCAGTCGACGTCCGTCTCGCCGGCGTTGGTGACCCCATCGGCGCAGTGCTCGGCGACGCAATTACCGCTGCCATCGCACACGACGCCCCCGTCTTCGGTGCAGGCGCTGCCCTTCGCGGCGTCGCTCTCGCCACACTTGCCGGCGCTGCAAGACCACTTCTTGCACGTGGTGTCCGCGCCGCACTTGGTGGCCACGTTCTCCGTGGTGCACTCGGGCGCCGCGCCCCCACCGCCGGTGTCGCCGCCCCCGCCCCCGTTCCCGCCGCTGCCGGTGGGATCGGGGATTTTTCTGCGGTCGGGCGCCACGAGGAGTTCGCAGCCGCCGCCCACGAGCGCGACGCCACCGAGCGTGGCCAACAGTACCGAAGTGACCTTGAGGCGATACGAAAGTCCGTTCATGACGTGGAAAGACATAGGCCAACCTCGGGCGCATGGCCACAGTTCCGTCGCGTGGTCGCGACCTCCCGCTCAGGCAGCCGATTCGGTCCGGCCCGGGTTTGGCTGGCGTCAAATTCCTCGTGTCCCGCAGCCAGCGTACGGCGTCGCCGACCGTGCCGGCGTACCGGCGTTCCCTCCTTCGCGGTCCGTCGCTGGCACCGGGCCTCCTGAAGGAGGAGCGCCGCCTCGACTGCGCGTCGCTTATGCGCCGACGCCAGAAGTCATGTGGTAACCGGAATGCGCGATGAAGATTGTCATCCCCGGTGGCAGTGGACAGGTCGGCCAGACGCTCGCCGAGAGGTTCCGCGAGCGCGGCGACGATGTGGTGGTGCTCGGCCGGCGCGCAGGGCCATCGGTCCCCGGGGCGGTGAGAACGGTCGCCTGGGACGGCAAGACTGCGGGCGATTGGACGAGCGAGCTCGACGGCGCCGACGTGGTGATCAATCTCGCGGGGCGCAACGTGAACTGCCGCTACAACGCGACCAACCGCGCCGAGATGATGAGCTCGCGCGTCGACTCGACCCGTGCCGTCGGGCTGGCCATCGCGCGCGCATCGCGCCCGCCGCGCGTCTGGCTGCAGATGAGCACCGCCACCATCTACTCGCACCGCTTCGACGCCGCGAATGACGAAGAGAGCGGGCTCATTGGCGGTGATGAACCCGACGCGCCGGCATCGTGGCGCTTCAGCGTCGAGGTCGCCAAGGCGTGGGAGCGTACTCTCGAGGAGGCGGCGACGCCGCACACGCGTCGCGTCGCCGCGCGCACGACGCTGGTGCTCGGGCCCAGTCGCGGTGGCATTTTCGACGTCCTGCTCGGTATGACCAGGCGCGGTCTCGGCGGGGCCGTGGCGGGCGGACGCCAATACATCTCGTGGATCCACGAGCGCGATTTCATCCGCGCGATCGAGCTGCTGATCGAGCGCGACGAGCTCGCCGGCGTGATCAATGTGGGTTCGCCCGGACCGATGCCGCAGCGTGAGTTCATGGCAGCGCTGCGAGCAGCCTGGGGCACGCGCGTCGGGCTACCGGCCACGAGCTGGATGGCGAGCATCGGCGCGTTCCTGCTGCGCAGCGAGACGGAGCTCCTGTTCAAGAGTCGGCGTGTGGCACCCGCTCGCCTGCTAGCCGCCGGTTTCGAGTTCGCGTTTCCCGAGTGGACCGCTGCTGCCGAGGACCTGGTGGCGCGCTGGCGAGCGGCACATGCGCCGACCGGAGATCGCCAGTGAGAAGGGTCGACGATCAAGGACTGAGGCTGAAGAGCGGTGCACAGATCGGCTGGCCCGTCGATCGGTTCGCTCGAGCTCAAGCTCGACGAGGATGAATCGGGGGTTTCCTAGCGCCGATGCGGTGGCCACGCGGGATGCTGCGGCGGCGGCGCGGGCTCCGATCCGACCGCTGGCCCGACCGCTGGCGGCGCCATGGGGATCGGCGCGCCAGCTGCATCCCTCGCTCCCTGGCGGCCCGCTTCATGAGCGGCGGGCGCCGGCGCGTAGCCGGGAGCGCGCGGCGCCGGACCCATTGGGTTGGGCCCACCCGGTGAGCCGCCACCCGGTGAGCCGCCACCCGGTGAGCCGCCGCCGGAGTAGCCGCCGCCGGAGTAGCCGCCGCCGGAGTAGCCGCCGCCGGAGT
>SXGR01292967.1_pt1 | contig 10277 bp, 12 predicted proteins | sample 3174711 | NCBI WGS metagenome assembly SXGR01 (sample SAMN11356860, study PRJNA531348) | freshwater metagenome | isolation source: freshwater sample F1-60 | place: China: Fuxian Lake, Yuxi | collected 2017-12-25 | reverse complement strand
TACAGTTCTACCATTGAACTACGCCCGCGCGGGGTGACGCATTCTAGAAGTAGATTCGGGCGAGAGGCAACCACGCGCCGTCAGGCTTTCACAGGCGGCGCGCGAGTCAGTCGCTGAGCACGATGCTGAGATTGCCGACACCGACGCGGGCCTCGATGCGCTGCTGACCGGCGCCCTGACCACTAACGCTGCCACCCACGGCGTACTGCCTTTCACGGCCGTCGAGTCCCTTCAACGAGACACCGCCGACACGGGTCTCGCCGTCGATCGTGCCGGCATTGGCGCGCGGTGTGCGAACGCTCGCATCACCGACACCTACCTGCAGCGTGATCGTGCCGACCGGGATGTCGAGCTCGGCATCACCCACGCCAAGGTCGACCTCGATGCGCTCGGCAGGCGCGGTGACCTTGATGTCGCCGACACCAGCTTTCACTTCGATCGCCGATAGCATTTTCTTTGGCAGGCGCAGCAACCAGCGCTCTTCAATGTTTTTGGCATCGACTTCGAGAGCGAGTTGATCGCCGCGGGTAGTCGCCGACATGTCGAGATTTTTGACGTCCGGCAGGGAGCTGAAAATGCCGGTCGTCCGCTTCGGTTTGATCGTGACGTGCGCTTCGAGCGTATCGCCCGTACCCCGCTCGATACGCACCGCGCCGACGCCGGAACGCAGAGCGAGCGAGGAGATCTCGGTGGCCTTGAAGGACCGGCTTCGCGTCACCTCAACGGCGGCAGCCACGTTGGTCGCCACTGCGAGGGCGATGAGTCCGAAGGCAAAAAAGGCGAGGCGAGCTGCTGGCATAGGTGTGGCGTCTACTGATATTGGTGATGTATCTCACTATATCACATAGATTCAGGCAGTGGTAATCCGTTGCGATCGGGGGCTTTTCGTACCGTGGACGGCAACGGGTCGGAACGAGCCGAGCCGGGGGTCGATCACGGTACCTTTCAGTCTGGAGTTGAACCATGTCCAGACAGTACCGATTCCACCAACTCGACGTGTTTTCGGCGGAAGCCTTCCTCGGCAACCCGCTGGCCGTCGTACACGACGCCGACGAGCTGACCTGGGGGCAGATGGCGGCCTTCGCACGCTGGACCAATCTCTCCGAGACCACCTTTCTGATGCGGCCGAGCGCCCTGGGCGCCGATTACCGCGTGCGGATCTTCACCCCGGGTGGAGAGCTGCCGTTTGCCGGGCACCCCACTCTTGGCAGTGCACGTGCCTGGCTTGATGCAGGCAACACGCCGCAAAACGCGGTCGAGGTCGTGCAGGAATGCGGCATCGGACTGGTACGTGTCCGGGTCGCAGGCGATCGTCTGGCCTTTGCCGCACCACCGCTGCGCCGTAGCGGGATTTTGGACGAGCAATTGCTGATGACGATCGTCGCAGGCCTGAAAATTTCGCGCAGCGACATCGTGATGCACCAGTGGGTCGACAACGGGCCGGGCTGGTGCGCAGTGATGCTGCGTTCGGCCGAGCAGGTTCTGAAGCTACAGCCAGATATGGGCTTACTCCGCGATCTCAAGCTCGGCGTCATGGGCCCCCTGCCTGCAGGCAGCACGGCCCTGTTCGAGGTCCGCGCTTTCGTGCCAGGTCTCGGCGTAACGGAAGACCCAGTCACCGGCAGCCTCAATGCAGGTCTCGGCGTCTGGCTGATCCGTACCGGTCAGGCCCCGCCCGAATTCACGGTTTCGCAGGGTCAAGCCCTGCAGCGACGGGGTCTGGTCCACATCGAGCGCCGGGGCGCGGACATCTGGATCGGCGGTGACGCCGTGATCCGGATCGAGGGCTCGCTGCACATCCATTAAAGTCGGGATGCCCGGAATGCTTGTATACAATTATTATGGATTTTAAATAATTCCTGAACTAATTTAGTTGCCTGACGCCGACCAAAGAAGTCGGCGGGAGGTCGGCTTCCATGAAAAGGCGCGATGTCCTTGAGCGTGCAGTCTTGACCCTACCCTTGGCCTCGGATCTCGGATCGGAAGCGCACGCGCAGCTCGAGGGGGCATCGACGAGCTCGCCTGCGAACTCGGTTTCGCGCTCGAACTACCGATCAGGAAAGCGGTCGCCGTCATCGGGGCGCTGCTGCACATCGCCCGCGAGAAACTTCCGACTCTCGAATTTGCCGAGGTCACTAAATTTTTGCTGGGCACCGAGCGCCTGATTTTCTAGACGGTCAACGAGGTGAACGGCGCACGGCCCACGACCATCGACGGTCTGGCGCCCATCCTCGCTAAACTTTCGATACCGGCTGAAGCGGGTGACAAAGCTCAAGCCTTCATTGCCCAGTATCTGCGCGAGAAAGGCGGACACAAAGTCGTCGCGTTGCTGCAGAAAGCCTGGAAGGTCTGACGCAGCGCCTCGACGGAGCGGTGGCCTCTTGGGGAGCGGCGCCCTATAGCTCGGTGCGTGCGTAGCGCATGACGGCGAGCATCAGCACCACGGTCAAAAAAAAGTCACCGAAACTCGTGTAGTAAAGCCAAGTGTCCTGACTCGTGAATTCAGCGAACAGCCAATTGACGCCGGCCATCACCAGACCCAAGACCCCGAGCCCAAGAGCAAGACGTTGCGGGTCCATCGGCTGCATCATATAGCGTAATAATCGCACGCCAAAATATTGCCCTTTGTTGAAGACGGCATCGCCCAGCGTGATGGTGGCTACGAGCACACCCAAAATAGTGCTCTTCATTTTCACGGCCCAGTCGTCCTGAAAAAACCAGGAGAATCCGGCCGAGATCAGCAGCATCACGATGCCGAAGATCGCCAGACCGCCGAGCAAATCGACTTTTACGAAGCGCTGTGCGACGACGACCGCCAAACCTGCGCCCGCCGTCACCAGCGCCGAGAGCGGTAAATCGTCAGTCAGTTTGACCAAAATAAAAAATAGAGCGCCGATTCCAATGTCTACGCCGATGGAATATTTGTTGCGCGAGAATTGTTCGGAAGCCCGCGTCATCTCGGCTATGCCGCTTTGATGCTCGGCCTTCCACTCGACCGCTGTCTTGTTACCGACCGTCGAAAAGTGCATGACCCGGCCCGGGTGACTCTCGAAAACCAATATGTTATCGAGACGAACCGAGATACCGATGCGCAACCAGTCGATATAGCCCAACTCGATCTTAACCTGACGTCCGTCGGCCAGCGTGACTGCGAGTCGATGATTCCGCCAACCTGCAGGTTGCATGACATCGGTAAAATCCTGTGCGAGTAATTCCTTGTCACGAAACACCCGCGACGCTATGGTCTTGAAGCCGACCACGGCCTCGGCCCGATAGATCTCGCCATCAAGCGCGAACTTGAAGTGATATGTCCAGAGTCTCATCGCGATCCCTCGTTAGCCGAATCCGTCGATGGTCGATCAATGTAGTTCAATGAATGAATTCCGCGGTCACACCGCCGCTCTCGCGAACCACGTGATGACTGAGCGTCGCACCGACATTTTCCGTAGCGCGCTGCGAGCGAAAATTGGTAACCGCCACGTGAAACCAGACGCGGTCGACGAACTTGAATGCGTTCTCGAGCATCAGCACTTTCAACTCGCGGTTGAAAAGACCACCCCCGGTGACCAGCAAGCGCTCGAACAAGGCACTGAAGACCTCGAGCCGCCAGCAATCATACGCCGGATGGTGTTGCCAGATGAGGGGGTCCGACGACACGCCATGGAGCGCACCGAAATCGCTACGAACGAGCGCTTGCACGAGCAGTAACCCGCCTGTCAGCGTCAGCTGAAAATCGAAGCTCACCGCAACGCGGCTTCGAGACTGATTCATGCTGACTTCGGATGGGGGCCCATACGCAACCAAACAACCGACGGGATTATATTCGCGGTCGATCGTGATACCTTGCGTTGTCATGAAAACCAAACAGGAAATCGTCGAAAACTGGCTACCCCGTTACACCGGAACCCCGCTGGAGGGTTTCGGGAAGTTCGTGCTGCTGACCAACTTCGGTAACTACCTCGAACTTTTCGCCGAGGAAACCGGCGCCGAAATCGTCGGCCGCGACCGACCGATGCCGAACGCCACCACCGATGGCATCACGATGATCAACTTCGGCATGGGCAGCGCCAATGCCGCGACCGTGATGGATCTGCTGTCGGCCATCTCGCCCACGGCGGTGCTGCTGCTCGGCAAATGTGGCGGGCTCAAGCGCAAGAACCAGATCGGCGATCTCGTACTGCCGATCGCGGCCATTCGCGGTGACGGTGCATCTGACGACTACCTGCTGCCCGAGGTACCGGCACTGCCCGCGTTCAGTCTGCAGCGCGCGGTGTCGACCGTGATCCGCGATCTCAACTGCGATTACTGGACCGGTACAATCTACACCACCAATCGACGCGTCTGGGAACATGACGACGAGTTCAAAGAATATCTGCGCAAGACGCGCTGTATGGCGATCGACAGGGAAACTGCGACGAACTTTGCCGTGGGTTTTGCCAACGCGATCCCTTCAGGGGCCTTGGTACTGGTGAGCGATCAAGCGATGGGCGCCGAGGGCGTGAAGACCGAAGCCTCGGATCGCCGTGTCACTAACGAATTCGTACTGCGACACATCCGTATCGGCATCGAAGCCTTGCGTCTCATTCGTCGCCACGGCAAGAGCGTCAAACACCTGCGCTTCGACGAATAGAGAGACTCACGCCGAAGCGCTTTGCAATGTTTCGCTTTTCCAGATCTTCGCCTACTGCCTCGCCATCGCTGATGGCTTCGAGGTTGCGGTTGGTCTCGTTGCGCAGCACCATGACCATGTCGGCCGTGACCTCGAGTGCGAACGGAAACTCGTGCCAGGTGCCCACGTGTATCAGTAAGCCGCAATCGCCCGCGAAGCGAAAAGCTCAAGCCTGCGCGAGATCGGGCAGGTCGCTCGCCGTCGGTGGTGCGAGAACCGCACACCACGGTGAGACATTGAGCGGAATGAAGGCCTGCGTGTGTTTAAAGTGCCGTTCCATCCAGATCACTTCGAGCGGACGTGGATGTACTCTCGCCAAAGAAAGACAGGTATCGGCATCGGATGAGAATGCCGGTTTTTCCATAAGCTCGACCGCACCGTCGTAGAAGCGCGTCCGCGCCACGGGTCGACCGCGACCAAAAGCCAGAAGTTCGCCGAACGGTGCGATATTTTCGGTGGTGGCCTGCTCGAGCTCAAGCTCCAGACGAGGCAGGGCGGACATCGCGGAACCGCCCATCGCCTGCTCTCTCAGCGGAAAACTTTGGCCCAGAAATTTTTCATGTCTTCCCACGACTGGCGATCGGTGCGCTCGTCGTAGGCCAGCGGCAGATTATATTTTTTGCCCTTGTCGGTCGCTTCGGGATTGGTGAAGCCGTGCTTCGCACCCGGATAGGAGTGGAACTCGTAGTCGGCACCGAGCTCTTCCATTTCCGTGCGAAACGCCGCTTGGTCTTCGGCCGGCACCATGCCGTCGGCCTCGCCGTGACAGATGAGCACGGCGGGCTTGAACTCGCCTTTCTTCGCCTGATGGGCTGCACGCAGCGCGCCGTGAAAACTCGCAACGCCGCACAGCGGCAACCCGATGCGCCCCATGTGCAACGACAAGGCGCCGCCGAGGCAATAGCCCATAGCACCGACACGATCGGGATCGATCAATGGGTGTGCACACAAGGTTTCGTAGGCGGCCTTGAGCCGCTCGCCGAGCGCAGCGACGTCGGTGAAGAGACCGTTCATGAGCGTACCGGCCTCGCTCGAATCGGTCGCTTCGAGACCATCGCCGTAAACGTCTGTCGCCATCGCTACGAAGCCGAGTCCGGCGAGCTCGCGGGCGCGACGTCGCAGATAATCAGTGAGCCCCCACCACTCGGGAAGCACGAGCAGACCCGGTCGCTTGCCCTCGCGCGCGGGATCGTAGGTGAGGTAGCTGGCGAACTCGCGACCGACGGCGTGATAACGAACGATTTCGGTATGGGACTGATCAGGCATGACGACAGAATCCTCGAACTGGGAAGGGGGCAGACCCGGCTGCCACCGCAAAGCTTGCGTAAGTTGTACTCTGTAATCTCAAGGTCGCTGCCGCGCAAGTCCCTTGAATGACTGATGCCATAATGCGGGCGATGGAAGCTGTCTCACCGCCACAACGCCGTATTCGCAGCTTCGTTCTGCGCGCCGGCCGGATCACGGCGGCGCAGCAGCGAGCGCTCACGGATTTGTGGCCTCGGTACGGCATCGATCTACCCGAGCCGCCAATGCTGCTCGATCTTGACTCGTTGTTCGGGCGCAAGGCGCCACGCTCGCTCGAGATCGGCTTCGGCAACGGCGATAACTTGCTCGATCTCTCCAAAGCACAGCCGGAGCGCGATTTCATTGGGGTCGAAGTACACCGTGCGGGGGTCGGGCATCTGCTGCTGGCGGCGCATGAGGCCCTGCTCACCAACCTGCGGGTGATTTGCCACGATGCCGTCGAGGTTCTCGAACGCTACCTGGCGCCGAACTCGCTCGATGAGGTGCTGATTCTGTTCCCAGACCCATGGCACAAGAAGCGACATCACAAACGTCGCTTGATACAACCGGCGTTTGTGACTCAGCTAGCCTCAAGGTTAGCGACAGGCGGACGCCTGCAGCTCGCCACCGATTGGCAGCCCTACGCGGCGCAGATGCTCGAAGTCGTAGGCGCCGACGCTCAATTCGAGAATCTTGCCGAGGATGCATCGGCCGCGGGCTTCATGCCTCGACCCGAGTGGCGGGCGCTCACCCGTTTCGAGCGCCGCGGCCAACGCTTGGGTCACGGGGTATGGGATCTTTCGTTCGAGCGCCGCCGCTGACGCGAATCAGTTGATATCGAAACTCGCACGGATACCGTCGACGATGAACTGTACCGCGAGCGCACCGAGCACCACACCGAGCAGGCGGTTGGCGACATTGGTGCCGGTGGCGCCAAGAATGCGCATCAGCGGACCGGCACCCAGCAACATCACCAAAGAAATGAGCAGAACCAGCACGGCAGCCGCGAGCAGTACAGCGAACAACGCGGGCTGATCGAGTACCGATACCGGGCCGAACCAGAGCAGGATGGTGGTCAGCGCACCGGGGCCCGACATGAAAGGAAACGCCAGCGGAAACACCGAGATATCGGCACGGCGGCGACTCTCCGCCTGCTCATCCGTCGAGGTACGGGTCCCGGACTCGCGCGCGAAGACCATCTCGAGTGCGACCAGAAACAGCAGAAGGCCGCCGAAAATACGGAACGAATCGATACTGATTCCCATGGCCGCGAGAAATGCGGCGCCACTCAGCGCAAAACCGACGATGATCATGCCGGCGACGATCACCGATTTGATCGCCATCCGTTTGCGATAGGCCGCGTTCGCCCCCTCGGTCAGCGTCGCGAACACGGGCACGAGCGAGATCGGCTCGACTACCACAAAAAACACGACGAAAAACTTGAGGAAGGATTCGATCATTGGCGCGACTCGGCGGGCCTATGGGGGCGCGCATTGTCCACGTCATCGGAGTTCGATGCCAGTACGATGTCATCACCCTGTAACGCGACCGCGAGCGGGCGCAGCTTGCGCCCCAGACAAGGACCCGCCACACAACCGCCGCTCACCGGATCGAAGAGCGCGCCGTGCGAGGAACATTGGATGAACTTCCGATCGGCCGTCAGGAAGCGATGCGGCCGTAGCTCGAGCGGATGTCCTGCATGCGGACAACGATTGACCCATGCACGCAGACCGCCATCATCGAGGCGAAGCACGAAACCCGTGAGCGGCCAGTCGCCATGGCCAATTTGAAATCCGCGACTGCCAGTCTCGGCAAGATCGGCCAGCTTGCAAAGAATCGCGTCGGTCGGAATCGACGCGTTCATGGCAAATCGAATTCTGCAATGCGCGCACGCTGCCACCAAACCATCGCAAGCCCCGGCAAGGCCGCAAAAAACGTGAGCACGAAAAACGGTGCCCAGCCGAGCGTGTCGGAGAGAATGCCGGCCGGAGCGCCAAGCAGATTACGCGGCAATACGGCGATGGCTGACAGCGCCGCATATTGAAAGGCGCTGAAACGTACGTCGCAAATTCCCATGATGAATACGACCAGTGCTGTATTGCCCATCGAGCCCACGAAGTTGTCGAGGAACACCACTGCCGACATCAGGGCCAGATTGTTACCCTGAAGGGCGACCAGGAAATAACCGAGATTCGCGATGGCCTGTACGACGCCGAACAACAACAAGGCACGTACTAGACCCAACCCCACGAGCCAAAGACCACCGACCACGGCACCGGCGATGTTGGCGATCAGCATGACGGTCTTGGTGACTGCACCGATCTCGGTCTTGCTGAAGCCCACATCCATCAAGAACGGCGTGAGCAACTTGAGTGCGAATGCATCACCGACCTTGTAGAGTACGATGGTCAACAGCAACAGCAACATGCCTTCGCCGGCCAAAAGTTGTCGCAAGGGACTAGTGACCGCCTCTTGCAGGGTGCGTGGTGGTGGCGCCCGCTGCTCCGGTTCGGGTGCGAAAAAAGTCACCAGCGTCACCGCAAGCATGCCGCCCGCCATGACGAAGTAGGTACTGCGCCAACCGATCAGGTCGGCAAGAATCAGTGCGCCCGCAAAAGAAAACCAAGCCGCCAGGCGATAACCGAGATTCGCCGCGGTGGCCGCGGGCCCGCGCTCGGCAGACGAGACGAGATCGGTGCGCCAGGCGTCGATGACGATGTCCTGCGACGCCGAAAAAAACGCCACCACCACGGCGAGCGCCGCAAAAAGCGCAAGGCCCTGCTCCGGCCCGTGGGTGGCCATCGCGGCGAGCGCTGCGGCTAGGGCGAGCTGAAAGATCAGAATCCAGCCGCGACGACGCCCGAGAAACGGCATCGAAAAAAGATCGAGCAAAGGCGCCCACAAGGGCTTCAGGGTATAGGCCAGGCCGACCAAAGAAAGCCAACCGATGGTGGTGTTGGAGATAGCGGCATCCTTGAGCCAAGCCTGCATCGTCGCTTCGGTGAGATTGAAGGGTAAACCCGAGGCCACTCCCATCACCACCACAGCGCCCAGCCGCGGGCTCGTCAGAATGTCACGCAGCCGCGGCTTGGCGGAATCTTTGGTATCGCTCATGACTTTGACATCCCCTTCGATCGAGCAAGCTTCAGGTCGTAGTCGAGAATGAGTGGTGCATGATCGGAGAACCGGCTGCCCTTGTGAATGTGTACACGATTCGCCGCCCCCGATAGTCCTTTGCTGACGATCTGGTAATCGATTCGCCAACCCACGTTTTTCGACCAGGCCTGCCCGCGATTCGACCACCAAGTGTATTGGTCGGGTTGGTCGTTGACTTCGCGGAAGGCATCGACGTATCCGGCAGTACTCAGGAGCTCGTCCATCCAGGCACGCTCTTCGGGCAGGAAGCCCGAGTTTTTCTGGTTCGACTTCCAGTTTCGTAGATCGAGTTCTTTGTGAGCGATGTTCCAGTCACCAGAAAGAATGTACTCGCTCTTACGACGTCGCAGGCGCTTCAAAAAAGGCATGAACGCGTCCAGAAACCTGAACTTCGACGCCTGGCGCTCGGGCCCCGAGGAACCGGAAGGCAAATAGAGCGACACCACGGCCAGCTTGCCGAAGCGTGCCTCGAGATAACGCCCCTCGCGGTCGAACTCGTCGACGCCGAACCCGCGGACGACTTCTTCGGGTTTCTGGCGGCAGTAAAGCGCCGTACCCGAATAACCCGGCCTCTCGGCATCGAAGAAGTAGCGCTGGTAGCCGGCGAGTTCGACGTCGTGCCCCGCAAGCTGAGATCCGTGCGCCTTGGTCTCTTGCAGGCAGATGACGTTCGCGTCCTGGCCGCGCAGCCACTCGAAGGCACCCTTCGAGGCGGCCGAACGTATGCCATTCGCATTCAAGGTGATCACGCGCACCGCGATATGATAGTGGCATGCGGCCTCACCAAAGCAGATTCATCGAACTCGCCCTCGCCCGCTCGGCCCTACGCTTCGGCCGCTTCACGCTGAAGTCGGGACGAGAAAGTCCGTACTTTTTCAATGCCGGGTTGTTCAACGACGGCGAAGCCCTCGCGGTGCTCGGTCAGTGTTATGCCGCTGCACTGCAAGTGTCGGGAGTCGGCTACGACATGTTGTTCGGACCGGCCTACAAAGGCATTCCGCTGGTCGCTACAACCGCAGTCGCACTTGCCGAACGGTATGGCCGCACTGTGCCTTGGGCGTTCAATCGCAAAGAAGCGAAAGATCACGGTGAAGGTGGCCAGATGGTCGGCCGCCCGCTTGCCGGGCGTGTGGTCATCGTCGATGACGTGATCACGGCCGGTACGGCG
>SXGR01002123.1_pt1 | contig 10278 bp, 4 predicted proteins | sample 3174711 | NCBI WGS metagenome assembly SXGR01 (sample SAMN11356860, study PRJNA531348) | freshwater metagenome | isolation source: freshwater sample F1-60 | place: China: Fuxian Lake, Yuxi | collected 2017-12-25 | reverse complement strand
GAGTTTGAAACCTGGCTACAAACAAACCGAGGTTGGAGTATTTCCTGCTGACTGGAAAGAAGTCCGCCTCGGCGAGATCTGTGAATTTGTGAAGACAATCGCTCTGTCCCGATCACAGCTGGGAGTTAACCATGGTGTCGGATGTATCCACTACGGGGATATCCATACAAAGTTCAATGATCGCCTTGACTGCTCAAGTGTTCAATTACCAATGGCTAAATCGGAAATGGTCGTAGGAGTTACAAGATTAAAAGTTGGAGATCTTGTTATCGCCGACGCATCAGAAGACCTGGCTGGAGTTGGTAAGGCTATTGAGATCTTGGGCATTCCTGAATATGGTGTCGTGGCGGGACTGCACACTGCAGTACTTCGGCCACAAGTTGGACATTTTGCGAAGGGATTCTTGGGACAACTTCAACATATGCCAAAGTTTAAGAAACAAGCACGAGTGCTTGCATCTGGCCTAAAGGTTTATGGACTTTCAAAAACCTCGATAAGCAAAATCTCGCTAGAAATTCCACCATTGAAGGAGCAGGAAGCAATCGCTGAAGCCCTTAGTGATGTTGATGCCTTGGTCGATTCGCTGGAAGCGCTTCTCACCAAAAAGCGAAACATGAAAACTGGCGTGATGCAGGAACTGTTAACTGGTCGTACTCGTCTGCCAGGTTTCACCGGTGACTGGAAAGAAGTACGCCTCGGAGCGTTTGCCGAAATAGTAATGGGACAGTCGCCTGACTCGCAGTACTACAACTTGGAAGGTCATGGCCTTCCATTGATTCAAGGAAATGCTGATATTAAGAATCAAAAGTCAATAGCGAGAGTGTGGAGCTCAGTTGCATCAAAGAAGGCCAAGACGGGTGATGTGCTGCTAACGGTTCGCGCTCCTGTAGGGGCGGTAGCGATCGCATCTCAAGATGTATGTCTCGGGCGAGGTGTATGCGCGCTCTCACCGATGGCAGGGGACATCATGTTTCTTTATTATTCCTTAGTCACAAATGAATCAAAGTGGAAAGTATTGGAACAGGGGAGCACGTTTACGGCTGCAAATTCGAAGCAAGTGTCAGATTTCTTGATTGATGTTCCGCAAAATTTAGAAGAGCGGAAGGCAATTGCTGCAGTGCTCTCAGATATGGATGATGAGATCGAGGCTCTCGAGAAGCGTCTTGTTAAGACTCGCGATTTGAAGCAGGGTATGGCGCAAGAACTCTTAACGGGAAGGACGCGGTTGGTATGAACCAGGTCGGTGCGCCGGAACGGGCAACCCAGAACAGGGTTATCAAATTGTTTACAGACGAGTTGGGTTACCGGTATCTCGGTGATTGGACGGATCGCACCAATAACAGCAATATTGAAGAGGACATTCTTTCAGCTCACCTCAAGAATTCTGGTTATAGCGATTCTTTGATTACTAAAGCGATTGCGGAGTTAAAGAAAGAAGCTGATCATCCTGGTCGCAGTCTGATCGAAAACAATAAAGAGGTCTACCGGTTGTTGCGTTACGGCGTTCAAGTGAAACTTGAGGTCGGTCAGCAGACACAGACCGTTCACCTTGTTGATTGGAAGCAATCATCGGTAAACGATTTTGCAATTGCGCAAGAGGTGACCTTAAACGGGAATCATGAGCGTCGACCGGATTTGGTTCTTTATATCAATGGCATTGCTGTTGGGGTGATAGAGCTCAAAAATAGTCGGGTGTCGGTCGGTGAAGGTATCCGCCAGAACTTGTCTAATCAAAAACCTGAGTTCAATCAATGGTTTTTCTCCACGGTTCAACTTGTTTTCGCAGGTAATGACACCGAAGGTTTGCATTATGGCGCCGTAGGTACGCCCGAGAAGTTTTTCATGAAGTGGAAAGAGGACGAAGAAGATAATTCGCGTTACAAGCTCGATAAGTACCTTCTTAAAATGTGTGACAAAGTGCGTTTGCTTGAATTTATTTATGATTTTGTTTTGTTTGAGCCTGGGGTTAAAAAGTTGCCACGCGTTCACCAATATTTTGGAGTCAAAGCTGCCCAAAATCATGTGAATGAACTCAAGGGTGGAATCATTTGGCACACCCAGGGCAGTGGCAAGAGCATTGTGATGATCATGCTCAGCAAGTGGATCCTCGAGAATAAACCGAATGCTCGGGTGCTGGTGCTCACTGACCGTATTGAGCTCGACAAACAGATTGAGGGGTTCTTTAGGTTGGCCGGGGAGAATATTCTCCGAACGAGCAGCGGCGCGGGTCTTATGGCAAGTTTGGCTAAACCTGGGGAAAGACTGCTGTGTTCATTGGTTCATAAGTTTGGTCGGCAGGGTGTTGACGATTTTGAATCGTTTATCGCCGGTCTTGCGGAAAATCCTGTCACTGTTGCCGGTGATCTGTTTGTTTTGGTTGATGAATGCCATCGAACTCAGAGTGGGAAACTGCATCGCACGATGAAAACAATGCTCCCAAATTCAGTTTTTATCGGTTTTACGGGTACGCCTTTGTTGAAAGCGGATGTCAAGCAGAGCAGAGAGGTCTTTGGAGATTACATTCACACTTACAAATTCAGCGAAGGTGTCAAAGACGGTGTTGTCTTGGATCTTGTGTATGAAGCCAGGGATATACCGCAGTCTTTGGTTGAGGGTGAAAAAGTTGATGAATGGTTTAATGCTAAAACCTCGGGGTTGAACGAGTGGCAGAAAGCGGCATTGCGCGAGCAGTGGGCGACTATGCAAATAGTTTTGAGTTCTAAATCTCGTATGGAGATGGTTGTAAAAGATATTATTTTCGACTTTGCCACCAAACAGCGGTTGTCTAGTGCTCGTGGTAATGCGATCTTGGTTGCTTCAAGCATTCTTGAGGCTTGCAAGTATTTTGAATTGTTTCAAAAGACAGTTTTCAAAAACAAGTGTGCAGTTGTGACGTCATATAACCCGAACGCTCAGGATGTGGTGCTCGAGGAAGTGGGCGCAAATACCGAAACCGATAAGCAATTCATTTTTAATACGTACACCGATCTGCTTAAGACGGTTGTAAGCCAACCAAACAAGACAAAGACCGAGGTTTACGAGGACAACTCTAAGCAGTTGTTCGTGAGCCAACCTGCGGACATGAAATTGTTGATTGTTGTCGACAAGCTTCTCACCGGATTTGATGCTCCGAGTTGTACGTACATGTATATCGATAAGTCGATGCAGGACCATGGTTTGTTTCAGGCCATTTGTCGGGTCAATCGTCTTGATGGTGACGACAAAATGTATGGCTTCATCGTTGACTACAAGGATTTGTTCAAAAAGGTGGAGAACGCAGTTGCGGTGTATTCATCCGAGGTTGATGATTCGGAGGGCGGTAACGAGCCGATGTTGAAGGATCGGTTGAAGATGGCGCGTGAGCGTCTAGATGGATCGCTTGAGACTCTTTCGCTGCTTTGTGAACCGGTCGAGCCGCCAAAGAGCGAACTTAATTACATCCATTACTTTTGTGGCAACACCGAGATTGAAAGCGACCTTAAGGCAACTGAGCCGAGACGGGTGTCTTTGTACGTTTCTGTTGTTGGTTTAGTGCGCGCATACGCCAATATCGCAGATGACTTGCTTGCCGCAGGGTACACCGCTGACGAGGTCAAGAAACTCAAATCTGATGTTGAGCGCTATGTGGCATTGCGTGAGACGATTCGTCGTGCCAGCGGAGAGACGATTGACCTCAAGGCCTATGAAGCAGACATGCGGTATCTCATTGATACGTATATCGCTGCCTCGCAGCCGCGAGTGGTCTCGGAGTTTGATGACATGCCGTTGGTCGACCTGATTATCAAGTCTGGTGTTGCGGATGCGATCAATTCGCTTCCTCATGGAGTTAAGGGCGATAAAGCGGCGGTGGCTGAGACGATTGCAAACAATATTCGTAGCACGATTATCAAAGATCATCTCAATGACCCTGCGTTTTACGAAAAGATGTCGGCGGTTCTCAAGGAGATCATCGAGGATCTCAAGTCCAAACGTGATGACTATGAGAAGTATCTCAAGCGCATAGCCGATCTTGCAAAGCTGATTCGTGCTGGTGGTGCTGGGGATCTTCCTCAAGCAATGGCAACGCCAGGTCTTCGGGCGATTTTCAATAACCTGGTAGTTGACGTTGATGTTGTGGAAAGGGAACGTTTAGCAATAGCTATTGATGCCGTGGTAAAACGAGTGCGCCCGGACGACTGGCGTGGAAATCTGGTGAAAGAACGGGTTATTCAACAAGCGCTGTTTGATGTGTTGAAGGACGGGCAAGAAGTAGAGAAATTGTTCACGGTAATCAAGAATCAATCCGAGTATTAATGTCAAAGAAAATAGTTGTTGCGGGGATTGATGTTTCGGTTACACGCAAGAAAATCAAGAACGTCCATCTGAGCGTTTACCCGCCGAATGGGGTTGTGCGCATATCCGCTCCCTTACGAATGAGCGACGAGACTCTTCGCGTTTTTTTGGTCGCCAAGGTTGGTTGGATTCGTTCACAACAAACAAAGTTGCAACAGGCACAACGCGAGACTCCGAGGGAATATGTTGATCGGGAAAGTCACTATTTTTGGGGATCGCGGCTTTTGCTTAAAGTAAAAACACAGGAGGTGCCGGCAACCGTGGAGGTTAAATCTCAACAAATGGTTTTACGGATCAGGCCGGGGTCGACCTTGGAAAGTCGTGAGGCTGTTGTCCATGCTTGGTATCGGGATCAGGTTCGTAGCGCAGCCGAGCCCCTTATCAAAAAGTGGGAAAATAAGTTGAACGTGCGCGCAAATAGTTTGTATATACAAAAAATGAAAACTAAATGGGGTTCGTGCAATACGACAAAGAAAAACATCCGGCTAAATACGGAACTCGGTAAAAAACCTAAAGAATGCTTGGAATACATAGTTGTTCATGAGTTAGTTCATTTATTGGAACCGAGTCATAACGCGAAGTTTCAAGAGTTGATGGACACGCATTTACCTAACTGGCGAGCACTTCGCTCCCAGCTGAATTTGTCCCCTCTGGCGCATTCCGATTGGAAGTACTAACTCAGCGCCCTTGGTCAGTCAGTGCAAGCATCGTCAGAACTCTTTCCGGTGTTGGGTGTGCAAACCCAAAGAAGCGGCTCCTTTGTGCAAGGCGATTCCTGTCTAGCGCCTTTTGGGTGTGTCGCTCAGATCGTTGATCCACTTTTCAATGTCGCTTTGTTTGAATCGTATTTTTCCGTTCGTTAGGTGAAAGCTCCTAGGGGCCTTACCTTTGGCGCGCCATAGGTCCAACGTGCTTCTCGATATTTGTAGCTGAGAGCAGAGTTCCATCAAGGTCAGGTATTTATGTCCCCCCGGGGTTGGTATGGTTTTAGCTTGCCCGCATTTTCTTGTGTTTTTTCGATTTTTTATCGCTTAGAAGACGTTCGAGTTTCGCTTAGGAGAAGGGCGCGAGGTCACCGGGAAGTCACGCCGGGCCTGATTGTCAGACTTATGTGCATACTCCACTATTCAATCATCGACATGGTTTAGCCAAATGCGCGAATTGCGCGAACTGCATTTCCGGCAGTGCGGAATTTACTGCGAGTTCCCTTACCGGTTTCTCCCTGTCCGCCATTGCTAAAAACTTGCGCCCAGGCGAAGTTGGTGCACATGCGGCCGATCTTGCAGGTGGCTCCTACTTCGCTTGAACTCCAGTAGGCCGAATCGACAAATGCACCAAGAGGCGGAGCATGTTTTTTTAGATTTGTATAGATCAGACCCAGTTCATCTTTGGAAGGCAGGAACCAATCAGAATATGTACCGACGGTGAGGTTGGCCGCAAGTACTCCAGCACCTGTTGTACACGCTGGCGTGATGGAGTCAGCCGTACCCGTTGTCATGATGAGAGTATTATGCGCACCAAATCCAATGTCGGTGCTAAACGGGATGTCGTCAAGGGTGATGGCATGCGTTGTGTCAGAACACCATCCAGCATCCAAAGAGACATCAGTTGGCGCAACTTCTAAATAGATTCCACCAGCACTGATTCCGGCGACAGAATTAATGGCGGTGGGGGAGACATAGAAAACAATTCCGCCACTCTGAGTGATGTCTCCGATTTTGCAAGCACCGCCAGACGCACATGAGGCGACCGTTGGCGACGTGGGTTTTTTGATCCAGATAAGTTTTTTGCCCACCTTTGTGCACACCAGCGTTACTTTTTTTCCCTTCGCTGTGTACGACATTGTTGTTTTGGCTTTTTTACAGGAGTCACCACTTCGAGCCGCAGAGGCGATGCTGGGGAGAGTGATTATTGAAACGAGGCAGAGCACCGCCGTAGCAGTAGGAACAAACCGGCGTGAGGCCCTCATGGCGAGACAATAACACTTCAGAGTAAGGCTGAAGTAAGAGCGTTGCGGCTGTGGCAAGATGTCTAGATGACAAGAAGTTTTGATACTCACGACAAAAATGTGGTGGTTACTTCAGGAGGACAAAGAGTCCACAAGGACCACTTAGCCCAAAGCGACGTCATAAAGGCGCAGTTTGATGAGGTGCGATCAGGGGTTTGGTGTCTGATCGGAAATGGTCTATCGAACCAGACTTTTATTCAGGCACCTGAGGGCATTATCGCTATTGACACCGGTGAATCTGAAGAAGAAATGACAGAGGCGCTTCGTCGACTTCGACAAATTACCGACGCACCGATTGCTGCAGTTATCTACAGCCATTTTCATTATGTTGAGGGAACCACCGCAGTGTTTAAGGAGGCAAATCATGTCACGCCACTGCCCATCTATGGACATGAGAAGATTGGGTACAATAAATCACGCATCGGAGCAGAAATTGCTCCAGCGTATGTGCGCGGAATCGTAGAGCAGTTCGCAATTGCAATGCCAGCAGATGGCCCCGATGGAACAGTAAATGTTGGTCTCGGATTTTGGTTTCGTAACCCAGCTTTTCAAACGGTGACTGCAGGCTATTTGCCAGTGACTCATCCAATCGGAGAAAGTGCGTCACTCACTATTGCTGGTTTGCGTGTCGAAATGAAGCATTCGCCTAGCGACTGCGATGACTCAATCAATATGTATTTCTCCGAGATTGCAACGTGTGTTCACAACTCGGTGTGGCCAACCGTATTCAATGTCTATGCGATTCGCGGAGAGGAATATCGAGACCCACGTGTATTGATACCTGGAGTTGACAACATTATTAATTGGGCACCTGAATACATGGTCGCGACGCACGGTCCGGCGTTAACTGGAAAAGACAACATTCTTGAGAAAGCAACTCGGTACAGAGACTCTTTGCAGTTCATGTGGGATCAAACCGTTCGAGCTATGAATAAGGGATGGACGATGGACGAGATCGCATCTGGCGTGACACTGCCAGCCCTCTATGACGAGGATTATCTCACGTCGGAAAGATATGGAGTTGTTGAGCATCACCTGCGTCAGATCTACATTGGGCTGCGCGGTTGGTTTGATGGGGATGAATCCAAGTTGTTCCCACTCGAGCCTCTTGAGCGATACTCAAAACTCATTGATGGGTTCGGTGGACGTACAGAAGTGGCAAAGCAATCTAAAGATGCTTTGGCAAACAATGACATCCGATGGGCGACCGAACTTGCCACGTGGCTTGTGAGATCCAAAGGCGCGACTACGAGTGACAGAGAATTGCTTGCCGCTTGTCTGCGCGTGATTGCAGAACGAACACCTGCAGCCAATATACGCAACTGGGCAATTACTCGAGCACGACATCTAGATGCTTCCTCTTCAATGGATCACTTCAACAATCACAATTTCTGGTCAAACACGCTCGATACGACTTCAAGTACCGACCTTGTGCACACGCTTCGGGTGTTGCTTGAACCATCTAAGGCCGAGGGCATTAATCACCATGTGGCGTTTCATGTAGGTGGAGAGATCTGTGGACTACATGTTCGCAATTGCATTGCTGTTCCAACTGATGGAAGTGGTGCCCCTAGCGTGGTGACGATGTCTCAAAAAACTTTGCATTCCGTTTTGGGCAGAGGTGGTTCTTGGTCCGCGCTGGTAGCCGATGGCTCGATTGTTTTCTCTGGAGATGCCATCATGATTGATCGAATTCGTTTGGCGATAGATAACGCAGGTTTTTCATCTTGAGCGATCCTGCTGGTTTGTCGCTACCAACGGCAACTCCGCCGTTTAGGGGTGTGATGGGTCGCACAATTGCCGATTCAACATTAAGTCCGCTGCCGATTACGCAAGCGCCAAAGGGCGCGCCAAACATTGTGTTGGTGTTACTGGATGACGTTGGCTTTGGCACATGCGGGACATTTGGTGGACCTGTTCCTACTCCTGCACTCGACCGAGTTGCAAAAAATGGACTGCGATACAACCAGTTCCATACGACAGCACTGTGTTCGCCGACTCGAGCGGCAATGTTGACTGGTCGCAATCACCACACCGTGCATATGGGTGGTATTCCCGAGGCTGCAAATATTTTTCCCGGGTACGACAGCGTGATCCCCAAGGAGGCTGCGTCGATAGCGGAGATTTTGCGCTTGTCAGGTTATTCAACTTCATGTTTTGGCAAATGGCACCTCACGCCATTATGGGAGCAGACTTTGGCAGGGCCGTTTGATAGATGGCCAACAGGAATGGGCTTTGAGCGCTTCTACGGAATCATCAATGCAGAAGCATCCCAGTGGGAGCCGCCCATGTTTGATCAGACCACTCCGATCATGCCCTATGAAGGTCGCGCCGATTATCACATGACAGAGGACATTGTTGATCAGGCGATCTCTTGGATGAATATACAAAAGGCTTCACATCCTGAACGTCCTTTTTTTACATATGTCGCAACAGGGGCGATGCATTGTCCACACCACGTCGCGCAGGAATGGATTGATAAATTCAATGGACATTTTGATGGTGGATGGGACGCGTTGCGCACTGAGATATTTGAGCGGCAATTAGAATTTGGTGTGATTCCTGAAACGACGCTACTGACAGAACGACCCGCAGAGATTCCAGCATGGGCCGACTACCCGGATCGCTATAAGCCCGTTGCAAGCAAGTTGATGGAAACTTTTGCTGGCTTCCTTGCCCACACTGATGCCCAAGTTGGCCGATTGCTTGACGCAGTTGAGGCACTAGGCATTGAAGAGAACACGCTGTTTATCTATATAACGGGCGATAACGGTGCGTCTGCTGAGGGAACCATTCATGGAGCGTGGAGCGCACCGTCATTTCAAAATGGTGTTCCAGAAGACCCTGAGTGGCTGCTTGATCATATGGATGATTTCGGATCAGCACGCTGCGAGAATCATTACAACGTCGGGTGGGCATGGGCACTCGATTCACCGTTTCAGTGGATGAAGCAAGTTGCCTCGCACTTTGGTGGGACACGCAATGCAATGGCCGTGTCGTGGCCAGTGGCAATAACAGATGCTGGCGGACTACGCGACCAGTTTCATCATGTGATTGACATCATGCCAACTATTTTGGCTGCAGCCGGAATCAAGATGCCCACACACGTGAACGGAATCCGACAGATGCCCGTTGATGGCGTGTCAATGTTGTACACCTTTGATAATGCACTCGCGCTTAGCAGGCGCACAATGCAGTATTTTGAGATGTTTGGCAATCGGGCCCTCTATCACGACGGTTGGATTGCGTCGTGCTACCACGGTCGAGTGCCCTGGAATCGTTTTGGTACATTTCCTTTTGATGGTCCAGAAGAGAAATGGGAACTGTATAACATCCAAGATGATTTTTCTCAAGGAAAAAATCTTGCGCAGGAATTTCCGCAGAAACTTCGTGAGTTACGGGCTATGTTTGATGAGCAAGCCACGCAGCACAATATTTATCCAATGCGCGAACCTGGCTCATCATTTGGTCTTGCCATGGTGCCGCCAGAGAGTCTGGGTGGGCTGAATAAATTTACTTACACGACTGACCACGTTCGTATGCCCGAAAGATCCGTTGTGAGTCTAAAGAACTGCTCCTTTCGTATCACTGCTGTCGTTGATGTTCTCAGATCGGGAGTAAGTGGCGTGATCGCGTGTCAAGGCGGAAACATGGCGGGGTGGTCCCTGTATGTTGACGATGATGGACATGTGGTGTATTTGTACAACTGGCTGGGTCACGAACAATATGTGGCGCGGACAGCAACTTCGCTCACTGTTGGTCGCCATGAAATTATTGTTCACTTTGTTTATGATGGCGGATTCGGAGCTGGTGGTCACACTGTGCTTCTGATCGATGGTGTTGCGGCTGCGTACGCGCGCGTAGAGAAATCCGTCCCAATCGTGTTCTCAATGAGCGGTGAAACATTTGACATCGGGCTAGATACTGGATCTCCAGTC
>SXGR01016745.1_pt1 | contig 10279 bp, 9 predicted proteins | sample 3174711 | NCBI WGS metagenome assembly SXGR01 (sample SAMN11356860, study PRJNA531348) | freshwater metagenome | isolation source: freshwater sample F1-60 | place: China: Fuxian Lake, Yuxi | collected 2017-12-25 | reverse complement strand
GGTAATTAGGGCGAAACGTAACCAAAGTAGAGTTTCAAGAAAAGCTTAAAAACGTTGTCGTTGCGGTGATTGTATCGGTATTCGATTTCCTTCAGATACATCGGGAAATAATACTTCGACACGCCGCGATAGTTGTAAAGAATGTGCTTGGCGTAGCTCCAGAAGCCCTCAATGCCGTTGATGTGATTTTTGGTTTTCCGATCCACGAACTGCTTGCTGTGATTGACCACATGATGCTTGCCATACCGGCGCAAGGACTGATACCCGCGAAAGGCATCGGTGTAGTAGACCGACCCTTTGCGGGTGCGCCTTTGGATATGCTGCATCAAGGTCTGAGCGGTCACGTTTTCCACCACCTTGGTGTAGACCCGTCCCTCTCTCTCCAGCAGGCCAAAGACGATGCTTTTGCCTGCGGCACCCCGCCCCCGCAAGCCTTTGCGCCGTCCGCCAAAGTACGACTCATCCAGCTCAATCTCACCGGCCAGTTTGCTGCCTTCCAGTTCGGCCACATGATAGATGCCCTGGCGAAGGCTCTGAAACACGCGCGTGACCACTTTAACATCCACCTGAAGATCGCTGGCCAGGCGATACGCCGGTTGCCGCTGATAGAAGCCGGTCAGAATCGCGATCTCCCGGCGCAGGCGGGAAAGGCTTTTCTGCTTGCCGCAGCGGCGGCACTTCACGTAACCTCGCGCTGTCTTGTTGACTTTGAAGGAACCGCAAAAAAAGCACTTGCGACCCCTCAAATAGTTGGCCGCACAACTAAATATCGTGTGTGGACCACCTGTTTTCGCTCAGGTAACCATCGGTATCCCCTAGGATACTTTGGTTACGAAACGCCCTAATTACCATATATTTGGTCGGCTTTATCGTGATCTGCACGAACGGGCTTGGCGGCTATAACGTCTGACAAACGACTGCCCGAGTGGCACAAAACATTCGAAAAACCTCTTATATCAGACACTTATACATGTCTCGAATTGCAATGCGGGAAGAAGTTCCTTCGCGGCTTGTCACACCTTCTTACCAAGCCTGAATTCATACCCATCGCTCACTTCACCCCAGCAGCTGCCCGCCATCCACCGCGATGGTCTGGCCCGTGACCCAGCTTGCCGCACTGCTGGCGAAAAACAACGCCACGTTGGCGACCTCTTCCGGCGTGCCCAGCCTCCCGAAACGAATACGGTTGAACACCGAGTTATAGAGTTTCGGATCAGAAGTCTTGCGTCTTTCCCAACTGCCGCCAGGAAATTCAATCGAGCCCGGCGCGATGCAATTCACACGAATATGTTTCTCAGCATACTTCGCGGCCTGCGACAGCGTGTATTGCACCAACGCGGCCTTGATCGCGCCGTACGGTGGATTGCGCGAGCTGTGCTTCAAAGCAGCCGTCGACGAAATGTTGATGATGGAGCCTTTGGATTTTTCCAGAAATGGCAGCGCCGCGTGCGAAGCACGTACCGTGGCCAGCAAGTCAACATTAATGCTTGTCGCCCAGCCGGCTTCGTCGTCACTGGAACCAAAACCCGAAGCGTTGTTCACCAGCACGTCGATGCCGCCCAACGCCTGCGCCGCTGCAGCTATATAGACCGTTACCGCTGCGCCCTGGCTCAGATCGCAACTCATCGTATGCACGGTATGCTCAAATTGCCGCAGATCAACTTCGGTCGCACGCAACGCGGATTCACCACGCGCACAAATCGACACATTCGCGCCCGCTCGTGCAAACGCCAACGCAATGGAGCGGCCAATACCGCGCGAGCCGCCTGCCACTACAGCATTGCGCCCTTTCAGTTCCAGTTCCATGAAGGTTTCCCATCACCGTCTGTTGATCGATTGCCGCAATCGCCCGGCCAAACGCGCAAAGGGCATATCATAAAAATACCAATAAAAACAATTGCTTACAATTCGACGCCAGTAGAACCAGCGCCATATAAGAGCAGGGGCAGCGGGAAATTTCCGGGCAGATCGTGCACCACACCGGCACGTATCAAGCGTTACCGCGACTCCCGCATTTACCCCGGCACTATGCCAGTCTGCTGAATAATGCGCCGCCATTTTTCGACTTCGCCACGAACCAACTCGCCGAATTGTGCAGGCGTGCCGCCGGTCGGCAACGTGCCTTCAACTAGCATGCGCTCGCGTACGTCGGGCAATTTCAGCACACGATGGATATCCTGATTCAGACGCTCCACCAACGACTGCGGTGTACCAGCCGCGGCACTCACGCCGTACCAACCGCTCACTTCAAATGGCCCGGTCAACCCGGATTCCTGCACCGTAGGCAGTTCCAGCCCCGGCACGCGCTCGGCAACGGTTACCGCCAGCGCCCGTACGCGGCCCGACTGGATAAACGGCTGTGCAGTCATACGCGTCAGAAACAGCATCGCGATATGTCCCCCAGCGACATCCGACAATGCTGGCGACGCCCCTTTGTACGGAACGTGCGTGATCCTGATCTTCGTCTGCACCGCCAGCAGTTCGCCCGCCAGATGTAATACGCCCCCCGTGCCCGACGAGCCATAGGTGATCGCGCCCGGCTTCGCCTTGGCCAGCGCCACCAGTTCCTTGATCGAGCGCACCGGCAAACTCGGATTCACCACGAGGATGTAGGGCTGCGCCACCACTTGTGTGATCGGTGTGAAATCACGAACGAGGTCGATGCCGGCCTTTCCGCCTTGCAAGGCGGCATTGGTCGCGTGCGACACGATCATCATGCCGAGCATGTAGCCATCGGCAGGCGAGCGCGCCACGGCGGTCAGACCGATGGTTCCGCTGGCGCCGGGACGGTTTTCCACCACCACCGTCCTGCCCCAGGCATCGGTAAGTTTTTGCGCGATCACGCGTGCCACAATGTCGGTGCTGGAGCCGGGCGTGAACGGGTTGATCAGCGTCACCACACGGCTGGGGTAGTTTGCGGGAGCAACGTCTTTTTGCGCCAGCACCGGCGTGGCGGCAATGGCCAGTAAGCAGGCGCTTGACTGAAGAACAACCCGCACGACGCTGCACGCTGTCATGCGATCAACCCCGCCACCGCCGCTTCGCCAAATGCGCCACGCGTTCCGCGATGGGCGCGCACCAGTTCAATCAGTTCGGGTACATCGCGCAGCCGTGCGCCGCTTTCTTTCATCATGCGCACCGGATCCTGTTGACGCTCCCGTGGCGTCCACGTATCCGGCGGCTTGGTGACTTGTGCACCGAGGTGCGCACCCACATGCCGCGCACGCGCGACCACGCGAGAACCGAATAACTGCTGACGTACGCTGTATCGCGCGAGAGCCGCATCGATATCGCTGCATTCCGCCAACGCATCAGCAAGGCTTTCAGCATCGAGCGCCGCCTTGGTTACACCCATGCCGACGTGCGGCCGCGCCACGAAGGCGGCGTCGCCCAGTATCGCCGCACGCCCGGCAAAAAGGCGCGGCGCTTCCAAATCGAAGATGGCCTGAAAAAAGGGTTGCTCCGTGAGTTCAATAACGTCGACACACTGCGGTGCCAGCGCATTTCGTGACGTGGCGATCATTTCGGCAATCAATTCCGGTCGTATTAGATTTGGCGAGATCGCACTACCGTGACAATGACCGGCGGCGTCTGTGCACAGCGACGCCAACCCGTTGTTGTCTACTGGATGGTACCAAACCCAGTTATACGCGCGATGACCGGGCCGTACGTCGTTGTTCGGGCCCGGCACGGCGTACATCGTCATCGCGTCGCCGTCCGGATAGCACACCACGTTGTGCGCGAAAATCTCGCGATGCAGTGCTAGCGGAAGCGCCGCTTCCGCTACGAGTCCGCGCCACGCGACATAGCCCGCGTACTGCGGATGCGCGTCGGGAAGAATCTGCGCGCGCACTGTGGAGCGAATGCCGTCAGCGCCGACAAGGAGGTCGCCCCGCTCACTGCTGCCGTCGGAAAACAACGCCGTGACACCCGAAGCATCATTGGCAAACGACACCAACGACCTGCCAAAAAGATAATCTTCCGCAGGAAAATTATCCTTGAGTGCACGATACAGCCGCCCCCACGAACTCAGAATACGCGGACGCGGCATGGTGTGCTGCACCTTGCCGCCGCGATCAAGACACGTGCGCGACTCGGGATGCACGCCAATGGACGCATCCACCGCGATGCCAACGCGGTGCATGATGTCGAGCAGTTCTTCGTGCGTCCCGATGCCAGCGCCGCGACTCGCCAGATCGTCGCCCACGCGCTCGAACACCCGCACCCGCCAGCCGATGGAACGCAGCAGATTCGCGGCCAGTAACCCGCCCAACGAACCACCAATGATCAAGGCCAAAGGCATTGCCAGTACCCCATGAATTGAATGCCACACGAACCAAGACGGCCCATTCCGCTCCGCGAGCGGTCGATGACGTGCAGTTACACCATGCGAATAAGGTAATATCGATTCGTCAATATTTTACATTAAGGATGATGCAGATGAATTCGCGAGTCGCACTTTACAGCGCCATCGATGACGAACTGACCCACTACGCAGTCGATGTTGACAGCGCATCGCTCTCGCGTCGCACCACGGTCAAGGTGCCTGCCAATGTGCAATACGCGTGGCCGCATCCGTCGCGGCAATTTCTGTATGTGGCGACCAGCAATCGCGGGGCAGGGTTGAAGGCGGACAACAATCACCTCGGTGCCTGGCGCATCGATCCGCGCACCGGGGCGCTGTCACCCCATGGGCTAGTGCAGCCGCTGCCGATGCGAGCGGTGCACATCTGCGTAAGTCCCTGCGGCGGATTCGTACTGAGCGGGCACAATTTACCGCAGAGCGGCGTGACCGTGCATCGCATCAACGCTGATGGCACATTGGGCGCGATGGTGGCACAACCGCACGCGTTAGATTGCGGCCCTTATCCGCACCAAGTACGCATGACGCCGACAGGGCGCACCACCATTGTGGTCGACCGCGGCAATGCCCCGCACGACGGCAAGCCCGGGGATCCCGGTGCATTACGCCTGTTTCGGTTTAACAACGGCGTGCACGAGCCGCTGGCGGTGATCGCGCCCGAGGGCGGACGCCACTTCGGCATACGGCATCTGGATTTTCATCCCACGCAGCCTTGGGTTTACATCTCACTCGAAATCCAGAGCGTGCTCAATATGTTCCGCATGACAGGTGACACGCTGGAATCGCAGGCGGCCTACACGCACGACCTGCTGGCCGACCGTGCCCACATCAAGCCACGGCAAATGGCCAGCACCGTGCACGTGCATCCTTCAGGGAAATTTGTTTACTTCGCTAACCGGGCGGACTCTACTGTGGACCATCAGGGTCAGAAAGTGTTCAACGGTGGCGAGAACAGCATAGCGGTGTTCGTCATCAACCCGCAGACCGGCGAACCGACGCTGCTGCAGCACGCTGATACGCACAACTACCACGTTCGCACCTTCAGCTTCGATCCCAGTGGCAGGATGATGGTGGCCGCCAGCATCAAGAAAATGCGGGTGCGCAAGGACGACACCGTGTTGACGGTGCCGGCCGCGATGTCAGTGTTCCGTGTGGGAGACGACGGACGGCTGACTTTCGTGCGGCGCTACGATGTCGAACACGGCGAACGCACGCAGTACTGGATGGCCATGGTGGAACTGCCGCAGGAATAAGCCCGCAGTAATTACCCGCCAACCGTGTCGAAACCTACGAGTGCCCTGCCCTCTTGCCAGGATTTAAATCATCCCAGGAATACGGCACCACGTCGTTCGGGCCGAATGGGATTTCGACGTCCATCCCTGGCGGATATTCCCTGCGGTGCTGCTCGCGCAGGCGCAGCCGCTGTGCTTCGCGCGCATGCACCAGATCAAGCGGTTCGGACACACCCAGCGCGCGTGCTGCCTGTAGCGGCCAGTTCGGGTTATCCATCAGCTCGCGCGCCATGGCAATAATGTCGGCGTGGCCATCGCGTAACAAAGCCTCTGCATGGCCCGGTTCGGTTATCAGGCCCACCGCCGCTGTGGCCACCCCGACCTCCTGTTTGATTTCACGCGCGTAGCCTGCCTGATAACCTGGTACGCGTGGCAACGGTGCAAGCGCGCCATCGCCAGTGATACCGCCGGACGAACAATCGACGACATCAACACCGCGTAACTTTAACTCGCGCGAAAGCGCCAGCGAATCATCCATCCCCCATTCGCCGCCGGTGCCGTCTATCGACGAAATGCGGAAAAACAGCGGCTTGTCGGCAGGCCATGTTGCGCGCACCACTTCAGTGATTTCCAGCGCGAAACGCATGCGGCCCTCGAGACTGCCGCCATAGCCGTCGGTACGCTTGTTCGACACTGGCGACAGAAACTGGTGAATCAAATATCCGTGCGCACCGTGGATTTCGCAAATATCAAAACCCGCATCGATGGATCTCTGCGTGGCCTCGCGCCAGACCGCCATGTTCTTGCGAATATCGTCATGATCCATTTCGCGCGGCAACGCGCCGCCGGGTGACGCCGGAATCGGGCTGGGCGCAATGCCCTGCCACGGTATAAGACCCACCTTCGCATCTGCCTCCGTCAATGGTGCGCGATCCTGCAACGGGCCATGCGCTGACGCTCGCCGGCCGCAATGCCCCAACTGTATGGCTGGGGTGGCGCCCAGCGATTTGATGAAGTCGTTGATGCGCCGGTACTGTGCGATATGTTCATCCTTGTAAAGGCCTGCGCAGTGATGGGTTTTGCGGCCGGGCGCCTCTACAGCCGTTTCCTCGCCGAAGACAATGCCGGAGCCGCCCATCGCAAAGCGCCCGAAATTCACCATTTGCCATTCGGTGGGACCCCCATCATCCGATACGTACTGGCACATCGGCGCAGCCATGATGCGGTTGCGCACGACCACCGAGCGCAGTTTGATCGGCGTGAACAATATCGGGGCTGCACGGCCCGTTTCAGTCAGTTTCATGAGAATCCCCAAAACAAGAGGCCTCTATTGTAGTTGAACGTGAAGCGTGATCGGCGGCTGTCATCAAAACTGCCACACTGGTGCTTGCAATTGACGGCCTGCGGGCTTGGCGCTAGCCTGTTCGGCAAGTTATCCACGGTTCGGAATTTCTTTCGCGACAGGAGCGGCACACATGAGCAATCGGGCATCGGAAATTCGCGCGGGTTTAAAGCACCCGGTCATCGACGGCGACGGGCACTGGATGGAACCGATTCCGGTGTTCCTCGAATATTTGAGCGAGGCCGGCGGACCGAAAGTGGTCGACGAACTGCGCGCGCGCTGGCGCCGAAGTGCGCGCTGGTACGGCGCCACACCCGAAGAGCGCCAGCATCATCGCCTGCGCCGCACCATCTGGTGGGGCGTAACGAGTCAAACCTATGACAAGGCAACGTCGTTGTTACCTGCACTGCTAAACGAGCGGATGCCGGAAATGGGCATCGATTTTGCCCTGATGTATCCAACTTTTGGTCTGGGCATCAACATCATGCAGGGTGATCTGCAACGCGCGGCAGCGCGCGCCTATAACCGCATGACGATGGACATGTTCAAGCCCTACGCCGCGCGCTTCGCGCCGGTGGCCAACCATACCGTCGCACACGCCGAAAGACGCGCTTGAGGAGCTGGATTACGTGGTGAAGGAACTTGGCTACAAGGCGATCATGCTGCGGGGCAATCAGGAGCGCGTGATTCCCGGCGCCGCCGAGGGCATCGATCCGGCGAAGGCCGCCTTCTACTGCGACAACATCGCACTCGACAGCCCGTACGACTATGAACCATTCTGGCAACGCTGCGTGGATCTCGGCGTTGCAGTGACACAGCACGCGGGCAGTTCCGGTTGGTCAGATCGCGCTTCGATTTCCAATTTCACCTTTAATCACGTCGGTCACTTTGCCGAGGCAAATCACGCGTTTGCGCGAGGCGTGTTCCTCGGCGGCGTGGCGCACCGCTTTCCCACACTCAACTTCGGCTTCATGGAAGGCGGCGTCAGTTGGGCCTGCCAAATGGTCAACGACATGATCGAACACTGGGAAAAGCGCACCCGCGGCAATCTGCAATATCCGAACGCCACCAACGTTGCTGAATTAAAGCAATACATCAGCCGCTATGGCGATACGCGGTTGAAAGTGAATGCCGACAAGATCATGGAAAGCCTGGATGCATTCCGCCCGGAATGCGGCATCGAAGAATTGAGCAAGCCGGAACACGTCACCGACGATTTCGATGCCTCCGGCGTCAAGTCGAAAGCCGATATTCGAGGCGTGTTCGCGAACAACTTTTTCTTCGGCTGTGAAGCCGACGACCGCGCAACGATGTGGGCGTTCGACCCGCGCATGGGTATTCGGCTGCGGCCTGTGTTCAGTTCCGACATCACGCATTTCGACGTGCCGGATTTTTCTGATGTCGTTCCCGAGGCCTATGAAATGCTGGAGCGAAATTACGTCAACGAACAGGATTTCCGCGAGTTCACCTTCACCAACGCGGCGCTGCTGCACACGCGCAACAATCGGGAGTTCTTCAAAGGCACTGTTGTCGAGAAAGCGGTGGCCAAAGAGTTGGGGTTCAACCAGTCACCTGCAGCGGTGGCAGCCTGATATTGCCCTTATGCAGCACACAAACGTAAGTATCTGTTTTAATTGACTTTTTAAATTTTCCATGGCAAAATCCAATCCCATCGACGACACCATACTGCAGCGCGTAGCACGTTACGATCAGTTGGTGCCTTACAAAGACTCGATAAACGCTACCAGCGGCGTCCCGCAAGAAGCCATGCTCATGATGTCACCCGACAAGGTGATGCCCATCATGTCACCTGCGGGCTGGGAGGGCCGCAGCAAGGTCGCGCCGGTGAAAGGCGCGCCGGGCCTGACCATCACGCTGGCCGAATGTCCGCCCGGTGACAGTGCCGGGCTGCACAAACACACGGCATCAGTGGAGAATTTTTTCTGCGTGCAAAGCCGCTTTGAAATCATCTGGGGCGACCAGGGGCAGTTTTCCACGGTGTTGGAGCCGCTGGATTTTGTTTCAGTGCCAGCAGGCGTGTACCGCGATTTCAAAAACGTCGGCAACGAATTGGGGCGCCTGCTGGTGATGATCCAACCTGAGCCGGGAGACCAGCAGGACGAGGTGTATCATGCTGCGGCCACCGGCGAAGAAATTGCACGCCGATGGGGGCCCGCGACCGTGCAGGCCATGTCCGGCATTGGCATACGGTTTGGCGAACCGGCGTCAACCAAATAAACCAGCGTCCCGCGCGACGCTCCCCACTACGTTTTCTGGAATTCAAAGTGAGCGATAAATCCCAGGTGCCGGCTCAACCGGCAACCCCGCGCAAGGCCGCGACCGTCATGCTGTTGCGAGAAGGCGCCGGCGCCATGGAAGTATTCATGATCGTTCGCCATCAAAACAGCGACGTGCACGCGGGTGCCCTGGTGTTTCCCGGCGGCCGCGTGGACGACGAAGACTACGACCTGGCGGCCGATTCAGCAATTTTTCCGCCACTCGCAGGGGTAGACAAGAACGCTGCGGCGCTACGCGTGGCAGCCGTGCGTGAAACCTTTGAGGAATGCGGCGTGCTGCTCGCACGCGCGCGTGGCGAGGCAGCGCTGGTCAGCGCCGCACGCCTGCGCGAAATCGAAACCACGCATCGCGACGTAATGATGCGCGGCGAGCGAACCTTTGGCGCCATTCTCGAGGCGGAGAATCTGGTGATAGCCTCGGACACCATGGTGTACTTCGCCAACTGGATCACGCCGGAACGTTCCGCCAAGCGCTTTGACACGCACTTTTTTCTGGCCGCAGCACCCGCCGATCAGATTGCTCTGCACGACGGCTACGAAGCCGTCGATTCCGTGTGGATTTCACCCGGGGTGGCGCTGGAGCGCGCCCGCGCCGGTATCTATCAGTTGCGTTTTCCGACCCAGATGAACCTGCAAAAGCTTGGCCGCCATACTGCACCAAATGCGGCCATGGATGCCGCACGTGCCAGCCGCGTGATTACCATAATGTCAAAACAGGAAAAATCGGCTGATGGTAAACGCATGCTGCGTTTGCCGCTGGAGGCAGGATATGGCGGGGAACTGTTTGTGCCTATCGACGGCACGTAAAGATTTGGCCCACATCAATTAGCCATAGCCCAACGCATTAAAAAGGTGCACACACGGGGCTAACCTGAATTTTGCATAAAAAGGGTAAAAAATACTTCAAGTGATTGGTACAATGAGGATTCCTGATCTCCCCACTCGTTAACGCCAATAGGTCTTTGCCCTCTATGAATTCTACGCCAGAACAGCTGCGGTTTGCATCGATTCCTGGCTGCAGCATCCGCGCGGACTTTGCGGGCGG
>SXGR01084370.1_pt1 | contig 10280 bp, 9 predicted proteins | sample 3174711 | NCBI WGS metagenome assembly SXGR01 (sample SAMN11356860, study PRJNA531348) | freshwater metagenome | isolation source: freshwater sample F1-60 | place: China: Fuxian Lake, Yuxi | collected 2017-12-25 | reverse complement strand
GGCGTTATCGACCAGCATGCCCATGGCGATCATCAGCGCGCCGAGGGAGATACGCTGCAGTTCGATGCCAAAAAGCGCCATGAGATACAACGTGCCGAGTACAGTGAGAAAGAGCACGGAGCCCACGACGACACCTGCTCGCCAACCCATGAAGACAAACAAGGCCGCGAACACCGAGAGCACCGATCCCGCCAGATTCCATAGAAAAGCGTTGATTGCAGCTTCTACAGCGTCATGCTGTGCGTAGATCTGAATGACTTCCATGCCCAGCGGCAGGTCAGCGGACAACGCCGTCATCCGCGCATCGATCTGGTGCCCGATGTTCACCACGTTCTGTTCCGGATCGACGGATACGCCGACCGTGATCACGCGTTTGCCGTTGTGGTGAATGAGGTGGAATTGCGGATCGAGCGGCTGCCTTGAGATCGTCGCGATATCGCGAAGGCGCAAGATGCCGGTGGTGCCGGCTTGGCCTATGCGCATATCACCGACAGCATCGACGGTATCGAAGGCCATCTCCGGTGCGATGCGTACGCGGAGATTTCCCAGGATGTCGGTGCCTGCTGGCAGTACGCGGTTTTCCGTGCCGATACTGCCGAGCACTTGTTCCAGTGGTAGACCAAGCCGAGTCAGGCGCTCGTGGGAGATATCGACGTACAAGGCATCAATGGGCTCGCCTGCGGTTGTAACTTTGGCAACACCTGGAATGCCTGACAATCCGGTTTCGAGGCGGCGGGAAACATCGGCAATATCCGCAGGGGTGAATCCGTCGATGGTGATCGCGTAGAGCATACCGTAGACATCCCCGAAATCATCTTCCACGTGGGGTGTGTCTACACCGGGTGGCATGCGCTGATAGGCCTCACCGACTCGCCGTCGAAGTTCATCCCAGACCTGAGGAATTTCTTCTTCGGTGATCGACTCGATCATCTCCACTTCGATTTCGGATCGACCAGGAACCGATTTGGAAATCATGTGATCGAGATAAGGCAACTCTTGCAGCGCGGACTCCAGGGCATCGGTGACTTCCTGTTCCACCTCAACCGCTGATGCACCGGAGTAGGACGTCACGATGTACGCCATCTTCACCGGGAAGTTGGGGTCTTCGAGTCGACCCACAGATTGAATGCCCCACCAGCCACCGAAGACACAAACAGCAATCAACAACCAGGTATAGAGTGGACGCTCGATGGCGAAGGTGGCGATGTTCTGCAACATGCGTGCTTCAGGAGTCAGCGAGTGGTCGGATGCGCATGCCAGGCTGCACGAGGTGTGCACCTGCCGCGACGATCCACTCACCACCCTTGAGGCCTTTGGTAACTCGGAAACTGCCTGATGCGTCGGCTTCAACGGTTACAACAAGCCGCTGCACAGCACCGCTTTCTCGATCAACTGCCCATACCGCGAACTCTCCTTCCGGCGTCGACACCACGGCACCTGCCGGGACCAACACAGAAGTGGCGGCATTCAAATCGTCACCGAGCATCACCATGACGTTCGCGGTCATACCGGGGAGGATGTTCCAGTGCGCGGGTGTATTCATGGAAAACGTGACGAGATAGGTTTGCGCTACCGGGTCTGCTTCGCCGCGATTTTCACGATAAGTGAGGGGAAAGGCTTCGCCTTTGATGAATGGAAATCGCGCGGTGATCGAGGCCACTTCTGTTTGTGGAATCGTGGCGAGTAACGCCTCAGGGACGTTGACGGAAACGAGTAATTCCTTGAGGTCGGCAATGCGGGCTACGGCGTTGCCGGTTTGCACGACGCCGTGGTTGTCGAGGAAACGATTGACCACATAAGCGTCGAAGGGCGCCCTGATTTCCGTTTCCGTCAGATTTTTGCGGGCTTGATCGAGATGGACAGACCGCAATTCATGTAAGGCCATGGCATCGTCGACCACCGCCTGCGAAATCACACGTTTTTCGAGAAGCGCGGTTTTACGATCAAGATCCTGTTTAGCCAGCTGGCGCTGAACTTCGGCCTCTCGCACGGCGAGTTCGAACTCGCGCTTGTCGAGTGCAGCGACCAATGTACCAGCGCGAACGGTTTCACCTTCGCGTGCCTTGATGACCTGCAGCGTCCCAGCGACCTCAAATTTGAGATCAACGATTTGCGAGGCTTCAACTTGGCCTACGAATTCAAGCAGTCTACTGGTGACGGTTGACTGTACTTGCATGACCCTCGCTACGCGCTCGATCTGCGTGTCGGGTGGTAGCGGAGGCTCGGGCTCACAGGCCGCAAGCAGCAGTACCAGAGGAAGAAACCATCTCATGAGGTACTGCTCATACTTCAGCTAGTGCGCAGCGGCCAGACGCGCTGAGCTGTCCGACGATCCCGGCGCGGGAAGATTTTGGGCGAGCTGTACCAGGCGGGAGAACATCCCTTCCCGATCAAACTGATCAGGGAGAAGGCGCAACATGCCGAAGAAGCGCAGACCTTCAAGGGCGAAGAAGAGAATCTGTGCCAGCTGACCGTCTCCGTTGTCGTTGGTGATGTCCTTAAGTAGCTCGGCAATTTTTTCACGCGCCGCTTCGAGTAGCGAAGGGTCTTCTGCTGCAGCCGCGATGATCGCGAGCGCCATGGATTCAGTTCGTGGTTGTTCCTCTTCCTCCGTCAAAGCCATGTGGGCGACGAGCGGTGATTCGGTGACTCCTCCAGAAGCTTTGTGTCGCTGCAGGCTGTTTTCAAAACTGTCTAGCACGAACCGCAGCATGCCCTCGAGCAATGCACGCTTCGATGGGTAGTGATAAAGGACGCCACCCTTCGAAAGGCCCGCCTCGGCAGCGACGGCATCAAGGGTGAGGTGACGTGCACCCTTGGTGTCAACGATTCGAACTGCGGTCTCCAGAATTCTCTGACGAGTGTTTGCGGCAGTGTTCATGATGATTGAACTGTACCATCTGGACGGTATAGTGAGAATACCCGAGAACGTGAAACGTGTTTTAGAACATTTTTTGATTAAACCTAAAAAAGTGTCTGGGAAAAGGTCTAACTGGCCCTTACGAGAGAGCCAAAGATCGAATTCAGACTTTTACAAGTTCTGCTTTGAGGTGCTTTCCCGCGATGTAGTAGTGCCAGGCGCTCCACACATTCGCCAGAGACAGGGTCATGAGCGCGTAGCGCATCGAGTCGTCGCCGTATTCCGGTTTCAGCAGATCACTGACTACACCGACCATCTGCGGTCCGAGACCGAGGCCGATGATATTGATGATGAACAACAGCACAGCCGCCGCAACGGCTCGCATTCGCAGCTCCACCAAGCCTTGTGTCTGCGAAAAGGTCGTTGCCTGGTAAAAGTTGCCGAGCATCACGGGGACCAACATGAAAAGCAGTGCTAGGTTTTCCGTCGGGGCGAGGTAGATGCCGAGGTTAAACGGCACGCTGAGGAGCAGCGCGACGCTGACGATCCAAAGGTACCAGCGAGTATCGCGTGCACCGAATCGATCTGCGAGCCAACCGCCCATGACGATGCCGATACCCCCTGGGATACCTAAGATCAGACCGAGCCAGGTACCGATCTCACCTGACGACATGCCATAGGTGCGGCTGAGGAACGCCGGCGCGAAAGTCGTGAAGCCGTAACCGACAAAAGCAGTGAGCGCTCCGCCAATGGCGAGGTGAAGAAAGGACTTCTTGCGCATTAGAAACTTGAAGGTCTCCACGACGCCGGGTTGACTCCCTGCTTCGACGAGACCGTCCGCCATCCCACGGGGTGGTTCTTTGACGGTGTAGCGGAACAGGATGGCGAGAAGCAGCCCGGGGATGCCCACGAGGAAAAAAGCCATGCGCCAACCGAAGAACTCCTCAATCCAGCCACCGGCTAGAAAGCCGAAGAGGATGCCGAAGGGAATCCCAAGCGCGTAGATTCCGAGCGCAGTAGCCCGTTGTGCGGGTGGGTAGTAGTCGGAAATCATCGAGTGGGCCGGCGGGCTGCAGCCCGCTTCCCCCACACCGACGCCGATTCGCGCGATGAGAAGCTGCCAGTAGTTTTGCACGAGACCAGAAACGGCGGTCATCGCGCTCCAAATGGTGAGCGAGATGGCGATGAGGTTGCGGCGATTGCTGCGATCTGCGAGTCGTGCAATCGGAATGCCCAAGCTCGCATAGAACAAGGCGAAGGCGAAGCCAGTGAGTGCACCCAAGGCAGCGTCACTCTGGATGTCGAGGTCTTTGCGAATAGGTTCCAACAGGATCGAGAGGATTTGCCGATCGATAAAATTGAATGTGTAGACAACGACAAGAATTCCGAGCACGTAGCGACGCACAGACGGCGTGAACACCGATGCGTTGTGTAGGGGTTGAGACATGAATGCTCCCTCGCAGAGGGGGTGCATCCTACCGGCAGCATTAAACTGGGGCTACCAAGGTATCTGAGGTTCGTGTGTTGGTCGGTTAGCCCGGCTTACAACACCAACGGGATGAAAGGGTCAGCGCCAGGCGCACCTGACGCTGACAACATGGGTGAGTGTTTGAGTGGCTGCGTTCTTTGACGCATTCCTCGGTGGACTAACAGCATCGAGACACGTCCTCCAATCACGCTTCTAATCAAGCTTCCTTTGATCAAGCTTCCTTTCATTAAGCTGCCAGGCGCGCCGGCTCGACGATTTTGTCGTTGGCATCGGTGCCTAGCGGATTGGCCGGAATGTCACGCAATACCCGTTCGCCATACGTGCTGTCGAGCGCACTCACTGCACGAGCGATCTCAATGGCCCAGGGTTTTCGGGCTTCGATCGCACGGCCGAGCACGATCGCGTAGCCGATGGCTCCACCGATCGCCAAGATTCCAAAGATCCATTCCACATTCATTCTCCTCGTCTGGTTCACTTGCCGGTGAATCGAAAACCGATACGACCGGATGGGCGCTATGCCCGGTGAACGCCGAAGAGTGATTGAGGAGGGGGGAGGTCAATCATCTCACCGGCGTTGCACCGGGAGATGACGGTGCAACTTACATAGCCACTGGGCTCGTGGTGGTGTGTTTAATGTCCACGTTATTCGCGAACATAAACGCACCAAACACCTCGTGTTCCATGGAGTAAATTCCAAAGGAACCGGCCCCAAACGAATCCCCGCAATCGGCTTGTGGCCGTAGGGATTGGCTCCGTAGGGATTGGTGTTGGGTGAGCTGGTTTGGTTGCATTTGTCGTTTCATAGCGAGAGGCAGCGTAGCCGCAGCTGTATGTCTGTCCAGCTTAATTTTCAGGAAAGTTCTCTAAATGAGGAGAAATATGTCTCCTGCGGAGCGGTCCACTACTCGAGATGGCGGGACTTCGAAGGCTCTGCGATGGCAGCCACCCGGATTTCTCCATCTGCCTGGTGTTCGTCTCTGTTGGGCGAGCGATAGAGTTCGACCACCCGATTTTCCAAATTGGCGAGTGTGGCTCGATATTCCCGATGAGGCGCAAGCACCGGTCCGAGAGACATGACCATGTTTTCAAGACGCTCCGCATCGCCGACTTCGGTGATGAGCCGAGAAGCGTAGTGTTCAACGTGTTCGCGCACCAATCCGGTCAAGACCGCGGGTTCGAGGGACTTTGCGGTAGCGACGAAGGTTTGATGATTGGGGTCGGAAATGACGTCCGCCCAGGCGAGGCGGGCGAGGCTGACGATGACCGGGTGGTTTTCATTCAAGGGTTGAGCCAGTGAATCAGCAGTCGTGAGCGTGGCGTGGGGGGATAAGTCCATGCTTATCTCGCGCGGCAGATCGAGGCCGGCAACCCAACGACGACCTTCCGTGGTGGACAACCATTGCCATCCTCCCAAAGCTGCTGAGGCAACCAATCCCGTGAGGAGTAGGGATGTCATACGGCCACGACCAGGTACCCCAGACTTCGTGGTCACAGCGCGAGTCGGTGTACCGCCAGTTCCTGTTCGTCCCGGTCGGGGATTTGCAGCTTCTGACTCGGAACCTGGAAGAACGACTTCCGCTGCCTCCGTGATAACGATCTCTTCGATCTCTAGTGGTCCCGAGTAAAAAACTCGTAGGTGACGCAGGGAGGGTTTGGGTAGTTGGTTGTCACCAGGCGACATTGCATTGTCGAGAAGAGGTACTTCTGGCGCGCTATCGTTGATCTCGGCCGCGATGAAATAACGGGTTCGGCCAATGTGCAGCTGTACCCCGTTGCTGAGTTTGTGATGCGTCGTGACGGGCCGACCATCGGCGCGGATTCGACCGGCAATGCAAGACAACCACAATTCATCTTCAACGATGTCGAAACGCGTCGCGTGGGCGGCATGATCCGGTGAAACAACCAGCTCACCATCTTCACCCGCACAAAGAATGGCGCCAGAAACCAGGCGCAGCGAAAGGCTGCGATCTTCGGAAATGAGATACCACTGCCGGTCATCCGCGGCAGTTGGCGCGGAACCCGAGCCGTGCGCGCGAGACGGCGCAGGCTTTGTTTGCAAAGCCGCGGACGGAGTCTCGTCCATAGCTGTGTCTCTTGGCCTGACAGCCTATTTCTTATTGTTCTTCTTATTGTTCTGCTTACAGTTCTTCTTATAGTCAGACTATTGTCAGAACTTGTTATCTGAACGGTTGAACTGACTGCGTTCGACGACTCGTTCTTTTTTATTCTTCAGGCTCTCAGTACGAACAGTAACAAAATTCGGCGAGCGCGGAAGCAGGCGCGGAACATTTTACCCAGATGTTTCGGCATCACCCTTTTAACCCGGCGGCTCCCAACGCAGCCCTTCTGCCCAGCGGCCTACCCGGGGTATGCTCCGATCATGAGAAACCTAGTCCCGTTTTCCCTGGAGCTGACTGACGCGCAAACGTCGGTTTCCTTCCCTGCCCGGCGCCCGAGTCTCATCGCTTTCGTGAAAGAAGACTGTCCGACGTGCCGTGAAGTCATGCCGGTTCTCGGCGCACTGCGTGAGGCGTGCGGTGACGAGCTCGACTGCCTGGTGATTGGTCAGGATCGGGGCGGCAATCGGATGTTGATGTCGAAACACGGCTTCTCATTGCTCGATGACTCATCACTCAAAGTGTCCTTTGCCTGGGACATCGAGACCGTCCCAACGCTGGTCCGGGCCGACGCGCAGGGGAGATTCACGAGTGAGCTAATCGGCTTCGTCCGCGATGAGTGGAAGGCACTTGCCGCCGATGTCGGCGCCGGTGACGACACCCTTGAGGGGCGAGTCGATTGGTCGAAGTTGCCTGCATGGCGACCCGGTTGTGGCTCAAAGTCTGCCGATCCGATCATCGCTGATCGCCTGAGAGCAGAATCGGAGAACAGCCCCTTGCGCGCGCGCAAGATCGAGATTGGTCAATACGACGACGAATTTGAATTTATGTTTGATCAGGGTTTCAGCGATGGCCTGCCGCTGATTCCACCAACACCAGAACGTGTGATTCGGATGCTCGCGGGTACCTCACGCGATCCGCAGGATGTGGTTGCGGAAGTGCCACCGAATCTTGGGCCAGCCACCGTCGAGAAGGTTGCGATCAATGCGGTCATGGCTGGCTGTCGGCCGGAGTACTTCCCCGTTGTACTCGCTGCCATCGAAGCGGTGTGTAATGAGCAATACAACATCCACGGCGTCATGGCGACGACGATGGGTGCAAGTCCAGTACTCGTCATCAATGGACCTATTCGTCATCGCATTGGCATGAACATGAAGCTCGGTGCGTTAGGCCAGGGTAATCGCGCCAACGCGACGATTGGGCGTGCGGTGCGATTGGCAGTGCGCAATATCGGTGGCGCCAAACCTGGCGGCACGGAACGCTCTACACTCGGCAATCCCATGAAATTCACCATGTGTTTTGCAGAGTGGGAAGAACGCAGTCCCTGGGAGCCCTTGCATGTGGAGCGAGGTTTCCGCGCCGAGCAGTCCGTGGTCACGGCCTACACCGCATCGAGTGGTCCGGCGCTCATGGTGGATCAGGATTCCCGCACCGCCTCCCAATTAGCCGGATCGTTTGGTCTCGCCCTGGAATCGATCTTCGCCACCAAGGCGCACTATGCAACGGACACGTTGATGGTCATCGTGCCTGAACACGTCGATACGCTGAAACGCGACGGATACACCAAGGCTGATATTCGAAGGCGGATTCAGGCAGTGTCATCACGACCGATTTCCGCGTTACTCGCCAACGACATCTCCGCGACGGGCTTCAAAGCCGAGTTTGCCGTCGGCAAGAGCGAAGCGGAGCTTGCCAGACTGATTCCAAAGTTCCGGCGCGACGAGGACATCATGATCGTTGTTGCGGGTTCCGAAGCAGGAAAATTCTCCGGGGCGTTTCATGGCTGGGCGACCGGTGCCATTGGTTCGGTGCCTGTGTCGAAAGCTATTGACCCCTGGATGTAAGACGGATGTGAAGACGTAAACAAGCCAGCGAACACAAACCGAGACCGGAGGAGACATAGCGATGACGTTGATACTCGATCCCACAGACGAGCGGGTACCTGTCGCCAGACAGATCACGCCACGTCCCGCAGAGCTGAAAGGACGGGTGTCCTTTCTCGATATTTCCAAACCCAGGGGCAACGTGCTGATCGACCGGATTGAAGAGCTCCTGCGCTCCAAACATCCGAGTGTCGAAGTGCAACGATTTGCCAAGCCGACGTTTACGAAGCCGGCGCCGGATGCGCTGCGTGCGGAAATTCGGGAGCGCAGCGACTTCGTCATCGAAGCGCTGGCCGACTGAGGCTCCTGTACCACGTGCAGTTTGCATGACACGGTATGGTTTGAGATTCAGGGCATTCCCGCAGTGTCCATTGCATCAAGTGAATTCAAGGATGCGGCCGCCACGCAGGCGAAAGCACTGGGTATGACGGATGCGCGATGTGTGTTCGTGCAGCACCCCATTCAGGATGCAACCGATGCGGAGATGCGCCAGAAGGCGGAACAAGTGGTGGATGAGGTGATTGCTGCGTTGATCAAGGGATCATCGAACTGATCAACGATCCGGCGGCGCGGCAACCGGCTGAACGGTAACTAGAAGGGGCGGGAACGATGCCAGCGTTTAGAGGATTCCCCGAAGGCACTCTGCGCTTCCTGGATGAACTCGAGGCGAACAATCGCCGCGAGTGGTTCGATGAAAACAAAGAACGGTACAAAGCAGAAGTCCGGGAGCCAGCGCTCGACTTCATCACCGCCATGGCGACGCCACTCGCCGGCCTTTCTGAGCATTTCGTCGCGGTCCCGAAAAAAGTCGGCGGTTCATTGATGCGGGTCTACAAAGACACTCGCTTCAGTCGTGACAAGACCCCGTACAAGACCAACATAGGTATCCAGTTTCGCCACGAGACCGGCAAAGATGTGCACGCGCCGGGTTATTACGTGCACATTGAATCGAGTGAGTGTTTTCTCGGTGTGGGACTTTGGCATCCAGAATCCGAACCCCTTGCGGCGATTCGCAGCCGCATTGCCGAACGATCTTCAGAGTGGAAGAAAGTTCGTGATCAGAAAGGATTTGCGAGGACTTTCAGTCTCGGTGGCACGTCTCTGACAAGACCACCTCGTGGCTTCGCACCGGATCATCCGTGTATCGAGGACATCAAGCGCAGGGACTTTATTGCCGGTTACGATTTTCCGGCGATACAGATTCACTCCAAGGACTTTGTTAAGCAGGTGACGACGGCCTTCAAATCCGCATCACCCTTCATGAAGTTCCTTTGTCAGGCGCTTGATCTGCCTTTCTGACTTCTTGCCTGACCTCTTGGGCTCGACGGTCAAAGCGCGTCGAGATACTTCTCGGCATCCAGTGCCGCCATACATCCAAAACCTGCCGATGTGATCGCCTGTCGATAGACGTGGTCCGCCACATCACCTGCGGCAAACACACCCGGCACATTGGTCGCAGTGGCATTGCCTTCGATGCCGCTGCGCACCTTGAGGTATCCGCCGGCCATATCGAGTTGACCGTTGAAGATTTCAGTATTCGGCGAGTGACCAATGGCGATAAACACACCGCTCAAAGGAATTTCACGGGTGGCGCCGTGATTGCCGCGCACTCGCATACCGTTGACGCCCATGTCATTGCCGAGCACCTCATCGAGGTTGTGATTCCAGATGAACTCGATATTGGCGCGTGCGAAGAGGCGATCCTGCATGATTTTCTCAGCACGCAGCGTGTCGCGGCGATGGACGAACCAGACCTTGCTGGCGATGTTGGAGAGATACAGGGCTTCTTCGACGGCGGTGTTGCCCCCACCGACGACCGCAACTTCCTGGCGCCGATAAAAGAATCCGTCACAGGTCGCGCACGCACTCACTCCTTTGCCCTTAAACGCTTCTTCGGAGGGCAGACCGAGATAACGAGCCGAGGCACCGGT
>SXGR01391340.1_pt1 | contig 10283 bp, 9 predicted proteins | sample 3174711 | NCBI WGS metagenome assembly SXGR01 (sample SAMN11356860, study PRJNA531348) | freshwater metagenome | isolation source: freshwater sample F1-60 | place: China: Fuxian Lake, Yuxi | collected 2017-12-25 | reverse complement strand
CCGATGGTCGGCCTCGACCCGCGGGGGGCGCGGCTGATCAAGGACGTGGTCCGCACGATGGCTGGCCACGGCGTCGGCATCCTGATGAGCACGCACACCCTCGAGGTGGCGCAGGAGCTGTGCAGCCGGATCAGCATCATTCACAAGGGCCGCATCATCGCCCAGGGGACGGTCGAAGACGTCCGGCGGATGGCTGGCGGTGAAGACGATCAGCTCACCCCCGTCTTCCTGAAGCTGACCGGCGGCAGCGGGTTGCAGGAGATCGACGAGGTTGTCTAAGCCGGTCTCGATCCCCTTCCCGTATCTGCTGCTGCCGCACATCTGGTCGTCGCGCAACCGCGCGCAGCGGCGCGAGCGCGGGGACATGACCCGCGCGGTCGTGTTCGGCTCGATCGCGGTGGTCGTCTGCGGCGCGATCTTCAGCGGCGCTTATTACCTGACGCGGGAGCTGCTCGAGTACGCCGAGTTCGGCGACTACCTGCTGCGCCTGGGGCTCTCCTGGCTGTTCCTGACGGTCCTGGCGTTTCTCGCCTTCAGCGGCGTCGTTACCGCGCTCTCGACGTTCTTCCTGTCCGACGATCTGCGCGTGCTGATGGCGGCGCCCGTGTCGGCGCGGCGCCTCTTTCACGCGCGCTTCGCGCGGACGGTCGGCCAGGCGTCGTGGATGGTCGTCGTGTTCCTCACGCCGGTGCTGCTCGGCATCGGCGCCGCGCGCTGCGCCTCGCCGCTCTACTACGTCACGGCCGTGCTGACCGTGGTGCCGTTTTCGATGATTCCCGTGGCATTCGGGACCGCCGCGACGCTGATCATGGTGAACGTCCTGCCGGCGCGGCGGGCGCGCGACATCCTGATGCTCGCGGGGCTGGCGTTTGCCGCGACGCTGGTGCTCGTGCTGCGATTCATCCGGCCCGAGCAGCTCCTGCGTGTGGAGTCGCTGCCCGACGTCACCGATTTCTTCGCGACGCTGCAGTCGCCGGTGACGCCGCTCCTGCCGTCGTTCTGGGCGGGGGAGTCGCTCTACGCCGGCCTGCAGGGCGGCCTCGACTGGCTGCACGCCGGCGCGCTCTGGACCACGGCGCTCGGCTGCACCGTGCTCGTCGCCGCGGCGAACGAGCGCTGGCACTTCGCCGGCTACAGCCGATCGCAGGAGGCGCCGAAGTCGCGCTTCAAGCAGTTCCTGCTGCTCGATCGCCTCGTGCACGTCCTGCCGATGTCGATCGTGCGCCGCCAGCTGCTGCTCAAGGACCTGAAGATCTTCCTGCGCGACATCAGCCAGATCCTCCAGCTGCTGCCGCTGCTGGCGCTGGTGCTGCTGTATCTCTACAACTTCCGCGTGCTCGACCTCGATCGCATCCCGTACATGACCGAGTTCGTGACCAACATCTACGCGTTCGTGAACCTCGGCATGGCGGGATTCGTGATGGCCACCGTCGCGGTGCGGTTCGTGTTTCCCGCGGTCTCGGCCGAGGGGGGCGCGTTCTGGCTGATCCGGACGTCGCCGATCTCGATGCGCGACTTCCTGTGGTCGAAGTTCTGGACCGGCCTCTTCCCGGTGCTGCTGCTCACCGAGTCGCTGACGATTGCCGCCAACGAGCTGCTCGGCATCGATCCGTTCCTCAAGGTCATCACCGCGTCGGCGATCGTGTTCATGAGCTTCGCGCTGGTGGGGCTCGCGACCGGCCTCGGCGCGCGGTATCCGCGATTCGGCGCGGACCCGAACCAGGTCGCCGGGTCGTACGGCGGCGTCTCCTTCATGATCGTCGCCGTCCTCTTCGTGATCGTGACCATCGTGCTGCTCGGATGGCCCTCGTCGATCTACCTCGTCCGCCGGTTCCGCGGCATGCCGCTGCGCAGCATCGACGAAGTGCGCATCGTCGTCTGCTTCCTCACGGCGATGGCGCTGAGCATCGCCACCTGGCTCGTGGCGATGCGCTCGGGCGTGCGCGCGCTGCAGAAGCTCAGCGACTGAGTGGTATCCAGCGGGCAGGAGGCAAGCGCGGCCCTAGCCCGTCTGCGATGACGCAAGACCGAACCTGAGGCTGGACCCTCCGTTGCAGCAAATCGGTGCAATGTCGATAGCCGTAGAATCGGACAAACGGCAGAGCCTGAGCGACTTCATCCGTACGCGACGTTCTGAGATCGTCGCGGAATGGACGAACCGAGTGCGCTCGCTCTCGCCCGTGCGAGAGCTCTCCGATGCGGCGATTGTCGACCACCTTCCTCAGATTCTGGAACGCGTCTCTGAGATGTTGGACGCGACGCGTACCGGGCTGCGGGTCTCACTCGATGATCTTCCCAACCTGCATGCGGTCAATCGACTTGGTCGCGGGTTCGACCTCGATCAAATCGTCACCGAATTCAGCATCCTGCGACGATCGATTCTAACCAGGTGGGTCAACGAAGTCAGCAACACCATCGAGGTCGAAGAACTGCGTCGCCTGGACGACGCCTTTGATGAATCGATCTCGCTATCTGCGGAACGCTACGCCCACGGACGAGAACGGCTGCTCAGAGCGCTCGATCGTGTCTCTGAGGCGGCGTTGGGATCGGCGGACCTCGACGTGTTTCTGCAGCAACTGGTGCGCGTGATGCTCGACGGCACCGAATCAGTGGACACCTGCGTGGTCCTGCTGCGCGAGGGAGACGTCCTTCGCGTCCGCGCGGCCGTGGGGTTGGAGGAGGATCTTCGAGCTGGGTTCTCGTTGCGAATCGGGGAAGGGTTTGCCGGCCATGTGGCGGCAGAACGCCGCCCCGACTTCCTGCGCCACGCCGCGGAAGACCGGCGAATCAAGAGTGACGCAATCAGGCGCCGCGGCGTGCGCGCGTTATACGCGGTCCCGTTGATGCGAGAGGAGAAGGTCATCGGCGTGGCCCACATCGGCTCGCTGACGGCGTTTGAATTCTCCGAAGAGGACAAGCTGTTGTTCCGGACGATGGTCAGTCGAGCGACGTCCGGGGTGGTGAAGGCGCAGATTCTGGCCGATCTTCGGCGCGCCGAAACGGCGCAACGATTCTTGGCTGAGGCGAGCCGGCACCTCGCCGAATCCCTGGATTACGAGGCGACTCTGGCCAAGATCGCGCATCTGGCCGTGCCGATGGTGGCCGACTGGTGCGTGGTCGATCTGGTTGATGCGGATGGCATCATGCGACGGGTGTCAGTGGCGCACGCCGATCGCGCCAAAGAGAAGCTGACGACGGCCCTCGATCGCGAGCATCCGCTCGATCCCGCCGCGTCAACGGGAATCCCTGGCGTCCTTCGTACTGGCGTGACCGAATGGCGGTCCGATATCGCCGATGCTGACCTCGATTCAGTGGCACGAGGCCCGGCGCATCTCGTGATGCTGCGGGAACTCGGCGTGAAGTCGTACATCATTGCGCCCATTCGCGCGAGGGGCGAAGTGGTCGGAACCATCGCGCTCGTCACGGCGGAATCGAGGCGGCGGTACTCCGACGCGGATGTGCGACTTGCCGAAGAACTCGCGCGACGTGCCAGTACGGCCATCGACAACGCGCGCCTGTATGCGGAAGCACAGCAAGCCGTGGCGGTGCGCGATCGCGTGCTGGCGATCGTGTCCCACGACTTGCGGAATCACCTGGGTGTGATTGGAACGGGATCGCGTCTCCTCGCGCGGAAGGCTCGGGGGCTGCCTGAAGCCAAGGAATTGACCAAGCCGATCGAGACCATTCAGCGTGTCACCGACTCCATGCAGCACCTGGTAGGCGACCTCGTCGATCTCGCCTCACTGCAGGCAGGCAAACTGTCCCTGGACCTGCGTCCGGTCGCTATCGATCCGCTCCTCGATGAAGCGTTTCATGGTCATGAACTGATTGCCGATGCGAAGGGTGTGCGATTGACGACGCATCTCGCCGCGCACGATGTCGCCGTGAATGCCGACCGCGACCGCATCCTTCAGGCATTGGCGAACCTGCTCGGTAACGCAATTAAATTCACGCCGTCCGGTGGCGCAGTGGTGATTCGGTCTCATTCCGCCGACAACGAGGTGCAGGTTGCGGTGAGCGACACGGGCCCCGGCATTCCGGACGCCGAACTAGACGCGATCTTCGAACCCTATCGCTCGATTCAGCGGCAAGGTCAGAGCGGTGCGGGGCTGGGGCTGTATATAGCGAAGGGCATTGTCGAACGCCACGGCGGCCGACTATGGGTCGTCAGCCAAGTCGGCGAGGGCTCAACGTTCGTCTTCACGTTGCCGCGCGCGTGAGGCCCAACGGTTTCGTCGGCGATGAGCACGGCTAGAGGACACCACGCTCAGCCGTGGTAGGAGCCACTAGTGGACGGGCGCCGGCTGCCGGTTACGAATGTCGCCCAATCATTCCTGCCCTAACAGGCATTCGATTTGCTTTCCTGGCTGCCAACGTGTCCGACGTGTCCCCCCACGTTGGTATTTCGAACATCGGCGTATTGAAAAGGCAAATGCAATACATCACTCCCTCTCCTGGGGGGCGGACGCATGCCACTTAAGGTGCGGCTCACACGCAAGCTCGCGCAGATCATCAACGGGATCGATCTGTCTCGGGCCCGCGCCGGCGAGGAGCTCGAGCTCTCAACGCGTGATGCGGAAGTCCTCATCGCGGAGGGGTGGGCGGCGCTGCTCGACTCCGCGCAGGACCGAGCGCCGCGCTCCGGCCGCCCGCCGCGCAAACGTGCCGCCCGACATTGAGATCGCAATCCATTCCCGACGCGACACGACCGGTCGTCCTGGTAGTGGATGACGATCAGGCGATTCACGGATTTCTGACCACATTCCTCGAAGCCAGAGGGCATACGGTTCGCACCAGCAGTTCGGCTGCCGAAGCGATTCGCGTGCTCACATCGCATCGTGTTGACGCAATCGTCCTGGACGTGAAGATGCCTGGCAAATCCGGCCTTGACGTCCTCACACACGTGCGCGGCAGCGCCCGCCTCTCGAAGACGCCTGTCATGATTCTCACCGGCGCGGCTTTCACCCCGGATGAAGAAGAAGTGGTGAGCGCACTGCGCGCGTACGTGTTCTACAAGCAAGAAAGTGATCTCGAGGAGTTCGGCTCGTACGTCTCGCGACTGACGGGGCGTTTACGGTGACGTATCGAGGCCCGCACCAGAGCAGTTCGTGGCTCCTGTTCACCGGGTCAGCATCTCCTGCGCGGCGACGGCGGCGCCGATAAGCCCGGACTCGGGATTCAGGATCACCTTCACGGGGATCTTCGCCACCAGCTCCGCCATCACGCCTTTCGCGCGGAACGCGTCCATGAAGCGCCCGTCCTGCAGCGCCGGCAGGATCTTGGGCGCGATCCCGCCGCCGATATAGACGCCCGAGGTGGCGACCCCCCGCAGCGCCAGACTGCCGGCTTCCGCACCATAGAGGCTCACGAACATCGACAATGCCTCCATGCAGGCCGCGCACGTGCCGGCCATCGCCGCCTGCGACACGGCGGCCGGTCCCTTCTCCGGCGGCACTCCACGCAAGGGCTCGCACACGGCGCCGCCGTGGGTGAAGCGGTGCAGATTGATGAGGCCCGGTCCGCTCAGCACCTGGTCGAACTCGGCCCGGCCGTAGTCGGCCCGCATCATTTTCAGGAACTCGATCTCGCGGTCCGTGCGCGGCGCGAAGTCGGCGTGCCCGCCTTCGGACGGGAGCGGCGTCATGCGTCCGTTGACGCGATGCAGGTAGGCCTCGCCGAGCCCCGTGCCCGCGGCGATGACGACCGCGTTGCCGTCGGTGCGCATCACCCCTTCCTGCAGCACCACGACTTCATCGGGCGTGAGCACGCCCGCCCCGTAGCCCATCGCCTCGAGATCGTTCAGCAGCTGCACGCGCGTGACGCCGAACCGCCGCGTCATCTCGGCGGCGCTGACGTCCCATGCGATGTTGGTGAGGGTCGCCCGGTCGGCGACCACGGGTCCCGCAACGTCGGCCGCCGCGGCATCGACGTCGACGGCGACGCCCGCGTCGCGCGCGAACGCGTCGAGGATCGCGGTGAAGCTGTCGAACTCGGTGGTGGGGTACTTGTGGATCGCGACGGGCCGCGGGCGGCGCGCGTCAGGTTCGAAGAGGCCGAGCAGCGTTTTGGTGCCGCCAACGTCGCCTGCAAGGATCACGACTGGATTATATTGAAGCGCGTGGCGTCAACTGGTCCTGCCTTTGTCTCCAAGCGACAGGTGCTCGAGCGGTACGGCCACGTCCGCGAAGATCATCTCCGCTACATGCAGAAGTGGGGACTGATTCGCCCCGAGGATCGGCGCAACGGCGAGAGCTATTTCGCGTTTCCGGATCTCGCGGTGATCCGCGAGGCGGATGAGGCGCTGGCCGGCGGCGCCACCATCCGCGCCGTGCTGCGCAACCTCATCGCGTCACGAACCGGGCAGTTGTCGCTCGACTTCCGGCTCGACGCACAGCCGGCGAAGGTGCTGCAGCTCAAGCGCCGGGAAACGCCGCCGCTCGCGGCCTTCATGGACCCGGCGCCGCCGCCGGAGGATACCTCCGCCGAGGAGTACTTCCTGGCCGCGTCGATCCTCGACAACGGCGACCCGGTGAATTTCGAGGAGGCGCTGACGGCGTACCGGCGGGCGCTCGAGATCGATCCGTACCTGGTGCCGGCGCTGATCAACCTCGCCAACATCCACTACGCCCGCGACGAGATCGCCGAGGCGCAGGCGCTGTACGAACGCGCGATCGTCCTCGATCCGGATGTCTGGGAGCCGCAGTTCAACCTCGGCAACATCTTCCACGACCTCGGCCGGTATCTCGAGGCGCAGGGTTGCTACCGCGAGGCGCTGCGGCTGAACACCACCTGCGCCGACGCGCACTTCTACCTGGCGGTCACGATGGAGAATATGGGGCAGTCGCACGACGCGCGTGCGCACTGGCGCGCCTACCAGCAGCTCGCCCCGGGCGGGGAATGGGTGGATCTTGCGAAGGAATTCTCGGATTAGCGCGTTGACGAATCGGAGCCGTCGCCGCGCGGGGTGGACCCTCGCGCTTGCCCTCACCGTGCTCGGCGCGTGGGCGATCACGCGATCGACCGACAGCGACGCTGTTGCCGGCCCCCCTGGCTATCTCGTCGGGGCGTACTACTACACGTGGTACTACTCCGGGCACTGGGCCGGGAACGATTACGCCGGGCGCCATCTGCTGTCGCCGCTGGAGCCGCTCCTCGGCGAGTATGTGTCCGACCATGGCGACGTGATCGCCAGCCACCTGCAGTGGGCCTCTAAGTACGGGATCGATTTCTTCATCATCAGCTGGTCTCACGCCGGCAGCTTCGCCGACCAGACCGCGCGCCGATGGTTGCTCCCCGCCATGGCCGAATCGGGTATTCGACAGGCGCCGACGGTAGAACTGTCTTCCTATGGTGAACGGGATCTCGGCAATGCGGCGTTCCGGCGTCGCCTGGCCGACGACCTGCGGTTCCTCGGCGAGCACTACCTGAAGCATCCGTCCGCCCTACAGGTTGACGGACGACCGGCGCTGTTCCTCTACGTCAGCCGGGTGCTGGTGGGAGACGTCGCGTCCTGGATCGCCGAAGTGCGGAGCATGCTCGAGGCGATCGGCGTCGACGCGTTCATCGTCGCCGACGAGGTGTTCTGGCACGAGCCGGACCCCGCCCGCCTGCGCCTGTACGACGCCGTCACGGCGTACAACGTGTACGACTGGCCGCGGACCGGCAACGCCGGCTACGCGCGCGACTCCACGTTCCTCGCGGACGTGGAAGCGCTGTTCGGGCGATGGAAGGGCGCGGCCGAAGCGGCGGGCGTTCGGTTCATCCCCAATGCGATGCCGGGGTACAACGATCGCGGCGTCAGGCCGGCGGCGGACCATTACGTCATCCCCCGTCGACTGGAGCCGACGGCGTCACCCACCAGCCTGTTTGAGCGCTCGATCGACCTCGCACGGCGGTTCGTCGATCCCTCCCTCCCCATGCTGACCATCACCTCGTTCAACGAATGGAACGAATGGACGCAGGTCGAGCCCGCGCGTCGCGCCAATCGTCCGCCGTCATCGGATGCGGCAGCGTTCACCGAGGGACTGCCGCACGATCCCTACGGGTTCGAGTATCTCGAGGTCATTAGAGACCGTCTGGGCGATGGCTCCCAGGCATCACGACTGTCCACGCGGGACGAGCCGTGAGGCGCGGTGCCTGGGGGCTTGCCGCGGCGAGCTATACGGCGCTGACACTCGTATTCGTCAGCCCGCTCGTCAACTACGCGCACGTGGCGGATGCGACCTATCCGGGTGACGCCCGGCTGCTCGTCTGGACGCTGGCCTGGGATGCACATGCCCTGCTGTCGGGGGCACCCCTCTTCGACGCGAACATGTTCTATCCCGCCGCCCAGGCGCTCACGTGGACCGAGCATCACCTCGGCATCGCTCTGTTCGCGCTGCCCGTCTACGCGGCCACCGGCAATCCCGTCCTCGCGTATTGGATTGTGTGGCTGCTCTCGTTCCCCCTGAACGCGCTGGCGATGCACGCGCTTGCATGGCGCCTGACGCGCCAGCAGCTCGCGGCCGCCGTGGCGGCCGTCGTGTATGCATTCTGTTTCTTCCGGATGCACCACGGCCACGGCCACGTGCAGCTGCTCTGGACCTGGCCGCTCCCACTCATCCCGCTTGCGATCGAACGCTGGGTTGCGCAGCCGAAAGCCGCGCATACGGCGCTCCTCGCCGGCCTCGTGCTGCTCCAGGCGCTGACGAGCTGGTATCTCGCCGTCTTCGCCGCGCTGCTGTCGATCATTACCGTCGCAGCGCTCGTGAAGCCGCGGGAGCTGACGGTCGTACACGTGGCGCATGCCGCAGCGGCGCTGGCAGTCGCCGGGGGCGTGGTGGCGTGGTTGGCACGGCCCTACTTCGCGCTCCAGACCCCAGGGGTCGCCGAGGCGTTCGAGTCGAGCGCAGACGCTGCCGCCTACCTGCTGCCGCCGGAGAGTACGTGGCCGGGGCAGTGGCTCCTGGCGCACACGACGTGGAAGCCCCGATGGATCTGGGGTGAGCAGACCTTGTATGCGGGAAGTGCGGCTATCGCGCTCGGCGCCGCCGGTGTCTGGGCGCTGTTCCGGCGGCGCCCGCTCCGCCCCTCGCGGCTGACCGCCGCGCTGCTCGCCACCGGAGCGGTCGCGCTGCTGCTCTCGTTTGGACCGGCGACATCCGGCGCCACGCTGTTCGATCTGTTCGCACGGCTGCCTGGTATGTCAATGCTGCGCTCGCCGGCGCGCTTCGCGCTGCTCGTCATGCTGGCGCTCGCGACGCTCGCGGCGTACGGCGCAGCCTACCTCGTGCACCGGTACGGCCGGTGGGGGGGTGCCCTCAGCTCGCTGCTCGCGGCCGCCTTCCTGATCGAATCCTTTGTCACCGACTTTCCCGCCGGCAAGCCGATGCCATTCGACGTGCCGCCGGTGTACCGTCGTCTGCGCTCGCTGCCGACCGGCGCCGTGCTGTCGCTGCCCTCGTACCGTGGTTCACCGGAGGGATTCCGTGAGGCCGATTACCTCTTCTACTCTACGGTCCACTGGTATCCGATCGCGAACGGATTCGGCCGCCACGAACCGCTGCCACATCGGGAGAACGTACAGGCGTTCGTGCAGTTTCCGGCGCGGGACGCCGTCGCCCGTCTCCGGAAGCTCGGCATTCACTATGTTGTCGTGCACACTGCGCGCGACTCCCGGCTGCGGGATGCCGTTGCGGCAGCGAACAAGCATCCGGACGTAGAAATGCTCGGGCAGTTCGGCGGGGACTACCTCTACAGGGTCCGCTAAGGGAAGACGCCCGCGATCAGTACGAGTAGTCGTCGCTCGGGCTGCGCTTCTTCGGCGCGCGGCGCAGCTTGTAGTGCGCGCACTCCGGGCACCACGCTTCCGAGTCGAACCCGGCGGTGCCGGCGTACGGCTTGACCTCGCGATGCGTGCAGAACTCCGTGTTGCCGTTTTCCGGCGGCTGCATCCACCGGCAGGAACGGAACCGCACCAGCGCCGCCGACTGCGGCACGTCCGATGTCACTGGCGCGGGCGACTGGGCCGACGGCGTGAGGGGCGCGCTCGGCCCCGGCGACTCGTTCGCGGGGCGGGCAGGCACAATCGGAATGGTGTTATTGAAGTTGTACGCCAACGGCTTTCTCCAGTGCGCGCAGTGCGCGGATCTCTTCGGGGGCGACCAGCGTGAGCGCACTCCCCAGTGTTTCGGCGCGGCCCGTCCGGCCGACGCGATGGACGTAGGCTTCCGGCGTGTCGGGCACCTCGAAGTTCACGACGTGCGCGATGCCGTCGATGTCGAGCCCGCGGGCGGCCACGTCGG
>SXGR01306281.1_pt1 | contig 10285 bp, 3 predicted proteins | sample 3174711 | NCBI WGS metagenome assembly SXGR01 (sample SAMN11356860, study PRJNA531348) | freshwater metagenome | isolation source: freshwater sample F1-60 | place: China: Fuxian Lake, Yuxi | collected 2017-12-25 | reverse complement strand
GAGGTCGTGCCATCGACCGCGCTGTTGAACTGCGTGCTGGCTCCGATGGCGATGAAGTCGGTCACGTCCCAGCCGTAGAGCCAATTCACTCCGGCCAACGCTTTGTCGGCGGTCACGGATTTGTGTCCCGTGGGAACGGTCATCTGCGGCACCAGCGCCATTTCCGGCCACCAACCCTCCTGTGGCGTGAGTCCAATTTTGACTCCCAGATACAAATCGTCGAGTCCTTGGTTCGTCACGGTCGGAGAGGGAACACTTTGCGATTGACTGAAGGGGAACACTCCCAGCCGCAGCTCCAGCCAGTCTTCGATGACGCCGTACCGAAACAGAACTTCGCCGATCGAGTGCGTGGTGGAATTGTCGTCCGGGTCGTCGTTGCGGATGTAGGTGTAGCCCGATTCGATTTGCAGCACTCCCTTACCGACGGTCGTACTGGCTTCGACAAAGTCGGGACGGTCGGTTTGCAGGTCGTCATCGACGGGCGGCCCGCCGGAAAACGTCGTGCCGTAGCTCCACTGAAACAGCGTCTTGCGAGGTTCGTTAGCGGGCGGGCCGTAGTTGATCTTCGGCTCCTCATCACCGCCGGGTTTGCCAAGCTCCAGGTCATCTTCCGGCCAGGGAAACGCGACGGGAGTCACCCAGTCGACAAGCCGCAACGGCGATTGTGACGCAATTGCCGTTGGAGTCCCGCGCGGCCTCGACGGTTCGGCCGCTCTCAACACGAGTGAGTTTGCGAGGCAGATCAGCAGTGACGATGACCAAACGAAGGAACGCATTGTGGAATCCTTTCCTCGCCGCGCCGTCAAACACGAGCTGTTGACGCGCCGCGCAAACTGACTTTCCCGTCATCCTGACAGGCTGCTTTCAGATATCGGCGTCACTTTGAACGCTGACAACTTCGGTTTGAAATGTTTGACGAATCAAAAACAGATCGCTGCGGTTTGTCGATTCAGTCTCGCTGAATTGCCGAGTCCACCAGCTTGTGTGTGCAAGCGATGGCTGATTTTCCCCGTCCTGGGTCAGTGGTTGCACTTTTTCAGCTTGGTTGCGAAGAGTTGTGGGTCGGGCCACAATGCCGGCCCAAATTTGACGACTTCAGACCGCCAACAGGTGATTTGTGAATTCTTTTCGAGGCACTTTGCTGCGGCCACAAACCGGGCCGACGGCCAAGATTCCGATCTACGCGATGAACGCGGATCGCGACGCCCTCCGAACCGCCTGCCGATTCAACGCCGAACTCATGGACTACCTCCGACCGCACGTTCGGGCCGGTATCTCCACTCGCAAGATCGACCAACTGGCTTACGACTACACGATCCAGCACGGCCACACGCCCGCCTGCCTGGGCTACAACGGCTACCCGAACACGGTTTGCACCAGCGTCAACGAGGTCGTTTGTCATGGCATCCCGAATGACAGCGTGCTCCGCGAAGGAGACATCGTCAACGTCGATCTCACGACGATCGTCAACGGTTGGCACGGTGACTCGTCCGAGACATTTCTGATCGGCGAGATTTCCCCGAAAGCCAAGCGTCTCGTGCAGGCCGCATTCGATGCCATGTGGGTCGGCATTCACGCCATCAAGCCGTTCGGCCGAGTCATCGACATTGGCAGAGCCATCTATCGTTTCGCCAAAGATCAAGGCTTCGAGATCGTCCGCGAATTCCAAGGCCACGGAGTCGGCCGCAGTTTCCATCAAGAGCCAGGCGTCCCGCACTTCCCCGATCTGCAATCCGGCAAGGCCGTCGTTCGCCCCGGCACCTGTCTGACGATCGAACCAATGCTCAACGAGGGAAATTGGAAAACCGAAATCGACAAGTCCGATGGCTGGACCGTCCGCACTCAAGATCGTGGCCTTTCCGCTCAATTCGAACACACCATTTTGATGACCGAGAAAGGCCCCGAAGTTCTGACGCTCACGAAGCACGGCCCTCAAAAAGGACACAAATTCTGAGCCTGACGACACGCCCGCGATGGATCATCCACACTTTGCAACCGTCGCTTGCCGACACTTCCACAACCCCGTATTCTCCGCCCCTCGCAGACCAGCCCAGGTGGCGAAATTGGCAGACGCGCTAGCTTCAGGAGCTAGTGCCCGCAAGGGCATGGAGGTTCAAGTCCTCTCCTGGGCACTGTTAAATTGTGCATGTTTCGGCAAGAGACGGAAACTCCGGGGCTTTTTCGTTGTCACGCAACGGACGCACGACCGCGTTTCCGTCCGGTTCGCTGATTTCCGCTCACTGAGTGAGTCTGATTGTGAGTCGCTTTGGCAAAGTGCTCGTCAGTGACCTGCAAGTAATGTTTGGCCGCGACCAGTTGGCTGTTGCCTAGCCAAGCCACGACGACGTGGAGCGGATACGTCTCAGCCAATTCGGTCTCACGAGTGGCACGGAGATTCTGAAAGAGCTTTGGCCACGAGGTCAGTCCAGCCTTGGCGATGATCCGCAGGAGTTGCGTCCGCAGGTTGATGTTGCTGTCCCGGCGACGGGCGATCACAAACTCGGCCCCTTCGTGCGCGTGGTCCCAAGCCGCTTCCAGGTGGGGACGGAGTTCCGGGAAGATCGGCACGAGCCGAGAATCTTTTCCTTCGTGATGCTCTGTCTTGGGGCTGCGGATCAGCAGTCGGCCGCGTTCCCAATCAACATCCGCCCAACGGAGCAACAACGTCTCTGAGGGTGTCCGCAGGCCACCAAAACGAGCCAGAGCGAAGATCAACCGCCATTCGTGGTCAGGACACGCGGCCAAGACTTTCTCGGCGTCTTCACGCCGGAGAAAAAACTCCCGTGACCTGTTTGCGCGGACGGAACAATCCCGCATGTCGGCGAACGGGTTCTCGGCAATCAGCCTCTTTCGCATGGCAGCGCGGAACAATTGCTTGACTCGGCCGCAGTGACGGCGGACAGTGTTCGCGCCGAGCGGCTTCTCACGACCAAGCAACCAGCCGCGCCATTCATCCGCATCTCCGAGAGTGATGTCCCCCAACAGTCGATCCTCGCCGAAGTGGGTCACGAGGTTCTTACGGACCTGCAAGAGATTGATCCGGGTTCGCGGCTTAATGTCCGTTCGACTGACCAAATAGGCGTCAATGAACTCGCCGAACTTGGTGGAATCCTCTTGGCGTTTCTCACGCGGAGCGATCAGCCCCACGGCCACCAGCCGCTTGGCCAGGACATCGGGAATCGCGCCGATCCATTCGGCGACTTCGGCGGGGCTGGCGAAGCGTTCGTCGGCGCTCTTGGCCAACATGCGATCGACGACTGCCGCGACCGATTCGGGGACGTCGGGACGCAGGTCGCGAATCGGCGGACGCGGGGCTTGGCTGTGAGCCCACATTTGCTGCATCGTCGTGTTGTACTTGCTGCTCGGAAACGGAGCCTGCCCGACGAGCAGGTAATACAGCGTGCAACCCAGGCTGTAGATGTCGGCTCGGATATCGACATCGCGGTTGCTCTCCCACTGTTCCGGAGCGGCGTAATCGACTGTGCCCAGAAACTGCTTCTCAGTCGTCAGCTCGCTGGCCGTCCCACCGGCCTTCAGCGTCGCCAGTCCGAGATCGAGAATCTTGACGACCCCTGCCGGCGACACGAGCAAGTTCGCGGGCTTGATGTCACGATGCACGAGCACTCCCGTGACGCGATACTGCGAATGATCGCGCAGTTCCGCGAAGAGCTTGTGTTGCGACTGCGATTCCGCCGGTGACGGAGACGCTTCCTCGTGCTGCGATTCGTTCTCTGGGCTGCGAACGTAGTGTTGCGTTGTACCGGGAAGCATCGCGGCCACCGTTTTCTGACAGACCAAGCAACCGTCAACGTGAGTCTCGACCGAAGCCTGATCGTCCGGCCCGAGCTTCTTGGTCGTCAGTAATTCAATCTGCTCTTTCGAATAGAATTCATTCATGGTTTGGTTCCTTGGACTGCGGCAGCCTGCTGCCGCTTTCCGTCTCACAGCCTGCTGTGAGACGAGTTTGGTCTCTCAATCAAATCTCGTTCTCTCAAATCAACACTTCCTCAGCAGCAGACTGCTGAGGGCAAAGCGGCAGCCCGCCGCGGCGGGCCGCAGTCCAAAAGTAAGAATTACTTCATCAACTTGGCGGCTTCGCGGCGGAGGAGTTCGGGGGCGAGCCAGTCGGGGGCGATGTCGGCGGCGGGGGTGGGGCGTTGAGGTTGGGGGGCGGGAGTTGACGAGGGGCGGAGAGATTTCGGGATCTCGGCCTCGGCTTGATCCAGCGACTTGCGAGCCTCTTCGTGTTGGCCGAGTTGGTGTTCGGCCATCGCGCGAACGGTCAGCGCCAGAGCGCCGCTTTGCGACTTGTTGTCGGGATGCTTCTTCGCCCAGGCGAGCGCCTCGTCGAACTTCCCGACGCGGTACGAGGCCAGCGCGGCACTTCCCACGAACCACGGATGAAAGCTGACCTTCGTCGGGTCGCTGAGGACATCGTGAAGTAACTGAGTCGGCAGTTCGGAGGGGTCGATCGTGCCGGGACTCAGCAGGCAGGTTTTGATGATGGAGTCGGCGATCTGCGCGTCGGTCGTGCCGCGAAACTGCTGGACCATGTCCTGGCAGAGTTGCTTGTAAGCCGCTTCGTCTCCGGCGAGCAGTCGGCAGTTGGCCTCGGAAAACCACTTGGAGCGGGTGTTGGGGGTCAGCTTTCGCACCGCCGCCCAATCGTCTGCCGCTTCGCGCCAGCGACCGAGCCTCATCAGGGAGTTTGCTCGCGCCTCAAGGTTCTTCGCGTCGGTTGGCTTGGCTTCGATCAGTCGGGCGAGCCGGGCCAGTTCCCGTTCAAGCTCGGGTAACGCAAGCTCGGAGTCACGCGACGCTCGCAGTTTGACGATTTCGTCGTGGGACAGACCGGCGAAGTCACGGAGCGATTGCAGATAAAAGCCGGTCAACGAATGTGGCCACGGGGCGAGTGGCGATTCGGGGACGGCGGCTTTGGCGGTTTGTTGGGCGAGTTCGTGCTGTCCCAATTGTTGTTGGGCAGTCGCCCTTAGCAGTGCTCGCAGCAGTGGCTCGCGGGAATCGGGTTGAGGTGCGCGGTTCAAGACGTCACGAGCAATCGCCGCCTCGCCGTTGATGAGGCAGGCGGCAGCGAGTCGTTCGACGGGCGGCAGGTCATCCGTTCGGACTGCTGCTGCGAGTGACTGGGCGATACCCGGTCGCGGCTCTTCGCTGACCGACAGTCGAAAATGTCCGAGTCGCGCGTGGGGAAAGTTCGCATCGCCGGAATCGAGTTCGACGATCAAGGTGTCGGACTCGCCAACTGGGACTGGTGTGTCGCAATCCAGCACGAGCCAATGCGGCTGTTTTGCATTGGGATGGACGTCCCAATGAGTCGCTTCGAGACCGTCGAGGACTGACCACGGTCCGTCGCTCAATGTCGTGCCATGATCCAGAGGTCGGACGTAGTCAGACACCGCGTTGCGGAACTTCAAGGGCGTCTCTGACCCGTCGCCGTGACGAACGCGAGCACGCACTTCCGTGAGATGAAAGTTCCCGCCCCCGTGTCCGGAACCGCCAGACAGCGAAGCATGCGGAGAGACATCCAGACGCAGCGCGGTGATCCGTTTCACCTCCGGGCGGCTTTGAACCGAATAGGTCGCGGGCTGGCTCTCTCCGCGACCAGAGAGAACAAATCCTGTGGGTTCCCGAGTCAGCACGACATCGGTTGATGCTGTCGTCTCGGTCGGTTCCAGCAGACTCCATGTCCCGCGTGGATCGTCCTCGATCAGCAATTGCGCAAGATGACCGATGCTCACCAACGGTAGCTCAGCAGAGTCCGCTCCTTGTCCGCGCAGTAGCTCCAGCACTTGGCCGCGCAAGGCCGCTGCCTTGTCGGCTGTTGTGGCGTTCGAGACCTCGGCCATGTTCTGACGAACGCCGCTTCGGTCGTTCTTCAATTGCAGCGCGAGCGCGATCAGCAACTGAGGTGACTTCGGTCGCAGAGCTTGCAGGCGTTCGAGCACTCGCAATCGCGACGCTCGTGCGATGAGCAGCCGACGTTCGGTGGGCGTCGCGTTGTCGAAGGCGGTCGCTAACGTCGCGGCCGCTTTGTCGAGTGCCTGCCGCGAGCTGGATCCTTGGGACATGTTCGGTCCGGCAACAGCCAGTCCGAAGCGGGGGCGAGAATCGAGCAAGTGGAGAAAGCCCTTGGAGTCCACCGTCGCGATGCGCTGGAACGCGGGGTCCCAAGCGGCGGTATGAAGTTGATCGCGTCCCTGTCGCAGCGTCAGCACTTGTGAGCCGCCAGGCGCTAGCCGCGGGTCTTGAGCCAATCCAGAGCCCGCGGCTAGCGCCTTGCGGCTCACATCAGACGTCGTGTCCCACACGATCGCGGTGCTGTCATGCGAGGCCGAGACGAGTCGCGTGTCATCCGCATTCCAACCGAGCGAATAGATCAGCGACGTGTGGCCTTGAAGCTCGGCAGTTTTCTCCCACTTCGTCGTGTCCCAGATCGTGACCGAGCCGCCCATCGACGTGGCGAGGCGGTCGCCCCGATTGGACCACGCCAGAGTCACCGCGCCGGGAAATTTGCCAAGAAGCTGCTGCGTGGCCGTGTCCCAGACACGAACAACATGGTCGTAGGAGACAGCGGCAATCTTGGTCCCATCGTGATTCCACTTCACGCCCCGCACGAGGCTCTCGGACTCGGACAGCTTGCTCGTGATCTCCCAGGTCTCTGAGTCCAGCAACAGAACTTCGCCATCGGGAGCCTGCCCGCAGACGGCCAGCCATTTGCCATCGGGACTCCAGTCGATCGACCGCAGGCGAGTGATGTGGGTGAACTCACGAAGCAGCGCTCCAGTATCGGGATTCCAAATGCGGAGTTGATTGTTGTTCCCGGACGACGCCAGCCACGGTTGATGCGGATGCCAGGCCAACCCCTCGGTCCAACCGGGATGAGCGGGCATGGACCGCAGCAGCTCGCCGGACTCGGTATCGCGGATTTCGAGTTGGCCACCTTGTCCGGCGGTGGCCACGCACAAGCCATCGGGACTCCACACCACGCACATGGTCCGTTCGTTGCTCGTGCGGATCTCCAGATCGCCGTTGAACTGATTGGTGTTCCAGATTCGCACGTCGTTGCTGGCCGATGCCAGCCGCCGACCATCGGGATGCCAGCTCAGCGACGAGATGCCGCCCAGTTGGCCACGAAAGATGTTGATCTCGGCACCCGTCGCCAGATCCCAAACGCTGACGGACGCCTCGCCACCCGCCGACGCGAGCTGCCGACCGTCGGGACTGAAACTCAAACTGAGCGGCGGCAGTTTGTGACCGCTGATCGTTCTCACGATCTTGCCCGTGCCAAGTTCCCGAACGCAGACATCCGACTGATTGGGAGTCGCGACGAGGCGACCATCGGGACTCACGGCCAACGCCGGACGGAATTGATCTCGGTCGCGACAGACCTGCCGGGGAGGCTCGTTCGAGGCCATCGTCCAGACGCTCGTCGCTTGCTGTCCTTGAAGGACCAGTTGCGTGTCATCGGGCAACCACGCGAGCGATTCGCCGCTGCTGTTCAACGAGCGCGCGACCTCACGAGTCTCGGCGTTCCAAACCACAATCTTCTCGCGCGAACCCGACGCGATTCGCTTGCCGTCGTGGCTCCACGCAACCGCGAGAGTCGGTTCACCATGTTCGCTCAGCGTCGAGAGGCACTCGCCAGATACCGGATTCCAAATGCGAACGGTTTGATCGTCACTCGCCGACGCCAACCGCGAGGCGTCGGGATGCCAACTCAAGGAAGTGATTCGTCCCGTGTGGCCCTTCAGGCTTTGCAAGACCTGACCATCGGACGCGCTGACATGAATCACCAAGTCATCGCCGCCACTGGCCAGAAACTTTCCATCGACACTCCAGGCACACGCTCGGACGTTTCCGCGATGCGCATCGATCAGGAACTCTTCGGTGTGCTGTAGCGAATTCAAATAAGACCACTCCCAGCCGCGAAGATCGGTCAGCGACGGCTGAGGTTGCCACGGATCGAGGAACGATCTCATCCGGTGCATTCCATTGACCAGTCCCCACGACTGCTGCGCCAACTGCATCTGCGCGAAATACAAATTGCGACGGTTGAGATCACGCTGCTGCTCGGCGTTGCGTTGTTCTTCCTCTGCCCGCCGAGTCTGACCTTCCGCGCGAGCCTGCTCCATCTCCGCGCGAGTCTGCTGCTGCTGGGCGAGTTGCCGTTGTGCCGCCTCCTCTTCGCGAGCCTTGTTCGCCTTCTGCTCCGCCAGTTGCGCGTCGTTCTTGAGCCGACTCTGCACGGCCGCCGTCCACGTCGCCGCAATGCCTCCCACCGTCAGCACACAGAGCACGACCACCGCCAAGCCCATCTGCAACTTGCGGGCACGCCGCTCGTGCCGAGCCGCCAGCTCATGCTCCTTCGCCGTCTGCAACGCCTCTTCCGCACGAGCAGCCTCGGTCGCACGTTCCACTTCCGCTTGACGCAACCGCGACTCGACCGACGTCAGATAGCTGGTGACTCGCTCGGCCAGAACCCCCGCATCGCGCGGCCGATCCTGCGGGTCGATCTCCAAACAGTGCTTCGCGATCGCAATGAGTTCCGCATCCACCGGAGCCGTCTGGGCCATGTAACCCGAAGCGTCAGCGAGGGAGTGACCAGCCGTCGCCCCCGATGTCTCCGCCCCTCGCTCCTGATTCACCGTCCCTCGCTCACGCTTCGGGCTACTGTCACTCCCTCGCTCACGCTTCGGGTTACATTCCGCCCCGCTCGCATCGAGCCGAGCGAAGCAATCCGCCAGCTTCCCACGCGAGGCCATGCGATAAACCTGAGTCCCATCGCTCCCGACATACGGCGGCTGCCCGGTGAGGATCTCGCACAGGATCGCCCCCAGCCCAAACACATCGGCCCGTTCATCCATCAGGTCGATCTCGCCCAACGCCTGCTCCGGCGGCATGTACGCCGGAGTCCCCATCACGCTCCCCATCTGCGTCTGCGAACCCATCGAGCCGATACTGCCGACCGTCCCCAGCGTCCCCGGCGCATCGCTCCCCACTTTGCTCCGCAGCGTCCGAATGATGCTCTGACCCTGCTGCTTGTCCTTCGCCTTCTTCTCATCCGCGATGCCACCCGATTGCAGCACCTTCGCCAGCCCCCAATCCATCACCTGCACTTCACCAAACGCTCCGACCATGATGTTGGCCGGCTTCAGGTCTCGATGAATCACTCCGCGCGAATGGGCATAAGCCATCGTCTGACAAATCTGCTCGAAGATGCCGACGAACTTGCCACGCTCGGCGGCTAAATCTTTCCGATCGCCCAGCAACTTCGACAGCGTCTCCCCCTTCACGAGCTTCATGCTGAAGAACGGCCGCTTGTCCTTGAACTGCCCAAGTTCATAAACCGGCGCAATCCCCGGATGCTGCAACTGCCCGCCGATCTGAGCCTCTTCGACAAACCGCTGCACGACCTCCGGCCGGTCCTTGTGCTGATCGAGCAGCACCTTGATCGCAAGGTCTCTGCCAAGGTCGGTGTCGCGACCCTTGAGAATCGCCCCCATCCCGCCTCGCGCGATCTCACCATCCAACCGATACCGACTGTCCGCATCCTGCTTCGGCATCTCCGCCGACTTCGGCCGCACGACCGGATCAGCTCCCTCCTTCACGGAGTCTCGCAACGCGACACGCGGCACCTGATCCAGAGTCTGGCCCAACATCTTCAAGACGCTGTGACGACCGTCGCCGAGGAGGACCGCCTGCTCCTTCGTAAACGCCGGAGCCAACCCCGCGTCCAACGCCGCCGCCAGATTGCCGCCGGAGCCATCGGTGAGGATCGTGGCTTCCAGTGCCGCAGGAGTCTTGTCGAGAAAGCTGCCGGCCTGCTCGTTCGACTGCAGCAATCGCTCCAGTTGCTCCCGCAGTTCCGGGTCATCGCCACAGGACTTGTCGAGGAACGCGGCCCGTTCTGCAGCGGTCTCGATTTCCACGGCGGCTTCGAACAGAGAATCCAGATTGGGTTTGTGGTCAGCCATGTGTCGCTCTGGTCAAAGTGAGTGAGTTACTGAGGATCCTCGGCTCTTCCAATCATCAGTGCGAAAACCACGCACTCACCCCATCAATGTTTTTTGAAATTTCCTGACCCTACCGGATTGCAGGTGTTTGCCGCAGAGCGGCATTTGAAGGATAGGGGTAGGAACGACTGATTGAGTTCAGTCGCCCCTCCCTCCGAACCGGACGGGCGGGTTTCCCGCATCCGGCTCTCCGGTTGATGGTCTTACCTGCGAGAGGATTGAACGGCCAGAGCATGGGCGGTCGTCAGGTT
>SXGR01301754.1_pt1 | contig 10285 bp, 6 predicted proteins | sample 3174711 | NCBI WGS metagenome assembly SXGR01 (sample SAMN11356860, study PRJNA531348) | freshwater metagenome | isolation source: freshwater sample F1-60 | place: China: Fuxian Lake, Yuxi | collected 2017-12-25 | reverse complement strand
TTCCGACCATCCCCTTGAATGTCTCTTTCTGTGCCGTTCTCACTATCAGTAATCATTGGGCGATGCTCCGAATGCCAAAATCATGTTGGATTCTATCGGAGATCTTGCAAATTAATATGTGGGGTCGATGTACCGCTTACGTTGCAATCAGCGCCGCCGTCTTAGAACTCATGCGCTCATTTCATAACGGCGGCACGCTCTCTGTCGAGGATTTTGCGCCTGCCTTTTTTATTGTTGCGCTGATTTCGGCTTGCTCAGCCTTTGTTTTTTGGCGTCTTCAAAAGGACGCTGGCGACACGCTCATCACCCGACATAATCATAATTAAGCGCCCTTACCGCGAAAACCTGTTGCGAGCACATAAAGTTCAGCTGAGTCCGCCCGACTAGCCGCGGGCTTTACGTGACGCACGCTGGCGAATTCTTTTTTTAATCGCGCAAGAACCTGACCTTCTGTACCGCCTTGTAAAACTTTAGCGACAAAAAATCCCCCGGGCGCAAGGACGTCAAAAGCAAACTCAAAGGCAAGTTCGGCAAGCGCGACAATGCGCAAATGATCCGTTTGTTTATGCCCCGTCGCATTTGCAGCCATATCAGACATGACGCCATCTGCTTGACCACCCAACATTTCCTTGATCAGCGCCGGCGCATCGTCATCATTAAAATCCTTGACGGCGAAAGAGACGCCTGGAATTGGCTCCATATCCAAAAGATCAACACCGACGACTTTACCGCGTCCTTCTTTCGATTTGACGCGGTCAGCGGCAATTTGCGACCAGCCGCCCGGCGCGGCGCCTAAGTCAATGATACGTCCACCAGGCTTAAATAAATGAAACCGCTCGTCCATTTCTAAAAGCTTATAAGCCGCACGTGAGCGGTAACCTTCTCTTTTTGCGCGAGCGACGTAGGGATCATTTAATTGGCGTTCAAGCCATAGGGTTGAGGATAAACTTCGTTTGCGCGCTGTTTTAACGCGTGTCTTTAGCGAGCGCCCGCCCTCTCGACCGGAGCTTTTATCGCCAGAGGTCACGCGCGCGCCTTATCTTTTGGGGTAAATAAGCCATCTGCCTCGCGCGTCATTTCAATATGTCGGTCGTGATAAGCCTGCAATGTAGATCGATGCCCAATAGAAATAATTGTCGTATCGGGCAGGCGCGCTCGAAGCATTTTATAAATTTCCGCTTCAAGATTTTCATCCAGAGCTGACGTGGCTTCATCCAAAAACAGCCAATTAGGCTTAGCCAATAAAGCCCGGGCAATTGCAACACGCTGTTGTTCGCCGCCCGAGAGTCGCTGACCCCAATGATTTTCCTCCTCAAGGCGCGCGATGAAGGGCGATAATTTAGCAGCATGCAGCGCCTCTTCGATTTCGCTACGGGAGTAGCGTCCGGACTCTCCTGGATATACAATAGCCTCAGCCAATGTGCCCATTGGGATATACGGCCGCTGAGGCGCAAGCATGACGCGCGCAGTATCAGGTATAAAAATCGCGCCGGTAAGATGCGGCCATATGCCGGCAATGGCGCGGAATAAGGTTGATTTACCCGATCCGGAGGGACCCGTTAACAAAACAGCCGGGCCTGGATTGAGATTGAGTTTCGCAACACTGACAATTTGGCGCCGGTCCGGCAGCAATAGAGCAAGATCACGCAATTCAATCGCAGAATCAACGCCAGGCGAAATAATCTGCGCGCTGTTTGCTTGCGCCTGCGCATGATCAATCGCCAAGTCGAAGGAACTTAGTCGATCAAGTACAGATTTAAAATTCGCCAGGGAAGTATAATAATTAATAAAGAACGTTAGCGCTCCTTCGACGCGCCCAAATGCGCTTGCCGTCTGCGTCATCACGCCTAATTGAATGCGCCCAGCGAAATAAAACGGAGCAGTTATAACGTATGGAATAATTGGCGATAATTGACCATAAGAGGCTGTAAAGGCCATCAGCTGTTTACGCTTGGTGACGATCAAAAGGTAATTCACCACAATTTCTCTGAAGCGGTGATACAAAGTGGTTCGTTCAGAGTTTTCCCCAGACAGCAAGGCAATTTGTTCGCTATATTCTCGCAAGCGCGCCAATGAAAAACGAAAATCCGCTTCACGACGTTGACGGTCAAAATACAGCTTTGTTAGGGAGCGCCCGATGAGATGGGTAATCAGCGTGCCTAAGGCGGCGTAAAGAAGAACAACCCAAAATAAGAAGCCCGGCACGTGAATATTAGTGCCAGGCAACGGGTAATTACCGGAAAGATCCCACAAAACATATGAGAAAGAAACCAGAGAACTCACAGTCGAGATTAAGAGAATTGAATAGGAATAGATCCCGTAGCCATCTTCGCCGCCGCTAATAAAACGATTGACGTCTTCAGCAATACGCTGATCTGGATTATCCGCTTCACCATCCGAAAGCGCCATCACATAATGCGTATGACGACCAAGCCACCGACTAATATAATGCTGCGTGAGCCACCGACGCCATCGAATGATCAACATAGATTGAACGACAAATTCTACTACAGCGATGGCGACATAGACAAAAGCCCAGGGCGTAAAGACATAAAGCAGCTGCCACCAAAACTCTGCGGCATTCTTTTCCTGAATTGCATTGAACCAGTCTCGATTAAAAAAAGACAAGCGCACAGAAATGCCGACTTGGCCCTGATTAATCAAAACCAGAACAATGATCATTGCAATTGCAATAGATCGTTCGCGCGCGCGAAAGGCAGGAAAAGGCCAAATGCGACCCTCTCCATGATCCGGGGCGTCAAAATAGAGATCGGCGATCAGCGTCATTTCGCGCACGACGCCAATATTCGATACCGCATAAACAATGACGGAAAATACCGCCACCATTAGCGCCATATTTTCAGGCGGCGTAAAATTGACTAATGCCTGCGGCCAGAGTCCTTCTGCTTGAAGGAGGCGAATAAAACCAAAGATTATCGTTTCAGTTGCAAAGATGCAGGCGAATATTTTCATAAAACTCGACATGCTTGCGCCACGCAAAGTGGTGAAGGCGCAGAGCACGCAAGCAAGCGCTAAAATGAAAAAATCTACATCCGACTTATGGACACCAACGATTGTTGAGAAAATAGCAAAGACGGCGACGGCCGCGCTTAACTTGCGCATTTAGGTTCCTAAATCTATTGGCGTTAATTTACATTAATCGCGATTTGGCGAAAAGGAGCGGGACCTGGAAGACATATTGTCCTCCTTGTCTGCAGCTTCAACCACCAATGGACGCGAATGCGTCAGTCTTCCTCGGGAATGATCGGGTCGCCGTTGACATGCGCGACAAGAACGGGCGACGCCTTGAAGGTTAACACCCGACGCGGCGTAATGGTCGCCTCGACGCCAGTCTTTGGATTGCGTCCAATGCGCTCTCGCTTAGAGCGCACATTAAATGTGCCAAAAGAACGAAGCTTAACGGACTCTCCGCGCAACAAGGCTTCGCTGATCTCTTCAAATGTCGCATCAAGTATTTTACGCGCTTCTGAGCGCGATAAGGACGGACAGCAGGCATAAACCGCTTCGCGCAACGCTGCGCGCGTCAACGTGTTTCCAGGAGCGCTTTTTCTAACCATAGTCAATGAACGCTACAATCTCTTGTCGTGGCACGACGAATAATCAAACCGCTTTGGTTAAAACTCTTAATGATCTCAAGAGAAAAGAGGTGATCATAATTCATGCGCACATAATGAAGGGAACGCGGCATAGTTGCGCAAAATTTAGCCGGATGCAAGGCCGCATCTGCCTTCCGGCCCATTGAATTTGCGGGTTTTTCGTCATAATCGCCCGGCTTTAGTCAACACGCGCCGCGCTATGTGACGCGCTTAGACCGCCAATTTCACCCGATGCTGCGCAACTGGGATCATCGCACGCACCTTGCGTATACGATCAAGGTCAACATGCGTTGAGACAAGGCCCGGGCCTTCCGACGCCTTAGCGACAACATGGCCCCAAGGATCTGCGATGAGCGAATTGCCATAAGTAAAGCGAGTTTCATGCCCTGCCTTATGCGATCCCGTTTGACCGGGCGCGCAGACATAGGCCTGCATTTCAATAGCGCGGGCGCGACACAACACCTCCCAGTGATCCTTACCCGTAACCAGGGTGAAGGCTGCGGGCAGCGCGACAATGTCAACGGCCTGTTCGGCGAGCGCTTGGAAAAGATAGGGAAAGCGCAAGTCGTAACAGATCGCGCATCCAATTTTCACCCCTTCAACATCATAAGTCACGATGGAGTCGCCAGCTTTAAAAGCCGCGCTCTCATGATATTTGGCGCCATCGGGCGCCGTGATGTCGAACATATGAATCTTACGATAGCGGGCGACTTCTTTTCCCTCGCGATTGAAGGCGACGCTCGTGTTATGCAAACGATCCTCAGTCGGGATCTTTTCTAGGATTGAGCCGGCGTGAATAAAGACCTTGTGCTTACGCGCGAGTTCTTTGCACATTTCATAAGCGGGCCCGCCAGGCAATTCCTCAGCCGCCGCGACTTTCTCCGCCCGAGAGCCGCCCATAAAATCGAAAACCTCTGGCAAGCAGATCCAGTCTGGACGCTCTTGAACCACAGCCTGTTCGATCAGCGCACGCGCATTGGCGAGATTGACCGCCTTGTCGCTAATCGAATTCATCTGAACGAGCGTAACTTTCATCGACGTGCCTTACTTTCCATTTGCCCTGAAGCTCAAGATATCTTTGCGACTTTTTACACTTTGCGCAACCAAAGATCAAAGCACTCAGTTGAACGCCGCTTGCGGGGGTAAATTTTGATCAAGCCGCCGATGAAACCAGGTCGCATAAAGCGCAGGCAAGAACAGGACAGTTAAAAATGTCGCAACAAAGAGACCGCCCATAATCGTTAGCGCCATGGGACCCCAAAAGGCTGACTGAGACAGCGGCAACATCGCTAAAATAGCCGCCATAGCGGTTAGTGCGATAGGCCGCACACGCCGCACCGTCGCGCCAATAATCGCCTCTCGATAGGTCGCTCCATCCTCAAGATCTTGTCGAACCTGATCGACTAAAATAATTGAGTTGCGCATATCCATGCCCGAAAGCGCGAACAGGCCGAGTAGAGCGACAAAACCAAAAGGCGCATGGGCAAGATTGAGCGCCAAAGATGCGCCAATAACGCCGAGCGGCGCGCTCATCATCACCAATCCAGCGCGCGTGAAATCTTGCAGCTGCAGCATGACAATGGTGAGCATTAAGAGAACGACAAGCGGGAAAAGACTAAAGATTGAGCCTTGACCCTTACCGGATTCTTCAATTGCGCCGCCCATTTCTAAGCGATAGCCAGGCGGTAGGTTTTCACGAATTTGGGTTAATTGCGTCCAAATACGAGTGGACACATCTGGCGCCTGCACGCCATCTCTGACGCCGCTGCGCACAGAAATCATCATATTGCGATTGCGCCGCCAGATAATTGGTTCTTCATGATCATATACAATTTTGGCGACTTGAGAAACGGTAACAGGTTTGCCATCGCGCGCATAAACGACAATATCGCCTAATTTTCCAAGATCCTTGCGCTCGCGCGCTACAGCGCGCACGACTACTGCGACAGGATCAACCCCATCGCGTAAGGTTGTCACTGTGACGCCTGAAATCGACATCTGCAGTCGATTAGACACTTCTTGCGGCGTGACGCCTAGAAGTCGGGCGCGATCTTGATCAATGACCAATCGCACGCTCGGCGTTTGCTCATTCCATTGTAGATGAGGATCCAGCGCCCCTCGATCTTGACGCATAATATCACGCACTTGATAAGCGATTTCGCGCACCTTGAGCGGGTCTGGACCAATGATTCTAAATTGAATAGGCAGACCTACTGGAGGCCCGTAACTAAAGCGTTCAACGCGACCACGCGCCTGCGGCACTGCGCCTAGCGCTAAAGCTTGTTCAAGTTTTTTCTTAAGTCGCTCACGCGCCTCTACGCTCTTAGCGATGATCACAAGCTCTGCGTAAGCTTCATTGGGCAATTGAGGATTCAGACCAAGCCAAAACCGCGGGGGCCCCTGACCGACATAGGTTGTATAGAAATTCGCATCAGGATCATCCTTGACTAAAAGTTCGGCTTGTTTCGCTGCATCAAGCGAGGCGAAAATTGAAGATCCCTCTGGCAATTGCAATTGGAAAAAGAGTTCAAGTCGCTCTGCGTAGGGAAAGAATTGTTTTTGAACGACGAAAAAACCGCCACAAGCAAGAAGGAAAACGCCAATGGTTCCCCCAATGACGCGCGCGCGATGATCAACAGCCCACGTCACTACTTCACGCAACCGTAGATAGCCAGGCGTACGATAGACATCTTCAGGGTCATGACGCAATTTATCAGAAGCAAAATCTGGAAGCAGCGCTACGCCAATGTAAGGGGTAAAAAGAACAGCGACGAACCAAGACGCAACAAGAGCGACAAATAAGACCCAAAACATCGAGCCGGTGTATTCGCCAACGCCAGAACTTGCAAAGCCCACTGGCATAAAGCCAGCCGCCGTAATCAAGGTTCCCGTTAACATCGGAAAGGCTGTCGATTTCCACGCATAAGTTGCAGCCTTGATCCGACTAAACCCTTGCTCCATTTTCACCATCATCATTTCAACAGCGATGATGGCGTCGTCAACAAGTAAGCCCAAGGCGATAATCAGAGCGCCGAGAGAGATACGCTGTAAGTCAATACCCATCACATTCATGAAAATAAAAACAATCGCTAAGACGAGCGGCACAGAGAGCGCAACGACAATGCCGGTGCGAAATCCGAGCGAAATGAAACTGACGCCTAGCACAATCACCAAGGCCTCAAGGAAAGACTGCACGAATTCTTTAACAGCCGCCGCAACAACCTTCGGTTGATCAGCGATTTGGTCAATATCGATGCCAAGAGGCGTCTGCGCGCGCACCTCGTCTATCGCTGCTTTGATATTTTCGCCAAAACGCAAAACATTTGCCCCTTTGGCCATAACAACGCCGACAACCATCGCCGGCAAGCCGTTATAGCGCGCGAGGAATTGCGGCGGATCTTCAAAACCAGAATAAATATTGGCGACATCTCCAAGACGGATCACTTTGCCATTGGCCTGAATCGGCACCGCCGCGATGGCGTTATCGCCCTTGAGCTCCTCAGTCACGATCACGCGAACGCGGCTTGAGGGCGTTTCAAAAACGCCCGCGTCCGAGACCGTATTTTGTTTGGCGAGCGAGTCGAAGATCGCTTGCGGCTCAATGCCAAGATTTGCGATTTTTGCTTCGCTGAATTCTACATAAATACGTCGCGGTTGCTTACCGACCACATCAATTTTTGTTGCGTCCGGAACCTCAAGCAGCTTCTGCCGCATGCGCTCAACAACCTTATCGAGCATTTGGTAATCAACGCCTGGACCGCTTATTGCGTATAAGACTGTATCAACATCGCCATATTCATCATTAACATTAGGACCAATTACGCCTTGAGGCAGCGCAGGCTTCACATCATAAAGTTTTTTTCGCAGTTGATAAAAAAGCGTCGGGACTTCTTTTGCCGGCGTGAAATCTTTCAAGACGATCTGCATCGCCAAAAAACCCGGCTTAACATAGGTTTCTATTTTATCTAGAAACGGTAATTCCTGGATCTTTTTTTCAAGAACCTCTTCAAGTTGATCGCGCATATCCTTCGATGTCGCGCCGGGCCAGTAGGCCGTAACAACAGCAATTTTAATCGTAAAAGAAGGATCTTCCGCGCGACCTAATTTGAAATAGGACATCGTCCCAGCGATAGCGATTGCAATCATCAGAAATAGCATCAATGTCGGTCGCCTGACCGCCCATTCTGAAAGATTCAATCCAGACAAGAAAAAGCGCTCCTAAATCGGTCGACCAATTAACCGCACTTTTCGACCTGCTTCTAGCTTGTGCACGCCAAGCAAAACAATCTGATCGCCCTCTGCAACGCCCGTCACCAGAACGCTATCGGCCTCATACCGCACGACCTTAACAGGAAGCAGCTGCACCCGATTATCTGCGTCAACTTTCCAAAGCGCTGGGCCGCCGCCTTGATTAAACAAGGCAGACAAAGGCACGCGCGCAATTTGTTGCGCGCCAGGCATTGCAATTTCCAGCGTCGCACTCATGCCAAGCGCAATGGCGCTATCGGGATCAAGGATTGAGTAACGGGCTGCAAAGGTGCGCGTTTGCGTATCCGCTGTTGGACTGAGCTCGCGTAATTTCGCTTTGTAATGTTTCGTCTTATTTGACCATAGCGTCAGCGTCGCAACGCCCTTATCCGCCTGCTGTGAAAAATCCTCCGGCAAAGATACCGCCGCTTCCAGTTCATCCATATGCGCAACGCGAATTGCCGTTTGTCCTGCTCCAACTACTTGGCCAGGCTCCACAAGCGTCGCCGTCACAACGCCATCATGATCGGCGCGCAGGGTCGCGTAATCGAGTGAATTGCCAGAAAGGTCGAGCGCTCGCTCAGCGCGCTGAAGACGACCGCGGGCTTCCTGCGCAGCGGCGCGCACGCGATCAACCGCCGCCTGCGCAGTCCATCCATCCTTATGTAAAGTCAGCGTCCGCTGTTCGTCGCCCGCCGCCTGGGCGAGAGCCATTTTAGCCGCCGCATGTTCCGCTTCCGCCTGTTCTTTTTGTAGACGCAAGTCCTTTTCGTCCAATAGCGCCAGCGCGTCTCCCAATTTGACGCGCTGTCCTGCCTGAACATAGCGCTTCACAACTTTGCCTGTGACGCGAAAGCCTAGATCCGACTCCACTCTTGGTCTGACGGTTGCAACAAAATCGCGAAGCTGTCCCTGAGCGGCAAGATGCGCCGGCTCAACAAGAACAGGACGATCAGCTTCCGTATCCGCGTCATTTTTTGACTTCCCGCACCCCGAGACGCTCAAACTGGCGAGAAAAGCGAAGCCGATCAGCGCCCAGGCGCATGGAAGGCGACGCCATATGTATACAATATTGGTTTTCATAGCGCCATCCAAACGCCTTAGACCTGTGGCGGGACTAAGTGCGAGACAAGAGCGTTAGTCATCGCTCCACAGCCGCGTCAAGATCTCGAGCAAATCTAATTTTGCAGGGCAATATTTTCATTGCCGCGGCGGCCCGACTACGGCAATGAAAGATTCCCCTCGATTGGGGTAGACAGCCCTTGCGAGAAGAGGGCATGGACACAATCTTGAGGACAAGCAGCAATGTGGATCGCGCGGCGGGCTCTCGCGAGCCGCCGGCCACATTCGCCAAACAGGGCCGCTTCGGGGCCTAAAATTCGCGCGCGAAAGGGAAAAGATTATGGGTAAAATTATTGGCATCGACCTTGGCACGACAAATTCCTGCGTGGCCGTAATGGAAGGATCGAGCCCCAAAGTTATTGAAAACGCCGAAGGCGCTCGCACAACGCCCTCAATCGTCGCCTTTACGGAAGATGGCGAGCGTCTTGTTGGTCAGCCCGCAAAACGCCAAGCGGTGACTAATCCTGACAAGACCTTCTTTGCAATTAAACGCCTCATTGGCCGTACCTTTGACGACCCGATGACCAAAAAGGACATCGGTCTTGTTCCTTACAAAATCGTCAAGGCGAATAATGGCGATGCTTGGGTTGAGGCTTCTGGCAAGCAATATTCACCCTCACAAATCTCCGCTTTCATTTTGCAGAAGATGAAAGAAACCGCCGAGGCGTTCCTCGGACAAAATGTTACGCAAGCCGTCATTACCGTGCCTGCCTATTTTAATGACGCGCAACGACAGGCCACGAAAGACGCTGGCAAAATTGCCGGCCTTGAAGTTTTGCGCATCATCAACGAGCCTACTGCGGCGGCATTGGCCTATGGTCTCGATAAGAAGCAAAATGGAACAATCGCTGTATACGACTTGGGCGGCGGCACGTTCGACGTGTCTATTCTTGAAAGCGGCGACGGCGTTTTTGAAGTTAAGTCAACGAATGGCGATACGTTCTTGGGCGGCGAAGACTTCGACAATCGCATTGTTGAATATCTCGCAGCGGAATTTAAGAAAGACCAAGGGATCGATCTGACCAAAGATAAGCTCGCCTTGCAGCGCTTAAAAGAAGCAGCTGAGAAGGCGAAGATCGAACTCTCTTCAGCGACACAGACAGATATTAACCTGCCCTACATCACGGCGGACTCTTCAGGTCCAAAACATTTAACGCTGAAATTAACGCGTGCGAAGTTTGAGGCCTTGGTGGATGATCTCATCCAACGCACGGTTGAGCCCTGTAAGAAGGCGCTGAAAGACGCAGGCCTGTCAGCGTCGGAAATTGGCGAAGTTGTCCTTGTCGGCGGCATGACGC
>SXGR01038161.1_pt1 | contig 10289 bp, 5 predicted proteins | sample 3174711 | NCBI WGS metagenome assembly SXGR01 (sample SAMN11356860, study PRJNA531348) | freshwater metagenome | isolation source: freshwater sample F1-60 | place: China: Fuxian Lake, Yuxi | collected 2017-12-25 | reverse complement strand
GTTAAAGAAGCCATTGCAGCGGATCCCAAATTTAATCTCGATGTAAAGCGCGAGACGGATTATCTCGCGGAGCAATCAGAGCCCTTGAGTAAATTTATTAAAATGGTTGGCTACCCGCTCGCGATTCTGATGGCGCTGGGTGCAATTTTTGGTGCCGTCAACACCATGTATACCTCAGTATCCAATCGCACTCGTGAAATTGCCACCTTGCGTGCAATTGGTTTTGGCGCAACGCCTGTCGCTATTTCAACCTTGGTTGAGTCCTTGGTGCTAGCGGTAATCGGAGGTGTAATTGGTTCAATTGTTGTGTATTTTATTTTTAATGGATACACGGTATCGACATTGAATTTCGCGAGTTTTAGTCAGGTGGTTTTCGATTTTGCGGTGACGCCAGATCTGCTGGTGCAGGGCGTTATTTTTGCAACGGTGATAGGTTTTATCGGCGGTTTTTTTCCTGCCATTCGCGCAGCACGTTTGCCGGTAGCAACCGCATTGCGTGAAGTGTAGCGTTTGACGACTAATTGAATTACACGCCAAGCCGCTGCCAGTCAGCGGCTTTTTTATTGGCACTATGCATTGCGATTTTTCTTCTATATATTTTGCACGGTAGAGTGATTCGGAGATCGTCATGGAAGAATCAGTATCTACAGGAAACTTTCAGGGTAATAAGGAATTCATTATGAAATTATTAACAGGTCTTCTAGTGGCTGCATTAAGCGTGCCTGTCTCTGCGGGTCTTATTCGTCACGATACGCCCGACTCTTGGTATACCGGTTTTGCTAAGGATCCTGCATTTAGTGGAGTTGGGTTGATCATTGGTGACAGTGCCAATTCGTCTTACTCATGCAGCGGTACGGTCATCAGAAAAAACTGGGTTCTCACTGCCGGTCATTGTGTTAACCAGGCGCAAGCTATGTCATTTTATTTGCCTGATGAAACGGGTTGGCGCTTTTACGAAGCCGATTCCTGGATTGCGCATGAAAACTATGCCGAAAGCAATCTGTTTGGCGGCTGGGACATAGGCCTGATGCATTTTGAAACGGAGCTTGATGCGACACCTGCACCGCTCTATAGCGGAAAAAATGAGTGGTTGAGCTTATCGGCCAGTGTTGGTTTTGGTTTTACCGGCAATGGTGATACCGGTATGCAATACATAGATTATCAAGCCCGTGCAGGCACCAATATCGTCGATGATCTCTGGTCCAGCGAAGGAAGTGGCGACCAAATTCTCTGGTCTGACTTTGATCACCCTACCGATGCCAGCTTCAACGCCCTTGATTTTTTGGGTGTCGATTTTGACGATTTGGCAACGGTACTGGAAATCATGATTGCACCGGGCGATTCGGGGGGCGGTGTGTTTATTTACGAGGATGGCCAAACCTATCTGGCAGGTGTTCATTCATTTATCATCGATTTAAACAACAATGGCGCGTTCGGTTATGGCGATGCCCATGCGTCAACGCGTGTGAGTGGTTTCGTCGATTGGATCAATGGAAAGGTTGCGGTTCGGGATGTGCCTGAATCTGGTGGTGGCGCGCTCTTGTTGGTTGGGCTGCTCGGGTTGTTGGCGCAGCGGTCGCGTAAGCTAGCCTGATCGCTTTGTAAACTATGCGTGAATCTCTAAGGCCACTTTCACAAGTGGCTTTTTTGTTGTTTTGTTAGGCGTTTTGACTGCGCTGTACGTAAAAAGGGCGGTGATGTAGTATCACCCCCCAATTGCTACAGCAAGCTCAAACAACAATTACAACAATGGATCACCGCGAGGGTCAACGAGTTGAAAGACGATAAGCCCACATCCTTTGATATAGCCTTCCGTGCCGGCGTGTCCCAGTCCACGGTCTCCCGCGCTTTGCGCAATAGTCCCTTGGTCAATGAAGAAACCCGTCTCAAAGTCCAACAGATTGCGCGTGAACTGAATTATAAAGTTGATAAAAACGCGAGCAGTCTCCGCTCCCAGCAAACCAAAACCATTGCGCTTTTGTTGTGTGAGGATCAGGGTACTGGCAACTCATTAATCAATCCGTTTTTTCTCTCGATGCTTGGCAGCATTACCCGCGCAACCGCAAACCGTGGTTTTGATTTGCTCATTTCTTTTCAGCAATTCAGCGAGGACTGGCATGCTGACTACGAAGACGCCAATCGCGCGGACGGCATTATCTTTTTAGGTTATGGCGATTACGAAACCTTTGTAAAAAAACTCACCTATCTCACGGAAGTCGGCGCTCACTTTATTACTTGGGGGCCAGTGCTTGAGGGGCAGCCGGGCGTATCAATTGGTTGCGACAATTTCAACAGCGCTTATCATGCCGCAAAACATTTGTTATCGCTCGGGCGAAAAAATATCGCCTTTCTCGGCGATGTATCCGAGCACAGCCCGGAATTTGCGGACCGTTATCACGGCTTCTGCAAAGCGCTGCAAGAAGCCGGAATTGAAGCGAATCCCAAATTGCAGGTTGCCGCTGAAACATCGGAAGAAGAAGGCTATAAAGCCACACTGAGTTTGTTGCAGCGTCGCCTGCCGTTTGATGCGATTTTTGGCGCGAGCGATTTAATCGCAATCGGTGCAATGAAAGCATTGGAAGAAGCGGGCATGCACATCCCGAATGATGTTGCTGTGATGGGTTTTGATGATATCCCTATGGCGTCTTACACTCATCCACCGCTATCAACCGTGCAACAAGATACTTTGCTCGCGGGTGAATTATTGGTGGAAAATTTATTGTTACTGGTTGATGGTGAAAGACCGGAATCGATGTTGTTGCCCGCGAAATTAATTGTGCGTGGGTCTTGCGGAGCTAAAAGCACGCACTCCGAATAAACCACCTTAATCCTCTCCCTCTGGGAGAGGATTAAGGTGAGGGGCGTTTAATGCCCCTGCGCCACCAAATCGCTTTCTTCTCCGGCGTCCTGTACAAAATACACAGAAATCGCACCCAGAACCATGCACACACCCGCGAGCACTAAAATATAAATCGCTTCGTTGTTAAATACATATTTCAAAATTTGCCCTGCCACCAAGCCAGAAACAATTTGCGGCGCGGCGATCGTAAAGTTAAAAATTCCCATATACACACCGGTTTTATCGGCCGGTAATGAGCCTGCGAGAATCGCGTAGGGCATGGCGAGAATGGCGGCCCAGGCGATGCCGATGCCGATCATCGGAATTAGCAAATCGAGTGCGCCTTGCGGGACATCAACTTCGGTTAACCACAAATTCACATGTACCACTTCAGCGTTTTGAAACAATAAAAAACTCATGTAACCCAAACCGCCGGCGAGTAGTGAAAGCGAGTAGGTGAGTTTGCGGCCGAAACGATTGGCAATGCGCGTGAGCACAATTGAAAAGAGTGCGGCAAATAGTGAATAGGCGGCAAAAATAATTCCTACCCAATCGCCCGCTGCGCCTTTTGCGGCGGCAATTTCTGGTGGGATTACATCGAGTGAATGCAAATAATCGGCATCAAACCATTTTGCTTCTATGCCCCAAATATATTGTGTAATCGCCGGTGTGGTGTAGACCCACATAATAAATAATGAAAACCAGGAGAAGAATTGCACTACTGCCAGCTGGCGCATGGTTTTAGGCATGTTGATAAATAATTGCCAGAAGTTGGCGAGGCGAGTTGCTAGTGATGGTTTAACGACGGGCGCAACAGCGGCGGTTAAACCTTTGTAGCGATTGTAATCGGCTGGTGCATATTCTTTGGTGCGAATAACGGTCCAGAGTACGGTGATAAATAACGCGCTGGCACCGATATAAAACGCCCAGGTGACTGTAGGAGCGACTTCGCCTTTGGGAGCGGTATTTTCCAAGCCGACTACATTCGTGAGTACAAACGGCAGTATAGAACCGATCACGGCGCCGATGTTAATCAGCAGTGCCTGAATGGAGTAGCCGAGTGTGCGCTGTTCATTCGGCACCATATCCGCAACCAGTGCGCGAAAGGGTTGCATGGTCACATTGAATGCGCCATCCATTAACGCCAGCATCAATCCGCCAAATAACATGGGCGTGATAAACGCCACAAAGAGCGATGCGTTAGGCATTAATAACATACCGGCGGCGGCAGCAATTGCACCGCCGAGAATGTAAGGGCGACGACGGCCAATGCGGTTCCAGGTGCGATCAGACGCGGCGCCTACAATCGGTTGAACCAATAAACCCATAATGGGTGCCGCGAGCCAGAACAGTGACAGCGAATGTAAATCGGCACCCAAATCGGAGAGCACACGGCTGACGTTAGCATTTTGTAGTGCAAATCCGAGCTGCACCCCTAAGAAGCCGAAACTGACGTTCCAGACTTGCCAGAAGGGAAGGGTGGGTTGTTTCATCGTGTATCGCCTTTGTTAGTCTTAATATTGTTGTTATTGCTGATATTTATTTTTTTGTTTTAACTTTTTTGCTAAAAACAAATCCCGTGTTCAACGCAATATTGAAAACGGGATTGTCTTGTTGCTGCGCTGAATAGCCTGTGCGAAGCGTTACTTCACATAGCGCGCTTCAGTACTCCCGTTGCGATCCCATACTTTTCCGTCGCTGTAACTGCGCAATAATTTCACATATTCCGCGTGGGTCCAGGCGAGCGGTGTCGCGCCATTGGTACCTTCGCCGATTTGATAGTTGTACGCGGAATTATTGCCGACACCATCCCACACTTGTTCCGGCAACATCATGCCTTCATTGGCGAATAATTCCATCGCTTTTACATAGGTCTTGCGCAGCTTTTCGATATCGATGGCATTATTGGTTTTTGCCAATTCCAATTCATAGTGACCGCGCTCGCCAGTGAAAAACGGCCATACGCGTCCGCGCCCTTGCGTGGAATTGCTTGCTTCGATATAACCCAGGCCAGTTGTTGTGTCCTCGCCGTAGCCGTCGATACCATAGCGGCGCCAGCCCGGGAATGAACCCTCAACGCCGGGGAAGGTAAATTCGTATTTGGTGCGCAAAAGATCGGGCAGTTTTACATTGTCATATTCGGGAAGTGTTTCCAGAATTTTTGCATCATTTGCGGCGCGTACACCGTAACGCACGAGTTCCAAAAACCCGCCGTCAATCACTTGCGATTCATCCTCAACCGTTTGGGCGTTGCGTGTATCCAAGGCGCCTCTATCGTTCGGGTCCTCATTGGCATTAATGCGCAAATAATAATTGCCGTTGCCTAATTCTCCCGTTAATGAGCCTTTGGTGGTATAGGTAAGCGCTTCCAATTCGGTTGAGTATTTATCGGCTGCGGCAAGATATTTAGCGGCACCTTCGGCATCGCCTGCTTGAGTTGCTATATCGGCTGCAGACACTAACCCTGCGATAATCGCAGCAGTAGTCGACGGTGAGTAGCCCTGTTGTTCCTCCCAGCGTTCTTGCTGCGTGCGCGGCGGTTTAATCGTGGTGTCATTCCACATAATTTTGACAGCGCCGCCGTTCACCAAAAAATCGGCAGCGGGTTTCAGCATTTTTTGATACCAGGTGGAAATTTCTGCATCGCTCAAAATGCCTTCTTTCCATAAACGCCAGCCGAGCATGAGCGGCATACCGGTTTGATCCAATTGCACGCCTACCCATTCAGGCTCGCCGTTCACGTGGGTTTTTTGTAAAAACCAACCGGGCGTGCCGCTATAACCAGCAATTTTTTCACTCGCTTGCACCTGCTGTAAATATTCAAATGCGATGCGGGGCGATTCAGTGTCGCCGAGTGCAAGCATGGCCATAGCCACTTGATAAAAATCGCGCGGCCAAACCGCTTTGTAGCCGGTTGCCGATTTTTCAGCGGGTTTGGTATCGCCCCAGGGATTGGAGAGTGATGCGATAAACGCGCCCGCATGGGTTTTATCTTCTTGTGCTTTTAGCACCATCGCACTGGTGTAGAGTAATTTTCCGCCATCAGTTGCGGTGGCTGATAATTTTTCAAGCGCAGGCAATTTTTGTAAAAAATCCTGCCAGCCAATCGCATCGCCATCGCCGTTGTAATGCGCGAGCACTTTGTCATAACCGCGCGCGAGGGTTTTTTCCGCTGCAGCGGTACTTTCGGTTGCGTTTTTGCCAAAACCAAGGACCAAATCCCACTGCGCGCTTTCGCCATTTTTTACAGCGGGCATTTGTAAGGTGAATGCAACATTGCCTTTATTGGGTCCCGTCGAGGAATAAATTTTGGTGAGTGCGCCATTTTGTTTCAGGTCGCTAATGCCGTCAGAAACACCTTCAAAACCCAGTGTGCTTTGGGTTACGGGCGCACTGGTTTTTAAGGTCATGCTGGCGCCGTCATCGGTTGCTGTCCACAGGCCATTGCTAACACTGGCGCTGTCGTTACTACCGGTATTGGCGATGGCGGGATTCACATACGCATAAGGGGTGATGCCATCGGCAAACGCGCGGAAAATCACGCGCATCATCAGGCTCTGTGAATCAGGATCGGTGAAAATATGTTTTTCAATTTCATATTTTCCATCCTTGTCTTTATTCACGATTTTATAATCCAGTGATTGCGTACGACCCTGCGCATCGGTATTTAAATATTCGATCGTAGAAACTGTGTCTTTCTTCTCTTCATCGAGCTTTTCGTTGCCGGAATTGTCAAGGACCTTAATAAAAAATTGCAGTTCTTGCAATTGCGCTTCATGAATTAAACCGTACATGGTTTCTGTGAGTACACCTTGCGCAATAGAAAACCAGACTTTGGAGATAGTGCCGCTTGCGCCTGAGTCGCTGTATGCGCCATTGGTGTACTGTTCATAGGAGGTGCCAATACCGGTTTTACCGGCATAAGCCCAGACTGATGAATTGCCAGGGGCGCCCGGTGCGATTGCATCAGTCGCAGGTGCACTTGTGCTTGTCGATGAATGATCAGTACAGGCGGATAACAACAGGCTACTGATAATCAGCGGTAATAGATTTTTTTTCATGACAAGTCTCTCGTGTTATATGCCAGTGGCGTGCGTTAAATGACGGCTGGTTGAGTGATGCGTGCTGCAATTGTCTCTGCTGTTTTATGCGCGATGTAGCACATCGATATAAGTATTGCTCGCCATAGCAGAAATGACTATTTCACCACCTTAGGCTTTGGCTAGAATCAACTCAAGTGCGTGCATACGTATTCAGCCTGCATACGTATGCATGAAAGACTAGTTCAGGTTTTTTCACTGTGCGCGAAATTTTGGCGGTTTATGAATACGTATTCTATGGTTTTTGCAGTGCAAAAAACTGACTGGGTGACTTGCATACGTATGTAGTGGCTTGGCGAAAAAATATTGCTCGAGTATGTTGTGACTACACAGTTGGAGTGCTGTACTCAATTACTGCTTAACAGCATTCACGAGATCAATAACAAGAGATTCACGCAAATGACGACAACTCCCTGGTGGCGCGGCGCGGTGGTATATCAGGTATATCCACGCAGTATGATGGATGCCAATAACGATGGCATAGGCGATATCCCCGGTATTATCAGCAAACTCGATTACATCGCGAGCCTTGGGGTGGATGCAATTTGGGTGTCGCCGTTTTTTAAATCGCCAATGAAAGATTTTGGTTATGACATCAGCGATTATCGCGATATAGATCCAATTTTTGGAACCCTTGCTGATTTCGATGAATTGATTGCCAAGGCGCATGCGCGCGGCATCAAAATTATTATTGATCAAGTCCTCAGTCACACCTCGGATCAGCATGCCTGGTTTATGGAGAGCCGCGAATCGCGCGACAATGCCAAAGCGGATTGGTATGTATGGGCTGACCCGCAACCGGACGGTACGCCGCCTAACAATTGGCTTGCGATATTTGGTGGCTCGGCCTGGGAATGGGAGCCGCGTCGCTGCCAATATTATTTGCACAACTTTTTAAAAACCCAGCCGGATTTAAATTATCACTGCCCTCAAGTGCAGGAACAAATTCTAAGTGAAGTGGAATTTTGGTTAAAACGCGGTGTAGACGGTTTGCGTTTGGATGCGATTATTTTTTGTTTTCACGATCAATTGTTGCGTAACAATCCTGCCAAGCCTGAAGAAGAGCGTCGTGGGCGCGGCTTCCGCGAGGACAATCCTTATGCATTTCAGCGCCATGTTTACGACTGCGATCGCCCGGAAAATCTGCAATTTCTGGAAGCGCTGCGCAAATTGATGGATCGCTACCCAGGCACTGTAACCCTGGGGGAAATTGCCTCGGAAGATTCGCTGAAAACCATGGCTGAATATACGGCGGGCACATCGCGCTTGCACATGGCCTACAGTTTTGAGTTGTTGGTTGATCAGTTGTCTGGCACTTACATTCGCGAAACTATTGAGACGCTGGAGAAAAATTTATCGGAAGGCTGGCCATGTTGGTCTATCGGTAATCACGACGTGGTGCGCGTTATGTCTCGTTGGGGCGGTAAAGAACCGTCGCCACAATTAGCTAAAACCTTGAATGCGATGCTGATGTCGTTGCGCGGCAGTATTTGTTCTTATCAAGGAGAAGAGTTGGGTCTGGTTGAGGCTGATATTCAGCAACACGAATTGCAAGATCCTTACGGCATTACTTTTTGGCCGCGCTTTAAAGGGCGTGACGGTTGCCGCACGCCCATGCCATGGACCCACCAGGAAAACCATGCCGGTTTTTCACACGCAAAAACCTGGTTGCCAATTCCCTCTGCACATAAAGAATGTGCCGTCAGCTTGCAGGAAAATGATAGCGGGTCAATACTCAACGCATATCGCAAGTTTATGCACTGGCGCAAACAACAGCCATGTTTGCGTTTAGGCGACATAGAGTTTGTCGCTGCAGCAGACGATTATGTGGTTTTTATCCGTAGCTTCGGTAGAGAAAAATTACTCTGCGCATTTAATTTTTCTGCCAGCGCTCAGGTTATTTCATTGGACGCTCATTACCGTTTGGAAAAAACCGAAGGTCATGGCTGTGATTCAGTGTCCACCGAGGGTAAGGTGTTATCTGTCTCTGCTTATTCCACGGTGATCGCGCGCGTGTTGTAACCATTTTTCCTTGTTGTTAGTCGCTCATCTTTTGTTGTTAGTAGTCCCCTTGTTGTTAGTTGTTCTCCTTGTTGTTGGTCTCGCTTTAGAGGGCTTTATGCCCTCTTTTTTATTTCTGGTCTGCTCCTCTCTTTATTTCTATTTTCGCGGTAACTTCGTGTGGTTATTTGCTTTTGATTTTTAAATCACTGGATACGCAGAATTAATCAACTAGGCTTAGGTACGATGCAGGGAAACACCAATGGTTTGCTGGATGAAGGTGGATTGCATACGTATGCGGTCTTTTGAATACGTATGCATTCTATTGTGAGAGGCGCTGCCGAAGGCCTACTATCATTTCAGCGACAGAACCCTCTGTACAGCGTATGGTTAAATTTTTCGTACGCATCATGTTAAAAATAAAAGATCGCTTCGCGGAGAGAAAATCATGAAGAAACACAAGTTTAATCACATGCTTGCATTGGCGACCACTATGGCGCTGGTGTCGGGTTCGCAGACTGTGTATGCGCAGCAGGCCGCTGCAGAAGTAGAAGAGGTTACCGTTACCGGTTATCGCGCTACGGTATTAAATTCTATTGACACCAAACGCCAATCCGATGTGGTTGCCGACGTGGTGGACGCAAGCGCGGTAGGCTCTCTGCCGCAAGTATCGATTGCCGACGCACTGGGCCGCATTCCGGGCGTAACTACCGTGCGCGATTCCGGCCAATCATCGCAATTAAATATTCGCGGTATGAATGGCGATTTTATTCAAACCACATTGAATGGCCGCGAGCAAGCAACGACCAGTTCTTACACTGAAAGTTTGCGCTGGATGTCATTCGACCAATATCCCGCTGAATTGATTAGTCAGGCAGCGGTATATAAATCCCCTAAAGCATCGCACATTGAAGGCGGTGTTGCGGCAGTTGTCGAACTCAAAACCGTTAACCCATTGCTAGCGGCGAAAGAGCATAATTTCAATGCGGGCGTGCGTTTGTCGCAAAACGATGACGCAACGGGTGATACCGGCGGCGAGCGTTACAGCCTCTCTTACCAAGGCAAATTTTTGGATGACACTTTCGGTGTGGCTCTGGGTTATTCCAGTCTGACTCAACCGAACAATTTTGATGGTTCACGCGCCGCTGCCGATGGTCAGATTGGTTATGCATCTGCCACGTCCGATTTTGCTCGCGCTTACCAATTTCAAACCGGTTACGGCGATGACCAGCGCGATGCATTTATGCTGACCACTGTGTTCCAACCGAATGAAGTATTCAAAGCGCAGTTGGATTATTTCAAATCAGAATTTGAATCAGAAGATAAACGCCACGGTGTGACAGTGGGTG
>SXGR01633206.1_pt1 | contig 10290 bp, 9 predicted proteins | sample 3174711 | NCBI WGS metagenome assembly SXGR01 (sample SAMN11356860, study PRJNA531348) | freshwater metagenome | isolation source: freshwater sample F1-60 | place: China: Fuxian Lake, Yuxi | collected 2017-12-25 | reverse complement strand
GGCCCGACCGAGAACACCACGTTCACCACGGCGCACACCATCGACCGGGCGTACGAGGACATCCCCATTGGCGCGCCGATCGCCAACACCCAGGTCCTTATTCTCGACGCGTTTGGCGGTTTGGCGCCGCCCGGTGTTGTTGGCGAGATCGCGGCGGCGGGTGACGGTCTGGCGCGCGGTTACTTGCACCAGCCGGCCTTGACGGCCGACCGCTTTCGGCCGCACCCGCTGCGCAAGGGCGAGCGCATCTACCTGACCGGCGACCTGGGCCGGTGGATGGCCGAGGGCCTCGTCGAGTACCTCGGGCGGCGTGACGCGCAGGTGAAGATCCGTGGCCACCGCGTCGAGTTAGGGGAAGTCGAGGCCCGCTTGAAGGCGTGTCCCGGGGTCGAGAACGCCGCGGTAGTGGTAGTGGCGGATGGGGCGGATCGCGCACTGGCCGCGTACGTGACCGGCCGCATGGCTAACGGCTCGGCCCTGCGCGACCAACTGCGCGGCGACCTGCCGCCGTACATGGTGCCCCAGTCCATCACCGTCCTGGAGCACTTGCCGATCACCACCAACGGCAAGCTGGATGTCGCGGCCTTGCCGGCGCCGGATCTGGCGGGGCAATCCGCGAGTCGATCCGGAGAGCCGTGCGAAACCGAAACCGAGATGGCCCTCGAGGCCATCTGGCGGGAAGTCATCGACGCGGAGGTCATTGGCGCAACCGACAGCTTCTTTGACCTCGGCGGCCACAGCCTCAATCTGGCAAAGCTCGTCTCGCTTGTGCACCAGCGGCTGGGCATCGACTTGCCACTCTCGATGGTGTTCCGCTCGCCGACGGTTCGGGAGATGGCGCGCGACCTAGTGGACATCGCCCGGCACGGCACGACGCTCGCCGACGAGACGCTGGTGCGACTGGGGGGACCGCCGGACGCGCCGATGGTCTTCGCGCTGCCGCCCGGCACGGGCGACGTCCTGAGCTACGTGCCCCTGGCACAGCGGTGGCCCGGTTTCCGGCTGATGGCGTTCAACTTCATCGAGGCCGACAGCCGCATCAGCGACTACGCCGACCTCATCGCTGCCGAACAGCCCTCGGGCCCGCTCGTGCTTCTGGGCTATTCAGCCGGTGGCAACCTGGCGTTCCACGTGGCCGCCGAACTCGAGCGCCGCGGGCGGCCGGTCGCGAACGTGGTGATGATTGATTCGGGCCGCATCGTCGAGCCCTATCCGTACCTCGAGGACGCGGTGCGGCAGGCGGCGGCGGGGTTCCTGACGCATCCCGCGATCCAGCCGTACTGCGCCACGCCGGTGCTGCGCGACAAGGTGACGCGCAAGATCGCCGGGTTCTACCGGTTCCTGTCGAGCATCACCGACCACCACACCATTCGCGCGAATATTGACGTGGTGCTCAGCACCGACGCGACGATGGAGCACCACCACGAGGGCCGGCTCATCGCTGCAATACCGGCGTGGGTCTCCGCGACGCAAGGGACGTTCAGGATGCACCGCGGTGAAGGCACCCACAACGAGATGCTGATCGAGCCGGCCCTGAAGGCCAACGCGCAACAACTCGGGACGATTCTGGCAGCGGCGTTCAGAGGCTGACGGACAGGTGCTGGCCGTCCACCACCGCCGCGAGGCTGGCCGCGAGGATGCCGGTGGCCGCGTCCATCACCTCGGCGGTGACGGTCAACGGCGGCAGCAGCTTCAGGACCTTGCGCGAACCACCGCAGAGCTCGACGATCAGGCCTTGCTCGAAGCATTTCCTGGCGAGCTGCTCGGTCACCGCGGGCTCGGTGGTCTCGACTCCGTAGACGAGTCCTCGGCCCCGAATGCGAATGCCCAGTTGGGGGTGGGCGAGCCGGAGGCCGTCGAGGGCGGCGACCAGCGCGGATCCGGACGTGGCAATGTTCTGGGCCAGGTCCGGGGTTTCCCAGAAGCGCAAGGCGGCGGCGGCGGTCACAAAAGCGGCGTTGTTGCCGCGGAACGTGCCGGTATGCTCACCGGGAGCCCACACGTCGAGATCCGGGCGGATGAGCAGCAGTGCCATCGGCAGCCCGATGCCACTGATGGATTTCGAGAGTACGACCATGTCGGGACGGATGCCGGACGTTTCGAAGCTGAAGAAGGTCCCGGTGCGGCCGCAGCCCATCTGGATGTCGTCGACAATGAGCAGCACGCCGAAGCGGCGGCACACGGCTTCGAGCTGCCGGAGCCACTCCGCGGACGCGACGTTGATGCCGCCCTCGGCCTGAATCGTCTCCACGATCACGGCCGCGGGCCGGTCGACACCGCTGCTCGAATCCTCGAGCAGTCGCTCGAGAATCCTGACGGTGTTGAGATCAGGGCCGAGATAGCCGTCGAACGGGACGAACGACGCGTTCACCCGGCCGACGAACGACTCGTGACGATAACTCGAGTTGGCCGTCACGGCCAGCGCGCCGAGCGATAGCCCATGGTAGGCGTTGGTGAAGGCGACGATGTTGCTGCGTCCGGTGGCTTTGCGCGCGAGCTTCAACGCCGCCTCGACGGCATTGGCGCCGGTCGGGCCGGTGAACTGCATCCGGTACGACAGCCCCCGGGGGGCGAGCACGATCTGGTCCAGCCGCTCGAGGAACTCCGTCTTGGCCCGCGTCGTCATGTCGAGCGCGTGGACCACGCCGTCGCGCTCGAGGTAGTCGAGCAGCGCCCGTTTCATGCCGGGTTCGTTGTGGCCGTAGTTCAGCGCGCCGGCGCCGCAGAAGAAGTCGAGATACCGGCGGCCGGCGGCGTCGTAGACATAGGGGCCACTGGCGCGATCGAACACCACCGGAAAGGACCGGCAGTAGGATCGCACGTTTGATTCCAGCCGTTCGATTACGTCCACCGGGCACCCCGCCGCTGACGATTGTCTCGTGTCACTCGCATGATCATCTCCGTTCTGCGGCACTCAGCCTGCGCGCAACGACGCGGCCTCACACCCGTACCCAGGTCAGTTCGCCCTTCAGACCGTCGCTGGCCTTCGACCGGTAGTGCACCCGCGCGGCGGTTCCCTGGTCCGGACCTTCGAACAGCAGCTCGATCGGCTGTCCCTCGATAAAGAACCGTCCACCGTCGACGTGCACCAGCCGCAGGCGAGTGTCGCCCTCGAGAAACAGGGCACCGTCGGCCTGGGTAATCCGCCAGGTCCCGTCGCGTTCCGGATCGTCGTATTCGCCGACCAGCGCCGACAGATTGACCGGCGGCGTCGAGCCGGCAGCCACGCGGATGTCCAGAACATCGAGGATGGTCGCCTGGTAGTCAGCCCACCGGCCATCGGAGGTGTTGATGGCGGTCTTACCGATAGCGAGGTCCCGGAACGCGAGGTCCGCAATCCGCCGATGCTCGCGGTAATACACGCGGACCGCCTCGATTCCAGAGAGCTGCCGATTCTGAGCGAACGGCGATGAGGCCACGTAGGCGACGAGGTGCTGGCGCCAGCCCTCGCCCCGCCGGCGGATGATCGTATCGATGGCCGCGTCGACGTTGTCCTGATAGAGCTGAAACAGCACGGGCCGCAGCGGCCGCATGGCTGCGGCCTGCGCCGTCACCGCGAGTGCGATGCGTTCGGGCGGCGTGTCGCGAAGCAGCAGGAATGAAATGGGATTATCGGCGCTGCCATCCATGATCGGCAGGCTCGCCAGCGCCGCACCGTCCGCGACAAACTGCTGCCAGCCGGCGAGGGCAATCCCGATTGCCTCCTCCGTGGTGCGCGCCTGGGCGATTTCGCGCCGGTAGATCGGATGGTCTCGCTGGGATTCAGTAATCCACTGGGCGGCGATGCCGGCCTTGACCAGCGTCACGTACAGCCACTGCGAGTTCGTCGTCTTACCGGATCCGGCGATCCCGTCGAAGAGTATGAGGCGGGTATCAATCACTGTTTGATCGCCGTTTCTGATTACCGGCAGTCTTATGCCAGAATCGCAAGACGGCACAAGAGAATACAGCGAAGGGGAGAGTGTATGCAGGCAAGAGACGCGGATCTCGATACGATGTATGTCGTGGTCATGAACGACGAAGAGCAGTATTCAATTTGGCCGGCCTCACGCGAACTGCCGCCGGGCTGGGTCAAGAACGGGCCGACGGCGTCCAAGGCTGAGTGCCTGGCCCATATCAAGGAAGCCTGGACCGACATGCGGCCGCTCAGCCTTCGCAAGGCGATGGCCGCGGACCGCTAGGCCGAAGTCCGTGATGACTGATCGCCACGGGCGGCCTTGAGTTCGGTGTAAACCTGGTCGAGCAGCGCCTGCTGCTGCATGGACGATTGTTGCAGCGACTGGATGGCGAATGCCAGCCGGACCACGTCGGATGCCGGCGGCGCCGCACCAGGGCGTGGTCCGGCGACAAACAACCCGAGGGCGCCGACTACTGGCGAAAAGACGAGGGAGAACAGCAGGAACCCCCACGGTCCCACCGAGCGATTGCGTCCCCAGTAAGCCACCAGGATACTGCTGCCGATCCACAAGATCAGAGCTTCCATAATCAAGCCAGGCGGCGCGGCAGGGTTCTCCCGCGCCGCCTCAGGCGATGCTTATCTGGCGACGGCCGAGGCGAGGTGCTGGGACAGCTCGCTCAGGTTTGCCTTTTCGTTTCCGGGCTTCTTGAAGTGGCGGTGGTAGAACTTTCCGACCAGCGTAGTCGCGGCGTAGTTCAGCGCCGGAATGGCAGTGCCGGCCGCGAGCGAGCCGAACGTGCCAGCGCCCAGCGCCCGCAGCGCGAGCTTCGCGGCGCCTTGCCCGGCAAACGAGGGCGCCAGCGCCCCGGCGAGCGCCGTCACCAGGGTGCGGCCGCTCTCCTGGTCGAAGTCTTTCCCGTGGACGGCGGCGAGCCGCTTGACCAGGCGCAGTTGGACTGCTGTCACAGCCGCCAGATCCACTACCGGTGGGCTTAGAAAGCCCGCGCCGCCCGAGCAGAGACTGTAGTAACGAATCAGCTTCGTGGCCTCGGCGTCGTTGACATCAGTGCTGGCGGTGTCCTGAACGTTTTCCATCTCTGCCCTCCTGAGGCGTAGCGCCGGGTTCTGGCCGACGCTCTCAACCGGAATCCTACCACCGAATTCAAGCGATCGTCGTAGAAAAGCTCTTACGGTGCCCCGCCACCGGGTGGTTTGGGGTTCCCCACTCCTGCTGGCGCCGACGACGTGCCCGCGCCCCCGACCAGCGCCGGGGTTGCCAGACCGGTCTGCGAGGTTGCGTCCAGAATGAGCGGCAGGCCGTCCTTGCCGCCAACGACGATCACCTTGGAGTTCGGCGACTTGGCCAGTTCGAGCGTTGCCTCAATGCCGCGCCAGAGGAGGGTCGCAGGACTGGGGTTCCCAGAGTTGACGATGGTCTGGAAGTCGCGGATCCCTTCGGCCTCGGTTCGCTTGCGGACCTTCTCTAGCTCCTCTTTCTTCAGCCGGAATTGCATTTGCTCCACCTGCTGTTCTTCGACCAACTTGGCCTGGACCGATGCCTGGACGACCGGCGGCATCTCAATCCCGGTAATCAGGACATCGTCCACGCCGACGAACCGGTCTCGAGTCTGCTTGGCGACCATCTCGATGATGCGGTTGTCGATTTCCGACGTGCGAATCGCGTAAAGCTGCTGCGGGCTGTATTGCCCCATCACCTCGCGGACGGCGGCAATGACTTCCGGGACGACAATCCGTTCCGCGTAGTCCGGGCCTATCGTGCTGTGCAGCAGCGGCACGGTCTTGGTCTGCGGGCGAAAGCGAACGCTCACCTTGGCGTTGATCTCCAGGCCGTTGGTCGACAGGACCATCACCGCCAGATCGCGCCGCTGCAGCCGCAGGTCGTACACGGTCATCTCGTTCCACGGGAACACCACTTGTGTGCCCTCGGGGAACACCGTCTCGAGGTCGGTGCCCCACAGCCGCCGCCAGATCACCGCCTCGTGGCCGGCCGGAATGGTGACGACGACCTTGCTCCAGAAGAAGACCACGACGAACGCGAACAGGAGTACGCCGATTGAAGTCACCAGCGAATTGATGGCGATCCAATCCGTCGTCCGCGTGATCACGTGGCCGTGCCATTTCCTCATCGGCTCAGGTGCTGCCGGGTTGGCGTTCAGGATCGGCCCCATGTCGTGGTCGGGGTTCACGGTTGACCTCGCCTCGGCTTGGCGGCCGCCGGTGGTGTGGCCGCGGGTGGTGTGGCCGCGGGTGGTGCGGTCGCGGGTGGTGCGGCCACGGGTGGTGCGGCCACGGGTGGTGCGGTCGCCGGCGCCTTCGGGGCGGTGGGGGCAGGGAAGGCGTTGGTCGCGCGCAGCAGGTTCATCGCGCCAAACACGCCCTTCTCAGGATTGGCCATTTCGTAGGGGCACGAGACCAGGGGGGGCGTCGACGATTGCCCGGCCCCGTAATTGGTGGCGAGCGTGGCGGCCGTCGGCCCGCAAGCCATGCCGTCGAAATGGGAGACCAGTCGGACGTAGTTCGAGACGCGTTCGTCCCCGCTGTTGACCCTGAGCTCGTAGAAGTCGCTTCCCATCGGGCCGGCGTAGTCAAACGGGATGGACACGACACCCGGCTGTGTGAAGTTGAGCTGACCCATGGACGCGCCGTTCATCCCGGCCGACAGCGTGACCGGCACGCGCTGCACCTCGACGACCATGCAGCCACAGTTGCCGCGAGCCCCTCGATACTTGCCGGTGGCCTGTGCTTCGATGACCATGTTGTCGCGCGCGAGGCGCACGCCGGTGAAGCTGGTTTCGATGGCGTTCTGGCCAACGGGGCCACCGACAGCGTGGTGCATTTGCAGGTCCCCCCACGAACACTCGTCGATCCGCCAATCGTTGCACGCCTGTGTCAAGGCTTTCATCCAGAACAACGCGTTCATGTCCAGGGGGCCGGTCGAATAATCGACCTTGCCGGCCTTCATGGGGAAGGCCTGCACGGCATAGTAGCTGCCGAGGCTTTCACCCGCCCAGTCGAAGGCAAAACCCCAGGCGCCCGAAGCGTTCGGCTCGCCCAGCTTCATGGTGCCGGTCAGCGCGCCGCTGCGATTATCGCGCCCGACCAGGGCGATGTCCTTCGCGTCGGGCATCGGGTCGCTGCCAAACCGAAGCGACTTCGCCCGGTCCCAGTAGTAGACGGCCTTGATCGAGAGGGAGCTGCGGTCGCGGGGCGACATCTCGATGCAGCCGCACTTCGGCTCCGGTGCCGCCAGTTGCAGCGTCCGCGAGCGGCTGTCCCAGTCGGCGATGTTCACGACTTTTTCGCGGCTCATGTGCAGCACCACGAGGATAAAGATCGCGACGACCGCCAGGAGGGCGGCGAACAAGGACAGCGCCGTTCGGAATGTCATCGCGAGTTCTCCCTGGAGTCGTGTCCCTCGCTGTTGGACACGATGCGGCCTTCGTCGAGCTTGATCACACGGTCTGCCACGTCGAAGTAGCGGTCGTCGTGCGTGGCGGCAATGATGGTCTTCCCGGCCGCTTTCATGTCAGCGAGGATATCGTTGTAGAAGTGCTGGCGGAAGTGGGGGTCCTGGTCGGCGGCCCACTCGTCGAACAGCTGCACCGGCTTTTTCTCGAGCCGGCTGACGACCAGCGCCAGGCGCTTGCGCTGACCGGTTGACAGGTCCTGGTTGACGAACCGGCCCTCCTGCCACGACGTTTTCCGGTTCAACTCCATCTCGACCAGTTGTCTCCGGACCTCCTCGTCGTCGACGTTCGGGATGCCGTACAGGCGATCGAAGAGATGGTAGTCGGAAAAGATGGCCGCGAACAGCCCGCGATACGCCGTGTAGCCGTAGACGGAGAGGGGCACGCCGTCAATCGAGATGGTGCCGGCCGTCGGGTGATACAGGCCCGTCAGCACTTTCAGGAGCGTCGACTTGCCGCTGCCGTTGCCGCCGACGATGAACACCGTTTCGCCGTGGCGGATGGTGAGGTTCACCGGGGCCAGCGCGAACGTGGGGCGGCCCTCGCGACCGGCGTAGCTGAAGGTCACGCCGGCCAGCTCGATGCAGCCGAAGGGCGCCGGCGCCGTCGCCCGACCGGCAGGCTCGGGTTCTTGCGGCTGCGCCCGGTCGAGCTGGGCCTCGAGGTCAAAGATTTGCAGGACCGCGTGGTTGGCACGACGGACCATCGGAAATACGCCCACGATTATCGAGAGCGGGCCGATGATGAAGAGAATCGCTGCGCTGATCCGGGTGACTTGCGTCGCATACACGTCGCTCAGCCCCGGCAGGATGAAGACGATCACCCCGAGCAGCAGGTAAAAGAGTACCTGCGTGAAGATGTGAAGGTCGGCATTGCGGATCGCGCTGGTCGTCTTAAAGGCCGCTGACTCGAGCGCGATGGACTTCAGCTCACCGTACAGGTCTTCGCTGCGCGCGGCCGAGATCTTCACCTCCTTGAAACCGTCGAGCAGATGCGTGAACGCCGTGAATAACTGGTTTTCCTTCTCGGTCGACTGCTTCATCTCCAGCTTGACCTGCTTCTTCCGCCGCATGTGCAGCGCGATCCCGATGGCGACGATCGTCACCGTCAGGAAGAACGCCGCCTTCGACAGCATGAAAATATAGATCGCGCTGAACAGCACCAGCAGTGCGCCCTGACAGGCCATGATGATCGGGGCGGTGGTCTGCGACAGGGTCTGCGTGTGGGTGTTCAGGCTGCCGAAGATCTCCGACCGGCCGAGGCTCTCAATCGCGTAGAGGTCCGCCCGGCGAATCTTGTCGGCCAGGTTCACCCGCACTTTGGCGACGATCTTCTCGATCTCGGTCGTCGACACGCGCAGGATGTAGCGCTGCGTGATGGTGTAGAGCAGGATCGCGATCAGGAACAGCAGCATCGACTGCGTGCTCGGCCCGCCCTCCTGCGGGCCGGCGTTGGCGGCGGAGTTGATGACGACGAGCAGCAGGGCATTGGCCAGCCCCGACACGGCCGCGCCGCCCAACACCCGGTGCAGCGGGACGGCGGATTCGCGGCTGAGAAACGCCCACAGATTTAACTCAACTTCATGTGCCGGCACGCAATCACCACGTCCAGCTCACGCCGACCGACAGGCTTTGGTCATCCTGCTGGTTGCCGGCCTTCACGATCGCCTCGTGGACAACCTTGTAGGTGAGGCTGAGGGAGATCGGCCCGCGGATCCGGCCCGTCAGTTTGGTCTTGAAATCCAGGCGGCTGTCATCCGACTTGGTCACATCGTCGATGTACAGCAACCGCTCGCTCCAGGTCCAGGTCGGCTCGCCCTTCGCATCCTTGGCCACGACGGCATCGGCGGTTTGCAGCACGCCCGCGACAAAGCTGCCACCGTCCGCTTCGGGGACGTTCTTGTCGTCCTGCACGGCACCGGTCACGCCGACGACAGTCAGGTTGCCGCGCGGCGACTGCACGAGACGGACGCCATACCCGACCAGTTCCTCGAAGTGGTAGTCGACCGCCTGCGGGCCATTGCGGTAGTAGGCGCTCTCCGCGGCGATGAACGTCCGCGGCGTCAGCTTGCGCGACACCAGGAACGACACGGAGGTTGTGTCGACGGTGGTGTCCTTGCGACCGCCCCGGCTGTAGGTGCCATAGGCGTTCGAGGCGACGAGCTCGGCGCTCCATTTCGGCGCGATCCACGCGATCGATCCGTCGAGACTGGTCGAGACCAGCTCGGTGACGCCAGCCTGAACCGAGGCGCCGAACGTGATCTCGCCCTTTCTTTGAACCGCCGGTTTTTCGGGCGCCGCGCCGGCGGCGGGAGGAGTCTGGGCTCCCGCGGCGGCGACGGTCACCAGACAGAGCAAGGCAGTGATCAGCAGAACAGCCCGAACACGGACAGATAAGGTATTCGGTTGCATGGTGTCAAGTATCTCCCCAATGGCCGTTTGAAAAATCGTAACGTGAGAGAGTTCTCGGCGAGAGCCTACCATAGGTGACCGATTCGAGGATACACCCTCGGCCGAAGCCATCGCCATGGCCGACATGCCCAAGTCGCTGCGGATGTTCGGGTCGGCGCCCTTGTCCAGCAACACCGCGGCTGACTGGAACTGCTCGTGGTGGAGCGCCACGAACAGCGGCGTCCAGCCGGCCGCTTCCTGCTGAGCGGATCCGCCAACGCCCTGTTGCTGCCGCAGCTCGCGGGGGCGCTGGCGCGATGTATTACTTCCGCAGCCACGCCGGCGACCAGGTCGAGCTGGTGCTGGAACCGCTAGCGGGCACCATCGCCGGCATCGAAGTGAAAAGCGCCGCCACCGTCACCGCATCCGACTTCAAGGGACTGCGTCCGCTCTCCGGCAACACCTTGTTGATCCGAAACCGCTGTCCGTCCGCACTCACCGCAAACTGCTGTCG
>SXGR01504800.1_pt1 | contig 10290 bp, 17 predicted proteins | sample 3174711 | NCBI WGS metagenome assembly SXGR01 (sample SAMN11356860, study PRJNA531348) | freshwater metagenome | isolation source: freshwater sample F1-60 | place: China: Fuxian Lake, Yuxi | collected 2017-12-25 | reverse complement strand
CTCGGGGTCGATAAGCTGAAACTTTGCCTTCATGTCGCACTCCTGTGGCCCACAGTTCCCCCGGAGCCGTCTTCGGCGTAGGCACAAATCATTGCGTAGCTCCTTCCCGCCACGTTGCCAGGATCGAGGGAGGGACGCGGGTCATGCGGCCCTCGGCATGGTTCCATCCTGCGTGATCGTGTAGCGCGTGCTTTCCTCGTTCCAGATGCCGCAGATTTCGCCGGGTCGGCCGATCTGGTTGTGGTATCGCGACTTCACCACGCGAATGGCCGTTTGCTTGCTGGCGATCAGATCCTCGCGATGGACGACGATCCCCACGTCGGCCTTGTTCGACCAGTGCGCGCTATCGCTGATGTCGTAGAGGCCGGGGAACGGATACTTGCCGTCCTTGCCGCGTTGCATCTTGGCCGGATGGGCAACGACGATCAGGTGGACCTGATATTTCTTCGCCAGCTTGCGGAATTGACGGATGGCAAAGCCGACATACTCGGTCAGGCTCATGTCGGGCGGTCGGCTGTGGTCCATTTCGTTCCACGGGTCGATCACCACGATGCTGGCGTCGTAACGGATGATCGAAGCGGCGGCGCGCTCCAGCACCCATGCAAGATTCACGTCGTCGTCCTCGTCGGGGACGATGAAGGCAAAGCGTTGATCTATCCAGGCATCCGCCCGCGCGATTTCCTCGGCGGTCATGGTCTTTTCGAGCTTGCCCGAATAAAACGAACGAAGCGCCCGGCGGTGATCGACCTGCGGGCTCTGCTCGAAACTGGCGAACACCGTGTTCCATTTGTATGACTGCGCCATGCGGCAGCAGATTTCGTTGACGAAGCTGGATTTGCCGTGCCCCGGCAGGCCGGTGACGACGCAGAAATCGCCACGCCTGATGCGGTAATGCTCCCACAGCCCGACCATGCCGATGTCGTGCGCCTGCGGCGGATTGGCCGGCGGAAGTTCGGACAGGCGATAGACCCCATCGACCTTGCACCACTGGGCGCGACGGATGGTTTCCTGCACGCCCTTAGGGCCGTAGGTCCGCAAGGCGTCGTTCAGATCCTTGCATTCCTTCGGGTACTGGACCCACTTGCAGCGGTGCCGCCCCAGCCGAAGCGACAAATCGTGCAGCAGATTGGCGCCGGGACCATCGCTATCCACGGCTAGAATGATCTCGCGACAGTCGCGCAACAGCGGCTCGGCTTCGTCGAGGAATGCGTATCGCTTGCCCTCGCCTTCTGATTTTTCAGACGGCGCCCCACCGGGGACTGACACCGCGCGAGGGAATCCCGCCTGGATCGCCGCCAGCGCATCAAATTCGCCCTCGGTGATAATCAGCGGTTCCTTTGCCAACGTCTCGTCGCGAAGCGCGTCGAGGTTCCAGAATATCTGCCGGCCGCCCGCATCCTGCGTGAACCGCTTTTCGGTGAGCGTCCGGTATTTGGTGGCAACGCGGACGCCCTGGTCGAAGAACGGAATGCCGATGCAGTCACCAGCCAGCCTGTCGGACGCCCCTACGCCATGCCTCTCCAGCAGCTCGTGATCGAGCCCGCGCGCCTCCAGGGCCTCGATGTGCCGGGGCGACAGGGGCCGCAGAATCGCGGAGCCCGCCACGGTGGCCGCAGTGGTGGCAAAACCAGACGGCTCCGTCGTTGTCGATCGTGACGGAGAGGCAGCGTTCTTTTGAGTTTTTGCGATCATGTGAACACTTGGGGCAGGTTGTTCGGTGGGTGCCGTTGCCGGCGCGGCGTAGGTGGATTCCATGGGCGGCTAGTTCCATCCCGCCGCCTTTGGCGGATCGGTAGACCGCCTGTCGTCGTAATTGCCCTCGTGAACCTTCGCGAAGTTCTCAGGTTCGATGAACCAACTGAGCGACCAGCCGCGCATTTTCGGGATGAAACTCGACGCCTCGGCACGAGTGACGGCGGCAGTCCACCCGTCGATGCCATGCTCTTTGAGGCGCGCGCGCATCGACCGCTCCCGCTTCGGAGTGAGCGCTGTTGGCTTGGGCCAACCGCGACGGTCGGCTGCGTCCGCGAAAATCTGGAACGCGCCAGCTATCTCTCTCTTCTCCTCTTCTTCTTCTCTTCTCTTATCTAGGCAAGCCGTCGGCTTGCGATCTGCTAGCGCGTCGCTAGCAGCTTGCTCCACGATAAAAAAACCCGCTTCTATCAATGGGTTAAGTGCTTCCTCGGCTTTCTTTTCGGTCATGCGAAGGCGGAACGAAATCTCAGCAACCGCATCCTTGATCGAACCGTCGCTCGACTCGCTACAGAGCAGCCAAACCATGGGTGCTAGCGCCCTGCTAGCATCGGGCAAGCGGTGGAATACGCGGTCGTCCAGCATCCGCTTATGGAGCTTGATCCAAGGCGGATCGCGGTCCTTGTAGTGCTGGAACTCTTCCCATTTCTTGGCGCGCAGGATCATGCGTACATTCCCGCCGTGCGGCGCTCATTGACGAACGTGCCGTTGAACATCGGACGCAGCCTCTTAATCAGCCGGAGCTCCCACATGGCCCAATCGCCAAACCGCTTGGTAATCTTTGCTTTCCCGTACACCGACACGTCGTCGCGGACAGTCAGCCACGGCGTGACGATGTTTCTGGCGTACCCATGCCGGATCCTGTGATTGGATAGCCGGTTGCGTAGGTTCGCGGTCTGTCCGATGTAAACGGGCTCGCCGCCAATATAGAAAACGTAGACGGCAGGCTTGGCGGGCGCGTCCAGCGTGGTCATAGGGTTAAAGGTTGTCCACCTTCCCGGCATCCAGGTGTCGTGTCCGGCCATGCTACGCCGCCCTCGACACGGTGGCAGAGAGGGGAGATTCGACGTGGCTCCCTTCGGTCGCGGGAACTGGGGTGGAGACCGGCCTGCTTGGTTCGCCGAACGCAGCCAAAGACGCCGCCACCTGTTTCCGCCCGACCTTTGCGCTGCAGCCCGCCACCAGCTTCTGCTTGGCGTCGCCTCGTCGAATCTCAATCAGGGTGCCCATGATGTTGGGCGAATATTCGGCCTCGATCTTGCGGACGTTCCTGTCGTCGGAAATCCGCCCGGCAGCCATGAGCAGATCCAGGGTCGGCTTGATGATGTTGTCGAGGTCGCATCGCGTCTGGCGTTCGTTGAATGTCAGGCGGACACTGATTGGGCCGGGCACATGCCATCCGCTCTGCTTGCGAAGATGCAGGCAGGCGCGAAGCTGCCAAGCCTTGTATTCGGCGCTCTTGAAGCGGCCCTTTTTGCCGTTGACGAACAGGTTGTTCGCGGACGGCGGGATCATCGGCAGCGACAGGGCGCCAAACTCCACAGCCTCGCCATCCAGCGGCGTCGGGATCATGCGATGGGCCTTCATGCCCTCACCTCATCGGGGAAACACTTGATCGTCTTGGGTTCGCCGTTGTGGAAATAACGAACCTCCACCGTCCACCCGTCCTCAGCCAAGTACATGCCGATGACGCGAGCCGGCGCATCCTCAATCGGCTCGATCTTCACCCGATCGCCAATCTTGAACGGTGGAACGCTCATGCCTTTCTCCCCACGTAGGGAGGGTTAGGGGGGCTCACGCCTTCGGCGTTCGGTGGTCCCATGGCAGTCACATTCCTGCTCTGGGTCACGCCGCCACCAAATCGAGTTCAGGCGAGCCGCTGCCGGGGTTGATCCAAAGAACCTCGGTGCGAGGGCGGGCGCCATCAGCATGGGCGGCAATCTCGACGCGGCGCCAATCGCTCAGCACATCGTCATAAATCGGATGGGCGTAGCCACTCAGCACGACACGGCCCCGCAGGCCCCGTAGAAAGGTCAGCAGCTCGCGGTGATCGTCGTCCGTCAATTCGTGCGCGTAGCCCCGGTATTTCACGTCGTAGGGGTTGCCCTGCCCGCGTGTGGCATGGACGTAGGGCGGGTCGACATAGTGCAGCGTCGCCGGGCTGTCGTGCTGGGCCATGATGATCTTGGCGTCCCGGTTCTCAATCACCACGCCTTGCAGACGCGAGACGGTCAGGTGCAGCGAGTCGGGATAGTTCTTCCAGTCTTGCGCGGGCGTCGTGCCGCTGCGGTTGCTGTTGGACCGGAATCCGGTCGGAACACGAGAGTGGGCATTCGTGCCGAAACCCTGGAATGCGTAGACGACCATGCGCCGCGCTCGCTCCACTGCATCCCCGATGCCGGGCTCGCGGCATTCAAGAAACTCGTCTCGGGCAAATGGCGTGAGGCGCAGCATCTCAGCAAGCCGCACGCCCGTTTCGGGGTCGCGTAGCACCCGAAACAAATTGACGATCTCGCCGTCCAGATCGTTGTAGACCTCGGCATAGGACCGAGGCTTGCGGAGCAAGATTGATCCGCCGCCGCCGAACGGCTCCACGTAGACGCGATGCGCCGGGAAGTGCGCCATGATCTTGGGCGCCAACTTCCACTTGCCGCCGAACCAGCGGACAACAGGGCGGCGGACAGCAGACTCGCTCATGCCCTTGGTCCTTGTGCGTCGGAAGGTTTGGATGCAGGACTCCCCGGAGCGCGTAATCGCGCGTAGGCAGCCAATGCCTTCGTCGTCGCGTTCACCATCGCCACTAGTGCCTTGTTGCTGTGAGTCTTCGCATAGCGTTGCCTTGCTCTTTCAGCGGCGCGTTCACGGCGGGAGAGAGTGATGGTACTGGCTCGCGTTCCGCTCGCGGGAACTGAGGCGACACCTCCCGCCTTCATGAGTCGGCCTGATCGTGAGCGTCCAAGATCTGCTCGGCAGTAGGCCCGCGCCACGTCACTGCCCATCCTTGCTGGTCGGCAACTTCGAGAACGTAGGAGACAGGCTCGCCAAGCCGTGCGGCGACCACTACCGGGTGGACGCCCTCGTGCAGTTCTTCCTCGGCTTCGGTCCAGCCGTATTCCCGCATGCGCTCTCCCGTCTTCATGCTGCCTCCTGCATCTGCGTGGTGGGTCGGTATTGGGGAAACCGGGCATGGACGGCAGCCAGTGCAGCCGCGTGGATTTTCACAGCCTCGGGATTGCCGATGTGGAGCAGGAACTTGGCGCGCTTGTGGTTGTGGCGGATGGTGGAATGGTCTGGCTGATCGAAGATGGCGGCCATGCGGGCCGAGGAAAGCCGCGTCAGTTCCAGCGCGATCTTGATGCAGTGCCGGCGGACGGCCACCACCGCATTGGGCTTGGCATGGGCGAATATCTGCCAGGGGCTGATCCCGTTGGCTGCCGCTGCCGTGATGACGATCTCGCGGGCGCGGGTGATGTCAGCCGGGTCCGTTTCGCCCTTGAAGATTTTCACAGGGTAACCGACGCCACTATAGGGCTTCAGTTGGTCCTTGGCCTTGTGCCGCCGCCGCTCGGGATGCGGATTGACATATCCGGGATCGCGGACCTTCTGGAGCCGCGCCTGGGTCACGTAGTCGGTGCCGTTCTTGGCCGTGGCCAGCACGATGGGAAGCTCGATCTTCGGCACCAGCCGTGGCAACTGCGGCAACCTCGCCAGCGCCGTCTCCGAAGCTCCCCGCGCCCGCATGGAGTCGTGCAGGCTCTTGAGGCGAGCGTGCATCAAGGTCATGTGGCCGGTGTCGCTTTCGAGCGTGTAGTGCATCACTTCCCCCGCCATTCGTGGTCGAACAGATCGCCCGCCGGCCTAACGCTTCGGCCGAAGTCCCTCTTCGCCTGCTGCATCGCCCGCCACGACCATCGGTCGAACAGGATTGAAACCCGCAGCAGGAGCCGCGCGCGCCATGTTCTTAAGCTCATTGATTGCCTCTTGACGCCGGGCCGCCGCACTCGTCAGGTCAGCCAGTTTCTTGTTCAACGCGGTCCACTCTTCCGCCCGGATCACGCGGGCCTCCTCGTTCCAGATCGCCCGCACGCGGCGCGGGTTCCAGCCAAGTTGATGCGCTGCGTACAGCGTCCATGACTTGATGTTGTCGCCCATGCGTCGGGGCACGGCGGCCCACAACAGCGCCTTCGTCTCAGCCTGCACGGACACGCGGGCCTCCTTGGGTGAGTCTCCCAACCTCTTGGACATGCTTGCTCCTACCTTCGTGGGCATGAGCAAGACCGACACTTTCCAAAGCATCGGCACCATCGCGAGTCGCATCGTCAGCCGCCAAGCAGGGCGAAGCGCTCGCGTCGAAATTCAAGAAGTCGCCGCCGCCCCAGACCTTGGGTCGGCCGAGAGCAGCGGCGCAGGTAAGCCCAGCGGTGGAGACAGCGGGGCCGTGAAAAATGCCCTGACCGGCCAGGGGGAGGAACGCACGGTCAGGGCCTGCCAGCGCAAGGGAGGACGGGCGCGGCAGATCGGGGGCCAAATGGCTCGCCCCGATTCGAATGTCATTCAGTTTGCTGCCTTCCCGGCAGCGCGAGGCCGTCGCGATTGCTCCCCCGCTCGTAGCGGCGGCCTCGTAACCTTCATGCGGTGATGGGATCATGCCGCCACCCGTTGCCGTTCGGCGGCCAGGATCGCGCGGCCGATTATTTCCGGGATTTGCGGGACGACCGCGTTGCCGCAGGCACCAAGGCGGTATGGCCAATCGGAAACCCCATCAGCCATTCCGATAGCGTCGGGTTGATCCAACCATCGACCAGGTACGGAACGGCGCGCGGTTCCCATCTTAGATCGAAGCCCATCTTCGCACCGCTCGGCCGCGCCAAGCCTGATTGCTTGCGAAGCATCGTCTGCATCGAAAATGGGGCGAAGCCGTTGCTCTTGATGGGGGTAGGCCACAACCCAAACCCGGTCGCGAGAATGTGGAGCGCCGACAGAGGAAGCCGGGATGCAGTGCCATTCCGCATCACACCCGATCGCGGCCAAGTCTCCGAGAACTTGGCCAAACCATTCCCCTGGTCGATCGCTAGGGCCAGCAAGCAAGCCTGCGACGTTCTCCACGATGAGGTAGCGGGGTCGTATCTCGCAATAAAGACGGACGATTTCGGACCACAGGCCGCTTCGCGTTCCTTCCATGCCAGCACGTCGGCCGGCGACGGAGATATCTTGGCAGGGAAATCCGCCGCAAATAACGTCGACTGCTCCGACATGCTCGGCCTTCAACTCTCTCACGTCGCGGTGGATGGGCACGTTCGGCCAATGCTTGGCGAGGACACGGCGCGGAAATTCCTCGATCTCGCAGAAGGCCACGGTCTCGAAGCCGCCCGTCCGCTCAAGACCCAGGCTGAAGCCACCGATGCCACTGAAAAGGTCCAAGACCTTCAACTTGCGTTGTGCGTCGGAAGGTCCCTCATGCAGGACTCCGCGAGCCTCTTGGCGAGCCAGTTCCCCCTCTATTTTCATCCCTCCCCCCTTGAGGCGCGGCGGTCGAGGTGCGGCGGGAAATCTAGCGGATCATGGAATGCACCAGTGATGCGCTGGTACAGGGATGGGCTGCCTTCGGGTGGCGGATCGCCGGCCCCGACTTTCTGCGGCGCTTCGGCTGATAGATCTTGCGGGCCGGACTCGACACCGGCTGTCCCCGACGCGGCCATTGCTGGCGTCCCGGCAGCTTTCCGGTCCTTAAGCGTCTCGCCGGGCTGCGATTGCTCACCCGCCCCCGGTTGGCAATTAGGAGCGAGCAACCGCCCCGCGTGTCCTTCCACGCCGCCGCAAGATTCGTTGTTTGCGCTTTCTGCAAAGATCGACCCGCCGGCTTCGATTGAAACTTCACCTGCATTGATTGCAACTTTGTTTGCAACCTGTGCAATTTCTGCACGAGTTGGTGGTGACGACGAAGCGGAAGCGTCTCGTTCATCCGCCGACGCCTCGCCGTCACGGACGGGGTTTGGCGCCCCGCCCTCTTCTGGATTGATGGGCGCGGGGTTTGTCTCACGCTTTTTTTTCAGTGAGACAGACCGCGCCGCCGTAGCTTGGTCAATTCCGGTCTCCGCTTCGATCTCGCGTGCGGTGGCTCCCGATGCCGCCATTTCGACGGCGCGTCTGGTGGGGCCATCCAGGGCCGCCAGATAGGTGTCCAGAAGGTCATCCTCAAGGATCAGCGCAGCCGGGTCCTTGGCGCGCTGCCGGGCGATCACCTTTCGCAGCACCTTGGGCACGATCTCGTGAGACTTGGCCTCGGCGTAGATGTCGCGAATGTCGGCCAAGATGCCGTCGCGTTCGTCCATCAGCGCGTTGATGCGCTTGGCGAGGCTCTTGATCTTGGCGACTTCGATCATCCCGCCCTCGCCTTCTTGACGCGCTTGGAGGGGAGAGGCTTGCGGCGACCGTCATACTTGGCGACGGCCTTCTCGTTGAAGGCGGGCTCTAGGAGTTGGAGCCGCGTAAATTTTCCATCCGTCGCGCGCTCGATTGCCGGGCAGGCGTCCGGGGCGGGCCAGCCGCGCGCCTCCCAGATCTGCAACGTGGACTGCCTGCGGCCGATCAGGCGGGCAAGCTCCGTCAGGGAACCAACGGATTTAACGGCTTCGTGGAATGGGGTTGTGGTCATTTCCGTTAGAAAATAACGGATAGGTGTTATCAGGTCAAGCGCTGAAAATAGGGCATTAGCAACAATCGTAGAATCGACAGAAAATGGATGACGCAGTGCTACGCGGGGAACGTGTTCGACAATTGAGAGACGCCCGGCGCTGGTCACAGTTCGAGCTTGTGGACGCCGTGCGGCGGGCCGGGGGGAAAACCTCCCAAGCCCAAGTAACGTCTATGGAAAACGGCAACGTGAAGCGGCCCAAGTGCCTGCCAGAGCTGGCCGTGGTTTTCGAGACTTCCGTCGATTATCTGCTCGGCAAAACCGACGATCCCGCGCCTGTGGTGAATAGCGCCAGCCAGGACGTTGGCGGCCGTGAACGCCTTGCGCCCCCTTCGGTTGCAGACCTACCTATCTGGCTCACCATTGAAGGGGCTGGGGGAATGTGGACAATTCGACGCTTACCGATTGCAGAGACGAGTAGGCCGCCGCAGGTCGTGGGCGTGGCCGATGCTTTCGCGTGTTATGCTGTAACCGATATGATGTACCCGGTCGTCAGACGCCGGGATCTGCTCATCTGCGATCCCACCAAGCCCGTCGCTACGGGCGATCTGGTGATACTTTCCAGAGGGGAAATCACCGACCAGACCACCGAGGTCATGGTCCGGCGACTCGTCAAGATCAGCCCCACCCATTGGGAAGTCGAGCAATACACACCCAAGAAGCAGACGAGGCTGCCGCGCGCCGAATGGGTCAAGGCCGCCCTTGTTGTTGGAAATTACTACAACACTTGATTGCACCGCCGCTGCAATCCAGGGCACCCAATCAATTTGCACTCACGATAACGTGACCTAGCGGAATACCCGCTAGACTGCGGCGAAATAGGCTGCGAATAAAAATAACCGATTTCCGGTTGACGGCGATAACGGCTTTCGGTTAATCTCCTCCTGTCACTTAGATGGGAGAGGGAAATGCCCGACACCAACCAGCCCTACGTTCTATGGAACACCAGCCAGCCCGCGCCTGTCGCCGTCACGAAAGCGGATGGCTTCGTGGTCGTGAGCTGGTGGAGGGACAGGGACGACTATCGCAAGGGCGAGTTCTACTACGAGCACTGCGCCACCCAAGGCGAGGCCATCCAGAAGTTCAACGAATACGAACAGGGCGAGCATCCGCGCGCCCGCGAGATCGGCGTCTTTGCTTCACAGGGCGGCATGCCCATCGGCGGGAGGATTTTGTAATGAACGCACACGCAACCGTTTGGGCCGACAAGACCGGAACCGTCACCCTCTACCTGCGCAGCAAGAAACTCGTCTCGCACATGGAGTTCACGCCGGAAGCGGCGGCCCAGCTCGTCAAGGATTTGACGAAGGCGCTCGACAACCTGCCCCGCGTCGCGTCCGCCGCCGACCTTGGGCTGGAGGCCGCGTGATGAGCAAGGACCTCTGGATCGCGGAATACGACCGCCTTCTCGAAGAAGGCGAGGAGTTGGGCATGACCCCGACCGAGGCGGAAGCCTACGCCGAACGCTACGCGCAGGACCGCTTCGTGGATCGCATTGCCGACATGGCAGACCACGCGCGGCTGATGAAGAAGGAGGGCCGGGTATGAGCAAACACAAAATGACGGCCTACGCACCGTTCGGCCTCCAGCCTGACAGCCTGGAATGTGTCATCGAGTATACTTATTCGCCGGGTTCGCCCGCCGTTTACTACGGCACGCCACAGCCCGCCGATCCTGCGTCCGTCGATTTCGTCTCGGTTAAGCTCACGCTGCACACCATCGACGACAGCATGCAGAAGATGCTGGACGAGTGGGCGGCTGAGTATCTGAGCGAGGACTATGGACGCGCGAAGGCGCTCGATAACGCGATGGACGACGACCGATGAAGCCCCTCCCGTCCTCCG
>SXGR01282463.1_pt1 | contig 10290 bp, 8 predicted proteins | sample 3174711 | NCBI WGS metagenome assembly SXGR01 (sample SAMN11356860, study PRJNA531348) | freshwater metagenome | isolation source: freshwater sample F1-60 | place: China: Fuxian Lake, Yuxi | collected 2017-12-25 | reverse complement strand
CAAATTCCTGTAAAAATTTATTGGCAACACGTTCTGCGAATATAATATTTTGTCCTGGAAATGCGACAATAAACTCTTCTCCACCCCATCGCCCACGGAGATCTTCGAGTCGAAATCGACGCCGAAGTAGGTCGCCAAGTCGGGCAATGACCTGATCACCGATAAGATGGCCGAAATCATCGTTGACCCTCTTGAATCGATCAATATCGAACAGAACGACAGAAACAGGTTTGTCATCGCGCTCGGCACTGGCCAGAGTCCTTTCGAAAGCTTCAATGAACGCGCGCCGGATCAAGAGTCCTGAGAGTACGTCCTTGTCAGCGCGTTCACGCAAAAGACGCATGCGCTCAAGATGAACCCCAACACGTGCCAATAACTCTTCTGGAATGACAGGTCTTGCAACGAAATCGGAAGCGCCAGATTGCAAGGCATTGATCCGCAATGCGTCGTTATCTACTCCGTGAGAAGTGATGATTAAAATAGGTAGCAACTCAAATTGATCCGACATGCGCAAGGCGCGGCATATATCAATGCTTGAGATCCCAGTGAGATGAATGTCGATCAGGAGCATGTCTGGACGGATCTGTTCCAGTTTTTCAATGATCCCATCTGCCGAATCAAGCGCGTGAACAGTGATACCTGCTGTGCGCAGGAATAGGGTGTACTGTGCTAGCTCATCAGAGTTGTTCCCCACGACCAATACGGTGCCCTTGTCTGCGTTGGCAATACTCGCAAATTGCTGGGCGATGGCAGCAAAATTATCTTCAGAGATGGGTTTCTGTAAGAATCGCGTGCCACCCGCTTCGATGGAAGCCACCCGTGTTTCTATGCGATGATCCGCGGAAGCAAATGCGATGGGGATCTCCCCGTTTTCTGCAGTATTACGGATCGTACGGCTCAACGAAAATGATGTTGTCTCCTGCATATGAACATCAATGATAGCGCCACACAGGGGTATAAATTCTGCTTTCTGTAATGCTTCGGGTATGGTTTGCACTGCCACAATATTGACGCATATTTTTCGTCCGATCTTTTCAGCAAACGCTAAAAAATCAGGATCATCATCAACCACCAAGATCGCTTTTGCGCTTTGTGACGGCGTAAGCGGTCGGCTTGAAGCTGGAGCGGGTGCACGTTTCAGGCACAACCAAGCATTATGAAGGGCATTTTTAATATCTTTCCACATATTGCTTGGGATCGTTGTGGGGTCGTGTTGGGCTTTGTTTAATAACTCTTCCACAGAGCCGATAGCCGTACCAAGGGCGGAGTATCCATACGAACCCATCGATCCATGCAGGCGATGCGCCTGCATGACAGCATTTGCAATGGTCGTATTGCCGGATTTTGCACATGCAATTGTATCTTCAAGTGCTTTGAGTTTCTCAGGGATTTTTTCCGAAAAATCCGTGCGAAGTGTGTCAAGTTGGGCTGCCAAATGCGAAATATTTTGCTCAGGCGCCATGGCGCCTCTGTGGGCAATTTCCGCAGAAGCAACAATCGGCGATGATTGTGCCAGTGCTAATATTTGGCGTGCTAAATCTTGGCACATCATGGGCTTGATGCTCACCAAGGACACATCGAGACTTTGCGTCAAGTACGTTAATATTTTTACATCAGGCAACCATGTTGAAAACAAGACGATGCGAGTCGCGTGATTGGTTTTGCGTAACCGTTCGATAAAGTCGATGCCAGAACCGTCTGGTAAAAGACTGTCTACGATGACCAAGTCAATCACTGTTTGCATGAGGCATTGGTCGGCTTCATGGCAGGTAGCCACCTCAAGGACTTGATATTGGGGGGTTGTCCTCAAAACAGAGGCAAAAAATTGACGTGAATCCTTATCATTATCGAGCAAAAGAATTGTGCTCATATGAGAGACCTTGAAAAAATGCACCGAGAGATGAGCGTGATGTTCATATCACGTTGTTGAGATTCACTTGCTCTGCTTTTTACAAGCATCGGGATACCCGCTGCGCAGCGGTATTTCCTATACAAGGGAAGTTCACGGGGGAATGATATATGAGTGTTGTATATGGTCGCAAGTTTTTAGTTTAACAAAACCGATTTTAAAGTGAGATCAGTTTGATTCGACGGGGTCATTATTTAAAAGAATGCAGATCTGATCGCAAAGCATCATGGGATCAAAAGGTTTCTGAATCACCCCGATGGCACCTCTCGCCAGGTAATTATTAATTTCGATCTGCTGCACCTTGGCTGTCATGAAAAGTATAGGGATATTCGCAAGCTGCGGTATTTTTTGGATTTCAGCCAAAGCTGTGAGCCCATCCATGCCCGGCATCATCATATCCATCAAGATCACATCGGGTGAATTCATTTTGGCCAAAGCAATACCTTCTGATGCTGATGCAGCCGCCGTCACTTGGGAATGCCCAACAACTTCCATGGCCAACTTGGCAATTTTACGAATGTCTTCTTCGTCATCAATCAAGAGCACTTTCACGAATGCTTTCTCCTAGAGAAAGACGTCATGATGACATCATGGAATTGGGATCCCCTCGTTCTGCTTTTTACAAGCACGCGGGATGCCCGTTGCGCGCGAACTGGGTCTTGTGTTGTTGATTGTGGAAGCTGAGGAAGATCAAAAAAGAAGGTTGACCCACTCCCTACGGTGGATTGAAATCCTATATTGCCTTGCATCTTTTCAATCAGGGCTTTCGAAATACTTAACCCCAAACCCGTTCCACCTCTTTTTCGCGTATCGGAAGAATCTTCCTGCGCAAAACGCTGAAAGATACGACGGCGAAATGTTTCCGGAATGCCGGGCCCATAATCGCGCACGCTGACCCGAATATGATCACCGATACGCTCCACCGAGAGTTCTACCAACTTTCTTTCTTCAGAAAATTTTGCGGCGTTTGAAATTAAATTGGTGAGCACTTGTATGAGGCGATCTTCATCGGCCATCACCATCATTTCCTTCTCTGGCAGATCTCCAATCAGTGAAAGTTTCACGTGATAGGCTGTCACGAAGGCTTCATTGACCACCATGGCTTTTTTGATCACGGAGATGAGATCGAGGGATTGTACTTGTAATTCTATCGTTTCAGAATTCATTTTTTCGACATCAAGAATATTATTGATAAGGCGTACCAGTCTCTCACTGTTGGAGAGCGCAATATCCACATATTCTTGGGTGCGTGCGGATAATATACCTGTAACGCCATGTGCAATAAGTCCCAACGATCCACGGATCGACGTCAGAGGCGTGCGTAGTTCATGACTTACCGTGGAGATGAATTCGTTCTTTAGCTTCTCAAGGCGTTTACGTCCGGAAATATCGCGAATGATACCCGTATACATTTTTTTCCCATCGATCACGTATTCGCTGACTGACAGATCGGCAGGAAAACTGGTGCCATCCTTATGCATGGCCGACACCTCACGTCCAATGCCTACAACCCTGCGCTCACCGATTGTATGATACTTGGTGTGATAGCCATCGTCTTTTTTGCGGTAGGGCGATGGCATCAAAATTTTCATGTTTTGACCAATCAACTCTGATGCTTGATAGCCAAAAATACGTGATGCTGAATGATTAACACTTTCAATACAGCCCAGCTTGTCGAACGTGATAATCGCATCCACGGCCGTTTCAATAATCGTTCGAAGTCGTGCTGCGCTGGAAGCCAACGCTGTGCGCGTGGCAACGCTTTGCGTAATATCGCGTGCGGAGGCAAAAAAGACACCATTCCGAACGGTGGCAACCCACGACAAATGGATCCAGCGTCCGTCTTTATGCAGATAGCGATTTTCAAAATCGACCAGTTTGCATGATGTATCGAGAAGCTGCGATGCCACTTGATTCGTTTTTTCAAGATCCTCTGGATGAATGAAAGTAATAAAAGGTCGAGAACGAAGCTCGTCGCGTGTCCACCCCAATACGGTTTCCCAGGCAGGATTAAGCTGTTCGAAAAAGAGATTGCTGTTTGCTGTGCACAGCAAATCAAGTGTCAAGTTAAAAAATTGCTGATACGTTTCAAGTTCGGCCCGATGCACAGCGCTTTTTCCTCAAAGTGGGGACACCACGAAGGAAAAATAGATGAGAAGTAGATATGCAAGCGAATTTTCGGTTTAACCTCTGATATTACCGATGATGCTCTTCAGCGTATCGTGATTGAGTTTGGACAAGTTACTGAGCAACGTAATCATACGCTGTTCGTCCTGCGCCAGATTTTGAATTTTCAAGCTGTCCTGCTCATTGAGTACCTGTACCATTGTCATCGTATCGCTGATCTTGGCTTTCGCATCCCCAAGCGTTGTTTTACCTGCATCGGTGCTTGGATCAGCTTTGATATATTCTACTTTCGGCTGTCCTTTTTCACCATCCCAGGTGGTCACACGGAAGGTCTGTTCGCCAGGGCCAAATTCCGCCGGATTGTCGAGCGCAGCCTGAATGTTTTCTTTGTCAGTGCCCATCTGCGTTTTGGTATCAATACGGTTTTTGAGTTTCACCGCAAAGTCAGCCATGTCCGCATGGATTTGATCAAGTCCAGCGTTCAGCGTATCTTCAAGTTGTGTTTTCACACCGGTCGCGCCCGCATCGGTCACGTTGCCAGTATCGTCGGTGACACTCGGCGGTCCTACATAGGATTTTGCTGCACCTGCTACAGCGGTTTGGAGATCTGCATCAATGGTCTGTTGGGTGATCGGGCGATTGGCACTCACAGGGGGCAATGTATCACGCAGATCCGAGGCGGCCTGCTGGATCGCTTCCCGTTGGGCTGGCGTATAGCTGGCCATACGCGCATCGAACTCCACTTTTCCTGGAGCCTGATCCACATCTGATCCAGCCAAAAGCTCAGACTGACCTGAGGCGCTGCGACTTTGTCCTGGGGAAACGCTGGCGTAAGCGGCATCTGAATCCATGCGCTTTGTCTTTTCTTGAACACCCCCCGCACCCTGGGTCGCACCAACATTGCCTACAGAGGAAACACTCGGATTATTTTGAATCGACGACATGGGGTTAGGTCTCCAAGGTAAAAAATCAATTCTAGAGATCCGTACACTTCTTGGTCAGGGGTGGGTTTGTTATTTTGCTTTAAAGCACAATTGCATGGGGCTTTAAAGCTTACATTTCATTACCATCTAAGTCGCTTCCTCTACGGATCGCATGCTCTCCAAAACGCTGGGCCGCTTGATCCAGAACGCCATCAAGGCGCCTGCGTGTAACCTGCTTTTGAAATGAAAACAAATCGGGCTGAATTACGGATGTTTTCACCGGCATCATATTAAAAGCGGCCATACCGACAAGTCGAAATGAGACATCCCAATCAAACAGTGGCAATAGCGTGCGGGCGGCCTCAACAAGAACATCGGCATTATCCGTGGGCTCACGCAGTGTCATTTGCCGGGTCCATAAACGAAAATCGGCGGTTTTAAGCTTCACGCGTACACCGCCGGCACAAAGTTTCTGCTCGCGCAATCGACGCGCCACGATGTCGGCCATGGGAAGGAGAAGTCGTGCAACAATCTCTGCACCCATCACATTATCTGCAAGGGTTTCTTCATGGCCAATGCTTTTTGCGTCGCGTTCACAAATCACCTCACGCACATCAATGCCATTGGCCAGTTGATGAATGTGCACGCCAAGACTTCCTAAATGCCGCGCCAAATATTGAGGATCGCTGCGCGCCACATCTCCGATGGTGCGCAATCCCAAACGCGTTAGAAGAGGTTCTGATTTTTTTCCGATGCCCCACAAACGATTCACTGGCAGCGGATGCACAACAGCCACAAAATCATGGTCCTCGACGATTTTTAAACCATTGGGCTTGCATAATTCACTGGCGACTTTGGCAACGTATTTGGTGCTTGCAATGCCTACAGAAATGGTAAGCCCACCGGTAACCTCGTGCACTTTACGACGAATATTTTCACCAATCGTGCGTGGACTGCCATGCAGTCGCTCGCAACCTGAAATATCAACAAACGCTTCATCCAAGCTCAAAGATTCCACCAACGGCGAAAAGCTTCGAAAAACATCCATGATTTGTTCGGATATTTCTTGGTAACGTGCAAAGCGGGGAGGAACAACAACCGCTTGTGGGCAAAGTCGCATGGCTTGTACCATGGGCATGGCACTCCCCACACCGAACGGTCTTGCTTCGTAACTTGCGGTAGACACCACACTGCGTGGCCCAGGATACCCCACCAAAATAGGTTTCCCACGCAAGGCCGGACAATCGAGCTGTTCTACCGATGCGTAAAACGCGTCCATGTCGGCATGCAAAATGATTCGAGGTCGCGTGCTCAAGGCTTTCGCAATACCACAAACAAACGTCCATCACGCCGTGCGACATGAAATCGCACCAAACTTCCCGACGAAATTTGCTTGGCCGTTGAGGCGAGGACCTCCGGTGAAGTGAGAGAAACACCGTTGATACTCAAAAGAACGTCGCCGATCATAAGCCCTGAGCGTGCAGCAAGTCCTGATGGATCAAGATCGCGCACCACCACGCCACTGTTCAGCTGAAGCCCATACATTTGTTTGAGCTCAGGAGTCATATTGCCTACCGCCATACCAAACGTCTGCGTTGCAGTGGCACGGGGCAATGCACTGGGCCCAGATGCAACCGAGGTATCGTCAGGAAAGCCTTCGATATTGACAACGACCTGTTGGCTATTTCCTGCCCTCCAAAGCTTCACAGGGACACCGCGGCCCACGGTCGCAAGACTTGCGATCAAACGCAGATCATCGGAGTCACGGACCAGCTTGTTATCAAATGCAGTGATCACATCGCCTTCACGAAGGCCCGCTTTGGCTGCAGGACCGTTGGGAACCACTTCGGCCACAAGCGCACCTTGTGGCTCGCTCAAGCCAAGACTCTTCGCCATATCGCGGGTCAGCGACTGCAAACGAAGTCCAAGCCAACCGCGTGTAAAATGGCCCTTGTTTTTCAACTCGGGCAAAACCTGCTTCACGATATTGATGGGGATCGCAAAGCCAATGCCTGATCCTTGGGCGTTGACCGCCGCATTGATGCCGATGACCTCACCGCGCATATTCACAAGGGGACCACCCGAATTTCCGGGATTGATCGACGCATCGGTTTGAATGAAATCGTAATAACCCGCACGGCCCGAGGGTGCGATGCTACGACGCTGTTTGGCAGAAATAATCCCTACTGACACCGAGTGGGACAAACCAAAAGGATTCCCGATGGCCATCACCCAGTCACCGATTTCCATGCCATCGGAATCACCGAGATACGAGGTAGGCCACTTGCCCGGGCTTTTTATTTTAAGAAGCGCGACATCGTAGTTGGGCGCTGTACCCAAGACTTCCGCGGGATAACTGTGTTCATTGTTTTTATCATCGGTAAACGTCACTTCGATGCTGTCTGCATGTTCAACCACATGGTTGTTGGTAAGAATCAAGCCATCTTGGCGGATCACAAAACCCGATCCCACCCCGCGATTGCGCTGCTCAGGAGGTGGTTCTCCACCGTAAAATCGGCGTAACATCTCAAAGGGGTCGCCACCAGGATGCCCTTGCATGCGTTGGCGCGTTGTGTGCTCGACTTGAATACTTACCACGACAGGACGCAGTGCTGCCGCAAGCGTTTTAAAATTGGGCACTTGTGCCATGGGCGGTTCAGCAGCGGCGCGTTCCATCCACAAGCGTTCACTGCGTGCGTGCGCGGTTGAAACCATGAACGAAACACAGAATGCACCAAACAAGATCTTGCGGATCATAAAAATCTCCTGGAACAATCACAATGCACGAACCGAACGTTTTATTTCTCGCCTTCGGCGATAAGCTTTTCTAACGCATCCCGGTCGTCTTCGGATACCTCAAATTTTTTAGGGCCCCCAGAGGTTTTGGCCTTGAGCTTGCGCTTGGCGGCTGCAATCGGTGTTTCGGCTTGCGCATCAAGATCAAGCTTTTCACGTAGATCTGCCCGGATGAGGCGAACTTTGGCCCGTACCAAGGGCATTCGCCATATATCAAGGCCGTGACCTGCCAATGAACGCCCACCGACTTGCCAAAATGCAAAAAAATAAAGGAAAAAAATGAGCAGCGTGCCTGCTAGGAAAAATTTAAAATTGCGCAAAGCATTGGAACGCGTCCCCGGCACAGACATGGTCACTCCATGGGTTGTTCTTTCGGCGAGGGACACACGTATGTTTTGGGTGCAAGAACACCTCCCGAAATAATCATTCGGAATGCATCATCCACACTCATATGCATGACTACAAGATCATTTTTAGGAATAAACAGAAGAAAACCGCTCGTTGGATTGGGCGTGGTGGGAAGAAATACGCTGACAACACGATCAGCCGTACGATCCTGAACTTCTCCCTGGGTTTCATTGGTCACAAAACCAAGCGCCCAAATGTCTTTGCGGGGATACTCAATGAGGACGACTTGGCTGAATGCTTTTTGATTGGACCCAGAGAATGTATCCAAAAACTGACGCGTTCCAGAATACACGCCTCGCACCAAGGGAATACGCACAAACAGATCTTCGGCACCTTTGATGATCTGCCGTCCCATCACCTTGCTGCCTAGAAAACCGAGTGCATATGTCACACTAAAAATAATCAGAAGACTGATAACAGGTGCGATAATTTCAACCCAAAAATGATATTGATCGGGTACAGCCCATTCCACCGATGCCTTCACTATCGGACTTACATTTTCATCGAGAATCGAAAAGCAAATACTGACGACCCATATAGTTACGATCAGTGGCATCGCAATCACAAGTCCAGTCAGCAACGTTTTTCGGATCGTGGTCGTATTGTTCATTTCGCGCGCTCCGTGGACCTAAACAAATCAGAGGCCTCTTCAATCACAGTGCCTTCATACCGAAGCTTGTCAAGGTGTGAGCGCACATTCAACGCGGCCAGTGGATACAACGCTTCAGGGATATCCCGATAAACCTGTGGGACGATATCATCTGGCGTAAGTGCTTGGCGTGCCGCACATAACACAGCCACGATGGATGCTTCACGCAGCATGCGATGTTGGATGTATCGCTCAATAAGTGCATAGGGATCGCCCTGGGGTGGTCCATGGGCTGGAAACAGCATGCGCGCACCCCATGCCTGCATCATTTTGAGACTTTGGAGATACAATCGCATATCGCCATCAGGGGCGGCGATCAGTACACTGCCAAGCCCCAATACATTGTCGCCCGATAACAACAAACCAATGCGATCTTCAATAAAACACAAATGTCCCGGTGCATGACCCGGCGTATGCGACGCTCGCCAATGCATTTCGCCCCCTGGGCCACGCAAAATGTTAATGTCGCCATCAAGGATCATGCGTGTTTCTGGAACGTGCAATCGCAAACGTTCGAACGTTTTGGGATGGGCTGCCAACGGGACATGCAAGGTACTGCACAACCATTCGACCGCACCGATATGATCGGTATGGTGATGGGTAAGCCACACCTCGCGCACCGTGGCACCTTGGGATTGCAAATGACGAATAAAATCGAGCAGCCTTGTACGATCTGGCTCATAGGGCGTTGCAGGATCTACAATCACCAGATCGGCACCGCCCAAGATATACGTGTTGGTATGGGTCGCAGGAGGCAATGTATCGGTTTTACCAGGAACACAATAAACACCACCCGCCACTTCACCGCCCGAATGGGGATAACTGGAACCTATCGGCACTGTGGGATCGTCAAGATGGGCCAAGGTGTCAAGCACGGGATATGAAAGAAAAATGGTCCCTGCATGATGGCGGTGACGTGCTTCGTCGGGCGTTAACCACACCGCTTCTATAATTTCTTGTCCACAAGGAGTGGTCCGTTGTTGATCGTTCGCGTCCAATTCGGCCACAAAATACGCTGCTTCAAATTGTTGCACACTAAATGCCGGCGTTTTCCAATGGGTTAGAAATTTTAATGTCTCGGGCGCAACGACGATCCCAGTTTCTTCACGCAACTCTCGAACAGCGGTATCTACATCTGAGATATCATTCTCATCTACGGTGCCACCGGGAAAGACATGGTAATTTCCTAAAAATGGCGTCGATATTGCCCGTTTGACAAGCAACACCTCCCGCGTACCATCCAGCCGACGTCGGCATAGCACCACACAGGCCGCCTTGCGAACATTGGTCATCGATTGGGTCACATAAAATATGTACCCCCGAGGCACCCTTCGGTCAATGAATGGTGAGGCGGGTTTAAAAACCCGCCACTACATTTTTGGAATGGCAAATGCTATACCGATTCCCGTCATCCCCGCGAAAGCGTGGATCCAGTATTGCATGGATCCCCGCTTTCTCGGGGATGACGACTTTTTCAT